>Ga0206131_10000039_pt1 | contig 175411 bp, 163 predicted proteins | sample Helgoland_Spring_FD_148636 | JGI IMG/M metagenome (GOLD analysis project Ga0206131, IMG submission 148636) | Pelagic subsurface seawater microbial communities from Kabeltonne, Helgoland, North Sea - Helgoland_Spring_Bloom_20160517_1 | ecosystem: Environmental > Aquatic > Marine > Epipelagic ...
TAAGTGAAACAGCTAATATTATTGCTTTAAAAACAAACAACCTTGATGGATATAATGTATCTATTTTTACTATAGATTTTAGTGGTAATATTTTGGATACTGTGATATCAGGTGCACCTGGTGCTGCTAGTGGATTAAATATATCGGTTACTAATAAAAGAGTACTATACAGTTATGATGTATCGGAGTTTCAAAATATAAGTTATAGAAGATTGGACTCTCGTATTTTTGTTTATGATTGGGATTCTGATATAACATATGATGTTTCTGATAACAAACCAGCAGGTACCAATGATTTAGAACCTATATTTTCACCCAATGAGGCTTTTGTAGTTTTTACAAATACATCAAATGATGGAATTTCACAAAAGAATGTTTACGAAGTAGAAATATTTACAAATGATGATAATGACACAAATACCAGATTAGAACTCTATACGAATGCATTTATGCCAGATTCTGAATAGAATAAAATAAATAAATAAAAAAAGCTCACTTTTGTGGGCTTTTTTTTATTGCTTACTTTTGCAAACTAAGCTATTATAATGAACCAAGAAATTTCAAAGAGATATGCGCAAAGAGGTGTTTCTGCATCAAAAGAGGATGTACACAACGCTATTAAAAATGTTGATAAAGGATTATTCCCTCAAGCATTTTGTAAAATCGTACCGGATTATTTAACAGGTGATAAAGATTATTGTTTAGTAATGCATGCAGATGGTGCTGGAACAAAATCTTCCTTAGCTTATATGTATTGGAAGGAAACGGGAGATCTATCTGTTTGGAAAGGCATTGCACAAGACGCTTTAATTATGAATATTGATGATTTATTATGTGTGGGTGCAACAGATAATATTATGCTTTCTTCTACCATAGGACGGAATAAAAATAAAATTCCAGGTGAAGTTATTTCTGCTATAATAAATGGATCTGAAGAATTATTAAAAGACTTAAAAGAATTTGGAGTAACTATTCATTCTACAGGAGGAGAAACTGCAGATGTTGGAGATTTGGTAAGAACTATCATCGTAGATTCTACGGTAACTGCTCGAATGAAACGTACTGATGTAATTGATAATTCAACTATTAAAGCTGGAGATGTAATCGTTGGATTGGAGTCATTTGGTCAAGCTTCTTATGAAACAGAATACAACGGTGGTATGGGAAGTAATGGTCTTACTTCTGCACGTCATGATGTTTTTGAAAAATATTTAGCTACTAAATATCCGGAGAGTTTTGATCAAGAAGTGCCAGAGGACTTGGTGTACTCAGGATCTAAAAAATTAACTGATTTAGTGGATGGTTCTGATTTAAATGCAGGAAAATTGGTTTTATCACCTACGCGTACGTATGCTCCTATTATTAAAAGTATCCTTTCAAAATATACCAATAAAGAAATTCATGGTATGGTTCATTGTAGTGGTGGAGCTCAAACTAAGATTCTTCATTTTGTAAAAAACCTTCATATTATAAAAGATAATTTATTTGGAGTACCCCCTTTATTTAAATTAATACAAGCCCAAAGTAAGACCGATTGGAAAGAAATGTACCAAGTATTTAATATGGGACATCGCATGGAATTGTATGTTCCTCAAGAAATAGCAGATGATGTCATCGAGATTTCTAAATCATTTAATGTAGATGCAAAAATTGTTGGAAGGGTAGAAACTTCAGAAACAAAAAAGTTGACTATTAAAAGTGAATTTGGAGAGTTCTTTTATTAACAGACATATTTTAAAAAGAAGAATTTAGTTTTTTCTATTCTGTTTACTTAAGTAATTAGAAAGATTGTAAATTTGTAAGACAATAAGATTTTATGTTAGAAAAACTTCAAATAGTAAAACAACGCTTTGATGAGGTAAGTGATTTAATTATTCAGCCAAATATAATTACAGATCAACCACGGTACATTCAATTAAATAAAGAATATAAAGATTTAAGATTATTAATGGATAAGCGTGAAGAATATGTTACGTTAACCGATAATATTAATGAAGCTGAAGAAATTATTTCTGATGGCAGTGATGCCGAAATGGTTGAAATGGCAAAAATGGAGATGGACGATGCCAAAAATAGAATTCCTCAATTAGAAGAAGAAATAAAATTTTTATTAATACCTAAAGATCCAGAAGATGCTAAAAATGCAGTAATGGAGATTAGAGCTGGTACTGGTGGAGATGAAGCTAGTATTTTTGCAGGTGATCTATTTAGAATGTACACAAAGTACTGTGAGGGCAGGGGTTGGAAAACGAGTGTAGTAGACTTTAGTGAAGGTACAAGTGGTGGTTTTAAAGAAATTCAGCTTGAAATTAATGGAGATGATGTATATGGTGTATTAAAATTTGAAGCTGGCGTACACCGTGTTCAAAGAGTTCCGCAAACTGAAACGCAAGGTAGGGTTCATACAAGTGCGGCAACTGTTATGGTGTTCCCTGAAGCCGAAGAATTTGATGTGCAAATTGAAATGAAAGATGTAAGAGTTGATTATTTCTGTTCTTCTGGACCTGGTGGTCAATCGGTAAACACTACCTATTCAGCAGTTCGTTTAACACATGTTCCAACTGGATTAGTAGCACAATGTCAAGATCAAAAATCTCAACATAAAAATAAAGAGAAAGCTTTTAAAGTACTTCGTTCTAGATTGTATGACCTCGAGTTGGCAAAAAAACAAGCAGAAGATGCTTTAAAAAGAGGTTCTATGGTAACAAGTGGAGATCGTAGTGCTAAAATTAGAACTTATAATTATTCTCAAGGTAGAGTTACTGATCATAGAATTAATCTAACATTATACGATTTAAGTAATATCATAAATGGTGATATTCAAAAAATAATTGATGAATTGCAGCTGGTGAACAATACCGAAAAGTTAAAAGAATCAGGAGAAACTTTTTAATCTAAGTAATGACAAATGACCATCTAATTTCCGAAATCCGAAAAAAGGATTCTTTCCTTTGTATTGGTTTGGACGTGGATTTAAATAAAATTCCAAAACATTTATTAGAAGGGGAAGACCCAATTTTTGCTTTTAATAAAGCAATAATTGATGCCACTCATCATTTAGCGGTTGCTTATAAACCGAATACTGCATTTTATGAAGCCTATGGAATTAAAGGATGGAAGGCTCTAGAAAAGACGATTGATTATTTAAATATTAATTATCCAGAAATATTTACCATCGCTGATGCAAAACGTGGAGATATTGGTAATACGTCTGCGATGTATGCTAAAGCATTTCTAGAAGATTTAGGCTTCGATGCTATTACGGTTACTCCTTATATGGGTAAAGATTCTGTAGAGCCATTTTTATCTTTTAAAGAAAAGCATACTATATTATTAGCCTTAACATCAAATAAAGGAGCATTCGATTTTCAAACTCAAATAATTGATAATGAAGAACTGTATAAAAAGGTTTTAAAAACTTCCAAATCATGGGAGCATAGTGATCAATTAATGTACGTGGTTGGCGCTACAAAAGCTAAATATTTTAAAGAAATAAGAAACATTGTTCCAAATAGTTTTCTCTTAGTTCCTGGAGTAGGAGTACAGGGAGGTAATATGCAAGATGTTTGTAAATATGGAATGAATAAAGATGTAGGTTTACTTATCAATTCTTCAAGGGGTATTATTTATGCCTCTAATCAATTAGATTTTGCGGAAGCTGCTGCTCGCGAAGCAGAAGTTTTACAAAAACAAATGAAGGCTATTTTATATGAAAATAGTAGACCAACTTAATCGTGTCCTTTTCTTTAATTCACATCCAAGGCGAATTATATCTTTAGTTCCGTCTCAAACAGAGTTATTGGTAGCTTTAGGTCTTGAAAAAAACATCATCGGTGTTACTAAGTTTTGTGTACATCCAAAAGGAATTCGAAAAAACGTTACTATCGTTGGTGGTACAAAAAAAATACATCTTAAAAAAGTTGAAGCACTCCATCCAGATATTATTATTTGTAACAAAGAAGAAAATACAAAAGAAATTGTAGATCAATTAAGCAGTGTTGCACCAGTTTGGATTAGTGATATTTATACACTAGAAGATGCTCTTGAAATGATAGTTTTATTGGGAGAATTATTTGATGTTTCAGAAAAAGCAGTTTCTATAGTTTCACAAATATCTTTAAGGAAAAAAGATTTTGAAGTTTTTATAAAAACAAAACCAACGATTAAAGTTGCTTATCTAATCTGGAAAAACCCTTATATGGTCGCAGGAAATCAAACTTTTATCAATAATCTATTATTGTTAAATAAGTTCAAAAACACTGCTGTTAATTCGACTTCTAGGTATCCTGAGGTATTACTTGAAGCGCTTAGTAATGCAGATAAAATTCTACTTTCTTCAGAACCATTTCCTTTTAAAGAAAAACACATTCAAGAACTTCGGAAATCTACAGGAAAAGAAGTTATTTTGGTCAACGGAGAATACTTTAGTTGGTATGGGTCAAGACTCATAGATGCTTTTTCATATTTTAAGACATTACACTAGGTTGAATTCGCAATTAACAGCTCTAAAATGTTGATGCAGTAAGCGTTTATTTTTAATTCTACTTTCTTTTTTTAACAGCTATCTTACTATCATCTTCATTTTTTGTAAATTTGCAGCCTGTAAACTTTAATTACACGCTATGCAACAGATTACCCCTTATCAACCTAAATACAAAGTAAGAATTGTAACTGCTGCCTCATTGTTTGATGGACATGATGCGGCTATTAATATTATGCGTCGAATTATACAGGCAACAGGTGTTGAGGTTATTCATTTAGGTCACGATAGAAGTGTTGAAGAGGTTGTAAATACGGCAATACAAGAAGATGCTAATGCGATTGCATTAACCTCATACCAGGGAGGCCATAATGAATATTTTAAATATATGTTCGATTTGCTTAAAGAAAGAGGAGCAGGGCATGTAAAAATATTCGGTGGCGGTGGCGGTGTAATTCTTCCCTCTGAAATTAAAGAATTACAAGATTATGGAATTACTCGGATCTATTCGCCAGACGATGGTAGAGAACTCGGATTACAGGGGATGATTAACGATCTAGTAAAGAGATCTGATTTTCCAATCGGAGATAAATTAACTACTGAAGTTTCTAGACTTTCTAAAAAAGATTCAGGGGCGATTGCAAGAGTTATTTCTGCTGCCGAAAATTTTCCTAAAGTCGCAAAAGAAGCACTGGCAATTATTCATGAAAAAAATAAGAAATCAACAATTCCAGTTTTAGGGATAACGGGGACTGGTGGTTCTGGGAAATCATCTTTAGTGGATGAGTTGGTAAGGCGTTTTTTAATTGATTTCCCGGAGAAAACAATTGGTTTAATTTCTGTTGATCCTTCCAAAAGAAAAACAGGAGGTGCTTTATTAGGAGATCGCATTCGCATGAATGCAATTAATTCCGACCGGGTGTACATGCGTTCATTAGCAACTCGTCAAAGCAATTTAGCATTGTCTAAATATGTGTCTGAGGCTATCGAAGTTTTAAAAGCTGCAGAATATGATATTATAATTTTAGAAACCTCTGGAATTGGTCAAAGTGATACAGAAATATTAGAGCATAGTGATGTTTCATTGTATGTGATGACACCAGAATTTGGTGCTGCAACTCAATTAGAGAAAATCGATATGTTAGATTTTGCAGACTTGGTTGCTATCAATAAATTTGACAAACGAGGATCTTTAGATGCCTTGCGTGATGTCAAGAAACAGTACATGCGAAATAATAATTTATGGGATATCCCACAAGATAAATTGCCTGTTTACGGTACAATAGCTTCACAATTTAACGATCCAGGAATGAATCAACTCTATAAAGCCGTCATGGATAAGTTGGTTAATAAAACGGGGAGTGACTTGATTTCAAAATATCAGATTTCAGAAATAATGTCTGAAAAAATATTTATAATTCCACCTGCAAGAGTTCGTTATTTATCTGAGATTTCAGAAAATAATAGAAGTTATGATGCCAAGGTACTAGCTCAAGTTGAAGTCGCTCAAAAATTATACGGTATTTATAAAACCATTTGCGCTGTTGCTATTATTTCTATAGAAAAAGAAAGATCTTATTTAAATACATTTGGATTAAATCATGAGGAGATTCTTAGCTTAGTTCAGAATGATAACGATAAAATATTTTTAGAATTGCTTCTTAAAGAGTTTGATCGCAATAAAATGGATTTCGATCCTTATAACTGGGAAGTAATTATTGGTTGGTCAGATAAGGTAAATAGATATAAAGAATCTATTTACTCCTTTAAGGTAAGAGGCAAGGAAATTAAAATTGAAACTCACATAGAATCATTGTCTCATGTGCAAATACCAAAAGTTGCACTGCCAAAGTACAAATCTTGGGGAGACATATTAAATTGGGTTTTACAAGAAAATGTTCCAGGAGAATTTCCTTACACCTCAGGATTATATCCTTTTAAACGTTCTGGGGAAGATCCAACAAGAATGTTTGCTGGAGAAGGTGGACCAGAGAGAACCAATAGGCGTTTTCACTATTTAAGTTTAGGGATGCCAGCTAAACGCTTATCCACGGCATTTGATAGTGTAACTCTTTATGGGAATGATCCTGGTAAGCGACCTGATATTTATGGAAAAATAGGTAACGCTGGAGTTTCTATTTGTTGTTTGGACGATGCAAAAAAACTTTATTCTGGATTTGATTTAAGTCACGCGATGACATCGGTGAGTATGACGATTAATGGTCCTGCGCCAATGCTTCTAGGTTTCTTTATGAATGCCGCAATCGATCAAAATTGTGAAAAGTATATAAAAGAAAAAAACCTTGAAACTACAGTTGAAAATAAAATAATAGAAATATATAAAGAAAAAGAGATTGAACGTCCAAATTATCAAGGAGAAATACCTTCAGGAAACGATGGTTTAGGCTTGATGTTATTGGGAGTAACTGGAGATTTAGTTTTGCCTGAAAATGTATACAATCAAATTAAGTTTGATACGCTTAAACAAGTTAGAGGAACGGTACAGGCAGATATTTTAAAAGAAGATCAAGCTCAAAATACCTGTATTTTTTCTACCGAATTTGCATTGAGGTTAATGGGGGATGTTCAAGAATACTTTATTGAAAAGCAAGTACGTAATTTTTATTCGGTTTCAATTTCTGGTTATCATATTGCAGAAGCTGGAGCTAATCCCATAACTCAGTTAGCATTTACCTTAGCAAACGGTTTTACTTATGTGGAATATTATCTTTCAAGAGGTATGGATATAAATAAATTTGGACCTAACTTATCGTTCTTTTTTAGTAATGGTATCGATCCAGAATATTCAGTAATTGGGAGGGTAGCTCGTAAAATATGGGCAAAAGCATTGAAGCATAAATATGGTGCGAATCCAAGGGCACAAATGTTAAAATATCATATTCAAACTTCAGGAAGGTCCTTACATGCTCAAGAAATAGACTTTAATGATATTAGAACTACACTTCAAGCGCTATATGCGATTAACGATAATTGTAACTCTTTGCATACCAATGCTTACGATGAAGCTATTACGACTCCAACCGAAGAAAGTGTTCGCAGAGCAATGGCAATTCAACTTATAATTAATAAGGAATTAGGCTTGGCAAAAAATGAAAATTCAATACAAGGTTCTTTTATTATTGAAGAGCTTACCGATCTTGTTGAAGCTGCAGTTTTAAAAGAATTTGATAGAATTACTGAAAGAGGTGGTGTTTTAGGAGCTATGGAAACCATGTATCAAAGAAGTATGATTCAAGAAGAGAGTTTGTATTATGAAACTTTAAAACACAACGGAGAGTTTCCTATAATTGGTGTCAATACTTTTTTAAGTAGTAAGGGCTCTCCAACAGTTATTCCAGGAGAAGTTATTAGAGCTACTGAAAAAGAAAAACAATATCAAATTAATTTAGTAGAAAGTATTCATAAGTCAACCAAAAATAAATCTTCTGCATTATTGACTGAATTACAAAATAAGGCAATTAATAATGAAAATATATTTGAAGCTTTAATGGAGGTTTGTAAAACCTGTACTTTAGGTCAAATTACAAAAGCATTATTTGAGGTAGGTGGACAGTATCGAAGAAATATGTAAGGAAATAGTTCTCTTACAATGTCAACATCCAAATGTGTTGTAGTTTTCTAAACTTTTTTAACTCGTTTCGAAGCAAAGGAAGAAAATCTTTTCCATTGCTATTGATGAGTTCTAAACGGGCACAATTTTTATCTAATACATTTGTTAAGTGGGAAATTGATAAAAGATGTTGATGTCTTTCTTCAGAAAAATATTTGCTTTCCGCTTGAACTATCTCTGGAACCAAAGAATTAGATTGTTGAATAATATCACCCGTAAAATAAATGTTTGGATCTTCAAATCCATTAGATTGAATGTTGGCTAAATCTGGGACTAAATAGTTAGATATCTGACTTGAAAGTGTCAATATTTCTAAGGCCTTTTTGTGAATTGGAGAAATAGGTTCATTATTTGTGCTAACAGAGTTCATTTTTAATATAATATAACAACTTTTAAACAAAATTAGCAACTATTCATTCTCTTAAGCCTTAATATTTAATGTGATTTTGTATATTTGCTTTAAAATAGATGTTTTTTTATTAAATATACTTTACGATGTTAATAGATGCTTTGAATTGGAAAATTTTAAAATGCCTGCAAGAAAACGCGAGACAATCTAATGCCAAAATTGGAAGGATAGTAGGTATAAGTTCTCCAGCAGTTTCAGAAAGAATAAAAAAAATGGAAGATGTTGGAATTATAAATGGTTACAAAACTATAGTTTCGTCCTATGAGGTAGGGTATCAATTAAAAGCAATAATTACCATAAGAGCCTTTATGGGTAAATTAAAACCTTTTTTAATTAAAGTTAAATCATTTGATGAAGTTCTTAATTGTTATCGAATTACTGGAAATGAAAATATTGTAATGGAAGTAATGTTAACAAATCAAAGACATTTAGAACAATTTATAGATCAATTAATAAGCTATGGAGAAACAAAAACACAAATTGTACTCTCGAATGTTATTGAAAATACTGCAATTACAAAAACAAAATTATATGAAATATAAAGCTTTAATTTTCTTGTTATTTATTTCTTGTATCGCTTTATCCCAATCCAACAGGAAAATAATTAAAGAAATAAAAAAATCTCAAAAAGAATTAAATAAAGAATTTCTTGATCCTGAAACTTCTATTTTAGATTCTTTAGATCAAATTACATTTAAGGGTTTGTTATTTTATCCTATCAATACAAAATATCGTTTTGAAGCTAAATTTGTGAGAACACCATCCGAAAAACCTTTTTTAATGAAAACTTCTACTGATCGTTTACCCGAATATGTTAAGTACGGTGAGGCTTTTTTTATGCTGGATAAAAAAGAGTTAAAACTTAATATTTATCAAAGCACGAATCATGAAAAAGAAGAAGGTTATGAAGATTATTTGTTTTTACCTTATACTGATCTAACAAGTGGAGATGGGTCCTATGGTGGTGGAAAATATTTAGATTTAAAAATTCCAGACGGTAATTCTATAATTATTGATTTTAATAAAACTTACAATCCATATTGTGCATACAGTCATCGATATTCTTGCCCTGTTCCTCCTGAGGAAAATGACTTGTTAATTAGGATTGAAGCTGGAGTTAGAGATTATAATAAATATTAAAGAAATTTAACAATCCAAATCCCGAAAAATACTGCAGCGAAACCAATAATAAAACTTATGGTGGTATAAATAGCAAAACTCATAAAATCACCAGATTTTAAAAATAGGTGATTTTCATATGCAAAAGCTGAAAAAGTAGTGAAGCCTCCACAAAAGCCTGTGGCTATAAATAAAATAGTATTACTTGATACGCCATTATTTTTTAAGGAAAATCCGAGAACCATACCAATTATTAAACTACCAATGATATTAGCTGCAAAGGTTCCGTATGGAATTCCAGATTTATAACTGTTTAGATAAGTACCAATCCAATAACGAAGAGAACTCCCTAATCCACCCCCGAGAAAAACTAATAATAATTGTTTCATATGTCTTTGTTATTTTATTAAATCGGTCAAATGCTATTCGTTATTAATCATTACATTGAGCTTTATAAGTTTTAACATACTCACTTTATATGATTTATATTGATTATTCTATTTTAAAAATTACCGCTTGTATTGCTACAAGTTTTAGTTTGATGCTGCAATTTATAAATAACTCCTATTCTAATAGTCCCATTTCTAAAGTATTATTTGTTATTTTTGTTTTCTTCAAATAAATAAAACTATCAAAATGAAAAAAAAGTATTTAATAGGTATGCTCCTAACAGCTATGATTGTAATGTCATGTGCAGATAAAAAAAATACATCGGATTCTTCTAAGGAACAAATTGGAATTGAAAAATCTGCTAATTTTGACCATAATGTTGAGCAATTTGCAGATATAAAAGTATTGAGGTATCAAATACCAGGTTGGGAAAATTTAACCTTAAAAGAACAAAAGTTAGTTTATTATTTAACACAAGCAGGATTGTCTGGTCGTGATATAATTTGGGATCAAAATTATCGACATAACCTCACGATTCGTAAAGCTTTGGAAAATGTTTATAATACCTACGAAGGAGATAAAACTTCTGAAAATTGGAAAAGCTTTGAAACCTATTTAAAAAGAGTTTGGTTTTCAAATGGTATCCATCATCATTATTCAAATGCTAAACTTCCTACTTATTTTTCCTCAGAATATTTAAATGAATTGTTAGCAGCTACTAATACTAAATTAGAAGGAGAATCTTTTAATGTTATTTTTAGCGATATGGATACTAAAAAAGTAAATCAAGCAAAAGGAGTTGACAATGTTTTAATGAGTGCAGTTAATTTTTATGGACCAGGGGTTACGAATGCAGATGTTGAATCTTTTTATGGAAAAATGGACTCTCCAGATCCAAAAAAACCTTTATCTTATGGATTAAATTCACAGTTAGTTAAAGAAAATGGAGTATTAAAAGAACGTGTTTATAAATCAGGCGGATTGTATGGGACTGCTATAGATGAAGTTATAAAATGGTTGGAATTAGCACAAGGTGTTGCAGAAAACGAAGCACAAGGTAAAGCCTTGGGATTATTAATTGAATATTACAAAACAGGAGATCTTCAAACTTGGGACGATTATAATGTAATTTGGACAGGAGCAACAGATGGAAATATTGATTATATCAATAGTTTTATTGAAGTATATAATGATCCGCTAGGCTATAAAGGTTCCTACGAGACAATAGTCCAAATTAAAGATTTTGATATGTCTAAAAAAATGGCAGTATTATCTGAAAATGCGCAGTGGTTTGAAGATAATTCTCCATTAATGGACGAACATAAGAAGAAAAATGTAGTAGGTGTTACTTATAAAGTTGTAAATGTTGCTGGAGAGGCAGGAGACGCATCTCCTAGTACACCCATAGGAGTAAATTTACCAAATGCAAACTGGATTCGTGCCGAAGTTGGGTCTAAATCAGTTTCTTTAGGAAATATCATTCATGCCTATAACAATGCAGGAAGTTCAGGACGTTTAAAAGAATATGTTTATGACGATGAAGAATACGAATTAGAAAAAAAATATGGACAATCAGGAGATAAATTACATACTGCACTACATGAAGTAATTGGGCATGCTTCGGGGCAACTAAATCCTGGTGTTGGTGAAACGAAAGAAACCCTTAAGAATTATGCTTCTACACTAGAAGAAGGAAGAGCAGATTTAGTTGGATTGTATTATTTGTATGACCCAAAACTACAGGAATTAGGATTGGTAGATGATTGGAATGTTGTTGGAAAAACCGCCTATGATGGTTATATTAGAAATGGTTTAATGACACAACTTATTAGATTGCAATTAGGAGATGATGTAGAGGAATCACACATGCGAAATAGACAATGGGTGTCTGCTTGGGTTTTTGAAAAAGGCATGTCTGAGAATGTAATTGAAAAAGTTACTCGGGATGGAAAAACATATTACAACATTAATGATTATGAAAAACTTCATGATTTATTTGGTCAATTATTGAAAGAAACACAACGTATAAAATCTGAAGGTGATTATGAAGCAGTGGAAGCTTTGGTAGAAGGTTACGGTGTAAAAGTAGATCAAGATTTACATAAAGAAGTTTTAGAACGAAATGCTCAATTTACATCTGCACCTTACAGTGGTTTTGTGAATCCTGTTATAGTTCCTAAATTGAATGAGACTGGAGAAATAGAAGGTTTTACGATAGAACAGCCAGCAACATTTAAAGAACAAATGATTTACTATTCTAAAACGTATAACTTCCTGCCAGAAGTAAATTAAGACTTGAAATAAATCAAACTCAAAAAAGCTTTTTGTTAATTCAAAAAGCTTTTTTTATTGTTTTAACCAATTTTTGAATATGACAAGCAAAAACACAAAAGCAATAAAACTGACTAATACCCAAATACTACCTTTATAATATTTTTTATGCAATGCTTTATCTTTTCGGTAGCTAAAAAACAATGTAATCACGAATGTAATAATAAAAAAAATAACAAATGTCCATTGACCAGAACTAAACATAATTGTGTAAATTTAAAGGCGTAAAAATAATCATTAAATTTAGTTATTGAATTATTTTATGTTTCTCTTTTTAAAAATAAAACTGAATACTCTAAAATTAAAATTATAACAATGAAAAATAAAATTACTGCAGTACAAACTTTTCATGAAGCTTTTGGGTTAGGAATGAAGGATTCGCCAACCGCAAATTTAGATGCTCATAAAAATTTATTGCGATATAAATTAATGCGTGAAGAGAATGAGGAATATTTAGATGCTGCAAATAATAAAGATCTTGTTGAAGTAGCTGACGCATTAGGTGATATGCTTTATATTTTATGTGGGACAATAATAGAACACGGAATGCAACACAAAATTGAAGAAGTTTTTAATGAAATTCAAAAAAGTAACATGAGTAAGCTAGGTGCAGATGGAAAACCTATTTTTAGGGAGGATGGTAAAGTATTAAAGGGGCCTAATTACTTTAAACCCGATATTAAAACTATTTTAGATAGCTAAAGCATGGTAATTTTAATCTTACTTACTGCTTACTAAATACCTCCACCCAAATTTGTCTTCAGATTTATTATATTGAATTTCCATTAGTTTAGTTTTAAACATTTTGGCAAAACTAGTGCTGGTTTTTGGTAAATAATAAACCTCTTCTTGATAACTAAAATCACTTATAGAGCTTATTACTGCTGCGGTACCCGTGCCAAATATTTCTTTTAAGCTATTGTCCCTAGACGCCTCAATTAATTCTTGTATCGTAATGCGATGCTCTTCTACAGCGATGCCATCTCTTTTTGCAAGAGCTATAATACTTTTTCGGGTAATTCCGTCTAATATGCGATCACTAATTGGAGCAGTCACTAAAGTGTCATTTATTCTAAAAAACACATTCATAGTTCCAGCTTCTTCTAAATATTTATGTTCCTTAGCATCTGTCCAAATTACTTGGTGAAATCCTTTTTCTTTTGCAAGATTAGTAGGGTAAAATTGAGCAGCATAATTTCCAGCAGCTTTTGCAGCACCAACACCTCCGTCAGCAGACCTACTATAATACTCCGCAATAACTACTTTAATATCTCCATGATAGTATGCGTGGGCTGGAGAGCATATTATCATAAACTTATATTCCTTGGAAGGTGATGCAGAAACACCACATTCTGTAGCAATAACAAAAGGACGAATATAAAGTGAGTTGCCAAATCCAGGTTTGATCCAATCTTTATCTAGCAGAAGTAAGGATTCTAATGCTTCAAAAAAAAGTTCTTTTGGAAATTTAGGAATAGCTAATCTTTTAGATGATTTATTAATTCTATTAAAATTATCTTCTGGTCTAAATAACCAAATTTTACCTTGATCATCTTTATAGGCCTTCATTCCTTCAAAAACTGCTTGTCCATAGTGAAATACTTTTGCAGCTGGGGAAATTGATAAATTTCCAAAAGGCCTAATAGTAGGATTGCTCCAGGAGCCGCTTTTAAAATCACACTCAAACATATAATCGGTAAAGTCATTACCAAATATTAGATGACTGAAATCCACTTCATTTATACGTGATTTTTCAATAAGTCTTATTGGTATTGAGTGATTCTTTTTCGTACGCATGAACTTGAATTTAACAGTTCACAAAAGTAACTAAAATCAAGCTATTTTCCCTTAAAAAGTATTAGTTTTGTTTATAATAAAAACTGTAATATCATGAAAAAGCTAATCATACTATTGAGTATTTTTACACTATTATTCGCTTGTAAATCTGAAAATAAAGAATCGAAAACACCTGATAGTACTGAAATAAAACCCAAATTAGATGAATCTTATAGTTCATTTGGAGAAAAAATTTCAGATAAAAATTTATTATCTAAAAAAGAAATAATAGAGACTTATAAAAATTTAAAAGTTGGGGATACTGCAATTGTGAAATTTGCAGCAAAAGTAAATGACGTTTGTCAATCTAAAGGTTGTTGGATGCGTTTAAGTATTGGTGATGAAGAAGCAATGGTGAAATTTAAAAATTATGGTTTTTTTATGCCAAAAAACATTGCTGATAAAGAAGTAATTGTTCAAGGAAAAGCATTTATAGCAGAAGTATCTATTGAAGAACAACGTCATTATGCAGAAGATGCTGGAAAAAGCGAAGAAGAGATTGCTGTAATAATTCAAGTTGAAAAAACATTATCATTTGAAGCTGATGGAGTATTACTAATTCAATAATGATGTTTTCTTTAATTATTAATTAGATATAGTGAAACGTAAAATAATCATTACTGATGATGGTTCCACAACTATTCATTTACCTGATTTAGATGAGCAATACCATTCAAAGCACGGTGCCATTCAAGAAGCTTATCATGTTTTTGTAAATACGGGATTAGGATACTTATTGAAACAAATGCAACCCAATCCATTAAAAATATTAGAAATTGGATTTGGGACCGGGCTCAATGCCTTTATTACTTTATTAGAAGCCGATAAAAATAAAATTCCAATAAGTTTTACGGGTGTTGAAGCGTATCCAATATCGTCTTTAGAAATCCAAAAACTCAACTATCCATTGCTTTTAAATAGTACTGAGGTATATTTTAAAAAATTACATCAAAGTCAATGGGAAAAACAGATTAGTATTTCAACCTATTTTTCAATATTAAAAAGGAAACAGTTCTTTTCTGAAATCAACGATAAAAATAATTTTCATTTAATTTATTTTGATGCCTTTGGGGCTAGAATCCAGCCTGAATTGTGGACCGAACAAATTTTTAAAAAAATGCATACTGCTTTAAAGAAAGGAGGCGTATTAGTTACTTATTCTGCAAAGGGGAGTGTTAGAAGAGCAATGCAAACTGTTGGTTTTGAAGTTGAAAGACTTCCAGGGCCTCCTGGTAAAAGGGAAATGTTGAGAGCTCATAAAATTTAATATTCCACCGGTTTTAATATTAAAAATAATACAAATAACATTTTATTTTTTAAATGACATTATGACATTTAATCATAATTGGCAGTACTTTTGCAAACAATAAATTTAAAGTAATATAAAAATAAAATATTCTCATTGATGAGTAAAAAAAATAAACATGAAAATGAAGTTGTTGAAGAGGAATTATTAACTGCCGAAAAAGAAACAACTACAGACGAAACAATTACTGATATTGATCCTCTTGAGGAATTAAAATCTAATTTAGAAAAAGAAAAAGATAGAAATCTTCGTCTTTTTGCAGAATTTGAAAATTTTAAAAAACGTACTAGTAGAGAACGTATTGAATTGTTTTCAACTGCTAGTGAAGGTGTTATGGTGTCATTACTTCCTGTATTGGATGATTTTGATAGGGCACTATCAGAAATTGAAAAATCTGATTCTGCTGCACATTTAGAAGGTATTGTTTTAATTAATAATAAGTTACGTGAAAATTTAAAGGCCAAAGGTTTAACTATTATAGATACAAATCAGGGTGATGTTTTTAATGCTGATATACATGAGGCAATTACTCAAATTCCTGCTCCAAGTAATGACTTAAAAGGAAAAGTGATTGATGTAATTGAAAAAGGGTATGTATTAGGTGAAAAAATTATACGTTTCCCAAAGGTAGTTATCGGACATTAATTCGAAATAATTAAACAAATAACAAAATCACGTGAAGGAAGATTTTTATAAAATATTAGGAGTTTCTAAAGGAGCATCTGCTACAGAAATTAAAAAAGCATATCGTAAAAAAGCTATAGAATTTCATCCAGATAAAAACCCCGGTGATTCTAAAGCTGAAGAGAAGTTTAAACATGCTGCAGAAGCTTATGAAATATTAAGCGATGCTGACAAAAAAGCTAAGTATGATCGTTTTGGTCACCAAGCCTTTGAAGGCGGTGGTGGCGGAGGCTTTGGTGGTGGAGGTTTTGGCGGCGGCGGTATGAATATGGATGATATTTTTAGTCAATTTGGTGATATTTTTGGCGGCGGCGGCGGCGGTGGATTTAGTGGGTTTAGTGGTGGAGGTCGAAGAGCTCAAGTAAAAGGAAGTAATTTAAGAATTAGAGTTAAATTAACGCTAGAAGAGATTGCTAATGGAGTTGAGAAAAAAATTAAAGTAAAACGAAAAAAAGTAGCCAAAGGTACAAGTTACAAAACATGTGCTACTTGTAATGGTAGTGGTCAAGTAACTAGAATTCAAAATACTATTTTAGGTAGAATGCAAACTTCAGCCCCATGTAATACATGTGGTGGTTCAGGACAATCAATAGATAAAAAACCTTCAAACGCAGATGAGCATGGAATGCTTCAAACTGAAGAAACGGTTTCTATTAAAATTCCTGCTGGAGTTGTAGATGGAATGCAATTAAAAGTTTCTGGAAAAGGAAATGAAGCTCCAGGAAATGGTATTTCAGGAGATTTATTAGTCGCAATAGAAGAAAAATCTCACGATACTTTACAAAGAGAAGGTGATAACCTTCATTACGATTTATATATTAGTATTTCCGATGCCGTTCTAGGAACTTCTAAAGAAATTGATACGGTAAATGGCAAAGTAAGAATTAAAATAGAACAAGGGGTGCAAAGCGGAAAAATTCTTCGTCTTCGCAATAAAGGAATACCGAGTATAAACAGTTATGGAACAGGAGATTTACTAGTTCACATAAATGTCTGGACACCAAAAACATTGAACAAAGAACAAAAAGAGTTTTTTAAGAAAATGATCGATGATGATAACTTTGATCCTAAACCTGAGAAGGGAGATAAATCATTTTTTGAAAAAGTAAAAGATATGTTTTCATAAAGTGACGTTTATAAAAAAAAATCATTATATTTGATAATCACTATAATTTTTAGTGATATTTTTTCTTTTTCATAGCAATTTTTTCCCATCTTTTATTAAATTAAAAGGTGGGTTTTGTTTTATAAGTACTTTTGCTTTTGGGTAATACAATTAGTTGATTTACTAATAAACTAATTAAATTAATTGCGATAGCTATAAAACTTTATTTACAAAATAATACATTTACTTTTTGAAAAATAAAACCATGAATAATCTTTTAGTAACTAATAATGTATCTAAATCTTTCGGAGCCTTTAAAGCATTAAATAACATAAGTATTGAAGTTCCAAAAGGTTCTGTATTTGGTTTGTTGGGCCCCAACGGTGCTGGAAAAACTACATTAATCAGGATTATTAATCAAATAACAATGCCAGATTCAGGTTCCGTTTTTTTAGATGGAAAGCCATTGCATCAAAACGATATTAAAAATATAGGGTACTTACCCGAAGAAAGAGGTTTGTATAAATCTATGAAAGTTGGCGAACAAGCAATGTATTTAGCTCAATTAAAAGGACTTTCTAAAACAGAAGCTAAAAAAAGACTTATATATTGGTTTGATAGATTGGGTATTGATGGTTGGTGGAATAAAAAAATTCAAGAATTATCTAAAGGAATGGCTCAAAAAATTCAGTTTGTGGTTACGGTTTTACACCAGCCAAAACTATTAATATTTGACGAGCCTTTTAGTGGTTTTGATCCTATTAATGCCAATTTAATAAAAGATGAAATATTGAGATTAAAAGAGGAAGGAGCAACTATAATCTTTTCTACCCACCGCATGGAATCAGTTGAGGAGATATGTGATCATATTGCATTGATAGATAAGTCAAATAAAATATTAGATGGAAAATTAATAGATATTAAAAGAGCATATAAATCCAATATATATAAAGTTGGGATTTCACCAAATAATCCAGATACTATTCAAGAAAAATTAAAAGAAAAATTTGATTCAGTCCCCATCTATTTTAAAAGTATTAATGATGAGAAACAGTATAAAATAAAATTACCAGACGCTTCTTCTAAAAATGATTTAGTACATTATCTTACATCACTTGGTCAATTGTCTCATTTTGAAGAAGTAATTCCTTCAGTTAGTGATATATTTATTGAAACTATTCAGAATAATTAAGAAGCCTGATGAATCACTTACAGCTAATTATAAAAAGAGAATATTTAAATAAGATTCGCAATAGGTCTTTTATATTAATGACTTTTTTAAGTCCCATTATTATGGTCCTTATTTTTACACTAGTTGCTTATTTATCTCAATTAAATAACGAATCTGTGAATGCCATAAACATCCTTGATGAAAGTGGTTTGTTTGCTAATTCTTTTGAAGATTCTGAATCTGTAAATTACACCAATTTAGAAAATATTTCATTAAATGAAGCAAAATTAGTAACCGAAACTTCAGAAGTATATGGACTCTTATATTTTCCAAAAGCAACAGCATTAGACGGTTTTTCAGAATCTGTCATTTTTTATTCAGACGAGTCTCCTTCCATAAGTATGATGGGAAGTATTGAAAATGAAATTGAGAATAGGGTAAATATTTTAAAATTAGAAGAATCTGGAATTGATGCCAAAAAGATTAAGGAATTAAGAATCAATATAGATGCAAAAATTGAAACTTTTGAGGGTAAGAAAACATCAAAATTAGGTGCTGGTTTAAAATTAATATTTGGAGGAATTGCAGGTTATTTACTTTTTATGTTTATCATTATTTACGGTAATATGATTATGAGGAGTGTAATTGAGGAAAAGACAAGTAGAATTATTGAGGTTATTATTTCTTCTGTTAAACCTATTAAATTATTATTGGGAAAAATTTTAGGGACTACCCTAGCAGGAGTAACACAATTTGTTGTTTGGATCGTTATTATATTACTTTTGAATTCGGTAATTTCTTCCATTTTCGGAATTGACCCCTCCGCAATTCAATCTCAACCACAAGAACTTTTAGGTGAAATTTCTAATTCGCAACAAATTATTACAGATGTATTAGTAGAAATAAATAATATGCCAATTTATAACCTAATAGTCATGTTTATATTCTTTTTTATAGGTGGGTATTTGCTTTATAGTTCATTATATGCTGCGATCGGAGCAGCTGTTGATAATGAAACTGATACGCAGCAATTTATGTTGCCTATTTTAATGCCATTAATAGTGGGAATGTATGTTGGTTTTTTCACTGTTATTGATAATCCCCACGGTATAGTATCACAGGTTTTTTCATATATTCCTTTAACATCACCAGTTGTTATGCTAATGCGCATACCCTTTGGAGTGCCTATGTGGCAACAAATTTTATCTTTAATAATTTTATTTGCTACTTTTATAGGAACTGTTTGGTTTGCATCTAAGATATATAGGGTAGGTATATTAATGTATGGTAAAAAAGCAAGTTATAGGGAGATCGTTAAATGGCTTAAATATTAATTAAGTGAAAACTATTGAAATATTTGATTTGACCATTACTGTAGTTGTAAGCGTCTTTTATTACCTTTACAAAGAGCTTTCAAGCAATGCAATAGTAGTATTAAATTACAAGCTGCATTTTAGAGGGAACGTCACAAACATATAATAGATATTTAATGGGTAAGATGTTAAAAATATTAATCATAGAAGATGAAGTTTCAATTCGAAGAGTGTTGGTGAAAATACTTTCAGAAGAAAACACAAATTATAAAGTTTCAGAAGCGGAAGATGGATTCAAAGGTATTGAATTAATTAAAAAAGAAAATTTCGATCTTGTTTTATGTGACATAAAAATGCCTAAAATGGACGGTATTGAAGTTTTAATAGCTTCTAAAAAAATAAAACCTGAAATCCCCATTGTAATGATATCTGGTCATGGTGACTTGAACACAGCAGTTCAAGCTATGCGTTTAGATGCATTTGATTACATATCAAAACCACCAGATTTAAATAGGTTATTGAATACGGTTCGGATTGCTTTAGATCGTAAAGAATTAATTATTGAAAACAAGCGACTAAAGAAAAAAGTTAGTAAGAAATATGAAATGATAGGAGCGTCTCCTTCTATTATTCATATTAAAGGAATGATAGAGAAAGTAGCTCCAAGCGAAGCAAGAGTATTGATTACAGGAGCAAATGGGACTGGGAAAGAGTTGGTAGCTCATTGGCTCCATGAAAAAAGTGATCGTTCTAACGGACCTTTAATAGAAGTTAATTGTGCAGCAATTCCAAGTGAATTAATTGAAAGTGAATTATTTGGTCATAAAAAAGGAAGTTTTACAGGAGCGGTAAAAGATAGAGCTGGGAAATTTGAAGCAGCTAATAACGGAACTATTTTTTTAGATGAAATTGGTGATATGAGTTTATCTGCCCAAGCCAAAGTGTTAAGGGCTTTGCAAGAAAACAAAATAAGTAGAGTAGGTAGTGATCATGATATTAACATAAATGTTAGGGTATTAGCAGCAACCAATAAAAATTTAAAACAGGAAATTGCAAACGGAAAATTTAGAGAAGATTTGTACCATAGATTGGCGGTAATATTAATTAAAGTTCCAGCATTAAACGATCGAAGAGATGATATTCCTTTACTAATTAAATATTTTAGTGATAAAATAACAGAAGAACAAGGTATTACTCCTAAAAATTTCTCACAAAAAGCAATATTATTATTACAAGAATATGATTGGACTGGAAATATTAGAGAACTTAAAAATGTAATTGAACGTTTAATTATATTGGGTGGAGATGAGATTTCCGAAAATGATGTAAGTTTATTTGTAAGTAAATAAATTTCATCAAATTTACTTGGTATATTATTTCTTTAATTATTTTTGATTCATATTGCTTCAAGTAATAAAGAACATCAATTAATTCCTGAAACCTAAGCTAAACTATACCATATAAAAAAATAGTAGAAATGAATAATCACCTAATAATCACCCTATGAAAAAATTAGTTATATCAATTTTATTGATTTCTATTAGTACAACAGGAATTTCTCAAAAAGTAAATAAGAAAGATTCAACTGTTATAAAGCAAATATTTGACACTTCGTTAACTAATGGTGCTAGTTATGAATGGCTGGATTATATGTCTAATAATATTGGTAGTAGACTTTCAGGATCGTTAGGTGCAGAGTTAGCGGTTGCCTTTACTAAGGAGCAAATGGAAGAATTGGGCATTGATAAAGTTTGGTTACAACCCGTGATGGTTCCTAAATGGACAAGAGGAGCTCAAGAGTATTCTTATATAGAAACATCTCCAGGAGTAACTTCTTTAGCGGCTATTTGTGCATTAGGAGGATCGGTGCCTACTCCTTATGGGGGGTTAAAAGCAGCAGTTGTTGAGGTTAAAAGCTTTGAAGAATTAAGGGGTTTAGGAAGGGAAATAATTGAAGGAAAAATTGTTTTTTATAATAGACCAATGCAGGATAATCTAATTCAAACAATGAATGCCTATGGAGGTGCGGTCGATCAACGGTATTCAGGTGCCGAAGAAGCAGCAAAATACGGTGCTGTAGGAGTTATAGTTAGATCGATGAACATTAGTCAAGATGATTATCCTCATACGGGTGCTATGAGCTATGGTGATACACCAGAACACCTTCGCATTCCTGCTTGTGCAATTAGCACAAACGGAGCTAATTATTTAAGTGTAACATTAAAATTGCAACCTGATTTATTATTTTATTTTAGTCAAAATTGTAAAACTTATCCAGATGTTCAATCCTATAATGTAATTGGTGAAATTACAGGAAGCGAAAATCCAAATAAATTTATTGTGGTTGGAGGACATCTAGATTCTTGGGACTTAGGAGATGGTTCACATGATGACGGTGCAGGATGTGTTCAATCAATGGAAGTATTACGTGTTTTAAAAAAAATTGGATATCAACCAAAAAATACTATAAGAGCAGTAATGTTTATGAATGAAGAAAATGGATTAAGAGGAGGTATTAAATATGCATCAGAAGCAAAAAGAAAAAACGAATACCATGTATTTGCTTTAGAGAGTGATTCTGGTGGTTTTACTCCAAGAGGATTTTCTTTTGATGCAAGTGAAGCTAATTTCACTAAAATTAAATCTTGGGATATTTTATTTGAACCTTATTTAATTAATAGGTTTGTAAAAGGAGGGAGTGGAGCAGATATAGGTCCATTAAAAAAAGAAGGAATGGCTACTGTTTTAGCAGGTTTAAACCCAGATTCACAGCGTTATTTTGAATATCATCATGCAGCTAATGATACGTTTGATAAAGTAAATAAACGTGAATTAGAATTAGGAGCGGCGGCAATGACGAGTATTATTTATTTAATTGATAAATATGGTTTGCAATAGTTTTTACCAAATTAATCATGATTTATTTTAAATATTTTTTTCGCTTTTGCTAATATAACATCTACAATCTAAAAAGTACAGTCACTTAACAAAGATTAAACTAGAATTATTGATAGGTAGGGCTTAATGAATTTCTTACTAAATACACTTAAATAGCTAAAGAAAGCCTATAAGAATATCAGCTCAAAAATTATACAATACAATATGCAAGGTGAAAATATATTAATAAAAATAGCAGGGTTTTTAGGAGTTTTGGCATTAGCTCAATTCATTGTAGTTTTGATATTAGATTCTTACGGGATTATCGATTCGGGTAATGGATTAGGTTCGGGATTATTTCTCATTGGATTGGGTTTAATCTCAGTTATTTTTGCTACTGTGGGATTGCTTTTCAGTGTAATTAAAAAATGGAAGAAATAATTAAGCCTTTCATTACATCAAAACTACTTACTTAATTGATCGTGTTTTATCTAGGACAATTTCTATTTTAATTACACCATAAAAAAATATTTATATTTATTAATAAACTAAAAAGTAGCTAATTCATCCTATCAGATATTTTTAAATCTATGATCTTTTAATTTAATAATTATAAAAAAATATACTGGTATTAATCTTTAAATAATATTTGTGTATCAATTATTGTTTTACTAGTTTTATAAATTAACTAAAACTTATAAATTATGAAAAAATCTACTATTTTATTTTTATTCCTATGTACATTCTTTGTTGTTAATGTTTTTGGTCAAGCCAGGCAAGAATTAAATTTTGGTCTTATAGGTGCTAATTACGAAATACCAGTTCAAAAGAATATAACAATAGCACCTGGGGCATCGACTAATTTTGATTTGAATTGGTTAACTTTAAGTGTAAGAGGTAATTATTATTTTGATAATTTATTTGAAATAACAAATGAGTCTTGGGATGTTTATGGTGGTTTAGCAGCAGGTTATTCCTTTTATAATGGAGACGGTAATAATGATAGTGATTTTGATCTTGGACTTCACGTAGGTGGTAGATGGTTTTGGAACGAGAAATGGGGTGTTTATTTAGAACTTGGTGGGGGAAGTGTACAAGGTATGAATGGTGGTATTGGATTGACAGTAAAACTATAATTTTTTTAGTTCCCATAATGGCCTTATTAATTAAAGGCATTATCAGTAAAAAATTAGCTATTTATCAATCAATGAATACGTAGCTAATTTTTTTTATTTTTTAAAACAGGAACTTTGTTTTCTATGTATTCCACAGGTTTTCGAACTTGTTTTGGAGCTTTAAATCGATAACCAAAAAATAGATAAAAATTGTTTTTTATATGCTGTAAGGATATAAAATCTTCATCGTATTTATTGCCATTTAATTGATATTTAAATTCTCCCCCAAAATATATTTTTTTTCCATTGTAACCTGCAGAAACTCCAGTCTCAAATGTTACGCTAACTAACGTATTGTTTGAGCTAGTAAATGTATTATCGTTAAAAAAATTTGCATTAGTAAAATGAATTCCTATTCTAGGGTTTCCATAAATATTTGCATACCAATATTTATGGAAAACAAAGGTATAATGATAGCTAGCATTTAAAACTGGACTAAATCCAATATATTCAGTATAAGACTCTCTGCTATTAATATCTTGATTTTCAAATTTTATTTGATCTGTTCCTTTTACAAAATATAATGCATAATCTAATCCTGTTAGAAAAGTACCAGCACTTTTTAATTGAATTTCAGTATTAGATTCAATTGCCTTTACCGAATAATTATCATTAAATTTATAATTAGAAGAACCATAAAAAACATTAGTAGTTAAATAAGGAAACTGAATTCTGAATTCTGAATTTTCTGCAGTAGGCTCAAAATCATTGGTGTTTTTAATATTGAAACCTCTGGTATAATCATATTCAAATCGATGTGTCCATTTATCAAATAATAATTTCACTCTCAATCTGAAACGATCGGTTTCTCCCTTATTCTCTAATTCACTCTCAGATAATTTAGGTCGAATACCTAACCTAACAGATAAAAACTTATAGCTAAATACGACACCATAGCTAATGTTTAGATTAGTTATAATTTCAGCTTTAATATCATTTTCATATGGAATATAATATTCTACCTGTTCGTCACTTATGTCTAACTTTATATTTAATTGATTGCTAAAATCTTCAATAAAAGGATTTAAGTGATAGAGACTGTCAGTTTTAGTTTTTTTATTTTGAGAATAAACTAAAAAATGAAGTAATAAAAAAATTAAATAAAATATATATTTCAATTAATAGAATTGTTTTAGTAGTCAATTGCATTGACTTTAGATTTTAACATCTAAAAGATAACATCTAGTGTCTATTGTATTAAAATCATGTTTTAACCTGTCTTTTTACCGAATTTCTTAAAGTGTTTATAGACTATCTTATTATATGTTCTTAATTTACAGTGTAGCCTTTGGCCTTTAAACAGGTGCTAAATGCTGTTTTATAATCGTTTTTCATTTCTTCATTTGCATTAGATGCGGCATAACTATTTGCTTGCTTTTGTTGTTGATCTTTTGACTTTTTTGCTCTACGTCCTCTAATACCACCGACGATAGCTCCATAGGAAGCACCCTTGCCCAGATCACCACTTATAGAACCGATTGCAGCTCCGGCAGCAGCACCTTTTGCAGCACCTTTTATTGCTTCTCCATCTGGTGTATTATCAACTTCAGCTGCTATCGCAACTGTTGGATTCATAGGATCATAGCCTGTTTGATCCTTTGCCCACTTGTAACAGTCAGATTCATCTTTATTTTGAGTTTCTATAGTTTGAGCTTCATTAGGAAAAGCATAAACACCTATTGACTTGGCTATTCCATTACTTTGAGAAAACGCACTATTGGCAAACATAATTATTACTGTGTAACTAATTTTTTTTATCATTTTTATTTTTTTTAATTCCTTAAAATTAATGATTTATTTTTTAAGTAAATAATAAATTTATTGGAAAAAATATAAAAAAAATACTGGTTTATGAAAATGGATTCCCTTTCCTAAATTAATTCTAGTATTATTAGATCCTGTTTCATGTAAAGCTAGGCTTTTAATCACTATTTTTTATTTATAATAAGGTTATAATTAATAATTCAATCATCAACTTTTCAAAAGTATTAGTGTGCTATTTTGTATTCTAAATAAAGAATATATTTTATTTTTTATTAAATGCGTTTTTTACCTTTGCCATCAAAACTATATTAATTGATATTAGCCGACTATACAAAAGAATTTCATTATAACTTAAAACTTTCATATCCTGTAATATTAGGAATGTTAGGCCACACAATGGTTGCGTTTGTTGATAATATAATGGTAGGTCAAATTGGCTCTGCAGAACTTGCAGCAGTATCGCTTGGAAATAGTTTTATGTTTATTGCTATGTCTTTAGGTATTGGTTTTTCTACAGCAATTACTCCTTTAATAGCCGAAGCAGATGGGGAAGAAAACTTTGAAGTTGGAAAATGTACTTTTAAACACGGGCTTTTTCTATGTTCGGTAATAAGTATCTTATTGTTTTTAGGTGTGTTTTTTGCAGAACCCGTTTTGTATTTAATGAAACAACCTCCTGAAGTTGTTGTTTTAGCAATACCTTATTTAAATTTAGTGTCCACATCCCTTATTCCATTAATTGTTTTTCAGGCATTTAAACAGTTTAGTGATGGAATGTCAATGACTAAATACCCCATGTATGCTATTTTAATTGGGAATGTTATAAATGTGGTATTAAATTATTTGTTCATTTTTGGAAAGTTTGGATTCCCTGAACTAGGGATTGTAGGAGCTGCTATAGGTACATTAGTTTCGAGACTTATTATGGTCATCGTTTTATGGTATTTATTATCTCAACATCATAAATCAAGAGCGTTTGTTTTAAATATCAAGATTTTTAAACTTTCTAAAAAAATGATTAAAAAATTATATGGCTTGGGTTTTCCCTCAGCCATGCAAATGTTTTTTGAAGTTGCTATTTTCACCGCGGCTATCTGGCTTTCAGGGATTTTGGGTAAAAATCCGCAGGCTGCGAATCAAATTGCTTTAAACCTATCTTCAATGACTTTTATGGTTGCTATGGGCTTAAGTGTAACTGCAATGATAAGAGTTGGTAACCAAAAGGGATTAAAACGTTATAAAGAATTACGAAGAATTGCTTTTTCAATTTTTATGATTGCAACCCTATTTGCGGTTGTCTTTGCAATTTTATTTTTTATTTTTAGTGGGATACTTCCAAAAATATATTTAGATTTAAATAATCCAACTAAAATTGTTGATAATTATGAAGTAATTACCATCGCATCTAAATTATTATTGATCGCTGCCGTTTTTCAAATAACAGATACTATACAAGTGGTTGCTCTAGGAGCTTTAAGAGGTATGCAGGATGTTAAAATTCCAACGTTTATAACTTTTGTTTCCTATTGGCTTATTGGTTTTCCTATTTCTTATTATTTAAGTTTGTATACAGATTATAAAAGTTCTGGAATTTGGATTGGTTTATTAGCAGGCTTAAGTGCTTCCGGCATACTTTTATTTATTCGATTTAATTACCTTTCCAATAAATTAATCATTCAAAACTCATTAGGAAATAATGAATAAAATAATACCATTAATAGCCTTTGTTTTATTTAGCTTGATCGATTTTTATGGAATCTATTTAGAAAAACAATTGATGGTGAATTTTGCCAAGCCCATGTTGATGATTACCTTGTTTTGGTACTATTATTCAAATACAAAACCACTTAATAAATACTTTGTATTAGGACTCTTTTTTAGTTTTTTGGGAGATCTTTTATTATTAGGAACTGGGGAGGTATATTTTATTTTTGGATTGCTATTTTTTTTAATTGCTCATGTATTTTATATAATTATGGTTCTTAGATTGATTCCAGCTAGAAAACCTAAAAATTTTATAATGGCAAGTGTCCCATTCTTACTATTATTTCTTATTTTAATGAATATTTTATTTGCAGGATTGGGTTCAATGAAGATTCCTGTTATCATTTATGCAATGACTATTTCATTTTTTGGAATTGTTTCATTATTATTATACCTGGAAACCAAAACAAAAATTTCACTAATTTTATTGGTTGGAGTTTTAATATTTATTAGTTCAGATACAATTTTAGCATTAAACTTATTTTATAAAACACAATCATTTTACCCATTATTAATCATGATGTCTTATGTTTTAGCTCAATATTTAATATGTAGGTTTGTACTTAAATTAAATGAGTAATCTTGACACTTCCAAAGTTTATATTAGAGGCTTTAATACCCACAAAAAACATTTAAATTAAGGATTAATTAGATAAAATTTTATTGCTATGCTTTTAAAAAAAATAGATTCTATTAGAAAAAAAATAATGCCCAAATTAACTCAAAACATTGGTGTATCTCATTTTGAAAAAAAAGTATTAGGAACAAAAAAAACAAAAATTAATTCTATTTTAATTTGTCGTCCAAACCAAAGACTTGGTAATTTACTCTTAACAACACCACTGCTGCAAGAGCTAATAACTACTTTTCCTGATTGTAAAATAGACATCATTGTTAAAGGTAATTTAGCAAAACAAGTTTTTAAAGAATATAGTAATATTCAGAACATAATAATTTTACCAAGAAAACCTTTTAACGAGTTAGTGAAATATTTAAAAATATTTTTTTCTGTTAAATTTAAGAGGTATGATTTAGTTATAAATGGTGAAAAAGAATCTTTATCAGGCAAAATTCTAACCTATTTATCCAAAGCCAAGTATAAAATTTATGGAAGTCTTGAACATCAATCAAACTTGATGTCAAAAGTTGATTTTCAACATATGGCAAAAAATAGTGTATATAATTTTAGATATTATTTAGATCAAATAGGTTATTTATCAAGCAAAAGTGAAGTTTCAGGTTTAGATTTAAAGCTAACTAAAAGTGAAATTTTAAAAGGAAAAGAAATTCTAGAAAATTTAGTTCCTGATTTAAACAAAAAAACAATTTTAATTTTCACATATGCTACTGGCAGTAAATGCTATTCTAAAGATTGGTGGAATAGTTTTTATGAAAAATTAAAATTTAGATATAGTGATTCCTATAATATTTTAGAAATACTACCTGTGGAAAATGTTTCGCAAATAGATTTTAAAACAACTTCTTTCTATTCTAAAGATATAAGAGAAATAGCTTCAGTAATCACAAATGCATCATTGTTTATAGCTGCAGATTCCGGTATTATGCATTTGTCAAGTGCTTCAAAATCAACTACTCTAGGTCTTTTTTCAGGTGGAAGGGAGTTTCTTTATAAGCCATATAGTAATAGAAGTTTTTCTTTTAATACTGGTAAAAAATCAATAGAATCCTTAATTATAGAAGTAGATGAAACACTAAGTCAAATTTAAAATAGCGGATAAGAAGAATTAATACTAAAGGCTATTTGTTTTTTAAAACTTGTATCTTGCAATAAAATTAACTGACAATGACCCTCCCAAAATTTATATTAGGTGATAACACCAATTTTCCTGAAGCTATATTTGTTATTCATACCGAGTTTCCTCGTTTTATTATCAATCTTCAAAATGATGAGGTAGAATGGTTAGAGGAATTTGATAAAGAAGATCAAAAGGAACTAGAGGATGAAACTGAAACAGCGATTGAAGAAGCTAGTAAGTTTTATGATAGCGAAGTAGCTCAATACAAAAATGATTGAGGAATTAATAAAATATGATATTGACTTTTTTCTTTTCCTTAATAATCTAGGAAGCGAACCTTGGGATAATCTTTGGAGAGTTATTACTAACAAGCTTTCTTCTATTCCTTTGTATGCATTCCTTTTATATTTAGTTTATAAAAGTTATGGATTTAAAGGAACATTAATTGTTGTAGTTGGTGCTGTTTTAATGATCACTACTTGTGATCAATTAGCTAATTTATTTAAAAGTGGATTTCAACGATTACGTCCTTGGGTTAATGAAGATTTAGATGGCTTGATGAGAATGGTCGTTGAAAAAAGGGGTATTCATAGCTTTTTCTCTGGGCATGCTGTAAATTCAATGGGATTAGCTGTTTATATAGGCTTATTGTTGCGTCATTACTATTACTATTTGCCTTTTATTTTATTATTATGGGCTTTTACAGTAGGTTATAGTAGGATTTATGTGGGTGTTCATTATCCTTTAGATGTGCTTACAGGATTTTTCTTTGGAAGTATTATTGGATGGGGATATTATAAACTACAACTAATTGCTCAGAAAAATTTATAATTAGTGCCTTTTTAGAATCATTAGATTTCTAATATAAACTACCAATCCAAAAATTTGACCGATACACAAAACAGGATCTCTTCTAAAAATCGCATATATTAATATTAATATAGCTCCTAATAAACTTATAATCCAAAAACCGGTTGGAAGTTTTGAAGTTTTAATTATTTCTGAAAAAATCCATTGATAAATAAATCGGAATGTAAATACGACTTGTGAAATAATTCCAAAAACTATTAACCAACTAGAAATATAATCCTTATTAAAAAGTTGGGAGCTATTATTTGCTCCATATAGGAACATAATTAACAGTATAATTATTGGAAAATAAATAAAAAAGATGCGAATACTTTTCAGTATTTTTTTCCATTGATGTTGTAATTGTAAATTTCGGATATAAATATAATAGGTTATAAATTGACCCAACATAATGGCAAAATCATTTCTTAAATATCCATACATAAATAAAAGTGAAGAAGCAATCATACCAATACTCCAAAATAGAGTAGGAGCAACCACTTTTTTTTCTTTTTCTGAAGAAAGCCATTGGACCAATAATCTTATTGAAAAAAGGATTTGTGCTATTAAACCTATTGAATATATAAAGTAATCGTTCACCCTTTTTTGATTACTTCATAATTTATATATTTTTTTTTCATCCATAAATATGCAAAACAATCTGTAATGGGACCTAATAATCGATTTCTAATTCCAAATTTTGATTCTCCTGCAATTCTCGGAAAATGTTGAATAGGTAGCTGTAAAACGGTTCCTTTTTGTAATAAAATCATCGCAGGTAAAAACCGATGTAGTCCTTTAAACATAGGGATTTTTTTAGCACATTCTGTTTTGATAACTTTTAAAGGACAACAAGTGTCTTTCATGCCGTCACCAGTGAAAGTATTTCGAATACTATTAGATGCTTTAGAAGATCTATGTTTAATAAATGAATCTTTTCTATGAATGCGGATACCCGTAACCAAATCATAGTTGTCAATTTGGTCTAAAAGAATATTAAAATCATTAGGAGATGTTTGTAGGTCGGAATCGATATATCCCAATAAAGGAGTTTCAACAGCATCAAAACCAGCTTTTAAAGCAGCACTTAAACCTTTGTTTTCTTTAAAATTTATATAATTAAAATTTTTATTTCTAAGACAAATACCTTCAATTAATTGTTGACTAGTGTCAGTAGAGCCATCATTAACAAATAGAATTAAAGTTTCTTTTTTTGCGATTTTCAAATAAGAAACCAATGCCTTCTCAAGTCGTTCTAGGTTTAACTCTTCATTGTAAACAGGAACTATTATGGTAAACTCAGACATTATTTAGTCCTCTTTTAGTTAATAAAAAATTAGCAGCTTCAAAAGGAGTTGTTTTATTCTCACTAATTAAAATTAACTGTTTTTTTAATTCATCTTTAGTTTTTGGATGATTATAAAAGTCGCTTTTTAAACTATTTTCAATCGTTTGAAGCAACCAATATTTATTTTGATCGTTTCTTTTTTGCTGAAAACATCCATTTTTTTTGGTGATGGAATTGAAGTTTTGAATCAGCTCCCAAATTTCAGAGATACCTTCATTATGGAGGGCACTACAAGTTAGTGTTTTTGGAGTCCAATCATTTCCCTTATTTGGATACAAATGAAGCGCTCTATTAAATTCGGCTTGGGCTATTTTTGCTGCTGTTATATTATGACCATCAGCTTTATTTATCACGATACTGTCGGCCATTTCAATAATACCTCTTTTAATTCCCTGTAATTCATCTCCAGCTCCAGCAAGCTTTAATAATAAAAAGAAATCTGTCATTGAATGAACAACGGTTTCACTTTGGCCAACACCAACTGTTTCAATTAGTATCACATTATAGCCAGCTGCTTCACATAAAATAATTACTTCTCTAGTATTTCTTGCTACACCACCCAATGAATCTCTTGATGCGGAAGGACGTATAAAAGCATTGGGTTCTTTTACTAAATCTTCCATTCGGGTTTTATCTCCTAAAATACTTCCTCCACTAATGGAACTACTAGGGTCTACTGCTAATACTGCTACTTTATAATTATTTTGACAAAGAAGTTTTCCAAACTGTTCTATAAAAGTGCTTTTACCCACACCTGGAACACCTGTTATGCCTATACGTATAGATTTGTTTGAATGAGATAAGCAGGCTTCAATAATTTCTCTTGCTTGATCCAGATGCTTTTCAACGGTGCTTTCTACTAAGGTAATGGCACGACTTAAAGAAGTTTTATCTTTTTTTAGTATGCCATTTATTAATTCTTTTGTGGCAGGAACCTTTGCACGTTTTATTTTAAGGGTAGAAGCTACCTTTACACTTATGGATTTAGGTTGTGCTACTCCTTTTATTTCTTTTAAAGCCGATTTATTAGCTTCTTTTTTGTTCATGTTATTTTTCTTGTAATAAAACCGGTACCACAATAGTATCCCAAGCTAATATCATTAAAGTTCCCGCTTTATTTTCAGTAAATGAAATGGTAAATTTTTCGATATTTGTTAAACTTTTTGAAACTGGAACCGTCACTATTAAAACATCATTTTCTGGATCTCGAGAAGCTGTTTGATCTGTATATTTAACTCCCCAATCATACATTTTAGAATTAAAAATAATTTGCCATGAATTTTCATTAGGAATGGTCCATAAGGTATACACTCCTTTCGCCAGACTTTTTCCATCGATCATCAGATCTTTATTGGTGCTAAAAGTAGATGCTTCATTTGCCCCTGTTCGCCAAACTTTTCCGTATGGAATCAATTCGCCAAAAATAACCCTGTTTTTTTTAATTGGGCTGCAATAAAATACGTTCAATTTAAGATCTCCCTGATGATAAGTTATGTTTTGTTCAGGGCTTTGTTTTTTGGTTTGTATTTTTATAAGAGGACCTATTATTAACATAAAAAGTAGCAGGAATACTAAGAGGGTTCCAAACACCCAAATAAACTTTTTTTTAAACTTATTCATAGCATTATGATTAGAATTGTTAAAGATACTGAATTTTGCAACATTCGTATTTTCATGTACTCTTTAAACTAAACAACAGCTAAAAAATATCTAAAAAAGAGCCTTGTATGGTATCTAATAAATACAGAGGGTTTAGTTCAATATTTTTAAATTAAAAACGGGAATTTTTCATATAATTTCAATTATATTTAATAATGTAACAACTTTTATTTTTAATAATACACTGTATGTTGACCAATTAATATTTTATATTATTAATTGATTAATTTTTACTTACTTTGTAAATTACAATAAAAAAAACTTATTAAAACCGACTCATTGCCCTTATAATGTCATTATTTTTTCTCTTAACAAATTCTGAAAACGATGGGTAATGGTGTTACTTGAATTCAAAAAGGGATGATGGTTAACTATAGTTGCATCAATTAATTAACTGATGTGTCCTAAGGTAATTATAATTTGTAGGCCATTGGTTGTTTTATGAGTTCCAAAAAGAAGATTATTGAAGTGAATTAAATTATTGATTGTTAATATTCATACAATATTCATACAATATTCGTAAATAAAAGAATAATTAAAAGGCAATGAATACTATTTTTAGAGCACAGGAATACAAGGTATTATTTTATAGAATATTTTTAGTTTATGTATTTTATTTTGTCGCAAGAGCACTTTTTCTTTGTTATAATTTTTCACTTTTAGGAGTTGATTCAATTTCAGAATTTTTTAGATTGTATTATTACGGATTGGCTTTTGATACTACCGCTATATTATATATGAATTCCCTCTTTATTTTACTTTCTATAATTCCTGTAAGGAGCACCACATCAAAAAAATATCAAAAATTTATTTTGTACTTCTATTTTGTCACCAATTTAATTGCTTATTCATTAAATTTTATTGACTTTATATACTACAAATACAACTATAGTAGGACTACCATTACTGTTATCGATGTTTTAAAGGATGAATCCAATGTTTCGGGAATGTTATTTAGATTTTTATTTACCTATTGGCATGTACTAGTATTATTTATCCTAGCAGCTTATTTATGGATATATCTCTATAAAAAATATAAAGTAACCGCTTCCAATGAAAATATTAACGCTAAGTATTATTATTCAACTTCTGTATTAGCTATTATTATCATAACCGTTTTATCTGTTGGCGGAATTAGAGGTGGAGATTTTAAAGAAAGTACTAGACCCATTAATTTGGTGGATGCTAATCGTCATGTAAAAGAAATTAAACAAGCAGATTTTGTGTTAAATACACCTTTTGCATTTATAAGAACGTTATCTGCAAATACATTTAAAAGGGTAAGTTATGATATAAGTTCAGATCAAATAGATCATTTTATCAGTCCTATTAAGCAATATACTAGCAACGAAAAATCAAGACCAAATATCGTGTTAGTTATCACGGAAAGCTTTTCAAGAGAATATTCAGGGGCCTTTAATAAAGATAGGAATATCGAAAATTATGTTAGTTATACACCTTTTATAGATTCTTTAGCAGGACACAGTTTAATTTTTCCAAATGCATTTGCCAATGGCTATAAATCTATTCATGGAATGTCTTCTGTATTAGCAGGTATTCCATCGTTTAAGGATGCATTTACCTCATCACCTTATTCTAAACAAGAAATAGAATCGGTAGTTTCTATTTTAAATGAATTGGATTATGATACCTCATTTTTTCATGGTGCTGCCAATGGCTCTATGGGTTTTTTAGGGTTTAGTAATATTTTAGGGTTTGATAATTATTATGGGAGAACTGAATATAATGATGATGATGATTTTGACGGAACTTGGGGTATTTGGGATGAAAAATTTTTAGATTTCACAAAAGAAGTATTGAATGAAAAAAAAGAACCATTTTTCAGTACAATTTTCACTTTAAGTTCTCATGAACCTTATAAAATTCCAAAAGAATACAAAGGAAAATTTCCAACAGGAAATGTGCAAATGAACCAATCTATTTCTTATACCGATTATTCCCTTAAAACTTTTTTTGAAGCTTCTAAAAATGAAGAATGGTTTAATAATACCATTTTTATTATTACTGCTGATCATGGAAGTCAACCAGGTTTTGATGAATATAGAAAAACAGTTAATAGAACCGGAATACCAATTTTAATATACAAACCTGATAATAGTTTAAGGGAAGTAAAAAACGACTTAGCTCAACAAATAGATATTTATCCAACTATTATTGATCTTATTGGTTATAAAAAACCTTTTAGAAGTTGGGGGAGAAGTTTAGTAAACGACACTTTGATTCATCCTTTTACCCTTAACTATTGTGCATCTGGTTATGTCCTGCAAAGAGATAACTATATTTGTTTTTTTGATGGTATAAAAACAACAGGATTTTACGATATCAAAGATAAAGATTTACAAATAAATTTAATTGAGCAGTCTAATAGTCAAATGGACACTTTAGAAATAGTGACTAAAGCTTTTATAAAAGATTTTTTTGATAGGATTGTAGATAAAAAATTAGGTAAGCCAAAAAAATAATATCAACGTATGAAAAAGAAAATAATTGGAATTATTTTAATCATAGTTTTAGTAGGAGTAGGGAAATATGTTTATGATGTAAACATCAATTATAATTTTAAAGAAATCACCAAAGGAAAAGTCTATAAGTCTGGGGTAATTCCCCCAGATGAAATAGAAAGTTATACCAAAAAGTATCATATTAAAAGCATTATAGATTTAAGATTTCCTGGAACTAAAGACACTATAAACAACCCTGAAGTTCCTAAAGAGTTAATAGCTGAAAAAGAGGCGGTAGAAAATATAGAAGGAGTGAGCTATTTTAATGTGGGTTCTCACCAAGTACCTAGCCAAGAAACAGTAGATTCTTTTTTAGAAATTATGGACAATCCAGATAATTACCCGGTTTTAATTCATTGTTATCACGGAGCTGGTAGAGCTCCTTTGTTTGGAGCTGTTTACAGAATGGAATATGAAGATTTGCCTAATGAGGAAGCTAGAGGAAAAACTAGGTTATTATTAAAAGGAAGCTCTTTTGATGATGGTAGCCCAAAAGGAGAATTTTTAAAGAACTATAAGAAAAGAGCATCCAATAATTAGTTTTTTATTCAAGACAAAATAAAAATAAATGTCAGGATTTTTCGCACTCTTAGATGATATAGCAGCATTAATGGACGATGTAGCTATAATGACTAAAGTGGCTACTAAAAAGACAGCAGGAATTTTAGGAGACGACTTGGCCGTGGGAGCAGAAAAAGCATCTAGTTTTAGAGCTTCAAGAGAACTACCTGTGATTTGGGCTATTACAAAAGGATCTTTTGTCAACAAGTTGATCATCCTTCCTTTCGTTTTTTTATTAAGTGCATTTTTACCTCAATTAATTGTGCCCATTTTATTGATAGGAGGAATTTATTTAAGTTTTGAAGGGGTTGAAAAAATAATTAATACTTTTTTTTATAAAAAAAAGCATGCGACTGATTTTAGAGAAATAGAAACTGAAGCAGCATTATCAGCAGTGGAGAAATCTAAAATTAAATCTGCCATTATAACGGACTTTATTCTTTCTTTAGAAATTATCATGATCGCCCTTGGTACCCTTAAAAACTCCAGTTTATTAATTCAGGTTGTAGTTGTGTCTTTAGTTGCTGTTATAGCTACTATTGGTGTTTATGGAATTGTAGCTTTAATGGTGAGGATTGACGATGTAGGATTTCGATTCATAAAGATTTCAGAAAATAATAAAGGTTTTTTTAAAATTATTTATCACGAAATTGGAACTAGTTTAGTTTGGTTATTGCCTAAATTAATTCAATTAATTGCTATTATTGGTACGCTAGCTATGCTTTTAGTTGGTGGTGGTTTGTTTGTACATAATATTTCTGCAGTTCACGATTTATTTCACGGTATACCAAGTGTTATTTCAGAATTAATAATGGGTTTGTTAGTTGGCTTTATTTCTTTTTTATTTTTTAAAATAGGAAGTATTTTAAAAGAATTGTACAAAAGTAAAATGTAAATAAAGTACAGAATAATTTATAATTATTAGCTTAGTTATAAAAAAAAAGAACTCAATTTCTTGAATTCTTTTTTATAATTTTTTGAAAACTATTATTCAACCAATACCCATTCTCCTTTGTTTATTAATGGAATGGCTTGTTTGTATTTTAAGGTTTTACTTTCACCGTTCATCACGTGTTTGATGGTAACTTTATCATTACGACCAATTTTTGGTTGCTCTCTAACGATGGTTTCTGTTACTTGTTGTTGTCGACCTTGTGTTTGTCCTGCTGCTCTTGATATAGATGAACGTTCATCTAAATTTTGAATTTCGTCTTTTTGTTCTTTTAGATTTTTATTCGTTTTTTCTTGACGAGCTTCTCTAATTTGTTGCTGATTTTCTTGAGGTAATTCTCCTTTAAATAAAAATGAAATCACATCTTTATTTACCTGAACAATCATTTCTTTAAACAATTCAAAAGCTTCAAACTTATAAATCAATAATGGATCTTTTTGTTCATGCACTGCTAACTGCACCGATTGTTTTAACTCATCCATTTTACGTAAATGAGTTTTCCAAGCATCATCGATAATAGCTAATGAAATATTTTTTTCAAAATCTTGGATCAATTGTTTTCCTTTTGATTCATAAGCTTTTTCGAGATCGGTTGCAACATTTAAGGTTTTAACTCCATCTGTAAATGGTACTAAAATTCGTTTATATTGATCTTTTTGTGTTTCATAAACATTTTTAATAACAGGAAATGCCGTTTCTGCATTGCGTACCATTTTATTTTGATAATGCTCCAATGCAGCTTTGTAAATAATTCCTGCAATCTCTTGAGAATCCATTTTCTCAAATTCTTTTTTGTCTATAGGAGAACTGATAGAAAAATAACGAATTAATTCAAACTCAAAATTTTTATAATCTTGAGCTATTTTATTAGCTTCAGTGATTACCTCTGCAGTATCAAAAATCATATTAGCAATATCTACACTTAACCGATCACCAAACAATGCATGAAAACGTCTTTTGTAAACTACTTCTCTTTGGGCATTCATTACATCATCATATTCTAACAGACGCTTACGAATACCAAAATTATTTTCTTCTACTTTTTTCTGAGCACGTTCAATTGATTTTGAAATCATAGAATGTTGAATTACTTCACCTTCTTTTAAGCCCATTTTATCCATCATTTTGGCAATCCGCTCACTACCAAATAAACGCATTAAATTATCATCTAATGCTACATAAAATTGAGAGCTTCCCGGATCTCCTTGACGTCCACTACGTCCTCTTAACTGTCTATCAACTCGTCGAGAATCATGACGTTCTGTTCCAACAATTGCTAAACCTCCCGACTTTTTAACTTCTTCCGTTAATTTAATATCGGTACCACGACCGGCCATATTGGTTGCTATGGTTACCATACCAGATTGTCCAGCTTCTTCTACAATATCAGCTTCTTTTTTATGAAGTTTTGCATTTAATACATTATGTCTTACACTACGAATACTTAACATTCGACTTAATAACTCTGAAATTTCTACCGAAGTAGTACCTATTAATACTGGTCTCCCAGCTTCAGTAAGTAAAGTGACTTCTTCAATTACTGCATTGTATTTTTCACGTTTGGTTTTGTAGATTTTATCCTCACGATCATCTCTTTGAATCGGTCTATTCGTCGGAATTTCAACAACATCTAATTTATATATTTCCCAAAGCTCACCAGCTTCAGTTACAGCTGTACCAGTCATACCAGATAACTTGCGATACATCCTAAAGTAATTTTGCAGTGTTACTGTAGCAAAAGTTTGGGTAGCTGCTTCAATTTTTACATTTTCTTTGGCTTCAATTGCTTGGTGTAAACCATCACTGTAACGTCTTCCATCCATAATACGACCCGTTGACTCATCAACAATCATTACTTTATTTTCCATTACTACATATTGAGTATCCTTTTCAAAAAGTGAATAGGCTTTCAATAATTGACTCATGGTATGGATCCGTTCACTTTTTACTCCGAATTCACGAAACAATATTTCTTTTTGGTGTGCTTCTTCTTCTGAAGAAAGATTTTCTGATTCAATTTGAGCTATTTTAACCCCGATTTCTGGCATTACAAAGAAATCTGGATCGTCTGTACCGGAAAGATAATCAACCCCTTTATCGGATAGTTCAATCTGATTGTTTTTTTCATCAATTACATAATACAATTCCGCATCTATTTTTGGCATTTCACGGTTATTGTCTGACATGTATTGATTTTCTGTTTTCTGAAGTATTTGACGAACTCCTTCTTCGGATAAATATTTTATCAATGCCTTGTTTTTAGGTATACCTCTGTAAACTCTTAATAGTTGGAAACCACCTTCTTTTTCGTCTCCTTCTTTTATTAGTTTTTTAGCATCTGCTAAAACACCTGTTAAATATTTTTTCTGTACCGCAACGATATCAGCAATTTTTGGTTTTAGTTCATTAAATTCATGACGATCCCCCTCTGGTACAGGTCCCGAAATAATTAAAGGCGTACGAGCATCATCAATTAATACCGAATCTACCTCATCGACAATTGCGTAGTGATGAGGTCGCTGAACTAAATCTTCGGGAGAATGTGCCATATTATCCCTTAGGTAATCAAAACCAAACTCATTGTTGGTACCATAAGTAATATCTGCATTATAAGCTTTTCTACGTTCTTCTGAGTTTGGTTGGTGATAATCAATACAATCTACAGTTAAACCGTGAAATTGAAATAAAGGAGCCATCCACGCGCTATCACGTTTTGCTAAATAATCATTTACAGTAACTAAATGTACCCCATTTCCAGCTAGACTATTTAAGTACATCGGAAGGGTTGCAACTAATGTTTTACCTTCACCAGTTTGCATTTCAGCTGCTTTTCCTTGATGCAAGGCAATACCACCAATTAATTGAACATCATAATGAATCATGTCCCAAGTTATTTTTTTACCAGCAGCATCCCAAGAGTTTTGCCATATCGCCTTTTCTCCATCTAAATTCACATAATCCTTAGTAGCAGAAATTTCCCTATCAAAAGGTGTTGCATTTACGATAAGTGTTTCATTATTTTTAAATCTTTTTGCCGTTTCTTTCATAACTGCAAAAGCTTCGGGTAATAACTCTTCTAATGTTTTTACTTCGGTAAGATACCTGTCGTCTTTTAACTGATCAATTTCTTTGTATAGATCTTCTTTTTTATTGATATCATCAATCTCGGAAGACTCTTTTTCTAGAGCATTTATTTGATCTTGAATCTCTTTTTGATCTGCTTTTATTTTATTCTTAAATTCAGTAGTTTTTGCTCTTAACTGATCTATGCTAAGTTCCTCTATAACTGATTCTTGTTTTTTTATTTGCGCTACTATCGGCTGGATGTCACTAATATCTTTTTTGGACTTATCTCCAACAAATAATTTTAAAACATTATCTAATATTCCCATTTTGATTGTGTGTTTTTTACTCAAATTAAAAAGTAAATTGACTTTTCAATGTTTTACAAAAAAACTCTAAAAAAACAACATAGCCAAAGGATACGCTATTTTTCGTTTTAAAGTATTAAGCAAAAAAAAAGTCTCTATTTAGAGACTTTTTTGTAATTAATTTTTTAATATTCATCTTCATTCCACAGATAATCTTCGTCCGTGGGATAATCTGGCCATATCTCTTCAATTGAATCGTAAGAATCTCCTTCGTCTTCTATTGCCTGCAGGTTTTCAACAACCTCAAGGGGTGCTCCAGTTCTAATAGAGTAATCTATCAATTCATCTTTCGTTGCCGGCCAGGGTGCATCACTTAAAAATGATGCTAATTCTAATGTCCAGTACATAGACTTTTATAGTTTTTAATTTTCTGCAAAAATAATTTTTTTGATCACAAAGTCAAGTAAAATCGTAATTATTTGTGCTTTATTTTTAAGAACGTTTGTAAGTAACAGATATACAGAGACTTACAATTTAGATTTTTTTATAATTATAGTTTCTTAGGAATCCATTTAATTTCATCTAATTCTAACTCATAAGTCAATTTTCGTGCCAGTACAAATAAGTAATCAGATAACCTGTTTAAATACTTTAAAACAAGTCCATCTAAAGGTTCTTGCTCGTTTAGAAAAGTAACTAAACGTTCTGCGCGACGGCAAATACAACGCGCAACGTGACAATGTGACACTGTAGGGTGTCCTCCTGGAAGAATAAAATTCGTCATGGAAGGTAGGTTTTCATTTATTTGATCCATTTCTGACTCTAAAAGTTGAATATCGTTCTCATCAATTCTTGGAATATTTAATCGCTCCTTTCCACTTTTTAGTTTTTCTTTTTCTGGATCAGTTGCCAATATAGCTCCCAATGTAAACAACCGTTCTTGTATTTGAGTTAATAACTCTTTAGTTGGTGTATCTATATCTTGATCCCTCACCAATCCAATATAGGAGTTTAATTCATCAACTGTTCCATAGCTTTCAATTCGAATGTGGTGTTTAGGAACTCTTGTTCCTCCATATAAAGAAGTGGTCCCTTTATCTCCAGTTTTTGTGTATATTTTCATTTGTTTGTAATGTTTTATAGCTAAGCTGATATTAATTTATTAGTTAAACTTTTTAGTTTATTATTGGAATACGCATGTCTTCTTCTTTCTTAGTTTTTTTAATATTTAATGTCTCCGTTTTATTTAAATAAATTGATTAAGACTTAACGGTTTTAATTGATTCTTATTTTTAAAGTTATACTCTTTTGTAAATAAAGTTGGGAACTATTTTTAAAGCAAAGGCGATTATTTGCCACTTTTTAGAAACATAACCGATATCTTTTCTCTTTTTTATATAATTAAATATTTGTTTAGCAGCTTTTTCCTTAGAAGAAACCCAAAACAAATTATCGCCTAAAGCCATAGCAGTGTCAACATAACCTGGACGTATATCCGTTATGTAGACGTTTTTAATTGCCATTTTTCGAAGACTTTCTAAATAATTAATTTGGTATGCTTTTGATGCAAAGTAAGCAGGAGCAAACTTAGTGCCTCTTAAACCTGCTATAGAACTTATTGCAGTAATATGACCAAAGCCTTGGTTTTTAAAAAAATTAAAGGACCAGTTCATGATTTCAGTAAAAGCGCTTACATTTAAATTGATTGTTTTTTTATCTTCTTCGAATTTTAATCGCCTATTTTCATGACCCCTACCTGAACTCATAATTAGTAAATCTAATCCTTCTAATTCATCAGTAAGTTCTGCTAGTTTAATAGCATTAGAAGTTGCAGTGCAATCAAATGATTTGACAATATAGTTATCTGGTGAAGTAGATTTTAATTCTTCTAAGAGCTTTAATCTTCTTCCTGTAATACCAACTTTAAAGTTATTATTTATAAGAATAGATGCTAATTCTCTACCTATGCCTGAAGTAGCTCCAACAATGATTGCTTTTTTCATGATGGCTAGTCTTTTTTCTTATCGTAATAATTTTTTCTAAAACTCTTTCTGTTTCTTAGGCGACTTTTTTTTGTATTATACTTATTCCAAAAATAGAGTAAGACTAGTAATCCAAAACCGCTAACGATTAAAAGAATGGGATTTGAAAGATTGAAAAAATCCATAAAAAGTAATTTGACTTACAAATATAGAATATTATAAACTTATTGATTTCTTATATCGCTTGAAACTATGCCATCCACTAATCTAATTACTCTATGTGCGTATTTTGCGATATCTTCTTCGTGTGTTACAATGATAACAGTGTTTCCTTTTTTATGAATATCATCAAAAAGTCCCATAATTTCTAGAGATGTTTTAGAATCTAAATTTCCTGTAGGCTCATCTGCTAAAATGATGGAAGGTTTGTTTACTAATGCTCTACCTACAGCAACACGTTGTCTTTGTCCTCCGGACAATTGACTTGGTTTATGATCCATTCTATCAGCTAAGCCAACATCTGTTAATACTTTTTCAGCCCGATTTTTTCGTTCTTCTTTTGAAGCTCCTGCATAAACCATGGGTAATGCTACATTATCTAATGCTGTTGTTCTAGGTAATAAGTTAAAAGTTTGAAAAACAAAACCTATTTCTTTATTTCTAATTTCAGCTAGATCATCTTGTGACATATTACTTACATCTTTTCCATTTAATTCATAGGTTCCGGCAGTTGGAGTGTCTAGACAACCTAAGAGGTTCATTAAGGTAGATTTTCCAGAACCAGAAGGCCCCATCAATGCTACATATTCTCCACGTTCGATCTCTAAATCGATTCCTTTTAAAACTTTTACTAGCTCATTTCCCAATGGAAAATTCCTAATTATTCCCTTAATTTTTATAACTAAACTCATTTTTTTATAGTGAATTTTAACCTTTGCAAGATAATAGTTTTACTCATAAGACGCAGAGTGCATTCGCTTGTTACACTCTTATAGTAAAATGTTGTTTTTCTTGCTCTACTCTAAAAAAAAGAAAGCCCCAATAATAAGTGTCTATGCTAAGAGTAACTTTAGGGTTTTCTTTAATTTGATTCCAAGCTTCTGTTATCTTAATATTCCAATATATTCCATCAAATATTAAAATAGAATCATTATTTATTTTATTTGATAGAAAGTTGAAATAGTTTATAATATCTTCTTTGTTGTGATTTTCATTTATAAATACAACATCATATTTTGTCGAAGATTTAATTTTGAAAAAATCTTCAAAAGTTGAACTTTTTAAATGAATATTTTGTAGCCCAAACTCCTTAAAATAGCGCTGTGCTAATTTTGAAGTATTTGGGCATTCCTCTATGGTTATTAGTTGGGAAGAAGGATTTGCAATAGACATGGCAATAGTTCCTAAACCAATAGAAGTTCTTAGTTCCAAAATAGTATCAGGTTTAAAATAACTTATTACCCTAAAAAGTAATTTTTGCTTTTTTAAAGTAATTTTTGTTTTTTTTGTAATGGTAGAAACTTTTCTTTCCTTCGATTTAAATACTCTATAGTTTGCTATAAGATTTATAATGAAAACTATATTCTTATGTTGAATGGTCTTATTCCTGTATGCGATCAATGTTTTGTAGGCTGCTTTCTTTTTAGAATCATAAAAACATTTCGTTATTAAATCATAGACAAAAGGAGAATGAATTCCATGCTGGTTTTTAGATTTCAGTAAAAATTTAATGTAAGATATTGTTTGATACCACAAAATAGATTCAAGTTTCAGGTTCATAAATAATAAAAGAATCGGTCACTACCTACTCTTAAAACTCATTAAATAATTCAATAACTAGCAAATTTAATAAAACATTAGTATTGAGGATGTTAAATAGATTCTATTTTTTAGAGCTTGGATCTGCTGTTTTTTTTTCATTCTGTTCCTTTAATGTTTCTCTCATAACAAATTGTATAACAGAAAACATCATAGCCGTAGTCCAGCCCAACAATAAAATACCATTCATAGCCTCAAAACCAGATAAAATTCTATTGGTAGAGCTTATGGTAATATCACCATATCCAAGGGTGGTAAAAGTGACTAATGAAAAATAAATAGCTTTTTCTAGATTTTGAAATTCTGTAATACCCGGCAAAAGATAATAGGTAAAACCCCAAACAACAACTTCTAAAAAATTTAATGAGAATAAAAATAAAGAGGTATATATTATTAACCTAACTGTCCTATGATCAAAACTGATTAAAGGTTTACTTGCGTATTGATTTTTAAGATAAGAAGTCCAAAATTTTGTGCCATAGGCTTGAATTATAATAGTAATTCCGACAACTATTAATCCGATAAAAATGTTTTCAAACATGAGTGAGGTATGTTATTCAAATTTAGTTAATATTTTAAATCCTAACTTTATTATTGTTTACAAAGAAAATACTATTGATAAAAAACAATTTACCATTTTCCCAAAACGAACGAAATAACACATCGTCTACCAGGTAAATGATGCTTCCGCTTCCCATTCTTTTTTCAGCAAAAACGATGGAGTTTTTAAGTGCTTTTATAGCTTCCTCTCCAGAAAAACCTGAAACACTCACAGCATCTCCTTTCAAATATCCTACGTTATAACCTGAATCCAAGAATTGATATGATTGCTTGCCTTGTTTTAAACTATAATAAGTCTCATTATAACCGAAAGCCATTGGATGTGTGTTATCTATTGCTACTTTATAGACACTTCCTGTAATAAAGTTTTTTACATTGTTAATTTCTCGTTGATCATAAGGTTGCAGTTTTAAATCTAAATCATCTTCTATTTCCTCTTTTTCTACTTCATTATTTATTGAAATTCCAAAACCTTCTTTATCATTAAATAAACCAACAGAGCTTCCCATTGCGATTAATTTTCCTCCTTTTTGAATCCAACTTTTAAGTGTTTTAATACTATCTTCATTAAGGGCTTCCCAATAATAAGTTTCAGGAAGAATTAATACATCGAATTTTGCTAAAGAGCTAGTTCCAAAATCATCCGTATCAATCGATGTAAGAGGATATTTTAATTCTGTTTCAAAAAAGTACCAAATAGCTCCATAGCTAAGTGAAGAAACACCTTCCCCTTTTAATACGGCAATTCTTTGTTTGTTTACTAATTTAATATCTGGCGAACCAAAATCTGTTCCATTATCTGAAAAACTAGATGGCGAAGCAACTAATTTACGGTGTTGCTTGTTAGCAATATCGATCACTATTTTATCAAAATCTACCTTTTTTTTATTATCGCTTCTCGTTATAATTAGACTGCCTCTATCAAAAGGAATACTATTAAAACTTAATTCTTTTTCAGAAAAACGTACTTTGATATCGTTCTGTAACAATTCTACTAAAAAAGCTGCATCGTTTATACTGTTCCATTTACTAATATAACCCACAGATTTTGGGGATGGTTTGTTGTGAAATTCATGGCTAATTTTAATCTCATTAGCTTCTAATAAACTGGTGCTTGCAACAGTTTCTAGGCCGTAAGCATATGGTAAACTCCAAGAAGTAATGTCATAGGTTAACGGATTACTTAATTTAGCATCTGGTTCGAACAAGACTTTTACCATTTTCCCTTTTGGTTGATTGGTACTTACAATAATTCCATTTTCAGCGTTAATAGAACCGTTTTTTTGAGTTCCATAATGATATCCTGAAGCACTTTTACCAACAGAATATCCCCAGGTTATTTCATGTTTGTCTAATAAGTTAGTGAGTTTTTTTAATTTATCTGAATTGCCATTTAATACGTAACTCTTATACCTTAACTGGTCGTTATTAAAATAGGTTTTAAATTCGTTATTTAGTTTTTCAGTATTTTTTGAAGCTACTTCAACCGTAGATAGGCCTGCAGTTGTATGGTGTTGCATTCGGTCTACTAAAGTCAATACCGTGCCTTCGTCTGTATTAACACCCAGTCCAGCCCTTCCGTGTCCAGCTTGCTCATAGGTCATGCCGATAGCTCCCATGAACATCGGGTAGGTGTCTCCATAACTTGGATATAATAAATCGAATCGTTCTCTTGTAAAAAACAACCATCCTTCGCGATCAAAATACTTTGCGTTGTTTTTACCTATTTGAACTTGAAAATCTCGTTGCCAATCTGAAATAACCTCGTGGTAAGGCTCTGCAGCTGGAGCAAAATAATAAGGCTCATTTATTCCTTGTTCGTGAAAATCTATATGAATGTGAGGCATCCATCGATTGTATAGTTTTAATCGTTGAGTTGTTTCTATTTGTGTTGCCCAAACCCAATCTCTGTTTAAATCGAAAAGGTAATGGTTGGCTCTTCCTCCAGGCCAAGGTTCGTTATGCTCTGCAGCTACTTGTTTTACATCGTATGGAGTTGCTTTTACTTGGTTGTACCAGTTTACGTAACGATCGCGTCCATCTGGATTGATACAGGGATCGATAATTACTACTGTATTTTCTAACCATAATTGTTTCTTGGTAATAAGTATATAAAGAGTTTGCATGGCAGCTTCTGAACTAGATGCCTCATTACCGTGTACGTTATAACTTAACCAAACAATCGCTTTTTCAGGATTTACATCTCCATCTATAATTCCTGCATTTTTAAGTTGATTGGTTCTAATCGTTTCTATGTTTTTTAAATTATCCTTGGAAGAAACAATCGCATAGGTTAATTGTCTTCGCTCGTTCGTTTTTCCATAGGTTTCAAACCTGACTAGCTTACTGTTAGAAGCTACATACTCAAAATAATTAACTACCTCCGCGTGACGAGTAAATTGAGTGCCTATCTCATAGCCTAAAAACTCAGATGGAGATTTTATTTGAGCGATGATGCTTGTTGAAATAAAAAGAAATAAAAGAGTCAAGTAACGAATCATGGTGTTTTTATTAAGTGCTTGCAATTTATAAAATGTTTTACATTTCATCCTATATATTTTTTAATTAACATTCTCTTGCATAACACTATTAAGGATTTTGTATTTTTACAACTGATATTGCAAATTATTTTATGTCGATAAAACACATACCTTACAAAAGTACTGGATACTTTTCATCTTTAATGATTGATTATTTAGCTGAAAAAGAAGTATTAGCATCTTTTTATCACCGTTTCCCTGTAATTAATAATTTTAAGGCCCAGATAGCAGAAAAGAGCAGGTCTTTTAAAAATAAAAACAGGAAGGTTTTGGTAACTAGTTTAAAAAAACAATACCAAGGTTTTGAAATTTCTGAAGCAACAAAAAACAATATTAATTCACTTTTAAGTGATCATACCTTCACCGTTACTACAGGTCATCAACTTAATCTATTTACGGGACCTTTATATTTCTTATACAAAATAATTTCGGCAATTAATTTATCGGAACAATTAAATAAAAAACATTCCAATCATCATTTTGTGCCAGTGTATTGGATGGCAAGTGAAGATCACGATTTTGAGGAGATCAATTATTTTAATCTATATGATGAAAAGGTAACTTGGGATCATCAAAGTGGCGGAGCTGTCGGAGCATTGGACACTGAAGGAATGGAACAGTTATTAGCAACTTTAAAAACTAAAATGGGTGTAAGTAAGAATGCTAAAAAACTAATTGACTTGTTTTCTGAATCTTATTTACAACACAAAAATCTAAGTGCTGCCTCTCGTTATTTGGCTCAACAATTGTTTGCGGAACATGGACTCGTTATTATTGATGGAAATGAAAAGGGACTAAAAAAAGAATTTGCATATTTTGCTCAAAAAGAACTTTTTGATAATAGTTCTTTTTCAATCATTAATAAAACAACTGAGCAATTAGAATTCGTCGGTTATAATAAGCAAGTACATCCTAGAGAAATTAATCTGTTTTATATTATTAAAGGAATCCGAGAACGCATAATTGAGGAAGAAGGAAGTTTTAAAATTAACAATACAAGGATAGTTTTTTCAAAGGAAGATTTATTTAAAGAGCTCGAAGAATTCCCAGAACGATTTTCACCCAATGCCTTATTAAGACCTCTTTATCAAGAAGTGGTATTGCCTAATTTGTGTTATGTAGGTGGAGGTGGAGAATTGGCTTATTGGTTTCAATTAAAAGATTATTTTAAAAGTGTAGCGGTAACTTTTCCCATTTTATTATTGCGAAATTCAGTCTTGTTGCTCCCCAAAAAAATTTCTAAAAAATTAGATAAACTAAATGAAACTATCGAAGCATTGTTTTTAAATATCGATGATTTAGAAAAAAAGCATACGCAACAGTTGTCAACATTAAAAATTAATTTTAACCCACAACGGGAACATTTAAAAAAACAATTTAGAGACTTGTATGAATTGGCAAAACAAACTGATGTCTCTTTTATAGGAGCTGTTGGAGCACAAGAAAAAAAGCAGCTTAACGGTTTAGATCATTTAGAGAAAAGATTGCTAAAAGCAGAAAAAAGAAAACTAAAAGATCAATTAAAAAGATTAACCTCAATCCAAAAACAATTATTTCCAAAGGAAAGTCTACAAGAACGTAGGGTTAATTTCTCTGAGTTTTATCTGGAACATGGAGAACAGTTAATACCGCACATAAAGAGACAACTGGATCCACTTTGCCACCAATTTACTGTGTTAAAATTATAGTTTAGCTTGCTTTTCGTTTTCAGTTTTAAACCTAACCGTTTTCAACTGATAATAAACAGACTAAACTATTTAAGTATATCCCTTTCTTTTAGTTCATATCTTATTTCAGGAAGTATCGCTTTTGCAGCATTAATTCCCAGTTCATACATTTTTTCATTATTTTTACTACTCATTAGCGGAATGCCTTTTAGGTCAGGTGCAATTATAATATTAGCTAATGAAATTGTTTCTTCATTAGCATAATGAGATGCAACAGCAGATGTTCGCAACACCACATCTTTTCGATTTTTTAATACCACCGTAGTATCGAACTCCATAATTCTAACTGCAATAATATATTTTGGATCATACTCTTTGGCAAAATTAACAGGAACCCCATTAATAACACCTCCATCGACAAAAGTTGTACCATACATTTTTACCGGTTCAAAAATTCCTGGGACTGCACAAGATGCGTTAACCGATGGTGATATTGGTCCGGCTTTTAAAGCAACAGATTTTCCTTTCTCAATATCTGTTGTAACAGCAACAAAAGGTATTTGTGTATCCTCAATCTGAGTAACACTAAGTTGTTTATTTAGATAACGTTGTAATTTCTTTCCAGAAACAAAGCCCAAGCTCGACCGAAATAAAGAAAAATCAAAAACATCTTTTGCTTTTGTTGATTTTATTAACGGTATTAGATCGTTAATATTAGGATTGTCAGCATATAATGCACCGACCATACTTCCCGCACTCGTTCCAACGATCAGGTCAATTGGAATTCCGGCATCTTCAAGTACTTTTATAACACCCGCATGCGCCATTCCATGAAATGCCCCACCTCCAAGAACCAGTGCCACATTAGGTCTTTCTTTAAGTACTCTGGAAGGCGGTTGCAATAAAGGACTTTCAATGACCATAAATTTCTTTGAGCATGAATACATTATAATTAGCATGCATGTAGCAAATACAATATATGGAAGTTGTTTTCTCATACTTTTCAATTTATTTTAAAAGAAAAACTTTAGCTATAAAGTGTCTACTTTTTATATGTTTTAGAAATTTTTTTATTGGACTCTTTTCCATTTTAATGATTTACTAAATAATCCTGCGTTAACTTTAAGGTCTAAATTATTTTTCTCTACTGTAATCTCTACATCATACCATTGTTTACGCTTTGGAGCATAAATTTTTCCGGTTGATTTGTCTCCATCTTTCTTTAGATTCTTTAAAATCAACATTCCAATATCTTCCTTTGCATCTGAAGTCTTTACAAGGCCTACCCATTGATTATTTTTTTCACTGACCTCTATATTGGTATTGTTTTCTCCAGTATCCCAAAGTCCGTTAAGCGATGATTGGGCTTGTATTGAAAACGAGAATAATAAAATGATTGCTAAAATTAATTTTTTCATAAGTTTTTTTCTAGGTATTAAATAAATAAAAATTGTTGATTGTTTTTATAATGGTTAGTATTTTTAGTTTTTAAATTTATTGGTCAAAATTCGTTTAAAAAGAAAGTTGTGGATTAATAAAATAAAAAAGAAAAAATCGATTAATTCAAAATTAGCAATTTTTTTTAAATGCTGCTAACTTATATGTTTTTTCTTATTTCCGTTTAATAAGAGGTGTAATATGATAAAGCAAGCATCAGTAAATACATAATTTACCAATACATACTTTTTATTTTTCTAGATTTTAAAATAATATTTTGTTTAATTTCTAATAATTACATCTTTTGAAAAAGGTAAAATCATTAGGTTAATTTATTGTTTTAAGTTTTCCAAAGTGCGTTTTAATAAAGTGGTATATATAGGCTCATTACCCAGTAATGCTGTAAATACTGAAGCGATAACTGTGGTTACTATCAAGGGTAAAATTAATTCATAGTTTGATGTCATTTCTATTGCAAGTACTAATCCCGTTAAAGGGGCTCTAACGGTTGCTGAAAAAATACCAGCCATACCAGCTATGGCATATACACCTGGGTGAGAAATTAAATCGGGAAAATAGTGTTGCATGCTAGTTCCAAACAACATACCAAAAATAACTCCAAGGGTAAGCATTGGTAGGAAAATTCCTCCAGGTGCTCCTGTGCTATAGCTAAATATTGACAAAAATAATCTTGCAATAAATAAAAATAATAAAAAAGATAATGTAAAAGAATTACCAACTCCTTTGGTAATTATATCATATCCCCCTCCTATTAGATTGGGGAAAAACATACCAATTACTGCAATGATTAATCCTACAGTAATTCCCGTATAAATTATTGGTATTTTAAAGGAAAATTTAAATAAATCCAACGATTTAACAAGTAACTTATTATACACATAGCCTATAATACTGCATAATAAACCCAGAACTATAAATATCCATAGTCCAAATATGTTTGGACTTGGAAAAATCATTATTTCTAGAACCGGTTCAGAATTGACTAGAACCCTAACAATAAAATCAGCTGTTCCAGCACCAATCATAATAGCTGCAACTGAATAAAAATTAAATTTAAACTGTCCATGCATTTCTTCAATTACAAAAATAATTCCTGCAAAAGGTGCATTAAACGCACTAGCGAGTCCTGCAGCAGCTCCAGTAGAAATCAATGAATTACTTTCAATATCCGATTTCCCAAATGTGTCTTTTATCATTTTACCAATATTTGCTCCCAATTGAATAGTCGGTCCTTCTCGACCTAACAGTAAACCACTCCCCAAGGAGAATAATGAAGCAATAAATTTTATGGGTAATACTCTTTTCCAACGCATAGGCCTTAGTCCATCAAGTGCGCCCTCTATTTCATGAACTCCACTACCTGATGCCTCAGGTGCAAATTTCCGAACTAAATATAATGCAATGCTAATTCCTGTAATTGCAAATAAAATAGGCCAAAGCCAACTCATAAAATCCGAGTTTCCTGCATTTTCATATAAGTTAACTCTGAAAACTTCAATATAACTTAGTATAATTCTAAAAATGGCACCAACCAGTCCGACAATAATTCCAATTAACAGCGCATAAAATAATAGCTTAAAATTTTTATTATTCTCCTCTTTAAATCGCTGGTATTTCTTTTGAGATTTATTAAAGTTCATTATAATTTGGTTAAGTTTATTGTTTTAGTAACCACATGTGGTGTTTTAAAATTTGATTCTTTGAATTATCATTACTATTCTAGTGATTAAATTATCAAACCTATTTTTTTATCACTTTTTTTATGATATTTAATTGATTATTGTAGGCATGTAACATATATATTCCAGAAGAAAGACCTGATAGATCGATGTTTAATGTATTGCTATTTGTGATCAAAACCTCGCTAACTAACCTCCCATTCATGTCATAAATTTTAACACCTTCTAAGGCCATGTCAGCTTTGTTAACAATATTGATGAAATTACTCGTTGGATTGGGATAAAGTTCAATCGCTAATTCTTGATCATTAAGACTTAATAATTCACATTCGAAATCTTGCTCTACTTTAGAGGCAGCTGGAGGGTTTACTAGAAGGTCATCCGTTAACAAGGAACAATAACAATCATTTTCTTCTACATAAAGTTTAATCCATGATAGTGCTATTTTTCCGATAGAACCTCCTCCTCCATTGGGATTGTTGGCTACGTTATGATTGCCGTTTGCAATTTCGAATAGTAATTTGTCAGTTGCATTGGGTGTTGTATTATAATGAATATCTGCGTGTTGCAAAGGAGGTGCTACCCCATCACTCTCACCACTAAAAATCACCACCGGACTTTGATGATTAAGTTGAGGATCAGGTAACCATGGGCACAAAGCAACAACACCAGCTATGGTATTATCAAGTACAGCTGCCCTTTGTGCACCTCCACCACCCATAGAATGACCGCTCACAGCTAGTTGGTTTAAGTTAAGAGCTCCCTCAAGTGGAGAAGAAGCTCTAGTGTTTTCTTGTCTAATTGTTTCCAAAGCATCTAAAAGAGCAAGAGCACGAGCCTCTGGAAAATCTACAAGAGAATTCGTGCCTATAATAATGGTTACAATTCCGTGAGATGCATAAAATGGCCCCCATTCTTGAACACTTGAAGGAAGACCCGTGAATCCTGGTATAATAGCAATACTCGGGAATGGTGATGTGCCGTTCGTAGGATAGTAAATGGTCGCTCCTAAATAATCGGGACCATTACGTATTCCATCTGCTTCTGTCAAAGTTTCTATTGCAAAAGGTCCAGGGTTAGTAAGGCTCTCTATCGTGATTCCATCACATTGTTGGGCAAGAATAACATTGGTAAATAACGTTAAGAAAAGAGAAAAAAGTAAGGAAATTTGTAATTTTTTCATAGTTTTAATTTATTTATCAACAGTTTAACGAATATACTTTTTTTTAAATTCAAAAGTAAAAGACTTAGATCGTTTTTATTCTTTCTAGATAAATTCTAGTTTTAACTTTACAGAAATCTTCGTTAAGTTTCAATTTAAACCTAAAGTAATCTGTTTTTCTTTAAATATGGTTACTGAATTAGTGAAACCATTTTTTTTCTTAAATAATAATCAAAAGGTACAATTGATTTAAAATTAGAATAAAAGTTTTAAAACGGATGTTCTAGTGTTTTTATATATGGATCAGAATTTTTAATATTTATAATGTCTAAATCCTTTTTTGTTTTCTTGGTCATCTATCCCACTTAAAACAAATGCTTTCTTTTTAGATATCGGTTTATCAATAGCGCAATTATGTAATTTATTATAGGTGCTGAAATCAATAAATATCCTGTTTTTTAAGGTTTCAAAAATTGATAAATCTTTTACTTTATTCAACCAGTATTTAGAAATAGTGCCTTCTAAAATTTTAGATTTAGAGCCACTTCCGTAACTTAAAAACCCAATGTTAGTACCTGCTAACTCTTTTTGTTGTTCCATGGAAACCACTAATAAACTTATTAAAGACATAAAGATAGACCCCGTATACATATTACCAATTTGCATTGAGGCTTTTTCACCGTCTGCTATTTTTTCTTTTATAAATTTTTGATAAATTGTAGATTTTGAAACTTCTTTTTTCCAATCTTTAAATACCATAGAGTTAATTGGTCCAACTTCCTCTTCTAGTAACTTAATCAATCCTTTTTCTTTTATCCATAATAACCATATATCTAGCATCATTCTTCTGCCTTGATAAGCATAAGGTAAATGGAATATTAAGTGGTTCCAATCTTCCAAAAAATCTGTTTTCTTTTGTTCATTAAAATGATCTAAGGCTTCTTTAATTCGATTTTGGTAGCATTCATTTGAATAATGACCATCAAAAACGGGCTCTTCAGAAAATAATTCCATTTTTTCTTTTGATGATTCAGTAATTTCTTGAACAGTAATTCCATTTGAAAACTTTTGTAAATCAATATTACTTAGAGTTCTTCTGGGTTTAAAGAAGTCGCCCACATGTTGCATGCCAATGCCAATTGTATCGTTTATTTCAAGTATGTTAGGATTACTAGAAATTAATGTTGCAATTGCTCCAGCACCTTGAGTATATTCTCCCGAAGAATTTAATTTGTATTTCGCAATATCAGAAGCTAGAACAATTGCTTTTCTGGAGGGATTGGCACGCACCCAATCAATACAATTTTCTAAAGCATCAATAGCTCCAATACACGCAAAAGTTAAATCTACAACATCACAATTTTTAAAACATCGTTCTCCAAATTGATCTGTTAATTTATCTTCAACAGCACCAACAGCGTAAGTTGAGGTAGGTTTTGAGGCATCAATAGCACTTTCTGTACCCAAATAAATACGACCAATTGTAGTTGGGTCAATTTTATTATTCTCAATTAAACGCAATAAAGCATTTGCAGCTAAGGAAGCAGCGTCTTCATTTACATCAGTTAATGACATAGCATGTAAACCCAATCCTTTTTCTAGTTTTGCAGGAGATATATCTCTAGCTTTAGCCAATTCATCAATTCTTAAAGCAATTGGAGGAACATAGTAGTCAATTGCATCGATCCCAATTTTCATTTTCATCTCAAATAATTATACTTTTATTAAAAAAAAACAAATTTATTGGAATGAAATTATATTACAAGATATTTAAAAGGCTTTTTTAAATATTTATATTATAAAATCATTAAAACTGTGATACAAAATAATTTTTTAGCTTATTTTTGCGAATGCAAAACAACGTCCTCATTCTAGATTTTGGTTCACAGTATACACAGCTTATCGCAAGACGCGTAAGAGAATTAAATATTTACTGCGAAATTCATCCCTATAACAAAATCCCAAGTAATTTAAATAGTTTCAAAGCAGTCATTTTATCGGGAAGTCCTTTTTCTGTCCGTGCTTTAGATGCCCCACATCTAGATCTTTCAGAAATTAAAACACACAAACCTTTGTTGGGTATCTGTTATGGTGCTCAATACTTAGCACATTTTAATGGTGGGATTGTAGCGCCTTCTAATATTAGAGAATATGGTCGTGCAAATCTTTCAGAGGTTTCAGAAAACGAAACTTTATTTGAAGGCATAGAAAAACACAGTCAAGTTTGGATGAGTCATAGTGATACCATCGCAAAACTCCCAGACAATGCTGTTTGTTTAGCAAGTACTAAGGACGTAGTAAATGCAGCTTATCGCATTGATGGTGAAGATACCTATGCAATTCAATTTCATCCAGAAGTGTATCATACAAGCTACGGAAAAAATATATTGGAAAATTTTTTAGTGAAAATTGCCAAGGTAGCCCAGACCTGGACGCCTGCTGCTTTTGTGGAGACCACAGTTTCAGAATTAAAGGAAAAATTAGGAAATGATAAGGTAGTGCTAGGTTTAAGCGGTGGAGTAGACTCTTCAGTAGCAGCTGTTTTATTGCATAAAGCGATTGGAAAAAACCTGTATTGTATATTCGTAAATAATGGCTTGCTTCGTAAAAATGAATTTCAAAGTGTACTCGATCAATATGAGCATATGGGCTTAAATGTAAAAGGAGTAGATTCATCTGAACGTTTTTTGAATGCTTTAGAAGGAATTAGTGATCCAGAATTAAAACGAAAAGCTATTGGTAGGGTTTTTATTGAAGTTTTTGATGATGAAGCTAATTTAGTAGAAGATGTTCATTGGTTGGCACAAGGAACTATCTATCCAGATGTTATTGAAAGTGTTTCTGCAACTGGGGGCCCTTCAGCTACCATTAAATCTCATCATAATGTAGGTGGATTGCCTGATTTTATGAAATTAAAAGTAGTTGAGCCATTGCGAATGATTTTTAAAGATGAGGTTCGTAGAGTTGGAGCTCAAATGGGAATTGATGCCGACTTATTAGGAAGACATCCTTTTCCAGGACCTGGTTTGGGAATTCGCATATTAGGAGATGTTACTGCTGAGAAAGTGAGTATACTACAAGAGGTAGATGCTATTTTCATTGAGGGATTAAAAAAATGGAATTTGTATGATAAAGTATGGCAAGCAGGAGCGATATTATTACCAGTAAATAGTGTTGGAGTTATGGGTGATGAGCGTACTTATGAAAAAGTAGTAGCTTTACGTGCAGTAGAATCTACCGATGGAATGACAGCTGATTGGGTGGATTTACCCTATAAATTCTTACAAGAAATATCTAATCATATAATAAATAGAGTAAAAGGCGTTAATAGAGTAGTGTATGATATTAGTTCAAAGCCACCTGCTACTATTGAATGGGAATAAACCGCATCAAAAAAAAGAATTAATTTTGATTTATCTTAAGCATTCCAAAAGCATTAATTTATGAAGGAGTTATTTTTAGTTTTATTTTTTGTCTTATTTGCGAACAATTCATTTGCTCAAAACAACTATCAAAGACATATTGTAAAAAAAGGAGAAACGGTATATAGTATCTCTAAAAAATTTAATGTTTCAGAGGCAACTATCTATCAGTTAAATCCAGATTTGAAACATATCATAAAAACAGGCGTCATTTTAATTCTACCAAATAATGGTGAAGAAATAATTGTTTCTGCAAAAAAACACCGTGTTAGAAAAAGAGAAACCATAAAAAGCATTGCCACTAAATATAATATATCTAAAGATTTACTAAAGAAATATAATAAAGACTTATACGCTAGAGAACCTATCAAGGGAGAACGAATTGATATTCCTGTTTTTAATGTTATAACTCTAAGTAATACAACTAATAAAGAAATCTTAACAGCAAATGATACCATTAACAAACATAAAGTTCTTCCTAAAGAAACTAAGTATGGAATTGCAAGAAAGTATGATATTACAATTGCTGAATTAGAAATATTAAACCCAAATATGGCGAAAAATCTTGCTATCGGAGAAGAAATAATAGTACCTGAAAAAGAGATATCAAGTAATTCTATTCTTGTCGAAGATGAAGATAAGTATGAATTCTATGAAGTTTTACCAAAAGAAGGATTCTTTAGGTTAAAAGTGAAGTTTGGTCTTAGCCAAGAAGAAATTATTACTTTAAATCCATATGCTGTTGAGGGCCTAAAAGAAGGAATGATCTTAAAAATTCCTAAAATAAATAATGCGCTAGATGGTCAAAAGTTTGAAGCTGTCAACTTAGCGGATTATATATTAAATACAAGCACAAAGAAATTAGCGGTGATGCTTCCTTTTAAACTAAACCGCATTGATTTAGATTCTTTAAGTGTGAATACCGATTTGTTAAAATCTGATGGTACTTTAAGAGCAGCTATTGATTTTTATAGTGGAGTGTTAATGGCAGCAGAGTTTGCCAAAGATAAAGGGATTTCTACTGATATTACTATATACGATACTGAAGGTCAAGTTTCAAAAGTAGCGCAAATTATGAGTTCAAATAATTTTAATGAAATCGATGCTGTAATCGGTCCTTTATTAAGTAAAAATATAGAGAAAGCTGCATCAGTATTACAATCTGAAAATATTCCTGTTTTTTCGCCATTGAGTAAATTTAAATTAAAAGAATATCCTAATTTATATCAAACGATACCTTCCAGCGAATTGATGGAAACTGCAATGTTGGATTTTATTCTAAAACGAATAGATACTATCAATATAATTGTAATTACAGGAAAAGAGTGGACTCAACGAAAAGGCACAATTATGAATGCTATACCAAGCGCCAAGACCATAGTTCCTAAAGAAGGAAATTATTTATATCTTGAAGATATACAGATTCAATTGGATACGGTTAAAGAAAATTGGGTGATTTTAGATTCAGATAATCCTATTTTGGTAAGTAATGTAGTAGGGCTTTTAAATGGATTTCCTGAGATTATACTAGACGAAGATGATGTTGAGATTGGAAAAAATAAAATACGCCTTTTCGCGGTTAATAAATCAAGAGCTTTTGATTATCATGATGTATCTAATGAGCATTTAGCAAATTTAAATTTTACATATCCGTCATCAAATAAACATTATGATTATGATTTAATGGTTCCTTTTTTGGTGAGTTATAAAAACAAATATGGAGTAATGCCTAATCATTATGCAATTAGAGGTTTTGATGTTACATACGATGTGTTATTAAGGTTGGCTAATGCAATGACTTTAAAAGAAGCTTCTGTTAGTGATATTAAAACAGAGTATATTGAAAACAAGTTTCAATATTTTAATACGTTAAATTCAGGATATAAAAACCAAGCTTTTTACATTATGAAATACAACAATGAATTAAAACTGGAAGTAGTCGAATAAATTATCTTTGAATAATTTCACTTTTTTGTAGTATTCTTAAAAGATTCACATTCACTTTTAATAAGTTAGCAGAACTTATAAAATTTGGTATTCTCTCTTTTTAAATTGTCAAGTATCCTTTAATAATCAAAGTAATTTGAATAATTTTAGTCCCATCGGCTTATTTTTTTCCTCATTTGGAAGAAGAAAAAATTGCATGGACTGAAGATTACAACCTGTAATGGACAGATTTTAAAATATGTGCAAACTCATTTCGATATTTCAGAATTGTATAAACGCATCTTTCAAGAACCCTAAGGTTAAACTCAATTTTCTGAAAATATGAAAGAAGAGTTAGAAGCTTTATTTTACCAAACAGAAGATACTCGAATAGCGATGTAACAAAAATTTGATAGCGAATCAAATCATTCAAAAAATAAAGAGAAAAAAATGGAATGCGAAACTTATATAGCTTAACAAATAATAGCGTATGAACGTTGGAAATAATTTTGATCCCAATCATTTAATTGAATTGGCAAATTATAAAATGCCTTATGGTAAATATAAAGGTTATTACTTGATTAAAATTCCGGAGTATTATTATACCTGGTATAAACGCAAAGGGTTTCCAAAGGGTAAATTAGGAAGCATGATGATGGAAATAGATGAAATTAAAATAAATGGACTGGAGGATTTGATCTTAAAACTCATTCGTAAATAGACTAATAAGCAACAATCATTAATAGTTTTATTAAGATTCTTTATATTTTCATTTGTTTCTTATTGATTATCTGCTTGCTTCAGCAATAAATCCTTACATTTGCATCCCGTATAATAAGGACAAATGAACACTACAAAATATATATTCGTTACGGGCGGAGTTTCCTCTTCTTTAGGGAAAGGAATTATTGGAGCATCTTTAGCTAAATTACTACAAGCTAGAGGATATCGAGTAACCATTCAAAAATTAGATCCCTATATAAATGTCGATCCAGGAACATTAAACCCATATGAACATGGAGAATGTTATGTTACTGATGATGGTGCAGAAACAGATTTGGATTTAGGACATTATGAGCGTTTTTTAAACGTGCCTACTTCACAAGCTAATAACGTAACAACTGGTCGTATTTACCAAAGTGTTATTCAAAAAGAACGCAGGGGTGAATTCCTTGGAAAAACAGTACAAGTAGTTCCGCACATTACCAATGAAATCAAGTATAGAATACAACTTTTAGGAAATACTGGAGACTTTGATATAGTCATTACCGAGATAGGTGGAACTGTTGGTGATATTGAGTCTTTGCCTTATATTGAAGCAGTACGTCAATTAAAATGGGAGTTGGGAGATGATAATGCTTTAGTCATTCATTTAACATTAATTCCATTTTTAAAAGCTGCTGGTGAATTAAAAACCAAACCCACACAACATTCTGTAAAGACTTTAATGGAGAGTGGTATCAATGCAGATATTTTAGTTTGTAGAACAGAGTATCACTTATCAAATGACATTAAACGGAAACTAGCTTTGTTTTGTAATGTGCATCAGGAAGCTGTAATAGAGTCTATTGATGCATCTACTATTTACGATGTGCCAAATTTAATGTTGGAAGAAGGGTTGGATACCATCACCTTAAAAAAATTAAATTTAAACGATCATAAAACTCCAGATTTAGCACATTGGAATAGCTTTTTGAAAAGGCATAAAAATCCTAAGAGTGAGGTGAAAATTGGATTAGTAGGGAAATATGTAGAACTACAAGACTCTTATAAATCTATACTAGAGTCTTTTATTCATGCTGGGGCAGAAAATGAAATAAAGGTAAAAGTAGTTTCTATTCATTCGGAGCATTTAGACGGAACCAATGTTGTAGAAAAATTTAAAGGATTACACGGTATATTGGTCGCACCCGGTTTTGGTGAAAGAGGCATAGAGGGAAAGATAGATGCAGTAAAATATGCAAGGGAATATAAGATTCCTTATTTTGGAATTTGTTTGGGTATGCAAATGGCCGTGATAGAATACTCCAGAAATGTACTTGGCTTAAAAGGAGCTAATTCAACCGAGATGAATAAAGAAACCTCTTATCCAGTTATTGGTTTAATGGACGAACAAAAACACATTACTGATAAAGGAGGCACCATGCGTTTGGGAGCTTGGAAATGTGATTTAGTAGCTAGCAGTATTGCAGGTAAAACATATGTTGCTAAATCAATAGAAGAGCGTCATAGACATCGTTATGAATATAATAATGAATTCCGAGAACAATTAGAAGCAGCAGGACTTAAAACTACGGGTATAAATCCAGAAACAGGTTTGGTAGAAATTGTTGAAATAGAAAACCATCCTTGGTTTGTTGGTGTACAATATCACCCAGAATATAAAAGTACGGTAGTAAATCCGCATCCCTTATTCGTGTCATTCGTAAAAGCTGCCCATGAGCATTTAAAAAATAATTAATACGACAATTTGGCGATTTTTAAAAAAAGGTAGGATATTTGAAAAATAATATTGTAAAAAATGAATCTATTGAACAGATTCAATTCAAGATAATTAACTAATTTTCCTAAATATTATTTAGGATTGTACTATGGAAGAAAAAAAATTTGATATAAATACTGTTGTAGGTTTTTTATTAATTGGTGCTATTCTGCTTTATATGCTATGGCAAAATCAACCAACTCCAGAGCAATTAGAGGCTCAAAAAGCTGAAAAGGAAAAAATTGAACAAATAGAAATCGATAATAAAAATTCTGATATTGTCAGTCAACAAGATATTTCATTAGAAAATGCAATGACAAAATTTACTATTGCGAATTCTGAAGACTCTCTTGGATTAACAGAACTTCAAAACAGATTGGGATCTTTTGCTTATTCTGGGACACTGCTTTCAGCAACTGATGAAACAACTGTGATTGAAAATGAAGTATTAAAGTTAACAATAAGTAATAAAGGTGGGTATATTGTAGAAGCAAAATTAAAAAAACTAACCATCTACAATGGAACTCCAGTTTATTTAATTAAAGATGGAAACTCTTCTCTAAACCTTCAGTTTTACTCAGAAAATAGGTTGTTGAACTCACAAGATTTATATTTTGAACCATCAATTTCAAGTAATGGAGATAACAAAGTGCTTTCTATGAAGTTAAAAACTTCAGAAAACAATTTTATTGAATACCGCTACGAAATAATTCCTGACAATTATATGTTAGGATTTAGCATTAAAACTCAAGGTTTAGAAAATGTAATAAATACTTCTCAACCTATTTATTTAGATTGGAATTTTATTGGGTATCGTCAATCTAAAAGTATTTCTTATGAAAATAGATATACTCGTTTGACTTATGAATATGAAAATGAAGATAAACACAGTAAATTATCTGCAGCTTCAGATGATGACGAATTAGTAAAAGACTTAAATTGGATGAATTTTCGTCAGCACTTTTTTAGTTCTATGTTGTTAACCGATACTGCTTTTAAAGAAGTTGCACTTAGTTCTATAGATTTAGTAAAAGACGAAGAGGTGGATACATTATATACTAAAAGGTATGGCGCAAAAATGCTTTTAGAACCAAATTCGGGCAACCTTTCTTATAATATGAATATGTATTATGGACCTACAGAGTATAAAATATTTAAAACCTATGATAGAAATTTAGATGAAGCGATGCCCTTAGGTTGGGGTATTTTCGGATTTTTAAATAAATATTTAATCATTCCATTGTTTGCTTTTTTAAGTGGTTTTTTACCTGCTGGGATAGCAATTATTATGCTGACCATATTAATAAAATTAGCTTTATCACCAGTTCAATACAAACAGTATTTGTCTCAAGCAAAATTAAAGGTATTAAAGCCGGAATTAGATGAGATAAAAGTAAAATTTAAAGGTAATAAAATGAAGATTCAGCAAGAAACGATGAAACTTCAAACGGTAGCTGGTGCGAGTCCATTAAAAGGTTGTTTACCTGCATTGTTGCAAATCCCTGTATTCTATGCCTTATTTACATTTTTCCCTTCTGCATTCGATTTACGTCAAAAAAGTTTCCTTTGGGCGCATGATCTTGCAAGTTTTGATGCAATAGCAGAATTGCCATTTTACATACCATTTTATGGTGATCACGTCAGTTTATTTCCAATTCTTGCATCGATCGCAATATTTATTTATATGATGATGACTACTGGTCAAACTATGCAACAGCAAGAAGGAATGCCTAATATGAAGTTTATTATGTATTTGTCGCCATTAATGATGTTGGTGTTCTTCAATAATTATGCATCGGGTCTTTCCTTGTACTATTTTGTTTCAAACCTAATTACGATTGGAATTATGTTAGTTATAAAGAATTATATAATTGATGATGATAAAATTCATGCAAAAATTCAGGAGAATAAAAAGAAACCAAAAAAACAGAATAAATTTCAAAAGAAGATGGCTGAAATGATGGAACAAGCTGAGGAGCAAAAGAAGAAAGGAAAAAAATAATTTTTAAAACTCCCATTGGGAGTTTTTTTTTAACTTAAAATTTAAAAAAATAAAGTAATTTTAATAGTTGTAAGTTTTAATCATTATTAATAAAAACACAAAGATGAAAATAAGTATTTTAGTTACTTCTATTTTGTTATTTACTACTGCAGTAGTTTTTTCTCAAAATGAAATTAATCAATTAGATGGTCAAGGAAAACGTCATGGAATTTGGAAAAAGAATTTTAATAATTCCAAACAAATTAGATATGAAGGTGTTTTTAGTCATGGAAAAGAAATAGGAGTCTTTAAGTTTTATTGTGAAGATTGTGGAGTAATCCCCATAATGACAAAATCATTTAATAAAAATGATGCCATTTCAGAAGTGAAGTACTTTTCTAAGAAAGGAATACTTTTAAGTGAAGGGTCCATGAAAGAGAAATTAAGGATTGGGACTTGGATATACTATCACACTGGTACTAAAAATATTATGACAAAAGAGAGTTATAATAATGATTTACTAGATGGCAAAAAACTTACTTATTACAAAACCAATATCTTGGCGGAAGAAATAAATTATCAAAAAGGTATTAAAGAAGGCTCAAATAATTATTATTCAACCACCGGGAAATTGTTAAAAAAATTATATTATGTAAATGACCAACTTCATGGCAATGCTATCTATTGTGACGCTATGGGAAATGTAATATTAAAGGGTGCCTATAAAAATGGTAAAAAAAATGGTGTCTGGAAAACTTATGAAAATGGAAATATATTGAAAGAAGAAATTTTCCCTAAATATTAATTTATTATATAAGTATTAAGAATAATAGAGGTTTCCAACTATTTATATAAATAAAAAGAGCTCTTATTTTTACATAAGAACTCTTTTCGAAACAAAGTACTAATCAATAAACATACTTTATTTTAATGCTACTAAGGTTGTAATGGAAGCATTACTTTGTTGATTGCATGTATAACTCCATTTACTGCTTGTACATCTACTGCAATTATACCTATGTCTGTGTTACCTGAAGCATCTGTAATTGTAGCTTCTGGCATTGTAACAGTTATATCTTCTCCTTGTAATGTCATGGCAGTTGTATTTCCAGGGTTAGTTAAGTCACCGGAAGCTATGTTACCAGCAACTACATGGTATAACAAAATTTGAGTTAAAGGTTCTTCAGCAGGAATTGCTGGTAAAGCACTAAAAGCATCATTTGTTGGAGCAAATACGGTAAAAGGTCCTACACCTTGCAATACTTCAACAAAGTTAGTTGCTGGTGTTAATTCAGTTAAAGCAGTAACTAAAGTTGAGAACGTAGGATCTGCAGCAGCAAATGTTACAACTGTAGGTAGTCCAATAACAGCATCTACGATATGAACAACACCATTTGATGCTGTTATGTCAGCTAAACTAACAGATGATATTCCATTAAATTTTACGCCATTAGAGGTGTTAAAATAGATACTCATTGAATTGTTTCCAGCCCCATTAGCTAATGTGTTAGAATATCCTGAACCTGCTGATACTAAATCACTAGAAGTAATTACTCCTGAAATTACATGGTTTAATAAAACTTGTGTTAAAACCTCTACAGGTACGTCATCTAAAGTAGCAAAACCATTATCACTTAAGAACGTCGCAAATGCTTCGTTTGTTGGTGCTAAAACAGTAAATGGTCCATCTCCATTCAAAGCCCCAACTAGATCAGCTGCAGTTAATGCTGCTACTAAAGAACTTAACTCTGGAGTATCTAAAGCTATATCCACAATATTTTGTTCTAGTGGAAATGGTAGCATTACTTTATTTACTAGGTGAACAACTCCATTTGATGCTTCTATATCGACAGCTGTAATTCCGATATCTGAAGCTCCAGTTGCATCTGTAATGGTAGCTTCTGGCATTGTAACAGTTAAGTCTTCTCCTTGTAGGGTCATTGCAGTTGTATTTCCAGGATTGGTTAAATCTGTGGATCCTATTTTACCAGCAACAACATGGTAAAGTAACACTTGCGTTAAAACGTCTACAGGTACTTCGTCTAAATTGGCAAAACCATTCTCACTTAAAAACGTTGCAAAAGCATCGTTTGTTGGTGCAAATACGGTGAAGGGACCATCTGCGTTTAGTGCATCAACTAAATCTGCTGCAGTTAAAGCTGCCACCAAGGAACTTAAATCTGGAGTTGCAATAGCTAATTCTACAATGTTTGGTTGTGTAGGTAGTATTTCATTGCTATTATCATCATCATCGCTACAAGCAGCAAATGTTAATAATAGTACCATTGCAATACTTAATTTCTTAATCGTGTTTTTGTAATTCATTTTTTTTTTTTTAAATTAATTTTTTTTTTTTTTATTTTTCAACAAAACTAATGTATTGTTAAACAATAACCATAAAAAGTTTTAATAAAATTTTGTTAATTTTTAAATATGTTTTTTTAAAGTTTTATTGAGAGCCGTTAATGAATATGATTCTAATACAAAAAATGTATCTTTGTCTTTCTTAAATTATTTTATGAAAAAGCGAGTTGTAGTAGGGCTTTCAGGAGGTGTAGATTCAAGTGTAGCTGCTTATCTTTTAAAAGAGCAAGGTTATGAAGTGATTGGTCTTTTTATGAAAAACTGGCATGACGATTCGGTTACCATTTCTAATGAATGCCCTTGGTTAGATGATAGTAATGACGCTATGTTGGTAGCAGAAAAGTTAGGAATACCCTTTCAAACTGTTGATTTAAGTGAACAATACAAAGATAAAATTGTGGATTATATGTTTAGGGAGTATAAAATGGGTAGAACTCCAAATCCTGACGTTTTATGTAATCGTGAAATAAAATTTGATGTTTTTTTGAAAATTGCTCTGGATTTGGGTGCCGATTATATTGCTACGGGTCACTATTGTAGAAAAGGAACTCTTACTAAAAACAACAAGGAAACGTATCAATTATTAGTTGGTAAAGATTCCAATAAAGATCAGTCTTATTTTTTATGCCAATTGTCGCAAGAACAACTTTCAAAAACATTATTTCCTATTGGAGAATTACTAAAGCCTGAGGTGCGTAAAATAGCAAAGGAACAAGAATTAATTACTGCTGAAAAAAGAGATTCCCAAGGACTTTGTTTTATTGGAAAGGTCCGTTTACCTGATTTTCTTCAACAAAAATTAAAACCTAAAGAAGGAGAAATCATTGAAATTCCTTCAAGTTTTTCTGGATTTAAAAGAGAAAATTTAGCTTTTAATTCTAAAGAAGAAGAATTAGCGTTTATCTCTGAAAAGAAAAATTATACTAAACAAAATGGAAAAACTGTTGGAAAGCATCAAGGAGCTCATTATTTTACAAAGGGGCAAAGAAAAGGCCTAGCGGTTGGAGGCACCAAAGAACCATTATTTGTAATAGATACAGACGTAATAGAAAACATAATTTATGTTGGTTTAGGTAAGAATCATCCCGGATTGTATAGAAGGGGCTTATTGGTACTTTCGGAAGAAACGCATTGGGTGCGTCCAGATTTAAAAATCAATATTGGGGAGTCGCTAGAGGTAACGGCTCGCATTAGATATCGACAAAAACTTGAAAGTGGGACTATTTATTTCACAAAATCAGGACTTTATGTTATCTTTGATGAGCCTCAATCTGCAATCACTGAAGGTCAATTTGTAGCTTGGTATCAAAATAAAGAATTAATTGGAAGTGGGGTTATCTTTTAAATAATATGATTTTAGGGTAAACTAAAATTCAATTGTTACATATTAAAATAAGATTATGAGAAAATTATTATTAGTGCTTACAATTTTATCTATTCAACAAGGTGTTGCTCAATCTCAAGATGCTTGGGTGTTTTTTGCTGATAAAGAAAATGTGGAAGTTTCTTTAGCAGATCCAATATTAATTATGACGCAAGAAGCAATAGATCGTAAAGAATTACACGGAACAGCAATTGATGAAAGAGATGTTCCTGTTAATGAAAATTACATTACACAAATTAAAAATGCAACAGGTATTACCGTTCGTTCAAAATCAAAATGGATGAACTGTGTTTACATTATTGGTTCTCAACCTAATATTGAAGCACTTTTAGATTTTCCTTTTGTAACTAATGTAGAATACGCTGATAAGTCTTTAAATCTATTTCCCGGAGCGCCAATAGAAAATAAGTTTTCTTTAGAAGAGGCCGGTCAAAATGTTATTTACAATTATGGAGCTGCAGCAAATCAAATCGAAATGCTATCAGGAGATTATTTACACGAGTTAGATTATAGCGGAGAAGGAATGATTGTAGCAGTATTGGATGCAGGGTTTCCATCTATTGATACCAATCCTGGGTTTCAAAAAATGAGAGATGAAAATCGAATATTAGGAACTTATGATTTTGAAGCTAGGACAGAAAATGTTGACGGAACCAGTTCACATGGTTTTGTTACATCAAGTGACATAGGGGGCTTTTTACAAAATGAATTTGTAGGCACAGCTCCACAAGCATCATTTTATTTTTTCGTTACTGAATATACACCTTCTGAAACACCAGTTGAAGAAGCCTGGTGGGTAGAAGCTTTAGAACGTTCTGATAGTTTAGGTGTTGATGTTGTAAATACAAGTCTAGGTTATCGAGGTTTTGATAATTCAAATTATGATCATACTTACGAAGATCTTGATGGTCAAACTACTTTTTCTGCTAGAGGAGCAAATATTGCATTTGATAAAGGTATGATTTTAGTTACCTCTGCAGGAAATGGAGGCAATACTAGTTTTCCAACTGTCGGTACTCCTGGAGATTCTCCTGGAACCTTGACTGTAGGAGCAGTTAATTCTAATGGAATCTATGTAGCTTTTAGTTCTATAGGTCCAACTGTAGATGGCAGAGTTAAGCCAGATGTCATGGCACAAGGATCAAATGCTGCGGTAATTAATACTGGTGGTAATATTGATTTTAGTAGTGGTACTTCATTTAGTTCTCCTATAATGGCTGGAGTTATAACCTGTTTGTGGCAATCAAGACCAGATGTTCCTAATGGACATATTATGCAAATTGTAAGAGAATCTGCAAACTTATATAATAATCCTACTGATCAAATGGGTTACGGTATTCCAAACTTCGAAAATGCTTATGTAGCTTTACAAGAGCTTGGGCTTGAAGATGATTTTTTGATGTCTAATTTTGCATTGTACCCAAATCCTGTAACTTCAAAAATAAATATATCATTCCCAGAAGGAATTTCAAATGGTACATTTACTATTTATTCTATTTTGGGGAATAAAGTTTTATCAACCGAAATTTCAAGAAACTTGAATTCAGTAAATATGGAGTCTTTGAATTCAGGAATGTACATTGCTTCAATCAATTCAAATAATAAACAAATTAGCTTTAAGATAATTAAAGAATAGTGCAAAATAAAATAAATCATCTTTTCAACATTCAATATCCAATCATTCAAGCCGGCATGATTTGGAATAGTGGTTGGAGATTAGCCAGTGCAGTTAGTAATGCTGGTGGTTTAGGATTATTAGGAGCAGGATCTATGTATCCAGAAGTTTTACGGGAACATATTCAAAAATGCAAAAAGGCTACCAATAAACCATTTGGGGTTAATGTTCCCATGTTGTATCCTAATATTGAAGAGATAATTCAAATTATTATGGAGGAAGATGTGAAAATTATTTTCACATCTGCAGGAAATCCTAAAACGCATACCGCTAGATTAAAGGAAAATAATCGTACAGTTGTTCATGTGGTTAGTAGTGTGAAATTTGCTTTAAAAGCCCAGGAATCAGGAGTTGATGCTGTAGTTGCTGAAGGTTTTGAAGCCGGAGGTCATAACGGTAGGGAAGAGACCACTACTTTCACATTAATTCCTATGGTCAAAGATCAATTAGATATTCCTTTGATTGCAGCTGGTGGTATCGCTACTGGTAAAGGTATGTTAGCAGCCATGATTTTAGGTGCAGATGGAGTACAGGTTGGCAGTAGGTTTGTTGCTTGTGATGAATCAAGCGCTCATATAAAATTTAAGAAAAAAGTTACTAAAGCTCAAGATGGGGATACATTTTTAACCTTAAAAGAATTAGCTCCTGTGCGTTTGCTTAAAAATAAATTTTCCGATGAATTGTTAGCGCTTTACAAAACAAATCCCTCAAAACAAGAATTATTGAATTTATTAGGAAGAGCTAGGGCTAAAAAAGGAATGTTTGAAGGAGATTTAGAAGACGGAGAATTAGAAATAGGCCAAATATCAGGACTTATAAACGAAATTAAGCCTGCTGCTGATATCGTAAATGAAATGATAGCTGAGTTTGAACTTGAAAAATTTAAGATTAGGAACCTCCTCTAAGATTAAAAAAAACACAATAGTTAGCGTCATTAAGTTTTGCTCAAAACACCTCAAATAGTCATTTTTTATTGTAATCTCAAATCGAGCTATGATTTAGATTTTTATACTTGTAATTAATTTAAAGCTATCGAATAAAATTTTACATTAAAAAATTATCTTTTCTTACATTTCGTTACCAAAAAATATGGCATTCATTAATAGTTTATTTGTGCCATACCAAAAAGCTCTGAAATTAGTATTGTCCGTAAAGTATATCACTTTTCCTTTTCCAAGATTCCCAATTTTGCACATGCTAGTCTTTTTTAATTCTAATAGATTTTTATTAGATATGTAGCCGCTTAACAATGCTTTTTCGGAGTAACTTATGGGATTATTATAACTGTTTTTATCGGGTTTCATAAAAATAGTTGAATTTCTAAAAACAGGAAGTGTGTTATTTTTGTAGCCAAAAGCAATAGGGTGGGACCGATCTATGTATGTTTCAAATATAGCTCCTCCAATGACTTGTGCTCCAAAATAATTACTTTTTTGTTCAAAAGAAGTATTTTGAGTAGAATCTTTTTTAGATTTAAATTCAATTTTTAATAGATTATTGTTGTTTAGCCATTTACCAGTGTTTTTGTATCCAATTAATGTTCCTCCATTTTCAACCCATTTTTTAAGTTTTTCTGCACCTTTCTTTGATAGTGCATTCCCCCAACTATTCGGTAAAATGATATCGGTGTATTTACTTAAGTTTGTTCTATTAAAATCACGAGTATCTAACTTTGAAATTAACATGTCATAGCGTTGATCAAATAAATGCCATACTTCTCCTGCATCATAAGGAGTAATACCCCTTCCTACTATTAATGCTACTTTTTGAGGTTCTATTGCTTTAAAATTACTACTTCCAAGATCAATACCTTCGGAAAGGCCTGTTGAAACACCATTTATTAACACGTTGTTTTCTTTTGAAAGTTCATTAATGAAATTTGATAATTCTTGCTTATTTAATTTCTGATTTTGAACAGGAATTAATATTGTACCGTAATCATAGCTTTTGTTTTCTAACTTAAAGCTTTTTAAGCTCACTTTTGCACGTAAGCCTTTTTCTAGAATTTTATTTAACACCTTAGGGGTATTATAATCGTTCCACTCCATTAAATACGCATAATTTGAATTTTTAGGAATATATGTGCTTTTCTTTTCTAAGGCTTTTTCACCTTGTCTATTTACGCCTTCATTTTCCTCATAATCTAAATTAAATGCAAGCGGAAAGGTCCAGGCGCTTACATCGTAAAATAAACTATCTTGAAAAGTGGTTCGTTTTTGAAACATAGCATTAATTAATCGATGTTGTTTTTGATCCTTTGGAATTACATAACTATATCCTTTTTTATAATTTTTTCCGTTTTTTGAAAAATTACTTTTTAATTCATAATATTCAATTTTATGAAGTTTTAAAATTTTAGCTAATTGATTCACTTTAGTTGCATCTTTTTCGTCACCAAAAACAATTACACCAGAATTTTTAGCTTCTTTACGCGCATTAGCATAAAATGATTTTTGATAATTTAATAATTCAATACGCATGCTAAGAGCAGCTTCCAATGTAGACAGTGCTGCTGTAAACTGATTGCGTATGGTAAATGGAAAAGTAAGTATTCCATTGTCACTTTCTTGTGCATGTCCTCTAGAAGAGGCTTGTTCAAACAATATTCCAATGCCACCATTTATATCTGGAAAAGTAGATCCTTTTCCGTAATAAAAATCATCGAAACTTTCTTTACTATAATAAAAACTTCCAATTTTATTTAGTGCTTTTGCATGGAATTTTCCAATAGCTTCTGTGATTTCTTGGTTTTTACTCGGTGTTAAAGGATTCGTACGTGATGGAATACCAGGTTGAAAGAAAAAAGTTGAATTGGTCCCCATTTCATGGTGATCGGTTAATATATTAGGATACCAGTTATGAAAGGTATTAATTCTTGCCTGACTTTCTGGAAGTTGAACAGGTAACCAATCTCTATTCATATCAAACCAATAATGATTGGTTCTTCCACCCGGCCATATCTCACTGTATTCTCGATCGTTTGGATCTGGATTGATGTTTTTACTTTTATTAATATTTGCCCAATATGCAAACCGTTGCAAGCCATCAGGATTATAGGAGGGATCAAATAAAATAACTGTTTCGTTTAGTAAATTTTCAATTTCTGACCCTTGAGCAGCAGCTAAATAATAAGCTACTGCAAGCGCAGCATTAGATCCACTAGGTTCATTTCCATGAATTGAAAAGCCTTGATAAACTACAATCGGCATTTTTGTTACCTCTATATTATCAGAGCCGTTTTCAGTTAAGGCAATATGATTTTCTCTTATTTTTTCTAGATTAGAGAGGTTATTTGGAGCGCTAATATATAAAAGTAAGAGTGGTCTCCCTTCAAATGTTCTTCCTCTATTTTCTATGGAAATACGGTCACTCGATTCAGCAAGAGCATACATGTATTGCACTAATTTATCATGAGTAATATGCCAGTCTCCAATTTCATGATCTATTACACTCGCCGGTGTTGGAATGTCTTGATTATATGATATATTTTTTGGTAGAAAATAATCTAGCTTTACATGATATTCCTGAGTAAATGTTTTAATTGAAAGAAACAAAAAAAATAGTAGGGTACCTTTTTTCATGCGATTGAATTTAATTCGCATAAATATATAAAAAAACATCCTTTCAAAATTATATTATTGAAAGGATGTTTATAGCTATTAAGAGGATATAAAATAATTAGATATCATCAAAGTCTACGTCCGTAAAATTTGATACGGAGGGATCTTTAGATTCAGAGTCAGAACTTGATATTTCTTCTTCTTTTTTATAATCACTTTGATGACGATCACTAATTACTTCTTCACCTTTTTCATCGATTATAAATGAAATCATTTCATCTAAACTATCTTTAAATTCAGAAAAATCTTCTTTATAAAGATAAATTTTGTGCTTTTTGTAATGAAATGAGCCATCGTCATTTGTAAACTTTTTACTTTCCGTGATGGTTAAGTAATAATCTCCTGCCTTTGTTGCTCTTACGTCAAAGAAATAAGTACGTCTTCCAGCTCGCATTACTTTAGAATGAATTTCTTCTCGCTCCATCATATAGTTATCACTCATAATTTTATTATTTAAACATTTCCCCAAAAATCTAAAAAAAATACAACTATGGCAACATTAAAGTTAATTTTCTTTTTCTAATAATTGTTTTGCATACAACTCTTTATAATAACCCTCCAGTTTTATTAACTCATTATGAGTTCCTTGTTGTATAATTTCGCCTTCCTCCATAACAATTATTTTATGGGCATTTTTAGCTGAAGATATGCGATGACTAACAATAATAGTAGTTTTATTTTTTAATAAAGTTTCTATATTATTTAAAATCTGTTCTTCTGTCTCAGTATCTACAGCAGATAGACAATCATCTAATAGTAGTATCTGAGGATCTTTAATGATTGCTCTAGCAATTGATACACGTTGTTTTTGCCCACCACTTAAGGTTATGCCTCGTTCTCCTAAAATGGTTTTATAACCTTTGTTAAAACCAATGATGTTTTCATGAACTGATGCTTTTTTTGCAGCTTCAAAAACTTCTTCATTGCTTGCATTTTCTTTGCCAAACTTTATATTGTTTAATATGGAATCACTAAAAAGAAAAGCGTCCTGAGGAACATATCCAATACTGCCTCTTAAGCTTGAAATATTTAAATCTTTGATGTTTTTGTTGTTGACTTTAAGCTGGCCATTATCAACTTCATAAAGCCTGCCGATTAACTCTAAGATGGTAGATTTTCCAGATCCGGTATTTCCTAATATAGCTAGGGTCTCTCCGGGGTTTATTTTAAATGAAATATTTTTAAGTGCCGTAATGTTAGTATCTGAATATGTAAACGAAAGATTATTGAATTCAATTACTCCATTAATTTTTGTTTCTGTTTCTACACAGTTTTCAATAGTTGGTTTTTCATTCAAAAATTCATTGATTCTTTTTTGAGAAGCTTCAGCTTGTTGAACCATAGAAGTTACCCAGCCAATCACTGCAACAGGCCACGTTAGCATATTTACATAAATAAGAAATTCAACGATGGTTCCAAGTTGTTTTATTTCACCATTGATAAATTGTTTGCCACCAATATAGATAACTAATATGTTGCTCAATCCAATTAATAGAATCATTAGGGGAAAAAACAAAGCTTGTACCTTTGCTAGGTCTATGTTTTTATCCTTACTGCCTTCAGATAAAACATTAAAATTTTTAATAATTCGAGACTCAATACCATATGCTTTTATAACTGAAATACCACTAAAACTTTCTTGCGTAAAAGAGGTAAGTTTTGATAAGTATTGTTGCACAATAGTACTCCGCTTATGAATAGCTGCGCTCAGTTTATATATTGCAAATGATAAAAATGGTAGCGGAGCTATTGCATATAATGTTAAGGTTGGCGCGGAATAGAACATATAGCTTAATGTAACTACAAGTAAAGTTATATTTGTGACACTATACATTAAAGCAGGCCCTGCATACATTCTAACCTTAGAAACATCTTCACTTATTCGATTCATTAAGTCGCCCGTTCGATGTTGTTTATAGAACTCTAGTGAAAGACGTTCGTAATGTTTAAAGATTTCATTTTTTAAATCGAATTCAATATTTCTAGAAACAACAATAAAAGTCTGTCGCATTAAGAAAGTAAAAAAACCTGCTAATAGAGCAGTACCTAATATGATAAGAATACTTATGAATAATTCTTTTTTAACAATACTTAAATCTGTTGAAGAACCATTGATGTAATTTTCAATTATATTAATAATGTCTCCAATTTTTTTTGGAACAACTAATTTAAATACGGTCGCTATTATTGTAATTATTAAACCAAGTACTAATTTTCCGCTGTATTTTTTTAAATAAAGATTAAGTTGCTGAAGTTCTTTCATTGATAGTTAAATGGTTTTTTTTTGACAATATCTTAATTTAACACTAATATTATTGCGAGATTATTAGCAAACAACTACTTTTGCACGTCCTTTTTAAGGATGTTAAAATTCAATATATGGAGACTGAAGTAGTTAACAAAAATGATCTTAAAAAAATAAGTCCTGTTTTTGGACAGGTTTCTTTTGATGATCATGAACAAGTTGTTTTTTGCAATGACAAAGATACAGGATTAAAAGCAATAATCAGTATACATAATACAGTTATGGGGCCTGCACTTGGAGGTACTCGCATGTGGCAATATAATAATGAATGGGAAGCATTAAATGATGTATTGCGTTTGTCTAGAGGTATGACTTATAAATCTGCAATTACGGGACTTAATTTAGGTGGTGGTAAAGCGGTCATTATTGGTGATGCAAAAACACAAAAAACACCAGAATTAATGTTGCGTTTTGGAGAGTTTGTTCATTCTTTAGGTGGTCGATATATCACTGCAGAAGATATTGGTATGGCAACTGCCGATATGGATTTAGTTAGAACGGTTACTCCTTATGTAACCGGAATTTCTGAAGAGATAGGTGGAGCTGGTAATCCTTCCCCGATTACTGCTTATGGTGTTTTTATGGGAATGAAAGCAGCAGCAAACCATGCATTTGGTTCCAATGTTTTAGAAGACAAAGTGGTTTATGTCCAAGGAATTGGTAATGTAGGTGAAGCTTTGGTTGAAAACTTAACTAATGAAGGAGCTAAAGTTTATATTTCTGATATTAATCAAGATAGATTAGAAGAGGTTAGAGATAAGTATAGTGTAACTATTTATGAAGGAGCTAATATTTATGCTGAAGAAATGGATATTTATGCACCTTGTGCTCTAGGAGCTACTGTTAATGATCAAACATTACCTCATTTAAAAGCAAAAGTAATCGCTGGTGCAGCTAATAATCAGTTAGCTGATGAAAATAGACATGGAATTTTACTAAAAGAAAAAGGGATTGTTTACGCACCAGATTTTTTAATTAATGCAGGAGGAATTATTAATGTTTATGCTGAATTAGAAAATTATGACAAAAAAGAAATTATTCGCAAAACTGAAAACATATACAACACAACCTTAGAAATATTAGAAAATGCAGTTATTAATGGTGTTACCGCACATCAAGCTGCTTTTGATGTTGCAAAGGCTAGGATTGACGCTCGAAGATTAAAAAAAACAATTAGTAATTAAATTAATTAAAAAAGCACAAAATATTTATTCTGTGCTTTTTTTGTTTCAACGTTCTTATAAATATGCTTACAAGAAGACACATTAGAGTAAAGGTTTTACAATCTATTTATGCTTATAACCAAACTGAAAATAAAGATTTAGAAAAACAAGAAAAGTTTTTGCTTTATAATATGGAACAAATGCAGGATTTGTACCTATTAATGATTCAATTATTTATAGCATTGCGCGATCAAGCTGAAAATTATTTGCTCATATCTCAAAAAAAGCATTTAGCTACCGATTTAGAAAAAAAACCAAGTAAATTATTTATTGATAACAAGGTCATTTCATTATTGAATTCAAATGAAATATTTACGGATATTATCAAGAAAAAGAAACTTAATTACTGGAAAAATGATTCAGAATACATTGCTATTATATTTAATGAATTAAAAGAAAAAGAATGGTATTTAAATTTTCTTAACAAAAAAGAATCAACCTTTTCAGAAGACAAAGAATTTATTATTAAAATTTTTAAAGATATTATAGCTCCCAACGAAAAACTATATGAATATCTAGAAGATAAACGCCTTACTTGGCTTGATGATTTTCCTTTAGTAAATACCTTGCTATTAAAGATGTTACAGAAAATAACTGAAAAAAATATTAATACTATTTTGATCCCTGAAGTTTATAAAAACAAAGAAGATAAAGAATATGCTTTGCAATTGTTTCAAAAAGTGATTATTAACGAAGATGAACTCTCTGAAGAAATTGATAGTAAAACTCCAAATTGGGATAAAGAAAGGATAGCTGAAATAGATATGATTATATTAAAAATGGGTATTTCAGAGTTTTTGTTTTTTCCTTCTATACCAGTAAGAGCTACCATTAATGAATATCTAGAAGTGTCTAAAGAATATTCTACACCTAAAAGCTGTAGTTTTATAAATGGTATTTTAGATAAAATGGTAAAAGATTTGACCAAAGTAGAGAAGTTAAATAAAATAGGGAGAGGACTTAATTAAATATAAAAAATTCATTAATTTAGCATCCTAATTAACAAATCATAAAAAAATGAAAAAGATTATTTTAATTCTTGCCGTAATAACCGCGTTTAGTTTTACATCTTGTAAAGAAAATGCCGCTTCTAAAGTAAGTAAAGAAAAAGTAGCAGAAGCTGAAACACGCGATGCTAATTCTGGAAAATTCCCAAAAATGGTATTTACTGAAACAGAATTTGATTTTGGAACAATTAACCAAGGAACTGCTGTAGAGCATGTCTTTAAATTTACAAATACTGGAGAAGCTCCATTGGTAATTGTAAACGCAAAAAGTAGTTGTGGTTGTACAGTACCAACCTATCCTAAAACACCTGTTGCTCCTGGAGATTCAGCAGAAATGTTAGTTAAATTTAATGGAAGTGGTAAAAATCAAGTAAGTAAAACAGTTACTATTACTGCAAATACTGAAACTGGAAAGGAAACAATTAAAATTAAAGCTTTTGTAAATCCAAAAGCAGGTAGTGGTCCAACTTCTAAATAATTAATTACTAAAAAATAATAGCCTTATGGAACAATTACAAAGTTTTCTTCCACTTATATTATTATTTACGGTTATTTATTTATTTATGATAAGACCACAAATGAAAAAGCAAAAGCAAGAAAAAAGTTTTGCAAATGAGCTTAAAAAAGGAGATAAAGTTATTACAAAAAGTGGTATGCATGCAAAATTACTAGATCTTAATGATGATGGTACTTGTATCTTAGAATCTGCTGCAGGAAAAATGAAGTATGAAAGATCTGCCATATCAATGGAGATGAGTAATAAATTAAATGCTCCAGATCCAGAAAAAAAGAAATAACTTTACAGCTACAATTATATAAAAAAACCTTCAGTTATTTAACTGAAGGTTTTTTTTATTATTTTAAACTACTATTGTTTCACAATCAATTGCGCTATGTTCACTATAACCTCGATGGCTTTTTGCATACTTTCAACAGGGACATATTCATACCTGCCATGAAAATTATGTCCACCAGCAAATATATTAGGACATGGTAAACCCATATAACTTAGTTGTGATCCATCTGTTCCGCCTCTAATTGGCTTTATTAATGGTTTGATATTTGCTTGAATCATTGCTTCTTCAGCAATTTTCACAATATGCATTACTGGTTCAATTTTTTCACGCATATTAAAATATTGATCTTTAATTTCAACAGAAATTACTTCTCTGCCATATTGTGAGTTTAATTCTTCTGCGAGTTTATTAATTGTATTTTTCCTTACTTCAAAATGTGAGAGGTCATGGTCTCTAATAATATAGTGTAATTTTGTTTCTTCTACAGCGCCATTCATATCGTGTAAGTGGAAAAAACCTTCTCTTCCTTCCGTATGTTCTGGAGTTTCCATTTTAGGAAGTGAATTGATAAACTGAGAAGCAATGTACATGCTATTAATCAGCTTTCCTTTTGCATATCCTGGATGAACAATTTTCCCTTTTACTGTCACAACTGCGCCAGCTGCATTGAAATTTTCATATTCTAATTCGCCAATTTGACTCCCATCCATAGTATAAGCCCAGTCCGCACCAAATTTTTTAACATCAAATTTATGTGCTCCTCTTCCAATCTCTTCATCTGGAGTAAAACCTACTTTTATAGTACCATGTTTCAATTCAGGATGATTAATTAAATATTCCATAGCAGAAATAATTTCTGTTATTCCTGCTTTATCATCTGCACCTAAAAGAGTTGTTCCGTCTGTAGTTATTAATGTTTGTCCTTTATAGAGTAATAAGTCTTCAAAATAAGAAGGAGATAATATGATGTTCTCTTCTTTATTCAAAATTATATCACTTCCATTATAATTTTCTATAATTTGTGGCTTTACATTAGCTCCAGTAAAATCTGGAGAGGTGTCAAAATGAGATATAAAACCAATAATTGGAAGTTCTTTATCCAAATTACTAGGTAAAGTAGCCATGATATAGGAATTCTCATCTATAGAAACATCTTCCATTCCGATTTCTTTTAGTTCCGCTACCAAAGCATTTGCCAAATCCCATTGTTTCTTAGTGCTTGGAGTGTTTTCGCTAGTTGGATCACTTTCAGTATCTACTGTAACATAGCTTATAAAACGGTCAATTAGGTGTTGTTTTTCAATCATTGCTTATTTTCTTAAAATCTATAGTACAAAAATACTATTTTTGTACTTCATATTTATTCTATGTATAAATTATTAATCAGACCTATCTTATTTCTTTTTGATCCAGAAAAAGTACATTACTTTTCTTTTTTTATGATTAGAATTTTTAATAACATTGGATTTGGAGGTTTATTTAAAAGTCTATTTCAAATTAAAAATAAAAAATTAGAACGAGAATTATTTGGAATAAAATTCCCAAATCCAGTGGGACTTGCTGCTGGTTTTGATAAAAATGCTGATTTATATAAAGAATTATCAAACTTTGGTTTTGGTTTTATTGAAATAGGAACTATTACTCCAAAAAGACAAATTGGTAATGAGAAAAAAAGATTATTTAGATTAAAAGATGACCAAGGTATTATTAATAGAATGGGATTTAATAATAACGGTGTAAAAGCTGCTGTTGAAAAATTAAAATCCAATACCAATATAATTATTGGTGGTAATATTGGTAAAAATACCGAGACACTTCATGAAAAATATACGGAAGATTACTTAACGTGCTTTAATGAGTTACATTCTCATGTTGATTATTTTGTGTTAAATGTGAGCTGTCCAAATGTATCTAGTCATGCAAAGTTAAATGACAAAGATTATCTGGAAGAATTAATTACTGCCGTCCAAAAAGCAAACAAAACTTTTGAAAAGCAAAAGCCGATACTATTAAAAATAGCACCCGATTTAAATGATAGCCAATTAGATGAAATAATTGAATTGGTTAAAATCACTTCTATAGACGGGGTAATTGCTTCAAATACATCCATTGCGAGGGATAAGTTAATTTCAGAACATAAAAAACAAATGGGTGGTTTAAGTGGAAAGCCAATTACTGATAAATCGACAGAAGTCATTCGTTATTTACATAGAAACAGCAATGGTTCATTTCCAATTATAGGAGTTGGAGGGATTCATTCAGAAAAAGATGCAATGGATAAGTTGAATGCTGGAGCTCGTTTAGTTCAACTCTATACGGGTTTTATTTATGAAGGACCAGGACTTGTGAAAAGAATAAATAAAGCCATATTAAAAGGATGATAGAAAGCTTGATTTCATTTTCTATTGCCACTTTATTTTTAGCATTAAGCCCAGGTCCGGATAACCTTTATGTCATAACACAATCTCTAGCAAATGGCACTAAAAGTGGTATTGCTACTACCATTGGTTTGATAAGTGGTTGTGTCGTTCATACTACTTTATTGGCCTTTGGAGTTTCTGCAATTATAGTTGCTTCAGGAACATTTTTTTATGGATTAAAACTAATAGGTGCTTGTTATTTATTATTCTTGGCTTATAAAGTTTATAGAAGTAACGCACATATCGATTTAAAAAATAAAGTTTCAAAAAAAACATATTTGCAACTCTTTAAGCAAGGGGTGATTATGAATTTAATGAATCCAAAAGTCTTACTATTTTTTCTTGCTTTTTTTCCTGGGTTTTTGTGGGATAAATTTCAAAACACCATTTATCAGTTTTTTGTTTTGGGTATTGTATTTATGACTATTTCATTTGTCGTATTTAGTAGTTTAGCAATTTTGGCAGGATATATATCTACAACATTAAATGAAAATAAAAATAGTTCTATCTTATTAAAATGGATTCAAGTAATTGTTTTTATTGGTATTGCAGTATTTATTTTGATTCCTTAATTTTTTATATATTTAAAAAATACATCAAAGGAATTCTTATCTTTGAGTAATGCAAAATGTAAAAATTATAGAATGCCCAAGAGATGCAATGCAAGGAGTTCGAGATTGGATTCCTACTAAAGAAAAAGCACAATTCATTCAATCATTATTAGACTGTGGATTTGATACGATTGATTTTGGTAGTTTTGTGTCTCCTAAAGCAATACCTCAAATGAAAGATACCTCAGAGTTGCTTTCACTTTTAGATTTATCCAGTACAGAAAGCCAATTATTGGCAATTGTTGCCAATATAAGAGGAGCAAAAGACGCTGTAATGTTCGATCAAATAGATTATTTAGGGTATCCTTTTTCTATTTCTGAAAACTTTCAGATGAGAAATACTCATAAAACAATTGCTCAGTCTATTGAAACGTTAAAAGAAATTTTAAACCTTGCAGATTCAAAAAATAAAAAAGTAGTGGCCTATCTTTCTATGGGATTCGGAAATCCTTATGGAGATCCTTGGAATATTGATATTGTTGGAGAATGGACAGAAAAGTTATCCAATATGGGAGTTAAGATTCTATCATTAAGTGATACTGTAGGTTCTTCGACTCCGGAGATTATTACTTATTTATTTTCAGAATTAATCACAAAATATCCTAGCATTGAGTTTGGTGCTCATTTACACACCACCACTACAAAATGGAAAGAAAAAGTTTCAGCTGCATATCTAGCTGGCTGCAGAAGATTTGATGGAGCTATTCAAGGGTTTGGAGGTTGCCCTATGGCAAAAGATGATTTAACTGGTAATCTGCCTACCGAAAAAATATTGAGCTATTTTGCTGCAGAAAAAGTGAATACAAATGTCAATTCTATCTCTTTTGAAAATGCCTATAAGGAAGCATCTAAAATATTTAATAAGTATCATTAATTAATTTATAAACGAATGAGAAACCAATTTTTTTTATTGTTGCTTTTATTGATAACTTTTTTTAGTTGTAAAGAAAATAAAGCAGATAATGAGATTACATTTAAATTTATTCAGGTGAACGATGTTTATGAAATTGCTCCTTTAGGCGGAGGAGAATTTGGAGGTATGGCACGAGTTGCTCACGTAAGTGATTCAATAAAAAAAGAAACCCCAAATACCTTTTTGTTGATGGCAGGTGATTTTTTAAACCCCTCTTTATTAGGAACCATCAAAATTGATGATGAGCGTATTAGTGGTAAACAAATGATTGAAGTTATGAATGCCATGAATTTTGATTTGGTAACTTTTGGAAATCATGAATTCGATATAAAAGAAGATGAATTGCAAAAAAGATTAAACGAATCAACTTTTCCTTGGATGTCTTCCAATACTCGTCATGTCAGTGATGATAATACTACTTTTTTTAAAGTTCAAAAAGAGGATGATACCACTTCTGTTGCAGATACTTATACTATAAATATCAAAGGTGCCAATGGAAAAGAAATGAACATTGGTTTTTTAGGAGTGACTTTGCCATCGAATTCAAAAGACTTTGTCTATTATGGAGATATGTATTCTGAATCTGAAAGAGCCTATAGCGAATTAAAAGACAAAGTAGATATAGTTTTTGGTTTAACCCATTTAGAAATTGAACAAGATATAGAATTATTAAAAACAATTCCAGAAATACCACTGATAATAGGAGGCCACGATCATAATTCCATGTCTGTTTCTGTTGGAAAATCAAAAATAACAAAAGCAGATGCGAATGCTAAAACCATTTACATACACACGCTGGTCTATAATATTAAAACCAAAGACGTAGTAATAGATTCAGAATTATTTTTTATTAATAAAAAGATAGCTTCAAAACAAGAAGTAGCAACAATAGTCAAAAAATGGCTAGGTATTTTAAATTCAAAAATAAAAGAAATAATAAAAGATCCCAATGAAGTTATTTTTATCACAAATGAACCCTTAGATGGCAATGACAATGCAAATAGAGGGGTACAAACTAATTTGGGAGGTATAATTACAGAAGCGATGGCTTGGTCCTATAGTGATGAGGTAGATGCAGCATTGGTAAACGGAGGCTCCATTAGAATTGATGATATGCTTCCCAATCGTCTATCTAGTGTAGATGTTTTTAGAACTCTACCTTTTGGGGGCGGAATTTTGGAAGTAGCTATAAAGGGAATGTTATTGAAAGAAGTATTGGATTATGGCAAATCTAAGCGTGGGACAGGAGCTTATTTACAACGTTTTAACATAACTGAAGGAGCAAAGGAGAATTGGTTAATAGCTGGAGAAGCGATCGACTTAAATAAAACTTATAAAGTTGCCTTTAGTGATTTTTTATTGAAAGGATACGACATTCCTTTTTTAACACCAGAAAATGAAGGAATCATATCTGTTTATAAACCTTTGAAAGGTGAAATACCTTTTGATATTCGAAAAGCAGTAATATTATATTTAAAATCATTAAACGATTAATTATGAATAAAAAATTAAAATTTGTAGGACTATTATTATTACTTGTTTTCGTAGTAATGCAGTTTGTACGTCCTGAAAAAAATAAAGGAGGAACAGAAGGAATTACAACATTTAAAAACGATACTAAGCCATCTGAAGAAGTGTTTATGATTTTAAAACAAAACTGTTTTGATTGCCATTCAGATTCAACAAAATATCCTTGGTATGCTGAGATTGCACCCATATCTTATTGGTTAGCAGATCATGTTAAAGAAGCTAAAGGAGATTTTAATATGTCTGCCTGGGAAATGTATTCTACAAAAAAGAAAGACCATAAATTAGAAGAACTTATTGAAGAAGTAGAAGAAGGTGAAATGCCATTAGAGTCTTATGCTTGGATACACGGTAAGCTTTCTAAAGAAGATAAAGAAAAACTCATTCAGTGGGCAAATTTCGCTAGAATTCAATACCAAGATGAATTAAAGGTTTCTCTCAAGTAGCTGATATCTAAATTAAAAAATATTTTATTTTTTAATTTAGAATTCTTTTTCTTAATCACATTAATTTTTGTTGAAATTTATTTTATTAGTGAAGGAGGTCTTTTTGTGAAATGTATTGTTGCAGTTTATGGTATTATAACAATAGGTGTAATTTAGTATCCTCTTTTTCTGTTTTATTACAATTGTTAAAAAAAGAGAAAAAGTCAACTATTTTTAGTAGATTTGCATGCAATTAATTAGTGACCATTTCTTCAAACTGAAAATAATTTTAATTGCAATGACCGCACACAATAACAAGATTTTAGGAGAAGGATTAACATACGATGATGTATTGTTAGTGCCTGCTTACTCAGAAGTTTTACCTCGCGAAGTATCAATAAGTACAAAGTTTACTCGAAATATTAGTTTAAATGTACCTGTATTATCAGCTGCCATGGATACCGTTACGGAAAGTGCGATGGCAATGGCAATTGCTCGCGAAGGTGGGATAGGTGTACTTCATAAAAATATGAGTATTAAAGAGCAAGCTGCTGAGGTTAGAAAAGTAAAAAGATCAGAGAGTGGTATGATTATCGATCCAGTTACACTTCCTGAAACTGCGACAATTGGAGATGCTCAAAGTACAATGCGTGAATATGGCATTGGAGGAATTCCAATTATTGACGAACAAAAAAAATTAATAGGGATTGTAACTAATAGAGATTTGCGTTTTGAAAAAAATTATAAGAAACCATTGACAGAGGTTATGACTTCTGAAAATTTAGTTACTGTAAGTAAAGGAACTTCCTTAGCAGAAGCAGAAATCATATTACAAAAAAATAAAATTGAAAAACTTCCTGTTGTCAGTAAAGATAATGTTTTATTAGGTTTAATCACATTTAGAGATATTACAAAAGTTACTCAAAAACCAATTGCAAATAAAGATAGTTTTGGAAGGTTAAGAGTTGCAGCAGCAATTGGTGTTACTGCAGATGCAGTTGAACGAACACAAGCATTAGTGAATGCTCAAGTAGATGCAGTAATCATTGATACCGCACACGGTCATACAAAAGGAGTAGTCGTTGTATTAAAAAAAATTAAAAAACAATTTCCTGATTTGGATGTTGTGGTTGGAAATATTGCAACTGCTGAAGCTGCAAAATATTTAGTAGCTGCAGGAGCAGACGCAGTTAAAGTTGGTATTGGTCCAGGGTCCATTTGTACTACACGTATTATTGCTGGAGTTGGTTTTCCTCAATTTTCTGCAGTTTTAGAGGTAGCTGCTGCCTTAAAAGGAACTGGAGTTCCTGTTATAGCAGATGGAGGTGTTCGTTATACAGGTGATATTGTTAAGGCAATAGCTGCAGGAGCAGATTGTGTGATGTTAGGTTCATTATTAGCGGGTACTAAAGAATCGCCAGGCGAAACAATTATCTACGAAGGAAGAAAATTTAAATCATATCGGGGAATGGGTTCAGTGGAAGCAATGAAACAAGGTTCTAAAGATCGTTATTTCCAAGATATTGAGGATGACCTTAAGAAACTTGTTCCTGAAGGTATTGTAGGTAGGGTTCCTTATAAAGGAGAGCTTTTAGAAAGTATGACTCAATTTATTGGAGGACTCAGAGCCGGAATGGGTTATTGTGGAGCAAAGGATATCGAAGTGTTAAAGGATTCTGCTAAATTTATAAAAATTACAGCTTCTGGAATAAAAGAAAGCCACCCACATAATGTTACAATTACAAAGGAGGCCCCTAATTATTCGAGATAAATAAAGATACTTTTATTCTTGAGGAATCGGTAATCCCATTTTTTTCATCACTTTAATGGTAAGGTCCATTTTAGGGTCTAAGTATACGATATTGTTATTAATCGTAAACACTTGTGTGAATTTCTCCTCTTTAGAAACCGCATTTAAAGCATCACCAATTATTTGATAAAGAGGCTGAATTAATTCATCTTGCTTGAGTTGAATTAACTTATTAGAATTTTGTTGAAATTGTTTAATGTCATTTTCTAGAGCAATTATTTCACTTTGTTTTTCTTTTTTAATGGCTTCAGTATAAGTGCTTTCGTTTTGTTGATATGAATCTACCAATGTTTGGAATGTGTTTATTTTTAATTTAGATTGACTTTCTAAGCCATCATTATAGGAAGTTACATCAGTTCTTACTTGTTCTAATTCTGGCATATTAGATATGATATACTCAACATCAACAGTTCCTACTTTTGATTGTGCATTTAATTGAATGCTGAAAATAATTGCAATGACTAATAAGATACTTAATTTTTTCATAATGTATTTTTAGATTTTTGCGAATATACAAGTTAAAGAAAAATAAAACCAATTAAATAGCTAATTCTTAAGTAAAGCTTAACAAAAAGCTATTTGCTTAAAGCTATATTTTTCTTACATTTGAGCCGCTTTAATTCTCACTATAATCTATAAAAATGAATAAAATAAATTTACTTTTACTATTGCTTTTAACAACTTATTTTACTGGAATATCACAAAAGAAAAATGATGTTTTGTTAACTATTGATGAAGAACCCGTTTATTCTTCAGAATTTAAACAAGTCTTTAATAAAAATCTTGATTTAGTTATTGAAGAATCTCAAAAAAATGTTGATGGATATTTAGGTTTATTTATAGATTATAAATTAAAGATTACAGAAGCTTACAAACAAAATTTAGATAAAAATGAAACGTATATTAAGGAATTTGAAAAATACGAAGATCAACTTTCAAAAAAATATATTTTTGATAAAAGAATTGCGTCTCAATTATTAGATGAAGCTTATGAAAGAGGAAAAGAAGAAATAAATGCTGATCATATTTTAGTTTTAGTCAATTTTAATGCGCTTCCTAAAGACACACTAATTGCATATAATAAAATTAAAATTGCTTATGATAAAGCAGTTAGTGGAGAAGATTTTGAAACCTTAGTTGATAATTATTCTGAAGAACCAGGTGCAAAAAAAACTAAAGGGAAGTTAGGGTATTTTACTGTTTTTGGAATGGTATATCCTTTTGAAACAGCAGCATATAATACAGAAATCGGTGGGATATCTAAGATTACAAGAACTGCTTTTGGTTATCATATTATCAAAATAAATGACCGAAGACTAAAAAAACCAAAAATCAATGTTTCTCACATCATGATTTTTTCTAATAAGGATAAAAAAGAAGAAAACCCTGAAGAAAGAATTAATGAATTATATGCAATGATCATGCAAGGCGAATCCTTCGAAAATGTTGCCAAACAATTTTCAGAAGATAAAAGTACTGGTAAAGTTGGAGGTCAAATAAAAACTTTTGGCCCTGGAGATTTAAGAGCCCCAGAGTTTGAGAAAGCAGCATATTCAATAAAAAATGAGGGAGAGATATTAGCTCCTATTAAAAGTTCTTTTGGTTGGCATATCATTAGGCTCAACGAAAAATTCACAATACCTTCTTTTGAAGAACAGAAACCAGAAATAGAAAAGAAAATTAATACTGGAGCTAGAGCAAATTTTGTTACACAAACAATAAGTAATAAGATAATTGCAAAATATGGTTATAAAGAGGGGCAAAACTATTCGCCATATTTCAATACCTACATAACTGATAGTATCTATAAAAAGAAGTGGGTCTATACTCCTATTCCTTCTGAAGACAATAAAGTACTTTTTACTATAGGAACCAAAGAGATTATGTTTTCTGACTTTGCCAAATACATTAGAGATCACCAAAGGTTGGGAAAAAAATATTCTGATAAGGACAGGTTATTAATAGATATGTATGGCATATTTAAGAATGAAGCGCTTAAAAATTATTACAAAGAAAGATTAGAATTAGAGAATGAAGAGTATGCAATTATTATTAATGAATACAGAAATGGACTTTTAGTTTATGACGTCATGAAAAATAATATATGGCAAGCTGCAAAATTAGACTCAATTGGCCTTGAGAAATATTATACAGCTACAAAAAATAATTACATGTGGAAGGAAAGAGTTGATGTAGATATTATTTCTAGTACCAATAATGAAAGCGCTACAAAAGCTCAAGAATTATTAATTGAGGGAATGGAAATTACGAAAATTAAAGAACTGCTCAATGCCGATGGTAAAGTAAATGTCATTATCACAAGTGGTATTTATGAAATAGATCAAAATGAACTTCCTAAAGGTCTTAAAATTAAAACAGGAGTTTCAGAAATATATAAGAGAGACAGTTCTAGTGTCGTTGTAAACGTTAAAGAAATAACTGCACCCTCTGCAAAAGAATTCACAAATGTTAGAGGAATTGTTTTAAGTAACTACCAAAGTGAAATAGAAAAAAGATGGATGCAAAGCCTAAGAGATAAATACAAAGTTGAAATAAATAAGAAATCTCTTAAAAAAATTAAAAAAGAATTGGATAATTAATGAATAAAATATTTTTAACTATTATTAGCCTCATTGTCTTATATTCTTGTGATTATATTAATCAAGACAATCTAGATACACCTATCGCTAGAGTTAATGATAGTTATTTATATCAAAAAGACATTAAAAATTTAATTTTTGAAAATACATCAAAAGATGATAGTACATTAATAGTTACTAATTTTATTAATAGGTGGGCTACTAAACAATTATTAATTGATCAGTCAATAATAAACTTAACCCAAGAGAAACAAGATGCTTATAATGATTTAGTAAATCAATATAAAACAGATCTTTATATCGAAGCTTATAAGAGTTCAATAGTTGCTAAACGGCTAGATAGTATAATAACTATTGAAGAACTTGAAAAATTTTATAATCAGAACAAAGAAAATTTTAAATTAAATGATGATTTATTAAAGATAAGGTATATTCACATCGATGAAAATTTTTCAAACACTAAAGAATTAGTAGAAAAATTTAAACGATTTGATTCTATTGATAAAAACGAATTAACCAATTTAAGTATAAAGTTTAAAGCGTTTAATTTAAATGATTCAATTTGGATAAAAAACGATCTATTAATAGGAGTGTTACCAGTGCTTAAACAGAACAATAATCAACTGTTAAAAAAAACTAATTTTACACAATTACAAGATTCATTAGGAGTATATTTGGTGCAAATCGAAGCAGTATTAAAAACCAATGATATTGCTCCTCTTTCTTACGTTAAACCTACAATAGAACAAATTGTAATAAACAAAAGGAAGCAAGAAATTTTAAAAAAAATAGAAAAAGAGATTACAATAGATGCAATTAAAAATAAAAATTTTGAACTTTTTACAAAAAACTAGCTTCCTGCAAATACTTTTTATTAGTTTGTTAACCCCAATAATAGCTCAAGAAGTTGTCGTTGTTGATGGTAATGGTGTTGCAGAAAATACAGAAATCATTGAGCAGCAAACTGAACTTGACACCGTAATTAATTTTAAAAAATTTAAAGCTGAAGGAGTTAGTGGGGTCGTTGGAGATTTTGTGATTTTAGAATTTGATATAGATAAAAGTTACCTTGAATTTGAACAAAATGGAGTAGATATTAGCACCATTGATCGTTGCCAAATGATAGGGAAATTGATGGAGGATAAGTTGTATGTTCATCAAGCGATTCAAGACAGTATATTGATTTCCGATGCAGAAATTGAACCAGAAGTTGATCAGCTTATGGCTTATATGATTGAACAAGTAGGAAGTGAAGAGAAGGTAGTTAGCTATTATAGAAAATCTAATATAACCGAACTAAGAGCTGATTTATTTAAAGCTAGAAAAGAGATTAGGCTTACGGAGCGCATGCAGGAAAGCATTGTGTCAAATGTTGTAATAACTCCTGAAGAAGTAAGAACATTTTTCTTTTCAATTCCTGTTGATGAACGGCCTATATTTGGTGCAGAATTAGAGGTTGCTCAAATAGTGATTGAACCAGAAGTTACCGATAAAGCAAAGCAAGATGCAGTAAATAGACTTAAGGTTATTAGAGTTGATATCGTAGATAACGGATCGTCTTTTGCAACAAAAGCTGTATTGTATTCTAAAGATGGAACTCGAACTAAAGGAGGTCTTATAGAAGGGGTTCGTAAAGATGCTCCTATGGCTAAGGAATTTAAAGATATGGCATTTTCACTACAAGAAGGTGAAGTGAGTGAACCTTTTGAAACTGAATTTGGTTTTCATTTATTAAAAGTTGATAAAATAAGAGGTCAGGAGGTAGATGTGCGGCATATTATTATTTTTCCAGAAGTTTCTCAAACTATTGTTAAAGCTGCACGAAAAAAAATGGACACAATTCGTCAAAGTATCCTTGATCAAAAAATACCTTTTAGTGAAGCAGCAAAACTTTACTCCGATGATTTTGAAACAAGAAATAATGGGGGGATACTCGTTAACCCACAAACATTAGATACAAGGTTTGAATTAACAAAAATGGATCCTACGTTAAGCGCCCAAATTTATAATATTAAAAAAGGAGAAGTTACTAAGGTTTATACAGACACAGATCGAACAGGAAAAAAAATATTTAAAATATTAACAGTTACTGCAAGATATGACGAACATGTTGCCAATTATGTTATGGATTACGAGAAGGTTCATGAACTTGCTCTTAAAGAAAAACAATTAAGAGCGATTGAAGATTGGCAAGAAGAAAAGATCAAAGAGACATACATTAAAGTTAACTCAGATTATAAAGATTGTGATTTTACTAATAATTGGGTAAAAAAAGAAAATTAGTATGTCAGATGTTATAGCAATAAAACAGCTCGTCACAAAATATAATGAGTTAAGAAAAGAGATTAAAAAAATAATCGTTGGACAGGACGAAGTTGTTGAACAGGTATTAATTTCTATATTTTCAGGAGGACATACGCTATTAATAGGAGTTCCAGGATTAGCAAAGACCTTATTAGTTCATACTGTTGCCAATGCTTTAGGATTAAATTTTAAACGCATTCAGTTTACTCCAGATTTAATGCCTAGCGATATTCTAGGATCAGAATTATTAGACGAAAACAGACATTTTAAATTTATTAAAGGGCCCGTTTTTTCTAATATTATTTTGGCAGATGAAATTAATAGAACTCCACCAAAAACGCAAGCTGCTTTGTTAGAAGCTATGCAAGAAAAGTCAGTGACAATTGCTGGTCACACGTATAAATTAGACAATCCTTATTTTGTATTAGCCACACAAAATCCGATTGAGCAGGAAGGAACTTATCCCCTACCAGAGGCCCAATTAGATCGCTTTATGTTTGCTGTTAATCTAGAATATCCCTCGTTTAATGAAGAAGTTGATATTGTGAAAACTACTACAGTAGGAGCTAAGCCAGAAATCAATGCATTATTTACTGCTGAAGAAATTATAAAATATCAAGAATTAATCCAAAAAATACCTGTAGCGAATAATGTTATCGAATATGCGGTAACCCTTGTCAGTAAAACAAGACCTGCGTGTTCTACTGCTCCAGAAATTGTAAAAAAGTATATAGATTGGGGAGCGGGACCAAGAGCGTCCCAAAATTTAATCTTAAGCGCAAAAACACATGCCGTAATGCATGGAAAATTTTCACCAGATATAGAGGATATTAAAAAAGTTGCCATCGGTATTCTTCGCCATAGATTGATTAAAAATTATAAGGCAGAAGCTGAAGGTTTAAGTATTGAAGATATAATTAGATCTCTATTTTGATATGTATTTTATGTAATTCGTAAAAAAACCTATAAAAATCATATTTTTGTAATAGATATTTATTAAAATCAAATAATTGATAAACTATATTCATTAAATTTTGCATTTTCTTCATTATTTGTTAATATTCATTAAATTTTGTAATTTTGCAAAAGTTTATTTAAAAAAAATAAACTTACTTCCTAAAATTATAAAAATAAAAATATGGCATTCGACATTGATATGATTAAAAAAGTCTATTCTCAAATGGTAAAGAGAGTAGATAAAGCTCGTGAGATAACTGGAAAGTCATTGACGCTATCAGAAAAAATATTATACTCGCACCTTTGGGATGGAAATGCAACTAAAGCATTTATTAGAGGTAATGATTATGTAGATTTCGCACCAGATCGCATCGCTTGTCAAGATGCTACAGCTCAAATGGCATTATTACAGTTTATGCAAGCTGGTAAAAGTCAAGTTGCTGTTCCAACAACCGTTCACTGTGATCACCTAATTCAAGCAAAGGATGGAGCCGCAACCGATTTAAAAAACGCAAATAGTGTTAGTAGCGAAGTTTTTAATTTTTTAGAATCAGTTTCAAATAAATATGGGATTGGATTTTGGAAACCCGGCGCTGGTATTATTCACCAAGTTGTACTAGAAAATTATGCATTTCCTGGTGGAATGATGATTGGAACCGATTCTCATACTGTTAATGCTGGTGGCCTAGGAATGGTTGCAATTGGTGTTGGTGGGGCAGATGCAGTTGATGTAATGGCAGGGATGGCTTGGGAGCTTAAATTCCCTAAGTTAATCGGTGTAAAATTAACAGGGAAAGTCTCTGGATGGACATCACCAAAAGATGTGATATTAAAGGTAGCAGGTATTGTCAGTGCCAAAGGTGGTACCGGAGCTATTGTAGAATATTTTGGAGATGGAGCTATTTCTTTGTCATGTACTGGAAAGGGTACTATTTGTAATATGGGAGCTGAAATAGGAGCTACTACTTCTACTTTTGGATATGATGATTCTATGGAACGTTATTTAAGAGCAACGGATCGGGAAGATGTTGCTGATGCTGCGAATAAAGTAAAAGATTACCTTACTGGAGACGCTGAAGTTTATGAAGACCCTGAAAGTTATTTTGATCAAGTTATTGAAATAAATTTGTCTGAATTAGGACCTTTAATAAACGGACCTTTTACTCCAGATTTATCCACTCAAGTAGGTGAACAAATGACAGAAAGAGCTACTGCTAATGACTGGCCTTTAAATGTTGAATGGGGATTAATTGGTTCTTGTACCAATTCTTCTTACGAAGATTTATCTCGAGCATCATCTATAGCTCAACAAGCTTTAGATAAAGGAATAAAAATGAAAGCTGAATTAGGAATTAATCCTGGTTCTGAGCAAGTTCGTTATACAGCAGAGCGAGATGGAATACTTGAGGTTTTTGAAAATTTAAATGCTAAACTATTTACCAATGCCTGTGGACCTTGTATTGGGCAATGGGCAAGATATAATAATCCTAAAAATGCACCAAAGAATAGTATTATACATTCTTTTAATAGAAACTTTGCTAAGCGTGCAGATGGAAACCCTAATACTCATGCTTTTGTAGCTTCACCTGAGATAACTGCGGCAATTGCAATAGCAGGTCGGTTAGATTTTAATCCATTAAAGGATTCATTAATAAATGAAAATGGTAAAGAAGTAATGTTTGAGGAGCCAACAGGGTGGGAGCTACCTCCAAAAGGTTTTGAAGTAAAAGATAATGGATATTTGGCACCAGAAGTAGATGGAAGTCATGTTCAGATATCAGTTAATGAAAGTTCTGAGCGTTTACAATTATTAAGTCCTTTTGTTCCCCTAGGAAATAAAATAGAGGGAGCGAAATTATTAATTAAAGCTTTTGGAAAATGTACAACAGATCATATTTCTATGGCTGGACCTTGGTTACGTTTTAGAGGTCATTTAGATAATATCTCAAACAATTGTCTAATTGGAGCAGTTAATGCTTTCAATATGAAAACAAACTTTGTTAAAAGTCAATTAGATGGAGAATACGATTCCGTCCCAAAAACACAAAGGTCATATAAAGACGCTGGAGTATTAACGATTGTAGTTGGTGATCATAATTATGGTGAAGGATCTTCAAGAGAACACGCTGCTATGGAGCCACGTCATTTGGGAGTTGGTGCAGTATTGGTAAAATCTTTTGCTAGAATCCATGAAACAAACTTGAAGAAGCAAGGTATGTTAGGATTGACATTTGCTAATGAAAGCGATTATGATTTAATTCAAGAGGATGATACTTTTAACTTTTTAGATTTGAATGAATTTGCTCCAGGAAAACCTTTAACTATTGAAGCGGTGCACAGCGATGGAAGTAAAGATATTATAATTACAAATCATACCTATAACGATTCACAAATTGAATGGTATAATGAAGGGTCAGCACTGAACTTAATTAAGAAAGGAAACGCCTAATTAGTACTAATAATAAGATTAAAAAAGCCTTAAATTTATTGGAGGTTTTTTTATTTAATAGTGCATTAAATCGGAATGTATAAAATTATAATTCAAAATTGATTTTAATAGATCGCTATTAATTATTTTATATTCATTAGGAAAAAATTCTTTAAAAGTTGGATTATTACGACCTTCTTTTTTAAATTCTTTTGTATAAAAATCTCTTTTTTTAGGGTGGGTATCAGCACAGGCATTTAAAGTTTTATTCCAAACATTTTTTGCAATTAATTCTTTGATAATTTGAATACAATCATCTCTATGAATAAGGTTTATAAAAGCATCTGGATAATTAATTGCTTTTCCATTTTTAAAGAAATTCCCTGGTTTTCGGTCATAACCGATTAGACCTCCAAATCGTAAAATAGTCGATTTAAAATTTGTATTAGTTTTAAATAACAGTTCTATTTCTGAAAGGGGTGTTTTGTTAATGAGGTGTTCTTCAGTGACGATTGAGTTGCTATTTGGATATACCGAAGTGGAGCTTATAAATAGAATTTTTTTTATCTTTGAATTTTCGATGTGAGAAATTAGATTTTTAAAACCGACTATATTTTTTGATGGGATTGCAATAATTAAAACTTCCGAATTTAAAAACTCTTCAAATTCACTCTCTCGATTACTTAAATCAATAATAAATGGTTGTACTCCATAATTATTTAATAGTTTGACTTTAATTTCCGAAGTAGTTGATCCTTTTATTGAATAACCATTTTTTTTTAACGTCAATGCTAGTGGAAGACCAAGCCAGCCACATCCTAATATGCTAATGTTATTTTTCACATTATTACATTTTTATTAATTTTAAAATAATCATATCTTACCATCAATAACATACGATAGTTAAATATCTTTAACAAAATTTAAAAATACTTTTTCATGAAGCGCTAGATCCATATTTGGAGAAAGTGAAACACGTGCAATGTAATCTTTGTCACCTTCTTTGGTTGTACCTTGAGTAGATGTTGCTGGGATTGTCCAATAACATCCATTTAACTGTCCATAGCTTACACAATACTTACTTTCGTTGGGTATTTTAGTAATCATTAAGTTGATTAATCTTAAATTTAACTCTCTTCTATAAGTTTCTCTTTCTTTATCAGTATTTCCTTTGGTAGGTAAATCTAATGAAAATACAGAAGGCATAAATCCTTTTTTTGCCAACGCTTCGGAAACAAAATTTATTCTTGCTTCTGGTAATTTATCACTGATAAAGTTTACAAACTTACGAGTGTTGATATAAGCGTCTTTAATTCTTTGATTCATTGAAGGCATTTGTTTTGCTAATATTTTATATTGAAGTGCTGTTGCCTCGTTATCGCAAAGTGTTAGGTGCAATTCTATTTTCTCCATCAGAGTATTCGTTTTTGTGTTTCCTATGCAATAGCCAGCAGTACATTTGCCGCCACTTGGGAATTTTGACCCACTAGCAAATGAAATGGTCCTAACCGTTGATAGTATTTCACCTTCCCCTAAAAAATGCACATTAGGACAAAATGTTTGATCTAAAATAAAAATGGGATCAATAGCAATGTCACCGGTTATAGATTTTCGGACTTCAGTTAAAACATCTCTTAATTTTTTAAGATTTGGAACTTCAACTCGTGGGTTTGTTGGAATTTCAGCAATGATGAAAGGGATTCCATTTTCATTAGCAATTTTATTTAAAACTAGATCGATACTCTCCACCATATCGTGCTCACCATCAACTGGTAAATCCAAAATTTCAACATTTTTAATGCAAGCAGCAACTCGTCTTGCTTGATCATTAGTTCCACCATAACAATTTGGAGGAACTACAATTTTGATAGCTTTTCCTTTGTGATTTTCTAACGCATCATGAATTAGCCCCATTAAAATCGCATATTGGATAGACAGTCCGCTTGAACCAACCAAGGCCTTTGTATTTGTGCCTGTAATAGCCTTAATTGAATCTAAAACCAATGTTTTGGATGTTTCTTTTTTATTTTTGGTGGCATCAAATGAAGAAGGCTCAATTAGAAACTTTAAGGCAGCTAAAGAATTTGCAGGTGTCATTGCAATGGTTTCTCTTCTTCTAACATGTTGTATTTCCGGAATATAAGATTCATTGTGTTCTCCGTTTACGACTAAAATACTTCCCAAGAGTGCATGAATATTGATAGAAAAGTCAATAGTTGATCTTAGATCGAAATTGAATATGTCCTCCTTTTGCGAAATAAAAATAGTACTACCGTTAAACTTTGAAATGGCTGAAGTATTTTCAACCTTAAGTAAATCAAATTTATAGCCATAAATGCGTCTTAGTAGTTCCGCATCAAAAAAATCTGGTAATTTACCTGTGTAAATAATTTGGGTATTTTTATTAGCGAATAAATTTTTTCTTAGAATGGCTAATATAGAAGCTGTTTTTGAAGAAAAACTGATTACATTATTTGCGTTTGTATTATTTAAGTGAGCAATTACCCATTCTACTATGCAGGATAATGGATGTCCTAATCGAATATAGTCATAAGCAGTAGGTAATTCATCAAGCGATAATGCTTCAGATTTCTTCGCATTAAATAAGACTTCAAATTGTTTTAAAAATTGAGTTTTTGCTAATTTTTCATCATAGATATCAAGCCGATGCGTGGTTAAATTCAACCAATTTTTTGGCATGTTTTCTAATACCTTATTTATATAATTTAGTATTATTTTGTTTTTCATTGACGGTACTTTTATAGTTCTAATTTGTTTTTAATCGTAAACCTAAATAGGGACTTGTTGTATTAAATAATCCTATTTAAATTTGTGTTATGTAGAATGATTAGTGTAAACTTTTTATTTACAAGAGTCTATTGAGTGAATCAAAATTTATAATGAGATTTATACGCAGGGACCGTTTTCACAACAAGGTCCAAACTGGCATTCGAAAAATGCTGCAACCACATTTACGAAAACTACCAAAATAGCGAGGTATACCACATATTTTTCAAATTTGAGTATCGAGTGGTTTATTCCAGGTTTAAATCTATCACCAGAAAATAAGAACAAGGCGGAACCCAAAATACTTGACATAAAAATAAGGACTCCCCAAGAATATAAATGCATACCAAAAATAGGTGATCCATATCCGGTACTTTCTCCAGCTGCCACTGGACAAATGTGAAGCATTATTTGCCTAACTGAAAACAAAGCACCTATTAGTGATGATATGATAACTATACTAAAATGATTTGCATCAAATCCAAAATATATGTTTAAAGAAAGACCTAGAATCACTCCCATCATTGCCATACGCTGTAAAAGGCATAGTGGACAAGGTTCTTCATGGAGACCAAATTGAAAATACAGCGCTGAGACTAAAATAATACAGATTAAGAGTATACAAGCACTATTAAAATACTTTGCAATTTTCATTTTCTTAGAAATTTAAATTTAAAGGTGATGTTGCATGATAGAAAAACATGCATAAACTGGCAATTGTAGCCAATGCAAAAAAGAAATACGTCTTATTTCTATCCTTCTTTAGAAGCATAATAAAAGAAATTCCATATGTTAGAAAAATTAAACTCAAAGTAAAAGTTGTTTTCTCAAATGTAATGTTTAAATTTTTATTAAACAAATTAGCTTTTATTAAACGAGCTAAAATCAAAGGAAGGATTCATGTAATTATTAATTAATTTTTTTTGTGTGTATTTAGATTAAGTTTGGGTTTTGAATAATAGAATTCCAGAGAAATATGGTTAGTTTTAAGAAAAAATTTGATTAAATAAATAGAAGAGTTTCTGTATAAATTTTGTTTCCCATTATTTTATGCAGGTAGCAAATCTTATTTATAGTAGATTATTTTATAAATAATGATTTTATATTTGGTTTTTTTTAAGTGTTCTTATCTTGCCTTACAACGATAACTTTATAGAACAAGATTTCTTTTCTCTTTTTCTAATGTTTAGGATGCTTTTGTTACTAAAATTATTAACTTTGGTAATTATGTGAAATACAGGAGAGCATAAATATGTATTTAAAGAACTGTTATAAAATTTTAATATACATTAGATTTATCGACAAATTGTTCTTAATTAACCTAAAATAAAGATTAAATTTATTAGTGCCAAACCATTATTTTTTAAAAATAACCGATGTTGATTTAATCGATGAATTATTCGTCTACTTTCTTATAGTAGCGAGTATTATTTTTTTATTGGTCGTTTTTTTTACTTTCTTTTATTTGTTTCGATATGGAGTTAAAAAAAGACCTGAAAGACCTTCTCAAAAAGTCGGTAATGGAAATGTTGAGTATTCTTTGGCAACTTTAGTTAGTATTATTACAGGAGTGTTTGTTTATTTAACCATAGTTACTATGGGAAAAGTGCAAACAATACCTGAAAATCCCCAACCATTTTTAGAAATAACAGGACACCAATGGTGGTGGGAAGCAAAATATCCAAATAGTGGTGTTATAACCTCAAACCAAATTTATATTCCTACCGGTAAAAAAATTCTTTTAAAATTAAATTCAGCAGATGTAATACATAGTTGGTGGGTTCCTGAATTGGGTAGAAAAATGGATATGATGCCAGGCAGGGATAATTATATGTGGTTTTATGCAGACAAAGAAGGAGAATATTTAGGAGCTTGTAGTGAGTTTTGTGGAGTACAACACGCTCGCATGAGAATTAGAGTTACCGCTCTAAATCCTGAAGCATTCGAAGTATGGGAACAAAAACAATTAAGACCTGTTGCAACTACCAATACTAAAGAATTTTTAAAAGGAAAAAAATTATTTGAAACAAAAACCTGTACCAATTGTCATGCTATAAATGGAACTGATTTTAAAGAAAATATTGGTCCAAATTTGACTCACTTTGCCAGTCGAAAACGTTTTCTAGCTGATATGAAAGTCAATAATGAAAAAAATTTAAGGGCATGGTTAACAAATCCGCAAGACGTAAAATCGGGAGCAAAAATGCCGAACTTTATTTTATCGGAATCAGAAGTTGATGCTTTGGTTGCATATTTAAATTATTTAAAATGAGTTTATTCATAAACATACCAGAAGATAAAGAGCCATTACCATCCTTAAAAACCGGACGGGGTAAATTATTATGGATTGCTTCTACAGATCATAAGCAACTGGGTATTATGTATTTATGGTTGGCATTATTTTTCTTTGTTATAGGTGGATTAGAAGCCATGGCCATTCGTGCACAATTGGCATTTCCAGATAACGATTTGATTTCTCCAGAACTCTATAACCAAATATTTACTATGCATGGAACAACCATGATATTTTTGGTTTTAATGCCTGCGATGGTAGGCCTAGCTACCTATCTAATCCCATTAATGATTGGTGCTAATGAAATGGCATTTCCACGTCTTAACGCCTTTAGTTTATGGATGACTTGTTTAGGTGGAATGCTATTATATTTTAGTTTTTTTGCAGGTGGTGCGCCAAATGCGGGATGGTTTAATTATGCACCTTTAAGTGAAAACAATTACTCTTCTACCAACGGTGTTGATTATTTTTTGGTGGGCTTAATATTAACTGGGATTGGAAGTATTGGTGCTGGACTTAATTTTATAACCACCATACTTACTCTAAGATCACCAGATATTAAATTAAATATGCTACCACTATTTGTGTGGATGATGTTGGTTAATGCATTTTTAATGTTAGCGGCATTTCCATTACTAAATGCAGGTTTGTTTATGATGTTAATTGATAGACAGTTTGATGCCCATTTCTTTATTCCTTCTACTGGGGGTTCTGCAATTTTATGGCAACACTTTTTTTGGGCATTTGGACATCCCGAAGTTTATATTTTGGCATTACCAGCTTTTGGGATAATTTCAGAGGTCATTCCTGTCTTTTCAAGAAAACCTATTTATGGGTATAAATTCGTAGCTTCTTCCTCTGTTGCCATTGGACTTTTGTCTTATAGCGTATGGGCACACCACATGTTTTCGGTTGGTCTTTCAAATGCAGTTAATGGTTTTTTTGCGATAAGTAGTATGCTCATAGGAATACCAACGGGTTTAAAAGTTATTAACTGGGTTGGAACTATGCACAAAGGAAGTATTTCATTATCTATACCAATGTTGTTTGCAATTGCTTTTTTAGTCGATTTTACCTTTGGAGGATTAAGTGGTATTTCTTTTGCTATTGTACCTATAGATTGGCAGCTAACAGATACCTATTATTTGGTGGCACATTTACACTACGTATTTTTGGGAGGGAGTCTCTTTGGTATTTTTGCTGGAATTTATTATTGGTTTCCTAAAATAAGTGGTAGAATGCTATCTCCTAAATTGGGTAAATGGCATTTTTGGTTATTCGTTTTAGGGTTTAATTTAACCTTCTTTTTACAACATATTCTAGGAATTTTAGGAATGCCAAGACGTATTTACACCTATCCAGATTTACCCTATTGGAAAGTATTAAATATATTTTCATCGATTGGAGCTATATTTATGTTTATTGGTATGGCTATTTTCTTTTGGAATATTTATAAGACCTTAAAAAAACCAAGAACAGCAGTTGCAAATCCTTGGGATGCTTGGACCTTGGAATGGTCAACACCTTCTCCTCCAGAACTAAAGAATTTTGATGAAATTCCTCAAGTACACAGCAGAAGACCTCTATGGGATTTAAACAACCCTGATAATCCTGATAAAAAACTAAACTGATGCATAGAGATAAAGGAAAATTATTGATGATATTTTTTATTTTTTCAGAAACATTCTTTTTTATAGCGCTTATCATTGCTTATGTCTATTATCGAAATTTCTCGGATGCGACGGATACAGTAGCAAAACATTTAGACGCATTTAGAGCAGGAATTTTTACACTATTTTTAATCGCAAGTAGCTTTACCTTATTATTTAGTAAAAAAGCATTACTGAAAAAAAAATATACCAATTTTAAACTATGGATGGCTTTAACCATTCTATTTGGTCTTGTTTTTATGCTGGGTCAAGTAACTGAATATATCGGTTTGTATCAAAAACAAATAACATTAGAAAAAGACATATTTGGATCTAGTTTTTTTACACTTACTGGCTTCCATGGTTTGCATGTTATTTTAGGAATTATTGCTTTGGGGATTCTTTTTGCGATGTCTTTTGGAAAGTTAAAAAAGGTTGCTTTTTCTGGTATTAATGGAGTAGATATATACTGGCATTTTGTAGATATTGTTTGGTTATTCGTTTTTTATTTTGTCTATATAACACCATTATTATGAGCACAACAGATTATTTTTCAAACCCTTACAATTGGTCATTTATAGGATTCTTATTTTTAATAGTATTTATACTAACTTATTTATTGCTATTTAAAACGACTAGCATTCAAAAAGTATTGTTTTGTACCGCTATGGTATTGATATACTTAGTTTTAGGATCTCCTATTTCAAATTTGACCAATTATGGACTTCATAGCATAAGTATGTTGAAGCATATTGTACTATTAATGATTTCACCTATTTTAATAATAAAATCATTACCTTTAAAATCAATCGATAATAAGTTTTTTAATAAACTTGGAGTATTTAATCAGCCAAAAAAATATTTTATACTAATTTGGGTTATTGGTGCTTTAGTGATGTGGTTAGGACATTTTTTAAGTGCAGCAATCATGTCTTCTAAATACGGATTAGTTATTTGTGGTATCAACATACCCAAAAACAGTTTCCTTTTACAAATACCCGAGGTATCCATTTATACCTTATTATTTTTAGCTGGATTTCTGATGACTTTACCAGTTTTTCATCCCAATAAAAATAAACGTTTACACCCAGTTAAAAGTGTCATGTATTTATTTACGGCATGTATTAGTTGCTCTATTTTAGGACTCTATGTTACATTTATGGCATCTTCAACTTCTATGGCGGAAGCGATTCCAATTTTTGCAAGTTTTAGAAACCCATTACCGATGTCTGTGAGAACCGATCAAGAAATAGCAGGATTAATGATGTGGGTTCCTAGTTGTATATTGTATGTTATTTCTTCAGTAGAAATACTTTTTTATTGGTATGATGACAATCCTGCAATAGATGAAATACAACAGTTAAATGCAAGTATTTCAGATAAATAAAATAGTATGACAAAAAAAAACACTTATAAAGCACAACCAGAAGAACTTCCAAAACCAACCTACTGGCCATTCTTTTTGGCTTTAGGAGTTGTACTAATATTTTGGGGTATATTAACATCGTGGATCGTCACTGGAATTGGATTTATTCTTTTTGGAATAGCTATTACAGGATGGATAACGGAGATTTATAAAGAACTATCAAAAAAAGAGAAAGATGAGTTGTGATTGCGAAGAACAAAAAACAACTGACTCAAAATTAGAAGCAGTTAACAGAAGAAGTTTTTTAACAAAGATTACTATTGCAATTGGTGGTTTTATAGGGACAGTTTTGGCTTTTCCTTTAATTACCGCTATGCTAGATCCCGTAACTAGAAAAAAAGATACGTCTTGGCGAAATGTTGGTGGTCTAATTGATTTTGAAGAAGGCAAAACAAAAATGGTATCTTTTGAAAATGCTTCACCTTATAAATGGAGTGGAGAAATAGCGTATTCTGCTGCATATGTCCGGAGGGAAGAAAACAATAAATTAACAGCTTTTTCTGTGAATTGTGCTCATTTAGGATGTCCTGTGAGATGGGAAGAAAAACCAGAATTATTTATGTGTCCTTGTCATGGAGGTGTTTACTATAAAGACGGTTCAAGAGCAGCTGGACCACCCCCAAGAGGCTTACATACCTATCCAATACGCATAGTAAATAATCAAGTTGAAATAGAAACTCAAGCAATTCCAATAACCAATATATAAGATTCGAATACCCGATGGCTTTTTATAAAATAAACGAAATCAATATTACTAGCTTACAAATCGGATAATTTCTATAATATTTAATTCTTATGAAAAAAATACTAAAAAATATAGGATGTTGGTTAGATGACCGGGGGGGATTCAGTGATTTATTAAAACCATTGACAACACATTTGGTACCACCAGAATCCACATGGAATTATGTTTGGGGAAGTGCAACTTTGTTTTGTTTTATTCTACAAGTCATAACAGGAATTGCTTTAGGTTTTTTATATCAACCATCGGTAGATGTAGCCTATCAATCATTGCAGTACATAGAAAACCAAGCTTTTATGGGTAGCTTTATTAGGGGTTTACATAATTGGGGAGCTTCTGGTATGGTGTTTTTAATGGGAATGCACATGATACGCGTTTATTTAAATGCAGCTTATAAGTATCCACGTGAAATGAGCTGGATAACTGGTGTAGTTTTAATGGTAATTACAATTGTCATGGCATTTACAGGTCAGTTATTACGTTGGGATAATAACGGTGTTTGGTCTGCCATAGTTGCCGCTGAACAAATGGGAAGAATACCACTTATAGGAGATTCATTGGCTTATTTTTTATTAGGTGGTGATACTATTGGTGGCGAAACATTGAATCGATTTTTTGCAATGCATGTATTTTTATTTCCTGCTTTGTTATTTTCATTTGTAGGATACCATTTGTATTTGGTATTTAGAAATGGTATTTCTGAACCACCAAAAGTGGGAAGATTGGTTAATCCAAAAACTTATAAAAAATGGTATGAGGACATGCTTATAAAAAAGGGGGTTCCTTTTTTTCCCGATGCTATTTGGCGAGACGCTGTTTTTAGTGCATTCGTATTAATTGTTATAGTATGTTTAGCATGGTTTATCGGAGCACCAGAATTATCGTCAAAACCAGATTTAACCAATGTGAATTCAAATCCTAAACCTGATTGGTATTTTACATGGATTTTCGCTCTCTTTGCATTAATGCCTCGTGAAATTGAATCCTATGTCATGTTTTTAGGTCCTTTGCTTGGTGGTGTGCTACTATTTTCGATACCCTTTTTATCGAATAAAGGGGAACGTAGTCCTTTGCGAAGACCTTGGGCAATTGCTGGAGTCGTTTTTATAATATTAAGCATTAGTTCATTATGGTATGTTGGAATACAAGAACCTTGGTCTCCTCGCTTTAATGCGAAACCTTTATCTGAATATACAACAGTTCCAGATGCTTCGACTGAAATAAAAAAAGGGATTGAACTTTTTAATACTGTAGGCTGTATATACTGTCACAGAATAGGAAATCAAGGGGGTATTCGTGGACCTGAATTGACAAATGTGCAAAATCGATTGACCAAAGATCAAATGATTATTCGAATTGTTAATGGAGCAGAAAACATGCCTGCTTACGGGGGCTCTTTATCAAAAGATGAACTTGAGGCTATCGTTGTGTTTTTATCGTCTAAAGAAAAACAATCCAATTAATAATAAATTTCATAACTTAAAAAAAAACTGAATAACAATAAAAATTGTTGTTTAGCAAGGAATAATTTAAATGCTGGATTACTTCCATCTACTAGCATTTCAGCAAAAATTAAAATCATTAATTTCCAATTTCTGAAATTAAATCAAGTCATCTTTAAAATTATTGCTACTGTTCAAAGGTAAAAAACAGTTTATTTTTATAGTTTTTTTATGGGTGTTATTTAATTATTTTAGTATTGTAAAATAAAATGTTGTACCCATACCTATTTCAGATTCAATCCATATTTTACCACCATAAGAGGTAATTATTTTTTTTATAATGAATAATCCAATACCACTAGAATCAGCGCGGTTATTTATTTTTTTAAAGGCTTCAAAGATAATTTCATGATATTGTTTTTCAATACCAATCCCATTGTCTTGGATCATAAACTGGTAATAATCATCGTTTTCTTCCCAATCAATATTTATAAAACTCTTTTTGTTTTTATCTCGGTATTTATAAGCGTTTTCAATAAGATTTTGGAACAACTGTCTTGCTTTTACTTCATTTAAATTAATAGATGGTAATGGTTTTAATATGTTGAAATTAAAATCATCTTTTTTATTTTTTATTAAAAAATTTAAAATTGATTCTAAAATGGGTTCTAATTCTATTGGTTTATCAGCTATTTTTATTGAAGTTCTAATCTCTGAATATTGTAATGTACTAGTGATTAATTTATCCATATTTTTAATAGCTTCTTCAATACTTTTTATATAGCTTAAACTTTCTACATCTAACTTGTCTTTATTGTCCTCAAGTATCCAGTTAATACAAGTTGATACTGTCCTTAAAGGAGTTTTTAAATCATGCGATACAACGTGGGCATAATGCGATAACTCTTCATTTCTTATCGTTAAATCATTAATTAATTGATCTGCCTTAATATTTAGTAGTTTATAATCTGTAATATCTAAATGAATACCTATTGAACCTTTGATTTCACCATTTATATTGGTATTAGGAGCGCCACTAATTAACCAGTATCTTGTTTCGCCACTTTTATTGATCATCTCTATTTCATAAAGATCTTTTGCGCCCTCTTTTCTTAATTGAATTTTATCTCTCATCATGTTCTTTTTTGATCCTCCTAATAGAGTATCAATAGCCACACTACCTAAAAGTTCTTTAGAACTAAAGCCAGACATTTGAACAAAAGCATTATTTATATTTAATATAATATCATTATTATCAACCTCCATTAGGCCCAAGTTCATGTTTTGAATGATACTTTTATATTTTATACTTTGAAATTCTAAACCTTTATCATAATTAATTTTTAAAGTAATATCTCTATAATTCCAAATTTGTGCTGTTTTTTTTCCATCTATAAATAATGGAGTGAAATTTCTTGACAATATTCTCCCATCTTTTAATTCAAGAATTTCATTTAAAACAATTTTTCCATTTTTTATAATTTCTTCGATTCTATCTGAAAATATATCTTCTTTTATAAAAAATGATTTTAATTGTTCGCGAACAATTAGAGGATCCATTCCTATGTATTGATCAGATTTTGATAAAGGAATATTGAATAAATTCAAGAAAGAATTATTTACTTTTTCAATAAAACCTCCTTTAGATTCGATAATTCTTGCATCAAGCTCGCTTTCAAAAATAGTTTTTAATCTACTTTGTGTTTTTTTTAATTCAATTTGTTTGGTTTCGTTTTCAAGAATAACCAAGGCGTTTTTTAATTGAATCCCTATTAAATTAGAAATTCTCGTTAGAACAGTTAGGTGCTTTTTTTTAAAATAATTTAGTTGTAAATGTTCAGCATCAATTATTCCAATTAATTTACCATCCAATATAATCGGTACAGTAATTTCTGAAAGCCTGATTTGATCATCAATTATATAATTTTTATTTATTCGAGTATCTTTTGTGATAATCCCTTTTTTAGAAAGGGCAACAGCACCTACAATTCCTTCACCAATATCAATCTTTAAAGCTTGTTTGATGCTTTTGTCTTGATTCAATTTTTCACCTGTTGCAGCAACTTGAACAAGCTTGTCTTCTATTATTGCATAAAACACACAGTCATCGGTTCCTAAATAATTAGCAATATGATTTACAATGGACATACCATTCTGAAACAAATCATTAGACGCTATTAAATCTTTTAAAATTAAACTTTCAATATTTAAAATATTCTGTTGTTCTTTTAATTCAAGACTTATTAAATGTTCTTTGGTAATATCTCTAATTATTGCTTGATAGGCATATGGTTTTTTCTTTTCTGTATATAACAAGCTAGTTTTAATATTTACATACTTTAATTGTCTTTTTCTATTTATAAAATTAAATATAAATGGAGCATTGGGTTCTTCTTTTTCTATTTCTATTGATGAAATTAGCTTCAATAATTTTTCTCTATAAATTGGTTTAAATTGATTTAAATTGGTTGGCGCCTTTTTTTTAGTGGTACCTAGTAATTTTAAAGCTTCTTTATTGATTTTTATAATATTCATTTTAAAATCAAAAACCATTAATGCATCAACTAAGTTATCAATAAGATTTTTTTGGAATTTTTCTTGGGTAATTTTGTTGTTAGAAAGGGAAATGTTTTCATCATAGAGTTCACGAATCCTATTCTCAATAATACCCTCAGCAATTTCTTTTGCTTTCCGCTCTCTTTCGAGTGCTCTTCTTAGGATTTCTTCATTTTCAGTAAACACGATAAATTGGTATAAATTTTAAGTTTAGTATTTATTTTTAATTAATCTAAAATTTCTACATGAAACTTGACGCTGCCATTATTTTTGTAAGCAGGGTCCATATCAATTGTACCTTTAACTTTGAAAAAATCTAACGTTTCTTTCATTAATCCAATGGCAAAATAGGTTAAGCCTCTTGAAGATGTATAAATAAGACTTAAACTGGTTTTAGTTTTTTCTGCAACAGAAAATGTTGGTAATTCTGCATCTTCATATAACTTTTTTACTTCAATATGGATGTGATTTTCTATACCGGCAAGTAAATCTATCGGATTTGAATATTCTTTGACGATATAAGAATGTTTTCCAATTAAGTATGGGAACACAAATCTACCAAATTCTTCTAATAAAACTTCTTGTTTAATATTCGTTTTTTTAGATACATAGGTTAAAAGAGTCACTAACTCCTTATGTTCATAACTAAGAAAAGCAGAATAAATACCATCAGAAGATAAATCACAATCTGAAATCATGCTGTCTACCATTTTAAGACCATTGTTTTTTTCCACAAAATCTAAAAAATTAGTAAAAATAAAACCTTTCATATTTTGTTTTTAAATGAGTTGTACCAATAATCTGCGATGGTAATAAGATTATTTTTATAGATACTAAAATCGATATCCTTGACGTAATAATTACTTACACCTAATGATTGACATGCATTGTAATCTTCAATATTTGAACTAGTAGTATGGATAACCACGGGTATTTCTTTTAGTCTTTTATCTTTATTTATAATTTCTAGAAACTCAATACCGTTTAATACATGCATGTTTATATCTAATAATATAAAAGTGGGTAGGTTTGTATCATTTTTTATTTTTGAAAGTAATTCAAGTGCTTTTAAACCATTTTCGGAATGAATAATATTAGCATCAGGGAAATGTTTATTATAAATTTTTCTTATTCCCATTACAACTATATTATTGTCTTCAATAATTAGAATATTAAATTTATTCATCATTACTTTTTTTTTCTTTGTTAAGCATATTTATAAGGATCATTTTTTAATTTCTTATAATCTTTTTTGTGATGATACCCTCTAACGTTTTGATCATTAAAATGTAGGTGCCAGAATTTAAATTGCTTAAATCTATGTTTTTATCGCTTAGTTTTATTTTTTGATTCACCCCTAAAGTATTATAAAGATTTATTTCTATGATTTCTAGATTTTCTAATGTTTCGATTTGAATCGATTTATTGCTGGGGTTTGGAAAAATATGTATACTTTTTTCTATTGTTAAAGAGTTGTTGTTTAATAAATTAGCATCTATATAATTTTGAAAAAACAACCAAGCTTCTTGTCCAGCTTCAATATCCATATTGCCCCAGGCACCTGGCCAATCATGTCCTCCACCTACAACTTTATAATACCAAACTTCATTCTCGTTGATACCATTTAAATGTTTTTCACTTTCTATAAAGCTATTGTCTGAAGTGTCTATATTGGGAACTAACCCATTAACCACTGTAGTACATTCATTTTTTTCTGCAAAATAATTAATGGTAGATTGAATGCTTGGATATGCCCCCCATCCATCATTATTATCTGGATCTCCAGATAAAGGTGTTACGTTATCTTGTGAGCCATGTATTTCAAAAATAGGTATCGCAGGACTTTCATCACATTCATCTAAAATAACTTGCAAAATCATTCCTGCTACGGGAGCTACTGCTTTGAAAGTATCGTAAGCTTGACAAGCCAACATATAACACATTTCACCACCATTTGACATACCAGTTGCAAAGGTATAATCAGGATTTAATGCGTGAGTATCTTGAAGATATACTGCTAATTCGGTTAAAAACCCAACATCATTGACGGTTTCATTTTGATGAAATGCATAGCCTACATTCCAAAACCTATTTCCTCCAGAATCTACAGTTCCTCTAGGATAACAAACAGCAAAGCCATATTGATCTGCAAAATCATTCATCTTAGAGTAGTTTTTAATGTCATTAGCGTCTCCAGTAAAGCCATGCATTACGAATACTAGTGGCAGTTGTTCATTTAATTCCGTAGGTTCATAATAGATATACTGTCGAGTAATGCCATCATGTTCAAATAAAGTATATTGTGCTTGCGCCTCTAAAACAAATAAAATGATAACCGATACTAAAACTAAGATTTTGTATTTATTTTTCATGATTTATTTTTAGTTGCTATTTATTTAAACGTATCTAACATTTTAATTAAGTAAAATAAGTGTTTAAAACCTGGTTAACTAAATATTATCCAACAAAATTTATACATTAATTAATACTTATTGGTATTGAGTTTTTCTCATATTTATTGTGAATCACTATTATTGCCAATCCAAAAAGAACAGCCACAACTATTAAAATAGTGCTTATTAATCCAGTCACTCCAAATGACATTCTTATTAAGATGGTAGAGATAACAAATCCTGAGTTTCTAATAATTTTATGAAAATGGTCTGTGTAAAAGAAGGAGATTAAGAGAAGTACTACATCGACTAAAATTAGTATAGTAAAAAATTGATCAAAAAATAAATTATTAATACTTTCAAAGGACGGTAATTTGTTGGATGCAATAGAAATTCCAGCAGTCCAATCAATGAATGTGTATAATGCCATAATAAAAAATAGTGGCACTAATATTACCGCAATTAATTTTTTCTTTTTAATAAACTTTTCAATAACACCTTTAATACCAGTTTTCTGCATTACTTTTTGTTTTCCTTGCTTTTGAAATAAAAATATTAAATAAAAAAGTAAAAGAGAAGCAAGTAAATCATAGGTGAATTGTAGGTCTCCTTTTATCTCAAACCAATTTGCAGAAACTTCTAAAGCAGACAAATCTTTAAATAATTTACGAATAATAATTAGTGTTATTATTTCGTATTGTTTTGTTATGTAGGTCGTAAAGGATTTAGGTAAATAATAAATTAAGAGATATACCTCGTAAATAAGAATAAATGAAAAGGGTGTATAAACGGCTGATATAGGGTTTGTTAGTAATTCTGAGTTTAATGGTAAATTTAGAAAATCAAATTTTATTAAATAGATGATCGCTAAATGAATAAAAAAGCTAAGTAATGCCAATTTAAGAATTATATTTTCAGCTTTTCCTCGCATTTTATCAGAGAGGAACATATCGAAAACATAGGGTATTATATTTTTTGTATTAATCATTAAAATATATTTCACACAACTATTTGTGGATGGGAATAACTGTTATAAAAAACTAATTTAGTAAATATAAACGAATGTAATGTTAATACACGCTTTTTTGATCAAACAATAAATATTTTTTTTAAATATACAACGTATTATATCTTAGTTATTTAGTTAGAATTAAATCGTTAATTGCATCCCAAAGCTTAATTCTTATTTCTAAAGATTGCTTAGCTACTGTTAGTGTTTCATTCCATTTTTGGTCATCCTCTTTACATAATTCTGTAATCATTTTAAGGGATAGTGGTCCATGCTCATCTCCATCTAATTCAATATGACGCTCCAAATAATATCTTAGTTTATTATAAGATTTGTTTTCAGAATCGGAATTTTTAAGAATTTCTATAAACATATCTGGAATTACATCTTCTCTTCCAAAGGTAAAAGCAGAAGCTACAAGATGTGTTTTTTTTGTTTCAATAATTGAAAATGAAAATCGAACAAAATCTGCTACTCTTTTATCAATTTTTATTTCGTTTAACGAATATTGAACAGTATTACCTGATTTAATAAGTTTTATAAATTTATTTATTTCATCTTTATTTGCATTGGTCTGCGACATTGCATCCAAATACATTTCAAAATGACTTTTAGGTACGCCAATTTCATTAATATCACTTTCTTCACCGTGAACTATTTCATTAATAAATCTTGATAAGATTGGATTTTTTGGCGGTGTCCACGGTATATCAACAGTGGTTAGATTTAGTTGAAGACTTTTTAAAAGAGACATAAAATCCCATACTGCAAATACGTGGCTTTCCATAAATATTTTTATATCTTCTATGGTCTTTAAATTTTTATAAAGGCTATGAGCTTTTAATTGATTTCGCAATTCAAAAATCTCATTTTCTATGTGTTGTATTCTATTCATTCTATTTTTTAAATTGTATTAACTCTTTTTAAAATTATTAAAGAAGTTTTAATCTAATTACCTTTTTTTCAATTAGCTAATTTACAATTTTACCGTTAATTTTTTTAAACTATCAAATTTTAAATTTGATTAATATTTAGTTGCTGATGATTTGGTAAGTAATCGTTATTTTTTTAGATTGATTACGAATACTATTCAGTCCATAAGTTTCCAATGGAGTAGGTCTTTGCTTTTCCGCTAATGATGACTCTATTTTTTTTATTTTGGCAATGTAACTTTCCTCCTCTATCTGAAATTTGTATACCATTTAGTTCATTTTTAGATAGCCTTAACGACCAAAATGGAATTAATGAGCAATGTGCGGAACCAGTTACAGGATCTTCCAAAATTGACGCTTGTGGCGTAAAAAACCTTGATACAAAATCGCAATTTTCTCCTTTTGCCGTTACAATTACTCCGCCGGGATCAAGGTTTATTTGGTCAAATATTTGTTTGTCAATTTTGATATTCACAATATCTTGTTCTGTATTATAGACCAGTAAATAGTCTCTTGATTTGTAAATTTCTTTTGGTTGTATGTTCAAAGACTCTCTAATGATTTCTGGTAGTTTTGAAATTATGGGCATCCGGGAAGGCAAGTCTAGGTAATATTTATCGTTTTTGATATAAACAGTCAATTCTCCACTTAATGTTTCAAATAGTATGCGATCCTTGGGGTAGTTTAAAATTGTCTTTAAACAATGAGCAGTTGCGAGTGTAGCGTGTCCGCATAAATCCATCTCAATTTCTGGTGTAAACCATCGTAAATGTATTTTATTATTTTTTTTTACAAAAAATGCAGTCTCAGGGACTGCATTTTCTTTAGCGATTTTCAATAATAGTTCATCAGACAACCATTCTTTTAATGGAATGACACAAGCTGGATTTCCGGAAAAAATTTTATTGGTAAATGCATTTATTTGAAATAATTTAAGTTTCAATTATTGTATGAAATTTAACTTCGAAAAAGATTTTTTTTAAAATATTAATAACTCTTTATGAGCTAATTTTTATTGCAACCATTCAGCTTTTCCTGTATCCATATTATAGTAGGCGCCAACAATTTTAATTTCCCCTTTATCTTCCATCTCTTTTAAAATTGGACTGTTGATTCTAATTTGTTCGATACTATTATTTACATTACTATCACAAACCATATGAACAAAATCGAGATTTTTTGAAGTTCTTTCTCCTTCATACACAACATCATCAACTGCCGGTTTTATTTTTTCAAGCATAGCCGTATTGTTTCCTAATTCAAAATTGTCAATAGCTGCTTTTACAGCACCACAATGCTCATGTCCCAAAACTAAAATTAATTTTGCACTAGAAACTTTACAAGCAAATTCTATCCAGCATTAAAATGAGCTAATACTATACCGTCACTTATCTTTTGAGCAAATATATTATTGCTTAAAAACAGGATACTGATAAACGTTATTAATTTAGCTAATTTCATAAATTATTTTAGTTTGTCTAGTTTCTCTTCCATTCTAATTAAACGATCTTTTAATTCTTTAAGAATCTTTATAACCTCATCATATTTTAAAGCATCTTGTTGTTCTTTTGTTAAAACTTCTTCAACTAGACCTTTCATTTGTTTATTTTTTTCAATAAACTCTTTTTCATTTGCTGGATTAGATTTTTTTTCTTGATTACAAGCTATTATAGAAAAGAATGTAAAAGCAATTACAACGAATTTAATTTTTCTATTCATGATTTTTTTTTAGTGATATTATATTTAAGTTTTTTTAAATATTTTTTTTAGAGAATTAATTTAAATCCTAGTAAAGAACTAGGTAAATATATATAAAAAGATTGAAATGTCTATAAGGTTATTTCTTAAAATCCTTTTCTCTAAACGTTTATAAAATAATTACTGATTCCACTTAGTATACTTTGTACTGCATAAGAAGCTAAAATTAATCCCATAATCTTACTTAAAACAGTAATTCCATAACTTCCTATTAACTTTTGCAAATAATTTGCTGTTAAAAGGATCAAGCAAGTAATTCCTAAAACAATTAATACAACAAAGGATGTAATGGCTTGTTCTTGAATTGAGTAGATTTGATTGTTAGTCATTAAAACAACTGCCATAATAGCTCCTGGTGAGGCTAAGGAGGGAATTGCAATTGGAAATATAGTAACGTGTTTATAGTCTGTAATTCTATTTTTTTCCTGTTCAGGTTTTCCTTCTCCGAATATCATTGTTAATGCAAACAAGAAAAGAATCACACCTCCTGAAATTTGAAATGCGTCAAGGGAAACTTCCATACCATCTAAAATTATCTGTCCTATGACAATAAAAAATAGAAGTATTAAAAAAGCCATTATTGATGCCCGAATTGCAATTTTCTTTTTATGAATTATATCAAATTCTTTGGTTGCTTCCAGGTAGACAGGTATTGTTCCTATTGGATCAATTACTGCGAACATAAAAAATACTGTTGTTAAAATTTCAGCCATATTAATTTGATTGAGTTATACTGGATTTTGCCATTACGAATGAAAGGTCAATTTTTCATGCATTAATCCTTATCGTTTTTATTATTTTTTCATTCTTACTGAATTTATTACCTCTTTTTTACGTTTTTTTAAATACCATTAAGAAACTCTTATTATATAGATTTGTTTTTTATATTTTCTATAAAGACATCTGTTAAAGAGTTTTCAGAGCCATAATTACAGGATAATATAAGCCAATTATTAAAGCTAAGGTTAAGAATGGCCTGTTCACATTTTGAAATTTATAATTTTTATTTTTAACAGCATCAACACCATGATTAATTGCTGAAAAAAAGATAAAGAAAAAGAATGTAAAAAGAATAGTCAACTCCGATCTAATGCCCCAATTACATAAATATACAACTACAGCGATTACTGCATAAGACAACAATGCAATAGCTGATTGACGTTGATAATTACTACCAACTTCAAAACCCTTCATTTTTGCAGACTCATTACCTAAAAAAAGTCCTTCAAGGCCAGATGTGCCTGATATAGCAACAATAATAATAGGTATCATAAAGTGGAGTTGAGCGATAGGATCATATGTCCCTGTATAGCCAATTTTATAGCCCCAATAAAACGCAACAACTGTACCTGAAATCCTTAATATACCTAGTAATTTCAACAAATAGCTCATATTTTTTTTCATTACTAAACACCTTTTTTATAGTTTTTTATCTTACTTTTTTTAGTATTAATTGTATTTATTTTTGCTTGAGTTCGTTATGAATTTTTTGTTTAATTTCTTCATATTTATTTTTTAATTCATCAGGAATTTCACCATGCATTGCGTTTAATTTTTTTAATTTTATTGATAGAAAAATACTAAATACACCACCAGTAATTAATGTCAATCCTGTCCAAAAAACAATTGTCTTTCCTGCAAATAATGGGTTCCAAATTAATAGGAATGAAAAGAACACTCCAAACACTCCAATGAGCATAAGATTTCCCCAATCTGAAATCCCATAGTTTTTTAATTCGATGGCATAACTTATTCCGCCAATTGAACGAAAAAGAATAAGAAAACCTACATAAATTGGCAATGTTACCATTGATATTTCGGGATGTATAAACAATAATACTCCCAGAAGAAAAGTAAAGGTGCCAAAAATCAATGTCCATCCCCAATTATCAATTTTATTGCGATTAGTTATTGAGAAAATAATTTCCGTCAAACCTGAAAAAAGGAAAGAAACACTAAAAATTATTGCCAGTGCTAAATAGGACTCTAAAGGTGACGTTAAAGTATAGATGCCAACTCCTGTAAAAATTAACCCAACTATTAAAGGAATATACCAATGTTCAATTGAGTTCTTAATTGTTTTAATAAAAGTGCCGTTCATTTTTTTTATTATTATATTGAATGCCTACTCTATAAGTTTTCGGCTGCCCTTTTTATTCTTTATATAACCCATTAAAATTAGGTTAATTACTCTTTTAAACCAACTAAAATAGAAAATAATACCAAATAAATTTTTTTCTATTTTCCATGGAGCAAGTATGTTTCCATATTTAATACACCATTGATTACGAATAAGTTTTATGCTATTTTTTTATTAGTAATTAATCTTTTAAGGAACTAACAGCTAATTATTCTTTTAGGCGATTGTATTTTTTCAAGGTTTTAATCAGTAAATCATGTGGTAAAGCATACGCCTTATTTCCATTAATTCCTTCCATAGTTTCCGCTGCTACCATTGCATTAATAATCGCTTCTTCAACTGCTTGAACAGTTGCTTCAAAAACTGGCATTAGTAAGTCATTTGGTACCGATGTTACGTTGGTAATTTCATCTCTATTAAATGCATTTTCATTCGCAGTTGAGAAGGCTAAAAATATATCTCCAGAGCCATTACTTCCTCGACCACCTACAATACCAATTCCCAAAGGAATTCTTTGGGCTATTCTTTTTAATTGGTGAGGTAAAAGAGGCACGTCTGTTGCAATTATTACTATAATTGAACCATCTCCTTCTTGTCTCCTCGATTTTGGTGGCGCGTTAAATTTAGAACTTAAAGTGTCCTTTAATTCAATTCCAACAGGGACACCTGCAATTGATAAATTTCTTTTAGCTCCAAAATTTGATTGGACGATTGCACCAACTGTATAAGTTGAATCCTTTATTTTAAAAATTCTTGAAGATGTTCCTGTTCCTCCTTTAAAACCCAAACACATCATTCCTGTTCCACCACCAACATTTCCCTCGTTAATTTTTCCGCTCGATGAATTTTGTATGGCTTCTAAAACATGTTTTTCTTTTACGTGAAACCCATAAATATCATTTAGGAAACCATCATAAGTTTCAGCTACCACAGGATAGGTGTACCACCAATCTTCTCCGTTATACCAATCTGTATCTACATACCATTTTAATACCGCATCTCTAACAACTCCAACACTATTTGTATTAGTTATCATAATTGGTGTTTCCAAAAAACCTGATTCAGTAACCCAAGTAGTACCTGTCATTTCTCCGTTACCATTAAGACTATACCAATTGGCATAAACTGGACTAAATTTTTTGGCTTTTCCTCTTGGGAATATTGCAGTAACTCCAGTTCTTATAGGTCCTTTTCCCGCAATGTTTTTTCCTGTTCCAGAAATAATAGTGCTATAACCTACTTCAACTCCTTTAACATCAGTAATAGCGTTAAATTTTCCTGTTGATCCAACAAATGGAACTCCTAAATCTCTTGCTCTTGGTTTTTGGCCATAAGATTGAAAACAAATAATTAGTACTATAAAAACGATATCTAATCTTTTCATATGGGTTTTTTTAATAGGGTGTTTTTTTTTGGAATTAACTTTTTTGTTAAAAAATTGATTTAGCCATCTTTTTTTTTCTTGTTAGTGTTTATCAAAAAATAGATGATTGGAATAAAAATCATTCCCATTGTTAATGGTAAAAACCAAGTTCCAAGTCCATTTGTATTTCCGTTTGCATTCTGAATCGTCTTAAAAACGATCAATCCGAAAATTACCATAATTATGAATTTCAAAAATCGGATCATTCGAGATGCATTCCTATATTGGTATAACGCATTTTCTTTAGTTATTTCACTCGGATAATTAAATAGGTGGGGGTATTTGTTTAGAACTGTTAATCCAATAAACATTAGTGTTGAAATAATTGGTAATGAAAGTATATTTGACTTATTTCCAAATCCATCTGCTTCTCCAATTCCATTATAATGTGTTGGAATTATATCCGGTAATTCAGAATAATTCGCAACTGTCAATACCCAAATTCCGAAAACAGCAAACCAACCGATTAGCTCAAGTGTTTTATCGGTTTGATTTAATTGTAATTCTATTTTCGGTCTTTTATCCATATCGTCTTCTTTTTCATAATATTGCTTTTACATTGATTGCAATATTTTAAATATACGCAGTACAAGGTTTTGAAAGGAATAAATATCAGTGTCATACTAAAATTATTTAATCACAATCTTTGATATAAGCTCGTACCTCGAATCAAGTATGTTTTTATGTACTACTTTTTTGATTCTTACAAAGTTTCTTCCTTTGGGTTTGCTCCATATAGATTTTCTTCGGAGTTACTATCAGTTAATAGTAAAACTAATAACCAAATTACCCCAATCAGCGGAATTAATGTGATCAATAACATCCAACCACTTTTACCAATATCGTGAAGTCTCCTCACAGCAACTGCCAATCCAGGAATAAATAATACCAATGCATAAATTCCATAGAGTGGTCCATATCCGACTCCTTCAATGGCAATACCAAAAACGCTGTCAAGAGTCATTGCAATACCTCCAAAAATAATATTGAAAATAGTAAACATCCAATATTCTTTACGTCTCGCTCTACCCTTAAAGTCCGAATACTGTTTTAATACTTTTAAATAATAATTCATAATTTTTTCATTTAATCTGCCTGATCTTGCGGTTTTTCAGTTTTACCCCGTTTATTTCAGTGGGTTCTGGTCTCCACTTTTAAGTTTTATTTAAACTTTTATTCAGTTATTTTCGCATAACAATATACTTTTTTTATTGCTTATAGGTTCCATCTGGTAATACAGTCGGGAACATATATTTAGGATTGGTTAGCAAAGAATAAATAGTAGAATCTCTTTTTTGTACTAATGCACTCGTGTTTAAATCCCATTCTTGAGTTATATCGCTTAGTCTATTTTCTTGGGCTCCAAGAATAGAAGTCATTGCCCAATAAATATATTCAGTTGCCATGCAATCGTATTCACAAGTTTGATCATCATAAGTGTACCAAGCACTTTCTGGATATGGATTTGGAATTGTTGTGAAGTTTCCACCTCTCGCAATGTCCATTGCGCTTGTTAATGAAGTACCCATATTTTCTCCAAATATGGTTGGGTACGCATTAGCATACCCTTTATGAGTAATTACGTGCCAAACTTCCTCAATTGCGGCATCAAATTCGCCCATATGGCCATTCGTGTGCCAAAAAGGAAGTGTTTCATCAGCACCTAAATCTTGGGCATTAAGGTTTATTTGAGATTCTGATTTCCACATAAATAAAGCCGCATTATTTGTTGTCAATGCAGTTAGCAAAGTCATATTATCTATTGTGCCATCCTCATTATTATCTAAATATTGAGCCATCAAATTTGCTGCGTGAAGCAATTTTGAGTCTTCAACATTTGAATAGGCATAGATTGGGATTCCAAAAACATCTACTTTTCTGTTAGTCTTTGTAAAACCTACATCCGTATGTGCAATAATTGTGAAATTTGGATCATTTCCTGGAAAAATTACTTTTGGATTTGTGTTTTTATCATTATTGCAAGCACTAAACGTCGAAATGATTACTACAAAGAGAATTATTAAGTTATTCATTGATATATTTATTTTCTGTTATCGAACATTAAACACGATACATTAGACACATTATGAAGTAATATTTTTAATACTTTCAACATTCAACTACTACTAAAATATTCTATGATATAAAAAAATAAAAAATACAGTAATTAATTATAAACTTTATAGCTATTGATGTTTCTCTCGTTAATTTTTCAGAGGTCTCTTTTTTATCATACCTCCTTTTATATCCTTTATGCTGTTCATCACTATAAAAGCATTTGGCTCAATTTTTTCAATTTCGGTATTTAATTTGTTTAATTCTAAGCGAGTAATGACAGTATATATAATATCTATTTCTTTTGTATCACCATTTTTAGCATAACCACCTTGACCTTTGTAAATTGTTACAGCACGCCCCAATGTGTCGATTATCATGGCTCTTATACGTGTACTTTGAGAAGAAATAATAGTTACTCCGATATATTCTTCAATACCCTCAATGATAAAATCTAATGTTTTAGAAGCTGCGATGTAGGTTATCATTGAGTAAAGTGCAATTTCAATAGAAAGTAAATAGGCTGCGAAGGAAAAAATAATAATATTTATAAGAATTATAACATCACCAATTGTTGTGGAAAATTTTCGACTTAGGTAAATTGCAAGAATTTCAGTTCCGTCAATTACTGCACCACCTCTAATTGAAAGTCCAATCCCCGCTCCAAGAAAAAAGCCACCAAAAATCGCGACAAGTAAATCATCATCGGTAACGTTTGGAAAAGGAACGATAGCAACACAAAGTGCAAGTCCAATAATTGCGAGTGCTGTCTTTATAGCAAAACGTTTCCCCATGATTTTATAGCCAAGGAATATAAAGGGAATATTGACACCAACAATAAGAATATAAAGCGGTATTTCTGTTATTGCAGCTAAAAGCAATGATATTCCTGTTGCGCCACCATCAATAAAATTGTTGGTTAATAGAAAACCTTTAAAACCAAATGAAGCAGAAAAAATTCCAATTACGATAAGTAATAGATTTTTGAAATTACGTTTTTGGGAAATAACAAATTGCCGGTATTCTTTTGCAAGTTCATATTCAGACGGATTTCTTTTATCCCTGAACTTTAGAGAAGTCTTAATTATAAAATTAGCTATAAATGAATTCATCTTAATGGTACGATTTTTTCGCTCCCAGACAGCGTTATTGTTTTGCTTTATTAAATGGTTAAGCAATAAAACTAGTAAATAAAACGGAATAAAAGGTAATTTATATTTTTGAAAGCAATCTAAAAGGTATTTTTAATGCATTGTATTTGAGTGTGTTATGTAAAAATTAACAATTTATTAAACCTTTAATTATAATTTAAGGCTACTTTCATAACAAAGATAAATAAAACCATCCTAAATTAATAGAATGGCTTTATTTTAAAATTTATAATCTATAAATGGGTGAGGTTATTCTAAACAAGAAGGGTCTAAATTAGGTTTTGGGAGTGTCCATTGAGGTGTGTTTATATTAAAATTAAGACAAAATGCAACACTATCAACAACCCAAGAGCTTAAGTTTTGATTGAAAGCAGAAGTACCATAAAACATATATATCATACCTGTAACATTACTCACATCCCAATTTCCAATAGGTTGATTAAAAACACCAGCGGATTGGAACATTCCACCCATATCAGTTACATTACTTGTATTCCAATTTTCTATTGGTTGATTAAAAGATGTGGCTAAATAAAACATTACACCCATATCAGTAACATTACTTACATCCCAATTTCCAATAGGTTGATTAAAAGAATCATTTACATAAAACATAGCACCCATGTAAGTCACACTACTCACATCCCAATTTCCTATTGGTTGATTGAAAGATGAAGCTTTCTGAAACATAAGACCCATAGTAGTTACCTTTGATACATCCCAATCTCCTATAGGTTGGTTAAAATCTATAGCAAGTTCAAACATCCCAAACATAGTAGTCACATTACTTACATCCCAAGAACTTATGTTTTGATTGAAATCAGAGGTAGTATCACTATCTATGTAAAAGAGATAACTCATATCAGTTACTTTAGTAGTAGCTACTTTAGTTACATCTTCTTCATTCAGAACCATTTCTCTTAACATTACTTCATTTACTACCGTATAATTAACCCCATTAACTACTCCCGTATCGCCAACATTAGCATCATCACAAGCCCTAATTGTTATTCCATTATCAGCTAAATAAACTACATCACAATCAGATGGCTCATAGTTATCACTACTATCATCATCATTATTACAAGCAACGATTAATACGCCTAAAAATAAATAGATAAGTTTTTTCATTGGGTTTATTTTAAACCAAAAGTAGTTAATTATTTAAACACTATTACTAGGTTACCAACTAGAAATAAATAGTCCATAACTTATTAACTTAACTATAATTAAGTATTGTTAATACTAATTATATACTTTAAGAAAGGAACTTCTTGGGTTTAATTAAAGAATATCGTTGTAGCAATTTGTAAGATTGAGAAGGTGTAATTGGCTATTGTATTTTCTAAAGTAATCTAATAAAAATGGCTCTTTTAAGCTTGTCTGCAGTATTTAATCAAAAATACATTTTCAAATCAATTTATTGTTTTTTCTAGGTCTAGAGCTTCGTCTCTTAATTCTACTATAACCTCATTTTTGCGATTAAAAACTTCATACGGTGCATTATATCCCAAAAAGTAAAATAGGTTTGTATACTTGATTCCCTTGGCATCTAAAGCTACTTTTAATTTTTCTTTATACTTTTCTATTTTTTCATCATTAGCCCATCCGTCAAAGACAATGGCTGCAACAGTTTTTGCAGGTTCTTCCTTAAATTCTATTTGTAATTGGTTAGGTTGAGGGAGCGTTTCTTTTTTAAACTTCCTTGGAACCATAAACATCATAGTCACAGAGTCTTCTATTGTCATTGCTACAGGGGAGGTCATAGCAATTTTTTCATTTCTTTTATTGTTTCCAAAAATATATCCTGCTAACAACGAGAATCCTTTACTTGATGACTCTTTATATTTTTTAGTAGCGAGTTTTACAGTAGTAAATAAAGTAGCTTCATAATTTCTTATTTCAAATGTGTCGTATTTTTTTTTAACTATATAAGGATACGTTTCAATATTTCTTTGTCCCTTAATAGCAAAAAGTTGCAGTACAATAAAAGCTATTAATATTACTCCAAGTATTAAGAATAAAGTTTTCATTTTTATATTTTTATTTAATTGGAATTGGTTTCTCATCAAACTTTTTATATTTCCCTATTAATTTTCCAATAAAAAAGGTAATTGGAATAATTATTTTTTTCATTAAGCTAGGGATTTCTAATATGTCATATTCGTTTTTATACATAATAGTTAAATAAGCACCGTCAAAAGCATTGAGTTTTGCAGTTTTCAGTTCCTGTGTTGCACCATATAAAGTTGATAAATATAACACCATGTTATTGGCCGGTTTTGCCCAAGTATTTAGTATTAATTCATCTTCTCCACTATTCCAAAATTTATGAGGTGTATTCTTTAAAAAAGTGACGCTTTCTCCAACTTTTAAATACCCAACTTTCTTGTCAGGTATTTGATAAGCCATTGTACCTTGTAAAACATGAAAATGCTCATCTTGTTTATAGTGCACGTGCATTGGTGGTCCACAATTTGGTTGTACTTGTCCTTCAAAAATAATTTTGTCTCCATCTGGTTCATGGATTATTTCTTTGAAAATAATAACTTCTCCGTGTCCGCTGTCAATAGTATGAGGTAGTTTTGTTTTCATTCTAATTTTTCTTTTAAATTATTGTAAATATGTTTTTAGTTTTATTATTTAAAATTAATATTTGAAATATCTCAAAACAACCTCTGTTATGACTTGTATATAAAGTTATAAATATTATTTTTCAAAAAGTTGATCTATATTTTTAAAAGCTTTAAATTCTAATGCATTATTGTCAGGGTCTAAAAAGAACATAGTGGCTTGTTCACCAACTTCACCATTAAATCGAATATGGGGTTCAATTAAAAAGGATATATTTTTATGTTTCAATTTCTCGGATAATTCAGTCCAATTGTTCCAGTCTAAAACAATTCCAAAATGAGGAATCGGAATTTTTTGGTTATCAACTAGATTTGAAATTTGATTGTTTAGTATTGCTGTATTTGGTTTTTGATGTATGACTAGTTGATGCCCAAAAAAATTAAAGTCAACCCATTTTTTTGAACTTCTACCTTCTTTACACTCTAATATTTCTTTATAGAATTTTCTGGAAATGGTTAGATTTTCTACTGGAATAGCAAGATGAAAGGGATTCATTTATTAATGTTCTGGACAACTAATTTAGAAAATACTAACCAAAATAGAAAACTAAAGACCATTTTCTTGTAAAAGCTAAAACTAACTAATTATTATTTAACGTTTAAATCATTTTTTTTACAACCTTTTCATAAAGTTAGCAATGGTTGGTCAATCGTTTCTGATCTTTATGGCGTAATAATGATGTATTAGCTCCATGAATCGAAGAAAAGTCCACAAAATCTAGCAGTTCAAAAGCAGCTTTAAAAGAATCAATTAAATTGTTTGCCATATTGCGAGTCAAATTATTTTTAACAACAATTCGAAACATAGTTTTATCTTTATCCTGATCACTGAAAAGAGCTCTGTACTCCTCGGTGATAGGATCAATAATTCCCATCTTATATCCACTCACGTACCAATGATGTTGAGATAAAACGTGTTGCAGGTCTATGTCATCATAAGTGAAATCGCACTCTGGGTTCAGCATCGCTGTAACAACAGGAAGACAGTTCCTTGGACCATCATCAAGAATAACAAATCGAGCTTGTCCATTAACTGTCATTTCGCTAAGTGATTTACGAATATGCTGAGCATTGGCCATCATGTTGTCGCAAACCTGACGATAACCACTTAAACCATAGCGTAGTAATTTATAATATTGTACATATACACCACTTGCAGGGCGGGAGAAATTAAGTGTGTAAGAGTCAGCTTTACCGCCTAAATAAGTTACCGAAATAGCCACATGTTCACTGAGATCTTTTCGTTCACGCCATATTACCCAACCTGTTCCACAAACAGACTCACCGTACTTATGTCCACTAGCAGAAATTGACAAAACGTTCGGTAATCGAAAATCCCATGGAGGAAGATCATCTTGAAATGGCGCAATGAATCCTCCAGATGCTGCGTCAACATGAATACCAACTTGAAAGTCATGCTCTCTATTTATTTCTTCTACAATAGAGTTAATTTCATTAACCGGGTCATATTGCCCTCCATAGTGATTACCCATTATGCAAACCACTCCAATGGTATGATCATCGACTAAGTCGCTTATTTGCTCTGCTTGTATTTTAAAACTTGACGATGATGGACTAATTAATCTGGGTTCAATATCCATATATTTAAATAGTTTTTCCCAAGCGGCCTGGTAGCAAGATGAGATGACCAAATTGGGTCGCTCCCCCATAACGCTATCTTCAGTAAGATTATTTCGCTTTGCAAACCATTTACGCCAGCGAAATTTTAACGCAAGTCCAGCTAACAAACATGCCTCTGTGGAGCCAACTGTTCCTGCTCCAGCGAAAACGCCGTATTCGTCAAAATCGACAGGCTTAGGACAATGCCAAAGATTAGCAATCATATTAACTACTGAATCATGCATTTTGTAGGATGATGGATAAACAGTTTGATCGGCCAAATTTACCCTTAGACCCATCAAAGCAATCTCGTTTTCCTCTTTTTCAAAACTTACATTTACATATGAGGAAGTATTTAGCTTGAAATTAAAGTCAAGTTCATGGTTATTCTCAATTTGTGTCTTCACTGTTTTGGCGGGCATACCGTTTTCTGGTAAAGTGAACATGTATGGATTATGCACAGCAGCATCAGATAAATAATAGTTTTCTTCTAATACCTTTTCTGCCTTTTCAAGTTTATTTTGAAGCTCCGCTACTTTGTATTTCAATTTTTCAATTTCTCTCATTATTTATATAATTTTAGACTAGATGCAAAATACTTAATTTATTAATAGAAAACGAACCAAAAAAATTAACAGGTTATTCTTAATATTTACAAAACTAGCTATTAATTAAGCAAAACCTTGGCAATAGTATTTATTTCTTAAATAATAAGGAAATTAATCGTGGTATTCCATTTTTTGAGTTTTTATCAAACCACTCTTTTAATTCGATTAACTGAAAACCGTTATTTTTTGCATCATCAATGTATTCTGAAATATGGTGAACATATACTTCTAATTCTTTAGTTCCGTTTTCAGTTTCATATTGTGCTTTGCTTCCTAAATATTGCTTAAAAGGATGTAATTCACTAATAAAAAAGAGTCCATTTTTTTTTAGTTTTTGGTTTGCTTGAAAAAAAATATGATCTAAATTTTTAATATGCTCAAGTGTTAAGCTCGAAGTTATTAAATCCGCAAAGTTATTTTCTACCTTCCAATCTTTAGTCAAATCAGCTTTTTTGAATGTTACTCTTTTGTCAGATATTTTTTCTTTTGCTTTATTGAGCATTTCTTGAGAAAAGTCCAAGCCAATTATTCTTTCTGCCTTATTAAGTAACCATTCTGTATTCTTTCCAGTTCCGGAACCTAATTCTAATACATTTTTAAATACAAGATTATTCAAAGTTTCAATAGTACACCTTTTATCTAAATCTCTTGTTCGATTCACATTTGTGTCATATTGACGCGCCCAAATATTATAAGCGTTTTCTATACTCATTTAAATTATTATGTTACTGCCATAGATTTATTTATGGCCTGTTTCCTATGTACTAATATAGAAAAAATACTTTTATGATTTTAAGCAACTTCGCATATTATAAAAATGCCCAAGAATAATTGATGTCGAGAATAGAAACATTCCATATTCAAAAATTTCAGCACGTTCTTCTAATAATATGGATATTACAAAACCTATAAAAGCAACCCATAAAAAAACATTAATTCCCTTTGTGAATTTTCCGTTGGTAGCTTTATATATAGAAAAAAACGCTACTATAATAAAGAGGAAAGCAATAATCGGATTGCTCAGAAAACTAATTCCCATGGCAAGAAATGTAGGAACTGCAAGGCAATGAATTATACAGAGAACAGCACTAATAGCCCCTAATTTATCTGCCCAATATATTTTTTTTGTTTGTGACATTCGATTTTTTTTATTTGACTTGCATAAACTAATTTTTGCAAGTTTTGTGTATTTTAATAGCTATTGTGATACTAATTGATATGCTCTTTCAATTGGCCAATTATCCTGAAACCCCTTTTGCAATTCTATCGACTCAAGTTCTGATGCTGTAAGCAAGCAACTTTCTAATTGTTTTCTTATCAATTGTTCGTCTAATTTTTGACCAATAAATACAATTTCATTTTTGCGGTCTCCAAATATAGTATGCCAATCAGATTCAATCTCTTGTTGGTTTTCTACAAATACCATTTGCTGTATGCGCTCTTGAAAAGACATACTGCTCCACCAAACACCTGCGCTATCCGCTCTCAGAGATCCGCCCGCTTGTCCCCAAACCAATGCTTGTTTAGGTCTTGAATCTACCCAAAATAAGCCTTTACTTCTTAAGATGTTTTGAGGGAATTCTAGTTGTGTATAATTCCAAAAACGTTCAGAATGAAACGGTTTTTTACTTCTAAATACAAAAGAGGAAATTCCATATTCTTCAGTTTCAGGCGTGTGTTCATTTTTGGTAAGTTCTTCTATCCATCCAGCACTTCGTTCGGCTTCTTCAAAATCAAATGATCTTGTATTTAAAATTTCTTTTGGATCTATTTTACTAAAACTAGACTCAATAATTTTTGCAGATGGGTTTAAGCTATTAATAGTTGCTTTTAAGAGTCCTAAATGCGCTTCAGAAACTAAATCGGTTTTGTTTAAAACAATTACATTACAAAACTCAATTTGATCTGTTAATAGATTTACAATTGTTCTATAATCGCCTTCAAGATCCGATAGTTCTCGTTGCGCCAAAGTTTCGGGACTTCCAAAATCTTTGAAAAAATTAAATGCATCTACTACAGTTACCATTGTATCTACATAGCTGAAACGAGAAAGATCAATGCCATTTTCTTCATCTACAAAAGAAAAGGTTTGAGCCACAGGCACGGGTTCACTAATTCCTGTACTTTCAATGAGTAAATAGTCAAAACGATTTTCTTTAGCCAGTCGTTCTACCTCAATCATTAAATCTTCTCTCAAAGTACAGCAGATACAGCCGTTGCTCATTTCTACGAGCGTTTCATCGGTTCTTGATAGTACGTTTTCGCTGTTAATTAAATTAGCATCTACATTTATTTCACTCATATCGTTTACAATAACTGCGACTTTTAAGCCCGCTTTATTGTGTAAAATATGATTGAGTAAAGTGGTTTTACCAGCGCCTAAAAAGCCACTTAAAACAGTTACAGGAAGTTTTTTTAAATTAGTCATTATTTGAAAGTGTTGTTGTGTATTCTAAATATTTTGCTTTATCGACTTTAACGTCATTCCAAATGTCTAAAACCATTATTTCAATGCGCTTATCAATCAAATCTTGAATGTCATTTCTATAGTCTTGGTAGTCATCGTAATGTGTTCCTGATAAGTGATTGAATTTATTCTGAAAGTAAGTGAGCGGATTAAACCAATAGGTTTTAGAAATAAGCTCATTTCTAGACTGATTATCTTGGTCTATTTTTGCAATTGCATTTTTCATTGCACTATTAATTAATGCTCTTATTGATCTTCTTCTAGCATTTTTTATACCTACAGAATCTTTTGCTATCTCAGTCTGTTTTAAACTTGGATATAAGTTAAAAAGTTGTTTGTCGGTTAATTCATTAGTCTGGTCATATATTTCGTCCGTTTTATCTCTTTTAGTATCAATAATGTCAACCATTAAATTAGTTGGTTTTTCAATGCTTATCCATTGCTGTACCGCAGCAGGAATTATAAAAGCGAAAAGCAACCATACTCCAATCATTTGTAAGGTATTTGATACCGTATTTTTTCCGTATTTCAGAATTAAAAAATAAATCAAAATCCAAAATATAAGATAGATTGCTACCCAAAGAAAGATCTGCCATAATGTTGAGTCTGTTTTAAAAATAGGGGTAAGCATAGCGCCATAAAAAAGTAATCCAAATAATGTCAATAAAAGTAGTATGGTGTAAAATGCAGTTCTTGAGACTAGCCACCAATTCTTTGATCCTGTTTGTACAAACACGAGCGGTAAAAAACCTTGTTCTGCTTCTTGACCTTTTATGTTATAAAGTAAGACTAGTAATAAAAGAGGCAATAGAAATAAGACTACGAAAGCAAAATCTAAAGTTCCAGATTGAATACGCTCTGGATTAGCAATTTCTTTTGCCATATCAGCATCATAAGGGCTGCTGTAAATGTCAATGGACTTGTAAAATCCATATTGTTCAGTTTGTCCAATGTTATAAACAATAGCTGGTGTCGCTTTTTTATAGTGATACGTTGGTGTATTATAGATTGCCCAAAACGGTGTCGCTACATCAATCCATGGTCTGTTTTTAGGTCCTTTCTCACCTTTTTCGAAGTAAGTAACGATTTCATCCTTTTTGTCGGTTACTTTTTGATTTACTTTATTAATTTCAAGATGTTGCTTTTCATATAAATCGGCACCATTTTGTAAACCATAAATACTTGCTAGTATAAAAAGAAATAATGCTACAATTTTAAAAGGACTGCGAACAAAATGTTTCCACTCATATAAAAATATATTTAAATTCCTCATATTATTTGCATTTTTTTGGTTCCGAAAACAATAAGTACTATAACTAGTATTGACCATAAAATAAGCAATCCTATATCTAACATATAATTTAATATAACTGCGGAAATTTGAGTCGGCTTATAATCGAAATCTGGAACAGACCTAAAAAATGCATTATCTTCTCTACCTGTTTTAGAACTACTAAAAGTTTCTTTTTCATTCAGCATTTTAATAAAAACCCTTCTATAATTTTCTACTTGTAACAAAAACTCTTGATGATGTAAGTTATCACTTGCCATAAATCCCATACTTGTATTTTGTAAGGAAATAAATGGATTAATAATGCCACCTAATTGAAAGCTTTGTTTCTGTTTTTGCAATACATCACGATTATGCCCAAAATGTTTATCCCAAACGATGTTACCATATTCCTCATCGGCTTGCATTCGAATACCGTTAAAGTTTATGGGAAGTTGAGACAAACTATCTACTCCATATTCTTTAAGTACTTTTTCTTTTAATTCGATACCTCTTTTATCGGCAGGATTATGACCGTCCATACCTTTTGAACGGTCTTCTTTCATTGCAGATTTAAATTCGCTTCGACTGGGAAGTGAATGCCATTTTTCGGCAGAGCTCATTAAAATATTTGGTAAAAACATTGTCCAAATTATCCAAACACCTAACATTGAAGTTAAAGCGAGTGTAGCATTTTGCCAACGCGCAGAAAAGAAAACCGTGAGCCCACTAATAATAAAATAGTAAAAGCAATAGGACAAAAAGAATAATATTGTTCTGATTAAAATTTCATCAGTAAAACTTTGGAAATTCAAAATACCATAAACTAAAAGAATAAAAGTTAATAGTAATACCCCATATAGCCAAACAGATAAAGTCTTAGATAAAATAATTTGTAATGGTTTTGCACCTTGTAAAACAAGTAATTTAAGCCTTCCGCTTTGTTTTTCGTTACTAACAGAGTTAAATGCTAAAAAAATTAATAATAAAGGGACTATATATTGTAGTAAAAGTGAGGGTTTTAATTTCCCAAATCTAGAAACTGCTTGCATTTGCGATGCTTCAGAATGTGTTATTTCATTTTGTACGTGTCCTTCCACTTTTAGTACATTTCCTGTAACGCTGTTTACACCTTCATCGAGGCTGCTCAATAAATTGGAAGGTTTAAATACATACGTTCCATAATGTGCAGCACTATGTGGACTCATTTCATCAATGCTTACCCATTGTTGACGCACGTGATCTTTGGCACTTTGATACGTCTGTTCTTGTTTGTGTGTTTGATAATTTCCTAAAAAAACAGAGAGCATCAAGATTGAAATAAAGGCAATACTTATTCCTAAAAATATACGACTACGGACTAAAAAGCGCCATTCGTTTTTGATAATTTGCAACATAATATTGGTATTAGTTTTGCATAAATTGCAGATACAAAGTTTCTAGTTCGTTAGCACTTACATCTTTGCTATGTAGTTCTTTTACTAAAACCCCATTCTTAAGAATCCCAATGCGTTTGCAGACATCTCGTACACGAAAAATATCGTGGGAAGCCATTAAAATAGTTGCACCTTCCGAAGCGAGTTTCTTAAGAAGTTTAGAAAGTTCATTACTAGCCAATGGGTCTAAACCGCTAGCAGGCTCATCTAACAAATAAACTTTTGCTTTTTTTGCATAAGCAATTGCAATTCCTACTTTTTGTCTCATTCCTTTAGAATACCCACTCACTTTTTTAACATGTGCTTCACTTGCTAGCCCACATGTGATTAGGTAGTTTTCCAGTTCACTTTTAGAATATTTTAAGCCTGCTAGCTTGCAGAAATAATCTAAATTTTCTAAACCAGATAAATAAGGATATAAATTTACATTTTCAGGAATATAGCCAATAAGCTTTCTTGTCTCTTGCGAATTATTACTAGTGTCTAAATCATTGATAGATACGCTTCCAGAATCAGGATTAAGAAAACCCAACAGCATATTAATAGTGGTAGATTTTCCTGCGCCATTTGCACCTAACAGCCCTAAAATTTCTCCTTTTTTAACTTCTAAATTTAAATTTTTAATAGCAATATTGCCCTTAAATGACTTGCTGACATTTTGTAATTTTATCATAAAAATATTTTGTTAATGCAACTAAGTTGCGAAAATAGATAATAAAACTTGCTAATGCAACATAGTTGAACTAATTTTGTATTTATGGGAATTATTAGAAAAACAAAAGCTGTTAACACGGTACTCCAAATTTTTAAAGGAAATAACGAAGCTAAATCGGTTGTATACCTAATAGAACTTTTAAATGACAAGATGAATAAAACGACTGTGTATCGTATTTTAGATAGACTTGAACGAGATGGAATTATTCATTCTTTTAACGGGAAAGATGGTTTAAAATGGTATGCTAATTGTAAGGATTGTTCTGTTAGCCATCATTCCGATAAACATCCACATTTTCAATGCACAGAGTGCGATAAGGTTGAGTGTTTATCTGTAGAGATTAAAATTCCTTCCATAAAAAATCATAAAGTAGATTCTAGCAGCATTCTTCTAATGGGAAAATGTGAAGTCTGTTATGTTTAAATGTTGGCTAATACTTTCTGTATAAAATATTATAGCTATTCCTCAAGATGATTATGCATATACTACCTTGTTGTACTTAACTATTAATTATACGTTCAAATTTTATTTTTCTAACTCCATGGTTAGTGTTCCACTGTTTAACTTCTTTGAAATCAAATTTCTTATATAACTTAGTAGCTGGTTCATTTTCCAGTCCGGTTTCCACAACAAAAAGTTTCGAGTCAAATGTATTAAATACATATTCCATCAACTTTCTTGCTATTCCTTGCCTGAAAAAAACTGGATCTACAACCAAGCTATTAATATGGGTAAAACTATTGTTATGTTCAATTTCAATTACCCCAGCTAGTTCTTGATTTTTTAAATATCCGAAAAACGTGGTGTTACTATTTACATAATTTTCAAGAGGTCTTTTTAGAGGGGGGAAATCAGTAGCATTTAAAATATTTGCCTCTACTTTATATGATAATTGAAAAACTGAACGTATTTTTTTTGCTATTTCTAAATCATTATTTTTTAGTCTTTCAATCATCTTTTGTAAAAGTGAATTTTAATTAATCACAATGTTCTCTTTATGTTGTTTAACCTTCAGATCGCATCCTTGAAGATTATTGTAAGATTGCAATAAAAGATAATATTTTTGATAAAAATTTTATTTGTTTTATAAATTTTGTTATGCGTGAATATTATTATTTATAAACGTTACCTATAAACAGATAAAATCAAAGAGCCCTTAGCTCTTCCGAAAAATCAAGATATTGTTTTATTTTTTCTTCTTCAAATGCATCACGATTAGTAATAAGCACATTTTTAATAGCTATTTGAGAATCATCTAAAACAGATTCATCTATGCTGCGTATAGAAAACAAATACATTTCAATTAAAATAGGTAATGCTGAAATTCCTTTATCTAAGGCAATATAGCGAGTACTTTTTTTCGTACCTAAAGGAGTTAATTTTCCAATAAAACCTTCTTCCAATAGAATAGTTAATTTTTTTGTAAGAACATTAGTGGCTATCTTTTCTTTTGAAGACATAAATTCTTTAAACCTAGATTTTTTATGCAAAATAATATCTCTTAAGATAAGGAGATTCCATTTATCACCTAAAATATTAGCAGATCTAGCTATTGCACAGGTATATTTTTTTGGGGAATTCATTAATAGTGTTTTTTTAAATTGTATTAATTATTGTTGATTTATTTTAAATATCAAAAAATGATATTGAACTTAATATCGTGTAAAGCAATTATCCCTGTCAGCTCAAAAGTAAATATTCTGATGTTTTATCAAAAGATAAAGAAGTGATTTTCTTCATACATTTAAACTGTAATTAACTAATAATCTGAAATATATGTTAAATTATACGATAATCTATTAAATAATGTCAGTCTCAATTATCCTTTAAAAATCTGATAGCTCCCTATTAATTTCAAACACATATAAAACTGGCATACTCGAGGCCAAAGTATTAATTTTTAATAATCTGTTTTAAAATTATATCTATCTGAGAATTAACCTTCATTAAATATATTCCTGAATTCCAAATTTCAGTATTTATAGACACTTCATTTGAAGAATTATTTTTCAATTCAAAAATGGTTTGACCCAATACATTATATATTGAGATGGCGTAAATTGTAACTTTACTTTTTACTTCCCAGATAGTCGTAACTGGGTTTATAAAAGATAAATTGCTTTCAAATTCATTATCATTGATTGCTAATGTCTTTTCAGTGAAATTTTGAGCATAAATTTTGGAACCAGTCCCTTTATCTTCAATAAAAACAGTTACACTTTGATTATTTACTGGTTTGGTAAATTGTATTCTTCTTTTATTTGCTGAATAAGTAGCTAATGGCCTCGTTTCTTCTGGCCAAGCAAAATCACCATTCTCATCTAACATTAAAGCATGTAATGACGTAGGAGAAACACCATTATCTAAACCATCTTTAATTAATAATAATGGAGAGTCATTTATTAAATACATAGATCCAGCATGTACTTTTTCACTGCCAATTGGAAATATTTCTTTTGCATTATCGGTAAACATCCTCGCTCCAGTTTCTTTATCAAATTTTTGAATATACTCCCCTTTTTCACTTTGGCTGGAATTGGTATAAGTACAACTTGACCATATATAATTAGACCCTTCTTCGAATGCAATTTTTGTATCCATCTCATAATCGGTTGCGTTGGCATCAAAATCTGATCCATTGATACCCCATGGCAATGTTCCGTCTGCATCAATACGTTGTAAAAAAGAATCGAATCTGTTTCCTGGAGAAGCTTTATATCCCATATAAACTATATCACCATCTTGCAAACCATCATAAGTAGTATTAAAAACAGTTCCATAATCTGATAATTGTGTTGGGTTGGCCCATTGTAAAACTCCAGAAGAATTAAATCGTTGTGCAAATAAATTAGAATTAATCCCAAAAGTTAAGCTATGGAAAATCATTATATAATCTCCATTAGATAACTCAAACATATTTGCAGGCACTGTATCGTTTCCTCCTTCAATTATAGCTTGTGTTGCTCCCCATATAGCGTTTCCAGACGAATCGTATTTCTGCATTACACTTTCTCCTTCTGGAAACCAAGAAACTATAGCTTCACCAGTTGTTAATGGTAAAACTGTTACAGAATATCCAGAACCCACATTAACACCATTGGCCCCCCATAAATGATTTCCTTCTGCATCTAGTTTAAAAACAAAAGCAGGCTCTCCACTTCCTGTGCCTGTAATACCTATATAAAGATTATCCTCATTATCTTTAACAATACTCCAAATAACAGTATAGGTGCTCATCGGGATTGCATCACTAACCAACATACCATCATTTCCTAATAGTTGGGAGCCATCTACATTCAAAATTTGCAATCTCAATTCATAATTCACAGGTGGAGCAACAGATTTCCAAAATACAACATAGGTTTTTCCTTCGGAAGTACCAATAGCCTTCATATCTCCTCCTTCAGAATCCGCTACTAAAGTATTTAAAACGGTATCAGTGGTCCATTGGGCATAACAATTCATGGATGCAATAAATGTTACTAGAAATAAAAATATAATTTTATTAGTTTTCATAATTTTTAGCTTTATGAATTATTCTCTTTTGTTGGTTTTTTGAATATGTCATAAATATAAGCCAATATCCTTAGTTGTCTATTGATCTAAAGTTTTTTTAAACGAAAAGTAAAAATTTATTTCGATTTTAAATTATATAGATACGAATAATAATGTTTTCTAAAGAGCCCTTAATTCCATTAATTTTATAATTCTATGTAGGCTTTGGCAGCAACCAATTAGGGGTATTGAAACTAAAGCTAAAATGATTGCTAATATTTTTGATGTCCCAATTACTTAAATTTTGATTAAAAGCAATAGCGTCATAAAGCATAAAAGAAATGTTTTTTACATTACTCAAATCCCAATTACCAATGTTTTGGTTGAAAGATGTAGCCCCATAAAACATAGCCTTCATAGAAATAACGCTACTCACATTCCAAGTACTGATGTCTTGATTAAAAGAAGTTGCACTACAAAACATTTCCTCCATTGTAGTCACCTTACTTACATCCCAATTACCAATAGGTTGATTAAAAGTAGAACCAATATCCATTCCGTCATTTCTAAACATATAACTCATATCAGTCACATTACTCACATCCCAATCACCAATAGGCTCATTAAATAAGGGAACTTTAAAAAAAAGTTTCTTCATAGTAGTTACTTGAGAAGTATTCCAATTAGAAATATGTCCGTATTTGGTCTCCGCTTTTTCAGCGTTTTGCATCCAATCATTGACAGCAACTTTTATGTTTCTATTATTGATATTTACAATATAATTATTGTTTAATATTCTATTTATCAAATTCTTTAAAAAAAATATTATTCTCATATTAAATTCTATACTTTGTTTATTTGCAAAATAATAGTATCATCAAATTTATAGCATGACAATCATCAGTTTCTTGTAATTAAATACAAATACTTAGTTGAGTTTTCTTTAATAAAGGCTTTCTAAGTTTTACTAACACAGTTACTTTAATCTATGTTTTTATCTAACTTAAAATCAATTAATTCGTTAAGCATTTGTTTTCTTTTTTTACCTTTTGGTAATTTATCAATAAGCTGCTGCATCTTTTGTATTGTAATTTTTTTCATGTTAAAATCCTAAGGCAATATCTAAGGCCTGTTTTTAAATAATAATATCTGTGGTGATTTCTAAATAATAGGTATACACTGGAGGGTCCTCAGAGATTAAAGCTAATTCTTCAAAAACCTCCATATAATATTGTGATAGCTCGCAATTAATATGGGATAATTTTAAAGGTATTTTTAGGCTAATTCTGGGTCCTTGACTTTTACTTGAAATAATAGAAAAACCTTCTAATAATGGAGTAACAAAATCTTGTGGAGTTGTAAAATGAGCAATAAATAATAAAAAAGAAAGAAAGAAATAATTTTTAATTGTTCTCAAAATCATAGGCTTTAATCTGTAAATGCGTTCTATCGTTTTAAAAATTAGCTTGTTTTGATAAATAAGCTAACCCTATTAATAGTAAGCAAGAAATTCATATTCCCTGTGACTTTTTTTTTAACTATCTGAAAATTACGTAAATTAAAATTATATCTAATAATAAATTACTTGACAAAAATAAATAAATAAACCGATAATCAAAAGAAAATATTGATTATATAAAAAATAGGTGTAATACATTACACCTATTTTTTATATAATCAACAAATGAGATAAACATACATAGTTTTATTCAAGATTGAAAGCTAACAAATTAGGCTTTGGAAATTTCCATTGAATGGTATTGAAGCTAAACTTAGAACTAACTTTAACATTTTTGGTATCCCAATAACTTAAATCTTGATTAAAAACTTTCGCATTATAAAGCATAAAAGAAATAATTTTCGTAAACTAATAGTCAAGCAATACATTTATTTTTTCTTTAACTTTTTTAGTAGAAGGAATCATTGTTTGCTCTAAAGTAGAATTTAATGGAATTGCAGGCATATTCTCACTACCAATAAGCATGACTGGTGCGTCTAAATAATTGAAACATTCTTCTTGAATTCTACCTTGCAAGGCTCTTGAAAAACTATTTTCTGATGGTTCTTCTGCAACGACTAAACATTTTCCGCATTTTTTTACCGAATTAAAAATAGTTTTATAATCTAATGGATGTAATGTTCTTAAATCTACTACTTCAATTCTATCTTGCATTCCTAATTCCTCTGATGCATTCATCGCCCAATGGACACCCATGCCATAAGTTATAATCGATACCGTTTCTTCTTCTTCCTGTTTCCAAATTTCCTGAATTACCCATGCTTTTCCAAAAGGCAAAATATAATCCTCAGCTGGCTCAACAGAAGTAGCTCCTTTTGTTCCTGGAACTTTACTCCAATACAAGCCTTTATGTTCTAAAATAACAACTGGATTTGGGTCATAATAAGCAGCTTTCATTAATCCTTTTAAATCGGCTCCATTGCTAGGATATACTATTTTAATACCTCTAATATTTGTTACCACACTTTCTACTGAAGATGAATGATAAGGTCCACCACTTCCATAAGCTCCAATTGGAACCCTTAAAATCATAGATACTGGCCATTTACCATTAGAGAGGTAACAACTTCTACTTACCTCCGTAAACAATTGATTTAATCCTGGCCAAATATAATCTGCAAATTGAACTTCAACGATAGGTTTTAATCCAACTGCACTCATACCTACGGTGCTTCCCACAATAAAAGCTTCTTGAATAGCCGTATTAAAAACACGATGATCACCAAATTTTTGAGCCAAGGTAGCGGCTTCTCTAAACACACCACCCAATCTACCTCCAACGTCTTGTCCATAAACCAAGCATTCTTTATGCTTTTTCATTAACTCTTCAATAGCAAATAAAGCACAATCAACCATAACTACTTTATTCCCATTTTTAGGAGTTCTCTCACCTAGCTCTTCTGTAATTAATGTAGGTGCAAAATCATGAGTAAATAAATCCTCTGGCTTAGGATTCTCGGCTTTTAGTGCCTTTGTTAAAGCTTTTTTTACCGTTTCAATTGCGGAGACTTCTATGTCAATTATTTCTTGTTCTGAAAAACCATTTTCTACTAATAATTGCTTCATTTTTGGATATGGATCTCTGCTTCTTGCCTCCTCCAAATCATCGCGATACCATTCCATTCTTACACCAGAAGTATGATGATTTAACAAGGGAACTTTAGCATGAATTAAAAAAGGGCGTCTTTCTTTTCTGATCGTTTTTATTACATTTTGAATTACATTAAGACATTCTTCAAAATCAGTTCCATCAATAGATATGGCTTCTAATCCCTTAAAGCCTCTCGAATACTCAAAAGCGTCTTGAGCTCTGGTTTCTTCAGAAGTTGCAGAAATATCCCATTCATTGTCTTGTACTAAATATAATATTGGAAGTTGCTTTAATGCCGCCATCTGAAAGGCTTCCGATATTTCACCCTCAGTTACGGATGCATCACCAAGAGAACAAACTGTAATTGGACGATTTACATCAAGCGTATTAAATAATTTAGAATCTGATTTTGAATCTACCAGCTCTTTATACTGCATTCCCATCGCTACTCCAGTAGCTGGAATAGCCTGCATTCCAGTAGCCGAACTTTGATGTGGAATTTTAGGTTTATCGTCATCGTTTAAACTAGGATGACAATAGTAGGTTCTACCTCCAGAAAATGGATCCCCTTTTTTTGCTAATAATTGTAACATTAACTCGTAAGGGGTCATACCAAAAGCTAATAACATAGCATCGTCTCGGTAATATGGAAAAGCATAATCTTGCGGCAACAATTGCATTCCAATAGCAGTTTGTATTACTTCATGCCCTCTAGAGGTTGCATGAACATATTTTGAAACCTCTTTAAAGTTAACTTCATATTCCTCAGTCATCGCTTTTGCAGTGCAGAGGTTAGAAAACCCTTTTTCTAATAGATTCTTATGAATTGAATTATCTTTCAAATAATATTATTTTAAACTAAACACTTTGATTAAAACTATTAAACCACTGGGACCATCCAATCAAATGAATCTTGAATTTCACCAATTTTAATACCATTTAATGTATTATTTATGTCTTCACCTACCGGACTTGTATTTGAAACATGAATAATTTCTTCATCAGTTCCAATTTCTTGAATGTATGCAATTCCTATAGCAGTTCCTGTTCCAAAAGCTTCTTCTAGTGTTCCGTTTTCTGAGGCTTCCTTAACTTCATCAATCGAAATAGGTCGCTCTATTACTTCAAACCCTTTAAGTTTCAATAAATCAATCACACTCAATCTTGTGATTCCATCTAAAATATTACCATCTCTATAAGGGGTAATAATCTTTCCGTTAATCTTAAAGAAAATGTTCATAGTTCCTACTTCTTGAATGTATTTATGCTCAACAGCATCCAACCAAAGCACTTGGTTATATCCTTTGGCTTTTGCATTTTCTGTGGGTTTAATTGCAGCTGCATAATTTCCAGCTGCTTTCGCTTCTCCGGTTCCTCCGGTTGCCGCACGAATGTATTTTTTTTCCGCAAATAATTTAATTCGCTCACTAAAATATGGACCCGCAGGGGAACAAATAATAATAAACTTATAACTTGTTGCAGCACGCATGCCTATAAAGTGTTCATCTGCGTACATAAAAGGCCGCAAGTACATAGCGCTTCCTTTTTTCTTAGGAATCCACTCCTTATCAAGGTTCACCAATTGCTTTAAACCTTCTAAAAAAAGGTCTTCAGGAAAACTTGGCATTCCCATACGATCCGCACTAAAATTAAGTCTTGCTGCATTTTTATTAGGACGAAATAATAGTGGAGTACCATTACTGTCTAATGTAGCTTTCATACCCTCAAAGATTGCTTGTCCATAATGTAAAGCCATCGTTGCTGGATGAGATGCAATAGTTTGCATTGGTATGATGCGAGGATTGTTCCAAGTACCATTTTCATAATCACAAATAAACTTATGATCGGTAAAAATTTTTCCTAAAGGAATATTATCGAAATCCAATTCACTCAAAGTTGAATGTTCCGTTTTTGTAACTTTTATATTTTTCATAGGTATTTTTTATTGTTTTTGATACGACTCATGTAATTATATTTTTCTTTTTATATCAAATCCTTCTATGTTTTCTGCAATTCTTTTTAAGAAGGATCCAGCTAAAAACCCGTCTACAATTCTGTGGTCAAAAGAAAGTGACAAATACATCATATGCCTAATTTCTATAGTATCACCTTCTGCTCTTTCCATCACCTCAGCTCTTTTCTTTATAATTCCAGTAGCTAAAATTGCTGCTTCAGGTTGATTAATAATTGGAGTTCCCATTACGGAACCAAAAGTTCCAACATTAGATATCGTAAATGTACTACCACTAGTATCATCGGCTTTTAATTTATTTTCTCTTGCTTTTAGTGACAACGAATTGATTGCAGAAGCTAATTCTTTAAGGTTTTTTTTATCTGCATCTCTTACCACAGGTACAATTAAATTACCAGAAGGTAATGCGGTTGCCATCCCAATATTAATGGTATCCTTTACAATAATATTTTTACCATCTAAACTAGAATTGATCATTGGGAAATCTACTATTGCTTTAGCTACTGCTTCAATAAATAGAGGGGTGAAAGTTAATTTTTCATTATACTTTTCTTGAAAAGGATTTTTTGCTTGATTTCTCCAATGCACCATTTCGGTTAAATCTGCTTCTACAAATGCTGTAACATGTGGAGAAGTGTGTTTACTAAAAACCATACGGTCAGCAATCATCTGGCGCATGCGATCCATCTCTACAATTTTACCGGTTCCTTTATCTAACTTTAAATTCGGTACTTTAAAACCACTATCTTTACCAACAGGCTGAGCATATTTAAAGGGCCTACCTTCATCAATATAGCTCATCAAATCACTTTTTCGCAAACGTCCTTCGTCTCCTGTTAACGGTATCCGAGCTAATTCTTCAAAACTAATGTGCTGTTCTTTTGCAATACTGATTATTAACGGTGAAAAAAATAAATTTGAATTGGATACATTAAATGCACCTTGTTTAATTTTTTGAGAAGATTTATTTGTTGCTTTATTTGTCTCTTTTAAAGATTTTTTTTTATGATCTTCTTTTTTTTCAGTTGGTAAAGCAACTCCATCGGTTTTAATAATAGCTATAGTTTCTCCAATAGAAATCACATCATTTTGCTTAAACAATAATTCTGTAACTATTCCGGAAACTAATGAAGGAACCTCAGAATCAACTTTATCTGTTGCAACTTCTAATAATACCTCATCTTGATCTATAGCATCACCCACATTTTTAAACCATTTAATGATGGCAGCTTCAGTGATACTTTCGCCAAGTCTAGGCATTTTGAATTTGTATTCTGACATTATTTATTTTTTTTCAATTCAGCCAAGGTTTTATAAAAATCCTCTTGTTTAGGCTTATTCTTTGAGACCTCACGAAGAGGGGCTACTTCTTTTAAACTATCATGGCAATCTGATGGTAATTTTTGGTATAGCTTTGTGCCAGCCGTTTTCCATTCCATCATTTCATCGGTAACTTCCTTTATCACTCTTGCTGGATTACCAACAATTAAACTTCTATTAGAAAACATAGATTCCGCTTTCACAAAAGTCATTGCACCTACAATACATTCATCTCCTATTTCTGCATCATCCATTATTACACTATTCATTCCTATAAGACAATTTCGACCTAAGTTAGCTCCATGAATAATTGCTCCATGTCCTATATGCGCACCTTCTTTTAAAACAATTGTTTTACCAGGAAACATATGTACCGTACAATTTTCTTGAACGTTAACACCATCTTCCAAAATAATCGCTCCCCAATCTCCTCGAATTGCTGCTCCAGGACCTATATAACAGTTTTTCCCAATGAGTACGTTTCCAGTAACAGCTGCTAAGGGATGTACAAAACTACTTTCGTGTGCTACAGGTATATGTCCTTTAAAACTATAAAACATCTAATTAAATTTCTTTAAGGTTTCTTTTGTGAAATCAGACAAAACCAAGCGACCCGAAATCGCAGCTCGTTCCTTTAATAAGGCGTCCCAATCTTCAGTTCCGCTCCAAAATACTTTTTTCATTTCTTTCATTGCGTCTGGGTTATAGCCACATAAAATTTCTGCAAAAGATTGTATCGCTTTATCCATTTCTTCCGTGCTTTCGTATACTTGGGCAAACAATCCTTTTTGTTTTGCCCATTCAGCACTAAAAAAAGAATTAGCATCGATAGCTATTTGAGACATTCCACTGAGTCCTAATTTTCTTTGAACTGCTGGCCCAACTACAAAAGGTCCTATCCCAAGATTCAACTCGCTTAATTTAATGGATGCAAATTTTGTTGCCATACAATAATCGGTAGCTGATGCAATACCTACTCCACCACCAACAGTTTTACCTTGTATTCTACCAATTATAAATTTTGGACACTTTCGCATTGAGTTTATAACATTAGCAAATCCTGAAAAGAATACCTTTCCAGTTTCTGCATCATTAATATTCATTAACTCTTCAAAACTAGCGCCAGCACAAAAAGTACGCACTCCACCACTTTTTAAAATAATAACCTTAACCTTACTATTTGATCCTGCATCGTTGATGTTTTTAACTAATTCAACTAAAATTGTCCCCGGTAAACTATTATGTGCAGGATGAAAGAACTCAATGGTTGAAATACCGTTTTGTATATTTTGATGTACGTAAGCTTCCATAGTTATAATAATCCAAATTGTTTAAAATGATGATTTAAGTGTTTGCGTTCTAATAATTGCCATTCATATTTCTCTAAAAAACCAAATACTGCATTCTTTACTAGTGCAACGGGATTTTCTTTATAAAAATTGATGTATTGTTTTCTTGCTTCCAATAATTTTAATTTAGAGATTTGTAAATTCTCATGTTTTAGTTCTTCTAATTTTCCTTTTTTATAAAGTGGAAAATCGAATCCTGAAGGCATCGGTTTAAAGTTATAAAGAGATTCTTGTACTTTTTCTAAATATTTTTCTGGTGTTACTATTTCAAAATCTTGGATTTCTCCAGATGCAATTCTATAGGTCAACTCTAAATGCTCGATCATATGTTGCGAAGTCATCATTCCCCAGCTGGGTTTTGATGTTTCAGTCAATTTTTTTAAACATTCTTCAATTTTTTTGGAGGTCATCTCTAGAAAAACAGTTTGTTTTTTCTGAACTATTGTCAATATTGTTGCAATTGCAACCAATTCATTTTCAATATCAAAAACTTCAACATACCATTTAACTATTCCACAGGGGTGTTCTTTTCCTCTTTCATCTCGATTGATCTTTTGCTTGCAGGTCAATCGAACATAAACGGTATCATTGTGATAAATAGGTCTTAAAAAACGACAATCTTCTAATCCATAGTTTGCAGCAACTGGACCTTTATTGGGGTATACAAAAAGACCTGCTGCCGCAGCTAATATAAAATAACCATGAGCTGTCCTCTTTTCGAAAATACTTCCATCAAGAGAAGTAATATCGGTATGTGCATAAAAATGATCCCAAGTTAAATTTGCGAAATTTACAATATCACCATCGGTTATGGTTCGTTTATGAGTTTTAAGAGACATTCCTGGTTCGATATCTTCCCAATGATATGCGAAGGGATGTTTATCCGTTGCTTTATAGGCTCCTTTTGGCTGATAAATTCCTGTAATTTCTGTTAAGGTAGTGGGAGTTCCTTGAATAGCACACCGTTGTAAATAATGCTTAACACCACGCATTCCACCCATTTCTTCTCCACCACCAGCTCTTCCAGGACCACCGTGAACTAAAGTAGGTAATGGAGAACCGTGACCCGTACTTTCTTTTTCATTTTCACGATTTAAAACTAATATTCTGCCATGATGTGTAGCAGCTTCAACTACGTACTCTTTTGCAATTGAATCACTATTAGTGACGATAGAAGACACCAAGGATCCTTTTCCTAAGTGTGCTAAATGAATTGCTTCAGTCAATGTTTTATATGGCATTAGTGTGCTAACCGGACCAAATGCTTCAATTTCATGAATTTCTGTATTCACAAATGGATCATCTTCTCTTAAAAGTATAGGAGCTAAAAAGGCTCCATCTTTGGAATTTGCACCAATTACCGATACCTCATCTAAGTTACCATAAACCATTTTAGCAGTTTTCGTTAATTCTCCAACTCGTTGCTTCACTTCTTGTACTTGATCTTTATTTACCAGAGCACCCATTCTAACTTCTTTCAATCTTGGATCACCAATTATGACCTTGTCTAATTGTTTACCTATAGCAATTTGTACATCTTCAATTAGTTTTTCAGGAACAATAATTCTTCTAATTGCGGTACATTTTTGACCACATTTTACGGTCATTTCTTTACGTACCTCCTTTATAAATATATCAAATTCTGGAGTCCCTGGTATTGCATCTTCTCCTAATACACATGAATTTAAAGAATCTGCTTCCATATTAAACGGTACTGCCTCACTGATAATTCTAGGATGTGATTTTAACATCCTACCTGTTATTGCTGAACCCGTAAATGTAACGACATCTTGTGATTGAACTTCATCTAATATACTTCTTGCTGAACCAGAAATTAGCTGCAATGACCCTTCTGGTAAAATATTCGATGCTATAATTTCTCTAACTACAGCTTCCGTTAAAAAGGAAGTATTTGTCGCTGGCTTAACTACAGCTGGAACACCTGCCATCCAGTTTACTGCACATTTCTCTAACATTCCCCAAACAGGAAAATTATAGGCATTAATATGTATTGCAACACCTCTTTTGGGAACTAATATATGATGAGCCATAAATCGGCCTCCTTTAGACAAATCAATAGGTTCTCCTTCTACATGATAAGACTGATTAGGAAATAATTTTCGTAAAGAAGCGTTGGCAAATAAATTACCAAAACCTCCTTCTATATCAATCCAACTATCAACTTTTGTAGCTCCAGTACGATAGCTAAGGTCATAAAAATAGTGCTTCTTTTTAATAAGATAAAAAGCCAATTTTTTAAGCATATTACCACGCTCTTGAAAAGTCATTTTTCGTAAAACATCTCCTTTTAGCCTTCCATAATGCAGTACTTCAGAAAGGTCAAAACCTTTAGTATTAGATAAGGCCACAATTTCACCAGTAACAGCATCGACCATTGGAACACCCTCACCTGAACCATAAACCCATTGTCCATTAATATAGCTTTCTAGTTTTTTCATGACTTTAATTTTAGTTTACATTTTCAATAATTGCAGCATATCCTTGCCCTACGCCGATACACATGGTGATCAATGCGTACTTTTTATTTTGCTCTTTTAATTCTAAGGCTGCAGAATAGGTTATTCTTGCTCCAGTTACTCCTAAGGGGTGCCCGATAGCAATAGAACCTCCGTTTGGATTTAATCGAGGATCGTCATCAGCTAAACCCCAAGCTCTAGTGCATGCCAAAGCTTGTGCTGCGAAAGCCTCATTTAATTCTATTACATCCATATCGTTTATGGTTAATCCTGCTTTTTTCAATGCTTTATTAGAAGCCTCTACGGGACCAATTCCCATCATGCGAGGTTCTACACCAATAACTGCAGAACTAACAATTCGTGCAATGGGTTTTAAATTGTATTTTTTTACGGCTTTCTCAGAAGCTATAATAGTTGCAGCAGCACCGTCATTTAACCCTGAAGAATTACCTGCAGTAACACTTCCTCCTTCTTTTTTAAAAGCAGGTCTAAGGTTCCCTAAAACCGCTAAAGATGTCATAGGCTTAACAAATTCATCTTCGGAAAATTGAATTGGCTCTTTTTTACGTTGTGGAATTTTAACAGTAATTATTTCTTTTGCCAAACGTCCATTTTCTTGAGCTTTTGTTGCTTTCATTTGACTCCAATAAGAGAACTTATCTTGATCCTCGCGAGATATATTATACTTTTCTACTAAATTTTCAGCAGTATTTCCCATACCGTCAACACCATAAAGCTCTTTCATTTTTGGGTTTATAAAACGCCACCCAAAAGTAGAATCATACATTTTAGAATCTCCTCCAAAACCTGTTGATGGCTTTGCGATTACATAGGGCCCACGAGTCATATTCTCAACTCCTCCTGAAATAAATAAATCCCCATCACCGGCTTTTATAGCTCTATTTGCATGAATAATTGCTGACAATCCTGAACTACAAAGTCTGTTGACCGTTTCTCCTGGAACGGTAAAAGGCAAGCCTGCTAATAAGGATGACATACGTGCAACATTTCGATTGTCTTCACCTGCTTGATTTGCACAGCCCATGATGACATCGTCATAGGCTTCTTTTGGAATATTAGGGTTACGCTTTACAATCTCTGAAATAACCAAAGCTCCCAAATCATCGGTACGAATAGTTGATAATGTTCCTTTATAATTTCCAATAGGTGTTCTTATTCCGTCTATGATATATGCTTCCATTTTTATTCTTAATTGCGGATTAACCGATTTTTGATTTTTGAAGTGCTACTCTCTTTTAAAAAACTATCCTTATGAGTTCTATTTTATGTGTTAAATTTATCTTTGAGACTGAGGATTTAATGTTGTTAAAATAAACTTTACACTTCTTAATCCTCAAATCACAAATCGTTAATAATTTTATTTTTTCCAATCTTTCTCTGTTCTATAAACCACTCCTTTAAAAAGAGCTACTAATTCATTTCCACGTTTTATTTCAACTATATTAAATCCAACTTTATTTTTCTGAAGATCCAATGTAACTTCAGCTGTAATGTAGTCCCCTATTTCTAAAGCTTCTATATGATTAATAGATGTTTCGATAGAAACCGCATACTTCCCATGTGTATTTGCTGCAAAGCCAAAAGCGGTGTCCGCTAAAGCATAGGTTATAGCACCATGAGCTTTATCCATGCTATTCAACATTTCTTTAAGAATTGTCATTCCTAGTTTACAACTTCCAATCTCACATTCTAATATTTTGACGCCTAACGATTGACTGTAAGCATCTTGACTTAACATCTTATAGGGTATTAACTCTCCTTTCATTAAAAAAAAGTTTTATTTTCTCGATTCATTTTCCGAAGCAATGGAGAACAACGATAGCGGTCTTCATGATATTCGTTGTATAAATTATCCATGTTATCTACACACCAATTTATTCCTTTTTCATCTGCCCAAGCCAATAAGCCTTTTGGGTAGTTTACTCCCTTTGTCATTGCAGTATCTATATCTTCGGCTGAAGCTATGTTTAAAAATAATGCATCTGCTGCTTCATTGATTAGCATAACTAAAACCCTATCAAATATTTGCTGAGACAACCCCCTATTTTGAGGTGTTTTAATTTCTTTTGAAATGATACGTTTGCTATTTTCATCATATTCATAGTAACCAACTCCAGATTTACGTCCTAAATAGCCTGCTTCTAAAAAACGTTTTTGCGTAAATGAGGGCTTGTATCTTGAATCGAAATAGAAAGCCTTAAACACCGTTTCTGTAACTGTATAATTAATATCATTGCCTATAAAATCCATTAATTCAAATGGACCCATTCGAAAACCACCTAATGTCTTTAAACTATAATCTATGGTTTCAAAATCTGCTATACCTTCTTCGTAAATACGCAAAGCTTCACCGTAAAATGGTCTAGCAACTCTGTTGACTATAAAACCAGGTGTGTCTTTAGTAACTGCTACTGTTTTTTTCCAACTAGTTATCGTATCTATTGTTTTTTCAAGCACTTCATATGATGTTTGAATAGCAGGAATAACCTCAACCAAATTCATTAATGGTGCTGGATTAAAAAAGTGAATTCCAACACAACGTTTAGGGTTTTTTAATGATGCAGCTATAGATGCTATTGATAAACTTGAGGTATTTGATGCAATAATACATTCTTCACTAACATAATTTTCTAACTCTAAAAACACTTTTTGCTTAATGTCAAGATTTTCAATAATGGCCTCAATGGTCAAATTAGAATGACTTAATTCTTTTAAAGAACCAACATAATTAATATTGTTCTGAATTCGGGTCTTCTCATTAGTATCGATGCGACCTTTTTCAATTAAACGATTTAATATTTTTTCAAGGGAAGCTTTGGCTTTATCCAAAGCCTTTTGATTGGTGTCGTATAGATTCACTATGCAACCTGCGTTAGCAGCTACCTGCGCTATACCACTTCCCATTGTACCACTTCCTATAATTCCAACTATCATACTATATATTTAAAACGGTAGATTATTTAAATCTACATTACCACCGGAAATGATAATACCGATATTTTTATTTTTAAAATTATTTTTTTCTTTTAGTAATGCTGCAAAAGCAACGGCACTTGAAGGCTCCACTACTATTTTCATTCGTTCCCATATCAATTTCATCGCATTGATAATTTCATTTTCACTAACTCGTATAATAGTTTTGACATGTGCTAATATGATCGGAAAATTTCGATCCCCCAAAAATGTTCTTAGACCATCTGCGATGGTATTGGAATTATCGTTAAATACTATTTTCCCACTTTTTAAAGATCGATAAGCATCGTCCACATTTTCTGGCTCTGCACCTATTACCTCACACTTATCTGAAAAATAGTTAGCCGATAATGCAGTTCCTGCCAATAAACCTCCTCCTCCAACTGGAGTAAAAATAATCTCTAAATCGGGGTAATCTTCTAATAATTCTTTGGCCGAAGTTCCCTGGCCCAAAATTACTTGATCATCGTTTGAAGGGTGAATAAAGGTAGCATTCTTTTCTATTCTAATTTTTTCAGCTGCTGCTTCGCGAGCTTTTAAATTAGACTCACACTCTATTATTTCACCTTTATAATTTTTAACAGCATCTTTTTTTACTTGTGGTGCATTTTTAGGCATTACTATATATGCTTTAACATTCATTTTAGTTGCTGCTAATGATAACGCTTGAGCAAAATTTCCAGAGGAATGAGTTACCACTCCACAATTACGCTGTTCCTTTGATAGACTTAAAATTGCATTTGCTGCACCTCGCATTTTAAAAGCTCCCATTTTTTGAAAATTCTCGCATTTAAAAAACACCTTACAACCTGCAATTTCATTTATCAATTCAGAACTAAGAACAGGTGTGCGGTGAATGTATGGTTTCACTTTGTTATGTACTTTTATCAAGGTTTCTTTATTCATTATTGTCCTTTGAAAATTGGCTTTCTCTTTTCCATAAAAGCATTAACTCCTTCTGTATAATCTTCAGATAAAGCAGCTTCAATTTGTAATTTTCCTTCTAATTCTAATTGTTGCTCTAAGGTATTTGTAATTGATTTATTTAATAATTCTTTAATAAGCCCTAAAGCTTTGGTCGGCATATTTGCTAATTTAACAGCTAGTTTTTCAACTTCTTCATTAAAACTTTCGGATGAAATCACTTTAAAAATCATGCCCAATTCTTCCGCTTCTTCAGCCTTCACTTTATCTCCTAACATCATTAAAGCAGTGGCTTTCTGAAAACCAATTAATCTTGGTAAATAAAAAGTCCCTCCACTGTCTGGTACCAATCCTATTTTACTAAATGCTTGGATAAAACTGGCTTTATTTGACGCTACAACCAAATCACAAGACAAAGCAATATTTGCTCCTGCTCCTGCTGCCACACCATTTACAGCTGCTATAATAGGTTTATGAATAGATCTAATTCTAGTGATAATGGGATTGTAATGTTCTTCTAATATTTTTTTAAAGCCTGGATTTAATTCTGGACTAGTAACTTCCTTTAAATCTTGACCAGCACAAAACGCCTTTCCATTTCCGGTAATAACAATAGATCTAACCTCATTATTATGCTCGCAGTCATCTAATATACTTTGAAGTGATAATGCCATTTCTCGGTTAAAGCTGTTAAAAACCTCAGGTCTGTTAAGTGTTATATAAGCAACTTGATTTTCTATTTTTATAAGAATACTATTGTTCATTTATCAATATTAAATTAAAGACATTTAAAATAGTCGAATGGCTCTTGACAATCTTCACACTTAAATAAAGCTTTGCAAGCAGTTGATCCAAATTGACTTACTAATCTTGTGTTTTGTGAACGGCAATTAGTACAGTTAATTAATCGTTTTCCGTTTAATAACACCTCTTTATCAGCATCAGCTTCTAAAGGTGGAGCTATTCCATATTCTTCTAGTGCTTTTCTTCCTATTGGTGTAATCCAATCGGTCGTCCAAGCTGGGTGAAGGATTAAATCTATTCTGGAATCATAGTTAGCATTTTTTAATGCTTTTTCAATATCATCTCCTATAACATCCATTGCAGGACAGCCACTATAAGTTGGTGTAATTTCAACTTCTACGACACCATTTATGATTAATGCAGAACGCACAACTCCCATATCCATAATAGATAATACTGGGATTTCTGGATCAGAAACCTGTTCTAGTATTGGAATTAAAATAGGATCGATATGTTGTTGCGTTTTATTCATCTTACCATTCCATATTCGGATAGGTGCGTTGCATATATTGTAAATCAGTTAATAAGTATCCTAAATGCTCCGAATGAATTCCTTCTTTACCCCCTTTTTGAAACCATTTAGAATCAGGAATTTTGAGTGTTGCTTCTTCTAAAAGATCCTTAACTCTTTTGTAGTAATCCTCTTTAAGTTTTGTAACATCTACTCCTACACTTTCTAAAACCATCGCTTTATCAGCTTTTGTTTGATGAAATAATTCATCAGTATAAGTCCATAAATCATTGATAGCTTCTTGAATCTTTTCTTTACTTTCTGAGGTGCCATCACCTAATCGCTTCACCCAGTCAGATGAAAATCGCTCGTGATAACTCACTTCTTTGATGCATTTATTAGCAATAGCCGATAATGTTAAATCTTTACTTTTTTGCAATTCAGCTAAAAAGGCTAAATGATAAACATCAAATAAAAACTGACGCCCAATAGTATAAGCAAAATTTAGATTTGGTTGTTCTACTAATAATACATTCTTATAGTCCCGTTCTTTGCGAAGCATTGCGATATCATCTTCGGTTCTATCATCCCCTGCAATTTTCACAGCGTATTGAAAATAACTTCGTACTTGCCCCAATAAATCCAATGATATATTAGTACAAGCAATATCTGTTTCCAAACTTGGTCCATGACCACAGAGTTCTCCCATACGTTGTCCTAGAATTAGACTGTTGTCTGCGATACCAAGAATATAGTTATATAGATTCTCTTTCATTACATGTGTTTTACTTCGTCTGGTAAATCGTAAAAGGTTGGATGGCGATATACTTTATCTTGAGCAGGCTCAAATAATTCACCATTATTATCAGGGTTTGAAGCTGTTATGTTTTTAGATTCTATAACCCAAATACTTACACCTTCATTTCGTCTCGTATAAACATCACGTGCATTCTCTAGAGCCATCTCTGCATCTGCTGCATGAAGACTTCCAAAATGACGATGTTCTAATCCGTTTTTACTTCTGACAAAAATTTCCCAAATTGGCCAATTTTTTTTTGACATAACTATCTGTATTTATACAACTTTTTTTTCTTTTCTTTCTTGTTTCTTTTCAGCATAGGCCATAGCCGCATCACGAACCCATTCACCTTCTTCCCATGCTCCTACTCGAGCTCTCATTCGCTCTTTATTACAAGGTCCATGACCTTTTACAACCTGCCAAAACTCTTCCCAATTAATTTTACCATAGTCGTAACTACCACGTTCATCATTCCATTTCAAGTCTGGATCAGGAATTGTTAGCCCAATCAATTCGGCTTGAGGAACAGTTTGATCTATAAATTGCTGACGTAAATCATCATTAGATTTACGTTTTAATTTCCATTTCATAGATTGTTCTGTATGAATAGATTCTGCATCTGTTGGACCTAACATCATAAGGCTTGGCCACCACCAGCGATTCAGAGCATCTTGAGCTAAATCCTTTTGCTCGATTGTTCCATTTGCCAATTTCATCATAATTTCATATCCTTGACGTTGATGAAAACTTTCTTCCTTGCATACACGGACCATAGCTCTTGAATAGGGTCCGTACGATGTACTACAGAGCGGAACTTGATTAATTATAGCAGCACCATCTACTAACCAACCTATTGCACCCATATCTGCCCAAGTTACCGTTGGATAATTGAAAATACTCGAATATTTTGCTGCACCCGTATGAAGTTGGTTATATAATTCTTCTCTTGAAATACCTAAAGTTTCCGTTGCAGAATATAAATACAATCCATGCCCAGCTTCGTCTTGAACCTTTGCTAATAATGCTACTTTTCTTCTTAAAGAAGGAGCTCTAGTAATCCAATTGCTTTCTGGAAGCATTCCTACAATTTCAGAATGCGCATGTTGAGACATTTGTCTAATATGTGTCTTGCGATACTTTTCTGGCATCCAGTCTTTTGGTTCAATTTTTTCATCACGAGCAATGCGTGCTTCAAATTGAGTTTCTAAATTTTTTATTTGTTCTTTACTCATTTTTTTATGTTTTTGCCTTTTGGCTATTAACCTTTAGCGAGTTGAACTTCAATTTTTGTTTTCAATATAAGCCTATTGGATTTAAGACTAAACATCAAAATCTACTATTACTTTTTTAGTTGTTGGAACAGCTTGACAACTTAACACATATTGTTGTGCAACTTCCTTTTCATCTAAGGCATAATTCACTTTCATGAACACCTCTCCTTCAACTACTCGACATTTACATGTACTGCAAACTCCACCTTTACAAGCGAATGGTAAATCTGAACCTGCATTTAAAGCGGCATCCAGAATATTTCCGTCTCCTTTAGGCATACCAAAATGAAATTCTTTACCTCCGTCTATAATGGTAATTTCAACTTGATCTCTTTCTGATATTTCAGTGTTTTTAGTTTCCTTGACATTTTCTTTTGAAAGACCTGTTACAAATAACTCAAAATGAATCTTTTCTGAGGCCATTCCTGCTTTTATCAATTCATCTTTTACTAAAAAAATCATTTCTTCAGGGCCACAAAGAAAGCATTCATCTAAACTTGAAACATCTACTAATTTATCAAAAATTATTTCTAATTTTTCTTTTGAAAACCGCCCATTAAACAATTCTACATCTCTGTATTCTTTAGTTAAAAAATAAAACAACTCAATCCTTCCGAAATATTGATTTCTAAGTTGTTCTATTTCTTCTTTAAAAATAATAGATTTAACAGTACGGTTCAAATAAAATAATTTGAAGGTACTATTAGGTTCCATTTCTAAATGAGTTTTCAATATCGAAAGTATAGGGGTAATTCCACTACCCGCTGTAAAAAAAATATAATTTTTTGGTGTCTCAGAAGTTGCAATGCCAAACCTACCCATCGGTTTCATTACTTTTAAAACATCACCTTTTTTTAGAGTTTCGTTTACAAAAGTTGAAAATTTACCATCAGGTATTTTCTTAACTGCTACTTTCCATTCATGATCCAAAGGACTAGAACATAAACTATAAGAACGCCTAATATCCTCATCATCTATAGTGTCTCTTAGGGTTAAATATTGGCCTGGCTTAAACTTAAATGTTTTTTTTAAATCCTCCGGTACATTAAACGCTATGACCGAACAATCGTCGGTATCTTTATAAATATCTTTTACTTCAAGGGAATGAAATTTAGCCACAATTATAATATTTATTTCAACTAACAATCGTTAGTTTACGTTACAAAGATAATAAATATTTACTATTTATTTATTTATTCCTTTTAACAGCACTTCACTTAAGTTAGCAGCTAAAAGTGAGGACTCCATATCATCTTTTTTTGGGACCCAAAGATATAGTGATCGTAAGGTAGATAGGATAGAAAATACCATAATATCGGGATTTATATTTTTTATTTCATTTTTTAAAATACCTTCACTGATAATATTTCTAAAAGAATTTTCATATTCCATACGCAAGGCTAGATAATGGTTTAATTGATCCTTTAAATGCATCCAATCGTTATTTAAAGAAGCCATTCCGTTAGTATTCCTGCTTGAAATATCTATATGTAAAATAATAATTTGCTTTAATTTATATATGCAATCATTATTGCCACTTTTTATTTTTTCCAATCCATCAATAAACTCTTCCGCCAGTGATATAATAATAAATGTAAGAATCTCCTCTTTGTTCTGTATGTGATTATAAAGGCTAGCAGCTTTAATTCCCATTACTTTTGCGATATCTCGCATCGTGACAGCACTATAACCTTTTTCTTTAAAAAGGATAGAGGCTACGGAAATAATTTCTAATTTTCTGGGAGATGGTTTCATGTGTCAATACTATTTTATAAATCAGTCACATGTTGTTCCCTAATTATCATCCCTTTGAATGTAAAAATTTTATATGCTTGTTTCATAGAAAAGGCAAGTTATCATTTCTTTTTTTATTTTCAATTCTGATATTATAGTTTGTATGAGAATTGTTCAATTTATTTTAATTTCACTTTAAATTGAAAAATTCATCTTTAAAAAACATCATGATTCATAAATGCTATACCAAGAGCATAGGCAACATAAACTTTTATTCACAAGTTAAATTCAATTAACTAGTTTAAGAGTTGCATTTATAATTTCATAGTTTCAATACATCTCTAATCAACATCTTTCTTGCCCATTGCAAAGTTAATCTTAATAAAAAAAATACAATTAGGTATAGATAAAATATGTAATTTCAGTTCATACAGTTATATTGCATTGTAAATTAATAAAATCATGTCTCTAGAAAATATCCGTAAAGAAGTAATGCAAACTCTTGGTAAAAACATCAATCAATTTGTAGATAAGTTTTTAGTAGACGCTGATAAAATTTGGCAACCTTCCGACTTTTTACCAAACCCTCAAGGTGCTAATTTTTTGGAAGAAGTAAAAGAAATTCAAGAATTAGGAAAAGAATTAGATGATGATTTTTGGGTTAGTTTGGTGGGTGATACAATTACAGAAGAAGCATTACCAACTTATGAATCTTGGCTTATGTCTCTAGATGGAGTCAATCAAGATCCAGATAATGGCTGGGCTAAATGGATAAGAGCCTGGACTGCTGAAGAAAATAGACATGGTGATGTTCTTAACAAATATTTATATTTATCGGGGAGAGTAAATATGAGAGAGGTTGAAATTTCAACACAACATTTAATTGCAGATGGTTTTGATATTGGAACAGCAACTGACCCATATAAAAACTTTGTTTATACAAGTTTTCAAGAATTAGCTACGTATGTTTCTCATAATAATGTAGCCAAATTAGCTCGAAAAAAAGGACATAAAGCCCTGGCAAAAATGTCTAAAATAATTGCTGGAGATGAAATGAGACATCACTTAGCATATTCTCATTTTATTGAAGAAATATTTAAAATTGATCCTTCAGAAATGATGTTGGCCTACTATTATATGATGAAAAATCAAATAATTATGCCTGCTATGAATTTAAGAGAATCATTCGGGGAAAAAACATCTTTATTTGATCAGTTTTCGATAGTAGCCCAGCGTGCTGGTGTTTACACAGGCTTTGACTATGTAGATATTATGAGAAAATTAAATGTGCTTTGGAATATCGATAAAATTACGGAATTAAATTCCGAAGCTGAAAAGGCAAGAGACTATTTAATGCGATTACCAGATAGAATGTATCGATTGGCAGAACGATCTGTTATTCCAGATACAAAGTATCAATTTAAATGGATGACTAAAATGTAAGTCTCTTTTTACATTGAAATAACTTTTTTCTTTAAATTTCGTTCAATTTGAAATATATTTTACTTTTTATATTATTCCCTGTTTGGGTTTGGTCTCAACAATTATCTTTAGTTGAAACTTGGCCGTTGGATGCAGATACGTTTATAGGAATAGATTCTTATAAAGACATCTACTATATTAAAAATCAGGTATTCTACAAAAAAAACAACACTAATACATTTAACTTTAAGGACTTCCAATTAGGTCAAATTTACTCGGTAGACATCATCAATCCTATGACTATTGCTGTTTACTATCAAGATTTTAATACGGTAGTTTTATTAGATAACAAATTGTCTGAAATCGAACGAATTAATTTTAATAACCTTTCAGAATTCATAAATTCCAGTCAGGCAATGGTTGCTGCTAATAATAGCTTGTGGTTTATTAATATGGATTCTCAGCAATTAGAATTGTACAACTATCGCTTAAAAAATAAAATCTTAGTTTCTCAACCTATTAACGGCGAAGTGTTATCGGTCGCTAGTAATTTTAATTATTGTTATGTTTTAACAGACTCTAAAATAAGAGCTTATAATATTTACGGAAGTCTTCTTTCCGAAATAAATAATGAAGGCTTTCAGAAAATCGTACAACTAAACGGAAATTTAATTGCAATAAAAAATAATGATCTCTTTTACATCGATAAAGAGACCCAAGAAATAACAAAAATAAAATCTCCTGAAATAAGTATAAAAGATTTGCAGCTTACGCAAGATTTCCTTTATATTTATGACGAAAAAAAGATCAGTATATTTAAATTAACTCTTCCAAAGTAATACTTTATGCACGTTGCAATCGCAGGAAATATAGGAGCTGGAAAAACGACATTAACTCGTTTACTAGCTAAACATTATAAGTGGAAAGCTCAATATGAAGATGTAGAAGACAATCCATATTTAGATGACTTCTACAATAAAATGGAACGTTGGTCTTTTAATCTTCAGGTTTATTTTTTAAATTCTCGTTTTCGACAAATTTTAGACATTCGAAGAGATAAAAAAACCATTATTCAAGATCGAACGATTTATGAAGATGCATTTATTTTCGCCCCTAATCTTCATGCGATGGGATTAATGACCAATCGTGATTATGAAAATTACCGCTCATTATTCGATTTAATGGAAAGCGTAACAGAAGCACCAGATTTACTAATCTACTTGAGAAGTTCGATACCAAATTTAGTGGGTCAAATCCATAAGCGAGGAAGAGAGTACGAAAGCTCTATCAGTATTGATTACCTAAGTAGACTTAATGAACGTTATGAAGCCTGGATTGATCAATATAAAAAAGGAAAAATAATAATTTTAGATGTCGACCATATCGATTTTGTAGATAACCCAGAAGATCTTGGAAACATCATCAATAAGATTGATGCTGAGATTAATGGATTGTTTTAAACAAAACGTTAAAAATATATTCAAAAAAAAAACCTACTAATTTTAGCAGGTTTTTTTTATGAATATTAATTAAGTAATTTTAATCTTCTTTCTTTGGGTTGAGTTCTAATGAAAATTCAATAGTAACTTCATCACCAAGAGAAACACCTTCTTTTCCAACACCAAATTCTGTTCTCTTTATCGTAATTTCACCTTCAAAAGCAGCAGATGGATATCCCCTACCTGTATCTTGTTTACCTAGATAAATCAGAGGAAATTCTATTTCCTTGGTAATATTTCTTATTGTTAAGTCTCCGGTTACGCTCATTACATTACCTGTATTTTTAAAACTTTTTGAAACAAAAGTCATCGTTGGAAATTTAGCTGTATCAAAATACTCATCTGATCTTAAATGACTGTCTCTATTTTCATTTGAAGTATTAATTGACTCAACATCAATAGTAACATTCATAGAAGGGGTATCAGAAAAATCTATGACACCTTGGATTTTTTGAAAACTACCTTTAGATTTAGCTAAAAAGTGTCTGATAGAAAAATCTACATAAGAATGACTAGCATCTAATGACCAAACTCCTTGCAATTCTGCAGTGTTACTTTTCATTACCTCTTCAACTACAACGACCGTTTCTAACACTTTTACTTTATCTTCAGAACTATGTCCTCCTAATATAGGTGCGATCACCAATCCAATTAAACACGTAAGTTTAATTAATATGTTCATGGATGGCCCAGAAGTGTCTTTAAATGGATCACCAACGGTGTCTCCTGTGATTGCTGCTTCGTGAGCAGCAGACCCTTTATGTGTCATTTCACCATTAATCATTACACCTGCTTCAAAAGATTTTTTAGCATTATCCCAAGCACCACCTGCATTGTTTTGGAAAATTGCCCAAAGTACACCACTTACGGTAACTCCAGCCATATAACCTCCTAACATTTCAGCAATCATTAAATTATCCATTCCAAAAAGCATTGGTACAAAAGCAATTACTAAGGGAAAACCAATAGTTAATAAACCTGGTAACATCATTTCTTTTAGGGATGCTTCCGTAGAAATTGCTACACATTTATCATATTCTGGTTTTCCAGTACCTTCCATAATTCCTGGAATTTCTTTAAACTGACGACGTACTTCATATACCATTTCCATCGCCGCTTTACCAACTGCATTCATTGCCAAGGCAGAGAATACCACTGGCACCATACCCCCAACAAATAACATGGCTAAAACAGGTGCTTTAAAAATATTAATACCATCAATACCAGTAAATGTTACATATGCTGCAAACAATGCCAATGAAGTTAATGCTGCAGAAGCAATAGCAAAACCTTTACCAGTTGCAGCTGTTGTATTACCAACTGAATCTAAAATATCTGTGCGTTCTCTTACGATAGGATCTTGTTCGCTCATTTCAGCAATTCCACCTGCATTATCTGAAATAGGTCCAAATGCATCAATCGCTAATTGCATCGCTGTTGTAGCCATCATTGCTGATGCTGCCATAGCAACACCATAAAATCCTGCAAAAGCGTAAGATGACCAGATTGCAGCAGCGAATAAAATTACTGTTGGAAAAGTTGAGATCATCCCAGTTGCTAAACCTGCAATAATATTGGTTCCTGCTCCTGTAGCAGATTTTTGTACAATATTTAAAATTGGTTTTTTACCTAAACCAGTATAGTATTCGGTTACCGAAGAAATAACTGCTCCAACAACTAAACCTACTAGAGTTGAATAAAAAACACGTATTGCAGAAATATCTTTTAACACATTACCATTGGATTCAAAGAAATTCATTTTCATGCTTTCTGGTAACATCCAGATACATAAGAAATAACAAGACACTGCTACTAATAAAATTGAAAACCAGTTTCCTTTATTAAGAGCTCCCATAACTTGAGATTCTTTGGCATCGTTACTTTTAATACTTACTAGCATAGTACCAAGCATGGAAATAAGTATTCCAATACCAGCAATAGACATCGGTAATAATATAGGTCCTATTTTACCAAAGCCTGTAAATATGTCTATGTTGTTTACATCTATAATATAGTTCCCTAAAACCATAGCAGCTAACACTGTTGCTACGTAGGAACCAAATAAATCTGCTCCCATTCCTGCAACATCACCTACATTATCTCCAACATTATCAGCAATGGTTGCTGGATTACGAGGATCATCTTCTGGAATACCAGCTTCTACTTTACCCACTAAATCAGCTCCAACATCGGCAGCTTTTGTGTAGATACCTCCACCAACACGAGCAAATAAAGCGATAGATTCTGCACCTAAAGAAAAACCTGCAAGGGTTTCTAATATTTTAGTCATGTCTGTTGTATTTGTCCAACCGTTTGGCATAAAAATCCAAAAGAAAGCTATAAAAAATACAGTTAAACCAAGAACGGCTAAACCAGCTACGCCTAATCCCATAACAGTTCCACCACCAAAAGAAACTTTTAATGCTTGTGGCAAACTTGTTCTAGCTGCTTGTGTGGTTCTTACATTTGTTTTAGTAGCTATCTTCATACCCATGTTACCAGCTAATGCAGAAAATACAGCTCCAAAGATAAAAGCAATAACAATTAATATACTTGTAGATTCTACAACTTGAGATACAATTGCTAATAAAACACTAGAAACTAAAACAAATATGGTTAGTAACTTATATTCTGCTTTTAAGAATGCCAAAGCACCTTCATAAATGTGGCTAGAAATTTCAGCCATTTTACCATCTCCTGCATCTTGTTTTAATACCCAAGATCTTTTTATCCACATATAAGCTAGACCGATTATGGCTGCCGCTATTGGCATATAAATCATCATTGATTCCATATTTTATTATTTTATTGTTTTATTATTAAGGTTTGCAAAAATAGTAAATTCAAATAGAATAAAAAACCCCTCAGAAAACTAATTCTGAGGAGTTAACTTTATGTTTATTAGTGGCTTTTAAATGGTAAAGTTACCATTAGTTTTATGCTCACTATTCTCGTACCTATCCACACATTTATTCAAAATCTCATAGGCTTCTGAAGCATCTCCCCATCCTCCAACATCAACTTTTTTCTCCTCTAAATCTTTATATACTTGAAAAAAATGTTCTATTTCTTTTACCATATGAGGATTCATATCAGACAGATCATTTAAACGATTCCAAATAGGATCCGAAATTGGAACACAAATTAATTTCTCATCTGGTCCTTTTTCATCAGCCATATGAAATACGCCTATAGGTTTTACCTCCATCACACACATTGGAAATGTTGGCTGACTTCCAAGAACTAAAACATCTAAGGGATCGCCATCTAACGCTAATGTTTCAGGTATAAATCCGTAATCTGCTGGATACATCATAGATGAAAACAACATCCTATCAAATCTAATTTTATGTAAATCGAAATCGTATTCGTATTTATTTCTACTTCCTTTTGGTATCTCTATTAATACATCAAAAGATTTGTTTCCGTTTTTAGTCATATCTAAATTTTATGCAAAATTATAATTTCCTTTTAAAATATAAGATTTTATTATTAAAAAGAAAAACTAAAATTCCCTGTAATACCAAAGTTTCTAGCATCTGGATTTTCAAAATAATTCCCTCTGAAATTAAGTTGAATAGAAAATATTTTAAATATATTACCAACTCCAGCACTCCATTCCCAGTAGATATCTTCTGGAGATTGGTAAAGAATTGGCAAACCATCTACCCCAACATTAATAGCATTATTTGCATCTGAAATCTGACCCCATACCGCTCTAAAACCTACCAATTCACGTAAATTTAATTTTCGAATCAAGGGAACTCTCCCAAAAAATCGTCCTCCAAAATTATGCTTTAAATGAAAAGATGCATAGGTATCACTTACAAATTCGTAGTAATCTAATTGTGTGAAAGTGTTATAAATACTCCATAGTGTTTGATTTCCCGGAATAGGACTTAGTAAGCCAACAGGAACAGTACCAAATATTTTCCCTAATTCAACGGTGGTATATAGTCTTCCTAGACCTCCAACATTCCAGGGTTGCGTGTATAAGGTTTGTACTCTGTGATAGTTGAAGTCACTTTTTAAAACATTTTCTAAACCAAAGGTATATCCTAGAAAAAAGGAAGGGAAATCTCCTTGATTTATTAATTTCCTTTCTACTCCATACCCAGAAGTTTTTCGTCCTGGCGTATAATTAACCCCTAATTCTAATTCAGATTGTTTTAATTCATTATTAATGACACCATTTTTATCATAATAACTTAAACTAAAGGTATCTGACGCAGACTTTAATGTTCGATGGGAGCCTGTTATTCTGAAAATAAAATTTTTGGCAGGCTCCATTTCATAGCCTAAAGTAAAAAGTTCTATGTTGGTTAAACGATCGTTTGCCCCTATGGTCACCAATCCGGAAGATGCTCTATTTCTTCCCAAAACATCATTACTATTGGTTAAACTAGCTCCTGTTTGTTCTATATCTTTTCGATGACCTCCAAATAAAATTTTTCTGTTTTTTTTACTTAGCAATACCTTGCCAGATAAACCATATTTAAATTTCTCATCTTTAAATCCATAAGCACCAAAACCTTCTAATCTCCACATATCATTTTGACCAAAGTATGTTCTTCCTCCAAGTCGAAGTCGCAAACCTTCGACATCATTATAACCTAAAACAGAAAAAACTGGCCCAGCATCAAAACCTTTAAATTCATAATATCCACTGGCGACTAAAGCACCTATTGTATATAAATTTTTAAATCGTGGAACCGTTATCAAGGTGTCTAACATTTTATAAATACCTTTTTCGTCACTACTTAAAGATTCCATTCTTCTTTCGTCCCAAAAACTATCAGATCGATTGTAAACTTCATAATCATAGGGATCTATATTCTCTTTATAAAATTTTTCGTCCTTAGGAATATCAAATTTGTAGTTATTAAAAAGAGTAGTTCTTTTTCCATACATACCATGAGCACTTTCTTTTTTCCTAAAACTAAAGTCACTTAACATGTAATCTCTTGTTATTAAAAAAGTAGAATCGTTTAGCACATCAAATTCTTGTTCAATATAAATTTCACGCACCCAATTTAAATTTGCACTTTTTGATGCTTGTAAATTAATTTCTTTGATGGCCCAAGTGCTATCATTTACCCAAAAGTCTCCTTTAAATGTTAATTCATTTTTTCTTCTAGGATAATAAACAATATTGTAACACCACTTATCACCAACAAAAGCACTATCTAATAACACATAATTATAAATATTAATTCCATTTTTAGATAATGGGCTGTTAAAAGCTACATCAAAGAATTTTAAATGATTGTCATAAATATCAAAATCTGAATACAAATCTTTTACTAATTCTATCAATGATTGATTGTTTTCAAAGCCCGAGTTTTTATTGCCCTCTAAAAGTTCTTTTTCTTTATCAATTTTATTATCACCGTATACCTTTGAATAAGCTTCATTAATAAAAACTGGCAGGTAGGTATTCCCTGTCACCCTTGAAGTGTCAACTTTATCAAAAATGAATTCTATTCCCCTAAATGTTCTACTTTTAATAAGATTACTGTCAATAGTATTTATATCGAATTCTAATTTTTCATATTTATTATAAGAATATTGATCAAACTTTTTAACCCCATTTTCTCTTCTATTTTCCCAAATTTTACGAAGAATGTCAATAGCAGGATTATTTTTTTTTGACTGTTTTCCACTAAAAATAATTACTTCTTTTAAAGAAGCAGGCTCTTCTTTTAGAATAATATTCATTTTAAAATTACTCTTTTTTTCAAGATCTAAATCTAAAGTAGTATATCCAATAAATGAAAAAATTACAGTGGTGTAGGTTTCATTAGACTCTAAATAGAACCTCCCGTTTTCGTTTGTAATTGTTCCTTGATTAGAATCTTTAAAAAAAACATTAGCAAAAGCAACTGGATCTCCAAATTCATCTTTTATCTCCCCACTTACCTTGGTTTGTGATTGAACCAATGAAGTAAAAAAGAGTAATATATAAAAATAAAAATGCCTCATCAAAAGTAATTCGATGTTAAGATATTAATAATAAGAAAAGTAATTTTAAAAAAATAATTTACAAAGTCAATTAAAACATGTAGTATATCTTATTTATATAACACTTTTTTTACCGCCTTTATTACATCATTACTATTGGGTAACCATTCCGCAAGTAAAACTGGAGAAAATGGTGCTGGTGTATCTGCTGTATTTATTTTAATAATTGGAGCGTCTAAATAATCGAAAGCTTGTTCTTGTACTTGATATGTAATTTCTGTTGAAACATTTCCAAAAGGCCATGCTTCTTCTAAGATCACTAGACGATTGGTTTTTTTAACAGATTCTAAAATTGTTTTATGATCTAATGGTCTTACGGTACGCAAATCAATAACCTCACATTCAATACCTTCTTTAGAGAGCACATCAGCTGCTTTATAGGCTTCTTTAATAATTTTTCCGAAAGATACGATAGTGACATCCGTTCCTTGTCTTTTTATTTCAGCAACCCCTAAAGGAATTAAATATTCTCCTTCTGGAACCTCAGCTTTATCACCATACATTTGTTCACTTTCCATAAAGATAACCGGATCATCATCTCTAATTGCGCTTTTTAAAAGACCTTTTGCATCTTTAGGATTACTAGGAACTACTACTTTTAAACCTGGACAATTGGCATACCAACTTTCAAAGGCTTGAGAATGAGTTGCAGCAAGTTGACCAGCAGAGGCTGTTGGACCTCTAAATACAATAGGAATGTTAAATTGCCCACCACTCATCTGACGCATTTTTGCGGCATTATTTATTATTTGATCAATCCCTACTAAGGAGAAATTAAAAGTCATGTATTCAACTATAGGTCTATTACCATTCATAGCAGAACCAATAGCAATTCCTGAAAAACCAAGTTCAGCTATTGGAGTATCAATAACTCTTAACTCGCCAAATTCATCTAACATTCCCTTACTAGCTTTATAAGCACCATTGTATTCGGCAACTTCCTCACCCATTAAATAAACGCTTTCATCACGACGCATTTCTTCACTCATCGCTTCACAAATAGCTTCTCTAAATTGAATTGTTTTCATATTTAATATTCTAATTTTAAAAAAAACCTGAATAGTATCAGATTTAAAAACTCTACTACATAATTTTCTCTTTATAAAAAGAGTTACAAAAATACTATTATTTATATATGGCTCCCTATTTTTTTCTAAAGTTTTAACTAATTTTTATTATGCGTGCATAGTAAAAAGCATAAAAATATCCTTATATTTGTAACTTGAAATTAAAAGCTTTTTTTATGCCATAAAATTTCTTAAAAAAAAATAAATAATAAAATATTACTATGAAAATATTAGTGTGTATAAGTCACGTACCAGACACTACATCTAGAATTAATTTTACTGAAGAAAATTCTAAATTTGACACAAATGGTGTTCAATTTGTAATTAATCCTAATGATGAATTTGGATTAACACGTGCTATGTGGTTTAAAGAAAAACAAGGTGCAACAGTTCATGTTGTAAATGTTGGAGGACCAGAAACAGAACCAACTCTAAGAAAGGCATTGGCAATTGGTGCAGACGAAGCAATAAGAGTTAATGCGGCTGCTACTGATGGTTTTTATGTTGCAAAACAACTTGCAAATATTGCTAATGAAGGTGAATATGATTTAATAATTGGCGGTCGTGAATCTATCGATTATAATGGCGGAATGGTTCCAGGAATGATTGCTAAATTGACAGGTGCTAATTTTGTCAATATGTGTATCAATATTGAAGTGGAAGGAACCAAAGTAACCGCAGCTCGTGAAATAGATGGTGGTAATGAAATTATCAATACTAACCTCCCTTTAGTGGTAGCTGGTCAAAAAGGTATTGTTGAAGAATCTGACCTTCGAATTCCAAATATGAGAGGTATTATGCAAGCACGTAGCAAACCGTTAAAAGTAAAAGAACCAATAAATACCAATATAGAAACAAAAATTACTGGTTTCTCAAAACCAGATTTAAAAGGTGCTGTTAAATTGGTAGATAATGTTAATGAATTAATCAACCTGTTGCACAATGAAGCAAAAGTGATTTAGACGCTGGTTAAATCATTCCGAAATAATTCGGAAACTTATAAAATTAAAGAAATGTTTAAAAAAGTCCTGAATTTAGTTCAGGATGACAAAAAATAAAATATGTCAGTATTAGTATATACAGAATCTGAAGAAGGTACGTTTAAAAAAATAGCTTTCGAAGCGGTATCCTATGCAAAAGGGATAGCCGATATGTTAGGAACCTCGGTTACTGCAATATCCATAAATGGTAATAATACCGATCAATTAGGAAAATATGGAGCTTCTAAAGTTCTTCAGGTTTCTAATGATCAATTGCAAATTTTTAATGCTTCAGCTTATGCAGATACTATTGCACAAGCTGCAAAAAGTGAAGCATCACCTGTAGTAGTAATTTCATCCAGTGCAAACAGTAAGTATCTTGCACCCTTATTAGCGGTGAATATGGAAGCTGGGTTTGTCCCAAATGTGACGGAATTACCAACAAGTACTTCACCATTTAAAATAAGCTCAACCGTATTTTCAAATAAAGCGTTTGCTACTACAGAAATTACTACCGAAAAAAAATTAATTGCACTTGCTAAAAATGCTTTTGGTGTTTTAGAAAATGACACTTCTTTAACTACAGAAGCATTCTCTCCAAGTTTATCAGAAAAAGACTTTAATACCAAGGTGGCTTCTATAGAAAAAACTAACGACAAAGTAACTATTGCAGATGCTGATATCGTAGTTTCTGCAGGACGTGGCATGAAAGGTCCTGAAAACTGGGGAATGATTGAAGAATTAGCTGAGGTATTAGGTGCAGCTACTGCTTGTTCAAAACCAGTGAGTGACTTAGGCTGGAGACCTCATGGTGAACACGTGGGACAAACTGGAAAACCAGTATCTTCTAATTTATACATTGCAATTGGTATTTCTGGAGCAATTCAACATTTAGCAGGAGTAAATTCTTCAAAAGTGAAAGTTGTAATCAATAATGACCCTGAAGCGCCTTTCTTTAAAGCTGCTGATTATGGTATCGTTGGAGATGCTTTTGAGTTTGTACCACTACTAATAGAAAAATTAAAGGAGTTTAAAAGTAATAACGCATAATTTTTTATTAATTTGGGGCTTAATAAATGGGCTGTTTAATTTTAGGCGAACCCAAAAAATTAAACAGTTTTTTTTTTAATATATTTTAATGAGTTTAATAAGACTAAATATTAAAGGGATTTCATACAGTCAAACTCAAAATGGTGCTTATGCATTAATTTTGAGTGAAGAAAATGGAGATCAAAAATTACCAATCGTTATAGGTGCTTTTGAAGCCCAATCTATAGCCATTGCACTAGAGAAAGAAATTATGCCACCCAGGCCTCTAACCCATGATTTATTTAAAACCTTTGCAATACGATACGATATTGTTGTTCAACAAGTAATTATTCATAAATTATTAGATGGTGTTTTTTATTCTAGTATTATTTGTGAAAGAGATGGCATTGAAGAAATAATAGACGCAAGAACTAGTGATGCTATTGCTTTAGCACTGCGTTTTGATGCACCAATTTTTACCTATAAAAATATTTTAGACAAAGCTGGTATTAAAACGGAAGTAGAGCCCTACAAAAATGATCTTTCCAAGAAAGCAGCGACTGTTATCAAACAGCTTATTACTGGTGACGATAAAGAATCTCCTATTTCTAATCGAGAAGACTTCAGCAAGCATTCATTAAAAAAACTAAAAAAAATGCTTGAAGATGCAGTTAATAACGAAGAATATGAAAAAGCAGTAAGTATTCGAGACGAAATTTCAAAAAGACAATAGCATCCTATGCAAAAATATTTATTAGTTGGAGTTTTAGTTTTAGTTCAGTTTATATCATTTGGACAAAACTTAGAGAAAAAATGGCAGTTTTCTAGTATTGAAAATGCAGAAGGAGAATCTTTAATAAGTATAAATCCAGAAAACGACTTTTTAATACTAAGGGATGGAACTTTTTCATACGAATTAGAAGCTAAAGAAAACTTAAAAGCTTCCGGAGATTATATGTTCCAAAATAAGTTATTGATTTTTTATTACAATCAACCTACAGATTCTATAAGAAGGTATAAAATAAGCGAGCTTACCGATTCAACATTAATATTTACTGAAAATGGATCGAATTATAAATTTATAAGTTCCATCGGCGAACAAAAAGAGGATATACTACAATCAGAATCGAATTCAGGAGTAATACCAAGTCAAGGTTTTTCTTTTACGAGTATTTGGAAAGGTGTTTTAGGAATGACTTCCTTGTTATTTATCGCATTTTTATTTAGCAGTAACAGAAAAGCTATTAATTGGAAAACAGTAGGTATTGGCTTAGCGTTTCAATTATTTATTGCTATTGGTGTGCTAAAAGTTTCTTTTGTACAAAATGCATTTGAAGCTGTTGGAAAAGTATTTGTAAGCATATTAGAATTTACAAGAGCTGGTAGTAAGTTCTTATTTGAAGGACTGGTAGTAGACATGGATACGTTCGGATTTATTTTTGCATTTCAAGTATTACCAACTATCATCTTCTTCTCTGCATTAACATCTGTATTATTTTACTTTGGGGTTATCCAAAAAGTAGTTAAAGCCTTTGGATGGTTATTATCAAAACTATTAAAAATATCTGGTGCCGAAAGCTTTAGTGTCGCTGGAAATATCTTTTTAGGACAAACAGAAGCTCCCCTTCTTATCAAAGAGTATTTAGAAAAAATGACTAAATCAGAAATACTTTTAGTAATGATTGGAGGAATGGCAACTGTTGCAGGCGCCGTTCTTGCTGCATATATTGGGTTTTTAGGTGGTAATGATCCTGTACTTAGATTATTGTTCGCAAAGCATTTATTAGCAGCATCGGTTATGGCTGCGCCAGGTGCCATTGTAATTTCAAAAATATTATACCCACAAACCGAGGTCATCAATACAGATGTTGAAGTTTCTTTAGAAAAGATTGGATCTAACGTATTAGATTCGATCGCAATCGGAACTACAGAAGGATTAAAGTTGGCTGTAAATGTTGGCGCTATGTTATTAGTTTTTGTTGCCTTTATAGCAATGTTCAATGGAATTCTAGGTTGGCTTGGAGGTTTTACTACTATTAATAGCTGGGTTGCAGCAAATTCTTCCTATGATCAACTTTCATTAGAAGCCATTCTTGGTACTGTATTCGCTCCATTAATGTGGTTAATTGGAGTTGCAAAAGAAGATATGATGATGATGGGACAACTTTTAGGAATCAAATTAGTAGCTAGTGAATTTCTTGGCTACATACAGCTTGCAGATCTTAAAAACGTTGCCAATGCAACCCATTTAACCTATGAAAAGTCAATTATCATGGCCACCTATATGTTATGCGGTTTTGCAAATTTTGCTTCCATTGGCATTCAAATTGGGGGAATTGGATCATTAGCACCGGGACAACGTAAAACCTTATCAAAATTTGGAATGAAAGCATTAATCGGTGGTAGTATCGCATCTTTAATTTCAGCTACCATCGCAGGAATGATAATAGGATAAGATTAATTTTAATCATTTTTTTAATGTTTCTTTTCTTATCTTTTAAAGATTATGACGTAAATCCCTGCTTTAAATTTTAATTATATATAACCTCTTGTTATTCACTATTTACGTTGATAACTTTTAATAATATAAAGGTCCTTTAGAAATAATTATCTAAAGCTTTTTTTTATTTTTAACGTCATAAGAATTTGAATCTATTATTATAAAACCCCCTTTTATTACGAAGAGTCATTTATGAAACAATACCACGATCTTATAAAGCATGTTTTAGAAAACGGAACCACAAAACAAGATAGAACAGGAACAGGAACTAAAAGTGTTTTTGGTTACCAAATGCGATTCGACTTAAGCAAAGGTTTCCCAATGGTAACTACAAAAAAACTTCATTTAAAATCAATCGTTTATGAATTATTATGGTTTTTAAAAGGCGATACCAATATTAAATACCTTCAAGAAAATGGAGTTCGTATTTGGAATGAATGGGCAGATGAAAAAGGTGATTTAGGTCCTGTTTACGGATATCAATGGCGTAATTGGAATGGTGATGAAATTGATCAAATTTCAGAAATCATCGAAACGATTAAAACCAATCCAGACAGCAGAAGAATGTTAGTTTCTGCATGGAATCCAAGTGTGTTACCTGATACCGGTAAAACATTTTCAGATAATGTAGCTAATGGTAAAGCAGCTTTACCTCCTTGTCACGCTTTTTTTCAATTTTATGTAGCCAATGGGAAGTTATCTTGTCAATTATACCAGCGAAGTGCTGATATCTTTTTAGGAGTCCCCTTTAACATAGCATCCTATGCATTATTTACCATGATGATGGCTCAAGCTTGTGGACTGGAAGCAGGAGATTTTATACATACTTTTGGCGATGCACATATTTATAGCAATCATCAAGAGCAAATAGATCTTCAATTATCAAGAGATCTAAAACCGCTTCCTAAAATGATTTTAAATCCAGAAGTGAAAAATATTTTCGATTTTACATTTGATGATTTCACTTTAACAGATTACGAACACCACCCGCATATTAAAGGTGCTGTAGCTATTTAATTTATTTTAAAAAAAAGAATATGTTCTCTAAATCTAAAAAAGAATTTCGAAATAACGCTGAACAAAGAGAGCAATACGAATATGCTCGAAAGCGAATTCTTCAAAAAAAAGGTTTACTTTCTCATTTCATTTATTTTATTGTTGGTGCCATTTTATTGGCTATTATTAATTTAGCTTTAGGAGTTGGAAAGGAAATTACTCTAATAGGCTATCCTTGGTTTGTATGGACAATTGTAGCATGGGGGTTTTTATTTTTAATCCATGTTTTTAATGTTTTAATTAAAAATAAATTTATGGATAAAGAATGGGAAAATCATCAATTAGAAAAACTAAAAAAGATACAGGAAGAAAAGATATCTGAATTAGACAAGAAAGCAGAAAAAGAAGTGACACAGAAACTAGAAGCTGAAAAAAAAACACTAGACTCGGAGGAAAAAATATGATTACAATTATAGCTGCTGCTGGATCTAATAATGAACTAGGCAAAGACAACGATCTGGTTTGGCATTTACCAAAAGACTTTAAACGATTTAAGAAATTAACTACTGGTCATCATATTATCATGGGACGAAAAACATTTCAATCGTTTCCAAAACCACTACCAAATAGAGTACATATTGTTATTACACGTAATACCGATTACCGTCCAGAAGGTGCTATTATTGTTCATTCCATGACTGAAGCATTGGAGCTCTCAAAAAATGATTCTCAAATTTTTATTATTGGTGGAGGAGAAATCTATCAACTAGGAATGAAAATAGCAGATAAAATTGAATTAACCAGAGTGAATAGCTCATTTGATGCAGATACTTTTTTTCCTGAAATCCCTTCAGAGGATTGGAAGCTTATTTCTGAGGAATTCCATTTAAAAGATGAAAAACATAAATTTGATTTTTCTTATCAAACCTTTGTTAGCAACTAAACTTTATAAAATTTAATTAATAAATTATTTTTGAATCGAATTAAGAACAATAATCATCTTAAAGAAATAAAGATTTACAAACTCCAATAATAAAATAATATAAACAGATGAACGCATATATTTTTCCGGGACAAGGAGCACAATTTACAGGAATGGGATTAAACCTATACGAAAAGTCTTCCAAAGCAAAAGAATTGTTTCATCAAGCTAATGAACTTTTAGGTTTTGACATCACTAAAATAATGTTTGAGGGAACAGTGGAAGCATTAAAAGAAACTAAAGTAACCCAACCGGCAATATTTTTACACTCTACTATTTTAGCTGAAGTATTGGGCGAATCATTTCAACCAGATATGGTTGCTGGCCATTCTTTAGGTGAAATATCCGCTTTAGTTGCAAATAAAACCTTGAGCTTTAAGGATGGACTTCTTTTGGTATCAAAAAGAGCTCAAGCAATGCAAAAAGCTTGTGAAGTAACACCTTCTGCGATGGCAGCAGTGTTAAGTTTAGAAGATGCTGTTGTTGAAAAAATATGTACAGAAACCCCTGGTATTGTGGTAGCAGCAAATTATAATTGTCCCGGACAATTAGTGATTTCAGGAGAAGTAAACGCTATCCATTTAGCTTGTGAAACCATGAAGGAAGCTGGAGCAAGAAGAGCATTGGTTTTACCGGTAGGCGGAGCCTTTCATAGCCCTCTTATGGAACCAGCAAGAGAAGAATTGGCTGCAGCTATAGAAAACACTTCTTTTTCAAATCCTGCATGTCCTATTTATCAAAATGTAAGTACTACCGCCGTTATTGATCCTTCAGAAATTAAAAAGAATTTAGTTTCTCAATTAACTGCACCTGTAAAATGGACTCAAAGCATGCAGCAAATGATTGCAGATGGAGCTACTCATTTTATTGAGGTAGGACCCGGAAATGTATTGCAAGGTCTAATGCGGAAGATAGATAGAAGCCTAACTACTAGTGCCGCTTCATTTGAACTCTAACTACTTTATTTTAAACTTTCCTGCCACTTCCATGAACTAGCCAATGCTTCTTCTAAACCTAATTTAGCTTTCCAACCTAATTCATTATTGGCTAAACTAGTATCTGCATAAGCTGAAGTTACATCTCCTGGACGTCTGTCTACTATTTTATAATCCACTTTTTTATTCGTAGCTTTTTCAAAAGCATTTATGACATCCAGCACGGAACTTCCTTTTCCAGTTCCGATATTAAAAAACTCAAACTTTGCTTTGTTTTTATTTTTCAACAATCTATTTAAGGCTATAATATGAGCTTTTGCTAAATCTACAACATGAATATAATCGCGAACTGCAGTGCCATCGGGAGTGTTATAATCATCACCAAAAACAGACAGACATTCTCTAATTCCAGCTGCAGTTTGCACTACAAATGGAATTAAATTTTGAGGAACTCCTAAAGGTAATTCGCCAATTTTAGCGGTTTCATGTGCTCCAATCGGATTAAAATAACGCAATGCAATTGCCTTTAATGCAGTTACTTTTGTAGTGTCCTCAATAATAATTTCACCCATTTTTTTTGTAGCGCCATAAGGAGATTCTGCAGGTTTTGTAGGTGCATTTTCCGTAATTGGCAATTCATCTGCTTGGCCATAAACTGTGCAAGAAGAACTAAAAATAAAGTTAGCCACCTTGTTCGCAATCATTTCCTTTAATACATAGGTTAATGTTGTAATATTATTTTCATAATACTTTAATGGCTCATTCACACTTTCACCTACCGCCTTTGAAGCCGCAAAATGAATTACCCCATCAATGGAATAGTTTTTAAAGAATTGCTCAACTGCTTGTTTATTTTTTAAATCTATTTCTTCAAAATCAGGTTTAATTCCTGTAATAGAGGTGATCCTACTTAAAACCTCTTTGGAAGAATTGGAAAGATCATCGATAATTACTACCTCAAAACCTGTTTTTTGTAATTCAACTACGGTATGAGAACCAATATATCCTAAACCTCCAGTTACCAATATTTTTTTCATGCTAATTGTTTTTTAAAAAATCAATAACCGTTGAAGTTATAAAATCGATTTGTTCATCCTCCAATTCTGTGTGCATAGGCAAAGAAATAACTTCATTTATTAATTGATTGGTTACTTTAAAGTTTTCTTCTTTATACCTATCATCTACATATGCTTTTTGCAAATGCAATGGAATTGGATAATAAATACCACAAGGAATTCCATTTTTATTTAAATGTGCAGCTAGCGCATCTCTATCAGCATTTATAATTTTTAAAGTATATTGATGGTATACGTGTAAATTACATTTTTCTTTATTTTCTATAGAACAGTCGCAAAAACAACCAGGAGTAATTACTCCATCAATCCCTTGAAAAGCCTTTGCATATTTTGAGGCTGCCAATCGCCTAGCATCATTATAGGCATCTAAATTTGGAAGCTTAGCTCTTAAGACTGCAGCTTGAATTGAATCCAATCTTGAATTTACTCCTACTACATCATGATGGTACCTTATATACATTCCGTGGTTTACAATACCCCTAATTGTGTGAGCCAAATCATCATCATTTGTAAAAATAGCACCACCATCTCCATAACAACCCAAATTTTTAGAAGGGAAAAATGAGGTAGAAGCTACGTGTCCTATCGTACCCGTTTTCTTTTTAGTGCCATCTTTTGAAGCATAATACCCACCAATACCCTGAGCATTATCTTCAATTACAAATAAGTTATGCTCATTTGCTAATTTCATGATCTCATCCATATTTGCAGCTAAACCAAATAAATGCACAGGCACTATTGCCTTCGTATTTGGAGTAATTGCATTTTTAATAGCATTTACATCTATGTTAAACGTAATAGGATCTACATCGACTAATACTGGTGTTAATCCCAATAAAGCAATAACCTCAACGGTTGCAGCAAAAGTAAAATCGGCCGTTATTACTTCATCGCCAGGTTTTAAACCTAAACCCATCATAGCTATCTGTAATGCGTCTGTACCATTGGCACAAGGAATCACATGTTTAACTTCTAAATATGCTTCTAATTCTTTTTGAAAAGCATGAACTTCTGGACCATTTATAAAAGCAGTTGTTTCAATTACGTTTAAAATGGATGCATCTACCTGATCCTTTATTCTATTATATTGACCTTTAAGATCAACCATTTGTATTTTTTTCATGCGCCTATAATTATTATTTTTAATGGGCATATGCTGTTCGCTACTATTCAAGTATATGAGTCTGTAAAATAATATACTCGTTTTATACGTTTCGCCCTAAAGCCTTTAATTATTACAAAATAAAGTACAAAATTACAAAATTTGAAATCGACAAACAATGTAATTCCATAAAGAAACGTATTTTAGCAGTATAGTACTATCTGATGCATTTATTATATAATTTTTCAATATTTATAACCAGTAAGCTAATTTTGCTAACTACTTTTTTTAGTAAAAAAATGAGTCTGTTTGTTGATGGTAGAAAAAAAGTTTTTAAAACCCTAAAAGAAACCATTCATCCTAATGATAAAACCATTTGGTTTCATTGCGCATCTTTAGGAGAATATGAACAAGGTGTTCCTATCATGGAAAAAACAAAAGAGTTATTTACTGACCATAAATTAATTGTCACCTTTTTCTCCCCTTCAGGCTTTGAAGTAAAAAAAAACGCAACTCTTGCGAACATTGTTCTTTATTTACCAATTGATACGGTGTCAAACGCAAAAAACTTCATTGAATTAGCACATCCTTCATTAGCCATTTTTATTAAATATGAGTTTTGGCCCAATTATTTAATTCAATTAAAAGAAAAAAAAATACTCACATTTTTGGTTTCAGGGCTGTTTAGAAAAGATCAGATCTTTTTTAAACCCTATGGAGGTTTTATGAGAAAAGTATTAAATAGTTTTGATCACTTTTTTGTTCAAGATGAAACTTCAAAGAAATTGTTAAACAATATTAACATCAAAGAAACTACTGTTAGTGGCGACACAAGGTTTGATCGTGTTAGCAATCAATTACTTCAAGATAACAACTTAGCGTTTATTTCAGAATTCAAACAAAATAATCTATGTATTGTTTGCGGAAGTACCTGGCCTGAAGATGAAGCCGTTTTAATTGATTATATCAATAAAGCTTCAGATGATGTGAAGTTTATAATTGCTCCTCATGAAATAAATGCTTCTAAAATTGAATCGTTTAGAAAAAATATTCAGAAACAAAGCAGCTTGTTTTCAAAAAAGGAAGAAACTAATATATCTGAATACAATGTGCTTATTATAGATATTGTTGGCTTACTTACAAAAATTTATTCGCATGCTGACATAGCTTATATAGGTGGCGGCATGGGTGATACCGGATTGCATAATATTTTGGAACCTGCCACATTTGGAGTTCCAATCGTAATTGGCAATCATTTTGTAAAATTCCCTGAAGCTAAAGAGCTGAAAGAGTTGAAAGGTCTGTTTTCAATTTCAAATGCAACTGAATGCTCTAAAATACTAGAAAAGCTCGTAACTGATAAAAACGCTAGAATTGAATCGGGTAAAATAGCTAAGAAATTTATCGAAAACAATAAAGGAGCTACCAATACAACAATGAATTATATCAAACAATTAAAAGGAAAATCGCTTATCTAAGGCTGTTTATTTGATCCTTTAAGTCTTCCATAGCTTTTTAGCACTGACGCCCGCAATTCAGATTGGATTCGAACGTATTCGAATCCCCCGTAATTGAGGTTATACATTGTTATATGCCGTATTAATCAATCAATTCAATCTCTCCAGGCCTCCAGGATTTATCATACCAAGGCTCTGTCGGACTGTAAAGCCTTAATACTACAAACCATCCTTTACCAGGAACTGTTTGTGTCCAGTTGGCTTCCATGCCCTCAGGTGCATCAGGTCCATAATACAGGTCCACAGAACCATCCTCGTTAACAATCATGTTAGTATCTCGCTGACTTTGTTTACTTGGATAGGGTTGGGTTGTTTGAAGCATAGACCGTGTTTGAGGGTCGTAAACGCACATGGACCAAAACTTAAGTGCTGGCGCATCTCCTGGAATGTTTACCTTGTAATTTTTGGATCCGTCTAAAAAGTTTCCATTAGAATCCAGATAGCCCCAGGCGTATTGCGATCCTTTTCCAACAAGCTCAATAGCCATCATTGGTGTATTAACTGTGGCAAAATAGTAAAACATGGTACGGGCATCTAAATTACGGCCGCCCAAACCTTCATCTTTTAGAAATTGATAATTATTTCCGGGATAACCGCGTTTCCAATAGCTGCCATCGTATAAAAATTCTTCACTATTTCGTTCATTCCAAAGCGTTGCGCGAGCTGTGGCATTAGCCACAGCTACAGCATCAGTGAGTATACTTTTCATACGCTGATCAGGGTTGAAAGGTTTGCCTTTCTGAATTCCAATTGATGCAAATTGACCTCTAATTTCAGGACTAAATAATTCAATGGGTTCACGCTGCACAATTTGATTCAGTTCTTCATAAAATTTGAAATTATTGGCATGTATGGTATTAAATGTTTTACCTGAGCCATTTATAAATTCCATGGAAGGTGGCGCATCGGCTTTAGAAAGCGGGTATATTTTTAGCCCTTCTTTCCACATTTTTGTGGCAGTATCTGACTTTCCATCAACAAGAAATCCACGAAGAGCAACCCAATTGACATAACTCGGTGATTTGGTAACAAAATAGGTTTCGCCATTTATAACTTGTTCTTTTCCACCAATTGGACCCTCGAGTTCCCCATCATAGTCTGGAGGGAGGATTAAATATTTACCACCTTGACCTCTGTCTGGTCCTGGAGCCCCCATATCAATAACAAAGCGGAAGTAAGCATCATTAACCGTTCCGGGTCCAGCCCCCTTAGGAATCTCTATAACAGTTGGTCCATCTTTTTTTAGGTTAAGAAAAGGAACTGCATAGACGGTGCTTGTATTACCAGTCAAAAAGAGAGGATTACTATCCATAAGTTGGTCGAAAACAACTACTTGATTTGAGTTTTCCGCACCTAGCGAAGCCAGCCCCCTACGAAGTCCTTCTATTGATGTGGCTGGAATACCATTGAGAAAAGTTTCAATACCACGTAAAAAATCCAAATTGTCATAAACCAATTTCGCAGTTTCTTTAGTAGGGATACCATCAAAGAAATTTAATGTGCCAATCCTCGTTTCAACTTTGTCTGGAGTTAGAATAAAATCTGGAATTTCAGTATTGTACTTTGAGCGAATTTCATCAATAGAATTACTATCGATACTGATATCTTGGTTATCAGTTTTGCAGCTCCATAAAAAAATTCCAATGAAGAGTGCAGAA
>Ga0206131_10000042_pt1 | contig 173794 bp, 138 predicted proteins | sample Helgoland_Spring_FD_148636 | JGI IMG/M metagenome (GOLD analysis project Ga0206131, IMG submission 148636) | Pelagic subsurface seawater microbial communities from Kabeltonne, Helgoland, North Sea - Helgoland_Spring_Bloom_20160517_1 | ecosystem: Environmental > Aquatic > Marine > Epipelagic ...
GAATTAGATTTTGATGCAGATAACAGAAGACCTAAAGCAGGTGATGATGTTATTTTCACAAGCAAAGCTGACAAAGCAAACTCATTTAAGTGGACATTCTTCCCAAGTTCTTCTGTAACATTTACAGGTGGAACGGATGAATCATCTGCTAGCCCTCAAGTAGCATTCTCTGCTCCAGGTAAGTACACTGTTTCATTGAAAGGATGGAATAACTTATCTCCAACAGATTCAGCTACTTCATACGCTCAGGTAATTAAAGATCAGTTCATTATTGTAATTGATTACTGTAAGCCAGTTATTGGTGTAACAACAAGTTCTGACGTTGCCATTAGCCAAGTTATCTTGGAAGACAACGCAACACCAAGAGCTACTTTAATTGACAATGAGTCAACGGAAGAAATTGGTTACACAGACTTTACAGAGGACATTAAAGCTGCTGAATTAACTTTTGGTGGAACATACAATGTAACGGTTGCAAGACAAACCAATGCCAACAAAGTAAACCGTAAGGTTTGGATTGATTGGAACATTGATGGAGACTTCGACGATGCTGGTGAAATGGTATTGAATGAAGGTACTACAAGCAACAAAACAGTAATGGGAAGCTTTACTGTACCTGACTTAGCAAAATCATTTGAAGGCACAACTCGAATGAGAGTTGGTATTAGCTATAACAACGACCCTAACGTACCATGTGGTGCTTCAGGTGGAGTTGCTGGTGCGAACAGAATTGGCGAATTTGAGGATTATGCATTAATCTTAGCTAATGATAACACAACACCAATTATCACATTGAATGGTAATGACACTGTTTATGTTGAGGTAGGATCTACTTATGCTGATGCTGGTGCAACTGCATATGATCCAACTGAAGGCAATATCTCTTCTCGTTTAACATCTACTAGTGATGTTGATGATCAGGCTGCTGGTATTTATTACGTGACTTATTGTGTTTCGGATGCATCAGGTAATGCTGCTCCATGTGTAACACGAGTTGTTTATGTAGTTGTTGACCAGTCTGCTCCAGAATTGACATTAACAGGTGCTGATACGGTTTATGTTGACGTAATCACAGGTACTTACAATGAGCCTGGATTTAAAGCGATTGACAAAACTGATGGTGACTTAACTACTGCAGTTCAAGTAACTGGTACGGTTAACACATTCAAAATTGGAACATACACACTTACTTATACAGTTCAAGATGCACAATCAAACATCGCTTCTGCAATGCGTACTGTAATTGTTCGTGACCAAGTATTCCCAACAATCACTAATGATGACATCAAAAACATCAACGCTAGAAACGTAGTTGAGGTTCAATTACAATCTGTGTTTGTTGACAGAACTATCCCTGCTGATAACTATAGCAACGGAACATTCGGTCCACGTTTCGCTTATGTAATTTCTCCAGCGACTGCTCAAGGTGATGCAGATGTTGATACAAGAGTAAAAGGAACAACAGTAGTAACTTATACAGTAACTGACGAGTCAATGAACCAAACAGTATTGGTAATTGATTACGTAGTTGAAGATTACGTTGCTCCAGTAATTACATTAAACACATTGGATACTGTTTACCACAATGTAAACGATCCTTACACACCAGTTTCTGCGAGTGTAACGGATAACTTATATGACAATACACAAGTATCGTTGACACGTACAAGTGATGTGAATCCATTTAAACTAGGATTATACACAGATACTTATACTGCAACAGATGCATCTGGTAACGTTACGATTAGAAACAGATGGGTACGCGTATTAGACGCAGAGAAGCCAGTAATCAGTTCTAAAGTTGGACCAATTGTAAAACTTGGATTATTCTCTAACGTTAAATTAAGCGATTACTTGAAGCTTACTGACAACTATGATGCGCCAGTTGAATTACTTGCAAATCTTGATGTAACATTTAACGATGTTAACTTTTACGAAGAAGGTATCTACGCTGCTGTATTCACAACAGAAGATAACTCAGGTAATATGTCAGAGCCTTACACTTTATTGGTTGAAGTAAGCAGTGCTTACGAAGTAATTAACAGTGTAGGAAGCATCGCAGGTGTTGACTTAATGAAGGTATATCCAAATCCATCAAATGGTATCTTTAATGTATCGTTTGACTTACCATCACAAGAAGACGTAACTGTTGCAGTTTACGACATGATGGGTAACCAAGTAGCTAACATTATTGAAGGTCAACTTCAAAAAGGAACTTACACAGTTGATATGACTGGTAAGGCTGCTGGTATGTACTTTGTTCGCATGACTGCGCACAACCAAGTATTTAATCAAAAAGTGATGGTGAAATAATCCATCCTTCAACAAATACAAAAGGGGTCGTTCTTAACGACCCCTTTTTTTATTTTTGAATAATTCTAAAAAAAATGCAACCTTTTTCTTTTTATGTGTCTATTCTATTAAATGAGCATTCATTTTGAGCAGTGATGAAGAACTTGTAAAGCAATGCATCAATAATAATAGAGAAGCTCAAAAGATGCTCTTTGAGAAGTACGCTTCAAAGATGATGGGCATTTGTTTAAGATACACTTCGAGTCAGGAGGATGCAAAAGACATCCTTCAGGATGGTTTTGTGAAAGTTTTCACTCAGCTTGAAAAGTTTGAGTTTAAAAGCACATTGCAAACTTGGATGTCTCGTGTATTTACAAACTTAGCCATCAACAAAGCGACGAGAGGAGTTGCGAAGTATTCACATGTTGATATCGACGAGCAAGTTGGATTGGCATATGAAGATACTGACGAAGATTTAGGTAAATGGGGCGGACTCACACCTGCACAGGTTATGAAACACGTGAGAGAGCTACCAGAAATTTACCGATTGGTATTGAACATGTATGCAGTTGATGGGTATTCTCATCAACAAATCGCAGAAAAGTTAGATATATCAATTGGGTCTTCAAAAAGCCGCTTATCTCGAGCTCGCGTAATCTTAAAAGAAAACATTAAAAACGCTAAGTGAGCAACAAGAACGACATATTTGATGATTTGATCAAAAGCCAATTAGAGGGCTTTGATGCAAATGTGTCTATGGCAGACTGGGACGCAATTGCATCGAAATTGCCAGTTGCTGAGCGTAAAAAAGTTGCCGCCTATTGGTGGGTGACGGGTTTGGCTATTTTAGTTGTTGGCATATTAACAACTGCGATTTGGCATAATTTCAATAACGCGTCGAACGACGCTTCAGAAGTGGTTATTCTTGACGAGAATCAGACCCTACAAAAAGAATCTGTTGTTAAAAATAATAATATACCTACACCTAATGAAGCTCCGACTGAAAAGACAGTGAATGAGCCAAACCTACCAGAAAATCTTAACACAGAGATTAAAACAACTTCTACAGAGGTTGATTCAAAGACATCGGTTCAGAGTACGACTGAACCAGATAACTTACCTACTAATATTGTAGATATTAAGGCCGATGAAGACCACATTAAGGGCGTGGACGATTCGGCCTTCTCTACTGACCTTTCCGACAACTCGTCTAATGACGATGTCGATCCAGCAACAAGTAAAGAGCCTGTTATTCTTGCAGTAACTGATTCTAGCCAAACTGGAAATAAAAATGAACCTATATTAATTAAATCTAATCCAAAATGGGAGTTAGGGGTTTCGTTTTCACCTAACTGGGCGAAAAAGATAATTTCAGCAAATGGAGATAATGCATGGAGGATTAACAAGCGGTACAACCACATTGCTAATACAATGGAAAGTGGGTCAATTAGCTATCAGCTTGAGGCACATGTGAATAGGTATTTAAACGACAATGTGTATGTTAATGCGGGTATAAACTATAATCAAATAACAGAGAAGGTTAATTACAATTATGAGGTTACCGAGTTCGCTACCGAGCGCGTTGGGTTCAATGAACTGTTGTATACACCGATAGATCCACGTATAGGGGCTGTAGAAATAAATTACAGCGGCACCAATACATACCATTATATTGAATCACCAATTCGTATTGGTTATTTAAAAACCATCCCAAATGCGAAGATGAATTTCAGAGTTGAAACCGGTCTTCGATATATGGTACTTGCCGACATGTCTGGTAAAAGAACAGACGTTACGCAAATAGAGTCGTTGGTTGATTTAAAATCGGCATTTACAGAATACTCTCGGCATAATTTGGGTGCTACTGCAAATGCAGGGGTGTATTGGCAAATAATGAAAGGTAAAGGAGATTTTGGCCTTACGACCTATTATAATTATGCGTTAACGTCCATACGGAAACGTGACGAAGGAATAACAGAGAAACCCTATAACTTTGGAGTAAACTTTAGTTTACAGCGAAAAATCTGGATAAAGTGAGAAAGCTGATTTACATATCGATCCTTTTGACCTTCGGGTTCACTTCTGCTTTCGGACAGGGTTTATACCGTCTGGCGGAAGGAAATGAGGTTAATGCTGTGGAAATGGTTACTCAAAGCGACAATGGGTTATTCATTTTTGAAGTAACTGCTTCATCAACATATAAGTTGCATACTTGGAATGGCTTTGCCTATGATGATTTGGGTGAAATACCGAACCTTCCAAAGCATGGCGATACCAAAAAGGAAGATTTTAAAATCGTTGATGCTTTATACGATAATGATGTCTTATACGTACTCGGTCATGACTTTGGGCCGATAAAGACAAATCTACCAACTCGTGTATTAACATGGAATGGGACAGACTGGAAAGATATAACAACAAATACTGTTAGCAGTGCGCATAGCGCCACTAAACTGATAAAATTTAACAACAAAGTTTCAATACTAGGGATATTCCAATCTTCTGGAATACTGTCATTGAATGTTGGAACTTGGGAGGAAATTGGCAACCGTTTGGGCGTTAATACTCAAAACGATTATGTTTTAGATGCTGCTGTTTATAGAGGACGCATCTATGCCACTGGAGAGTTTACAAGACCGCTTTCAGGTCAACGATATAACACGGCGATATTCGAGAACAATGCTTGGAGACCTGTTGTGACGCCACCGTTTATTGGTAAAAGCAAGCAATTTGCAATGCTGAATAACGAACTGTTGCTTAGCGGAGAGGCCAACGTTGAATTTGATTATTTGAAATCATTTGATGGAATTGGTTGGACTAATATGTCGAATGGGTTGGAGAATGTTTTGGCTTCAGAGTTTTGGGATATGGCTGTTACAGATAATCAAATCTGCTTAACGGGAATATTTGAAAGCAGACTAACCGGAGTCCAGTTTAACTATTTAATTAAAGATTCAGACGGATGGCATTTAGGAGAACAATCCTTTAGCGATGTTCCGATGCGTTTGATCTCTAACGATAATAAGATTTACGCTTACGGTCGATTTGTGTATCCAGGTGTTCAAGCAATTGGAGAAATAGGGACACATACCGCAATGCTCTCTGGCAAGATTTACACTGACGACAATGACAATTGTGTGCTTGACGACAATGAAACTGGTCTACCTATGGCTAAGGTTACTTTAAATCCAGGTAATTTGGTAACATTTACTGATGATAAGGGTTTATATGAATTTCCAGTTGGTCCAGGGGCCTATACAATCACATTCGAACCTGGAGTCAAAGATCGTTATGGATGTGGTCGTCTTGCTACTGTAACTGTGGGTGCTCGTGTGAACTGCCAAGTACCTGACCTCAACGTCGTAGAGAAACCAAATATTGTCGATTTAGAGTTGTCTTCACAATTTAGAAACGGCTGGAAGTTAGTTCAAGGACAATACAACGAGATGCAACTCAATGCATTTAATAATGGATCAGAAGCAATAGAGGGTGCGACATTACAGTTAAAAATGGGTGACTGGTGGCAAGATGTTGAAATTACACCTACACCGACGACAATTATCGATGGAGAATACACATGGAATGTAACTGATCTTAAAAAGGGAGAACGATACACCATTACAATTAGTGGAACAATAAAAGCTGACCTTGGTCTTTATAATGATTTCTGTTTTACCGGAGATGTGGACTTCCCTCAAGTGGACGTGGCCAAGAATTCTAATCGAGAAGCGGCATTATTGACAACCACCGATGAAATAGAGCCAATATCAAAGCAGGTTGATTGTGGCAGATGGTATTCTAGTGCAACTGAAAACATATCCTACCAGATTCGCTTTGAGAACGAATCAAATGAAACGATAAACAATGTTACGGTACTTGATACCTTTGATTCAGAGTTAGTCACCAATCATGCTTGGGATTATACGGACTTAGGTCCTTCAACTAAACTAGATATCAAGATGGTTAAGGTGCCTGGTAAAGAAGAATGGAGGCTGATTTACACTTGGAACTCTACCGATGCAGGTATTGCTCCAGCCGGAGATGAAGATCATAAAGACGTGGGTTATGCATCTTTGAAATTCAAACTGCATGAATTTAGTAAACAGAAAGGTGTTGAGTTGTGTAACAAAGCACAGGTAATGCTCGAAAACAGTGAGCCGCTGTCTACAAATACAGTTTGCTCTAAAGCAACAAACCTTAGTGTGCCAGGAATTAATCTACCGTCTCAGGTATCTTTTTACCCTAATCCAGCAGACCAATACGTTGCACTGAATAACAGTTCAAATGAAAAGAGAACCCTAGAGGTGCTCAATCAAATGGGACAAGTTGTTTATACACATGAGTTGGAAGGATTCGAACAAAAACGTATTGATGTATCGTCGTTTGCTTCTGGAGTCTATGTCTTAAACGTGGTTGGATTTGAAGCGCAAAAGCTGATAATTCAATAGTCAGCGATAGCAACTGTAATCACACTTATTTTTATTTTATCAACTGTTCCTAGCACTTCAAGGCACGCTCCAATAGTCGCTCCGGTTGTGAATACATCATCTACAATGGCAACGTGTTTTCCAGTCAAAGATGTACTATCCTTTAGTCCAAATACTCCTTGAGTGCTCTCCCAACGCTTAAACCTCGATTTATGTGTTTGAGTGGTTGAACGTCGTTTTCTATACAAATTACCGGTGATTTGGGGTTTACGAACACACTCTGAAAGGGTTTCCCCGATTATTTGTGATTGGTTATATCCTCGGGAATTCAATTTAGATGCGTGTAACGGCACCGGCATGATTACGTCTATTTCGTCAAGTGCTTCTTTTTGAATTATGTGATGCCCTATTTGAGTACCCATTTGCTTTCCGATCTCCTTGTCTCCCTCATATTTGAGATTGTGCAGTATCTGTTGAATGCTATTGCCTTTTTTAAAATAATATGGCGCAAAGCCAAAAGTGATTGGAAATTGATGTCCAAGGGCTTTGTGTATTGCGTTGTGTTGTGGGTCCAAAAAAGTCTTAGGCAGTCTTAAATCGCATAAGAAACACCATTTAGACTTATTGTTTGGAAGTGGTTTGGAGCATATTACACAAGTATTGGGATATATAAGACTGAAAAAATCATTTAGCATGGTGCATTAATTCGATATGTTCTGGTGCACACAAGCAATTTTATAGACCTTTGCACCAAACCGTTGGTTTATTATGTTCGAAAATAAAGAAACAACAAATATTGATGAGCTAGGAGAATTTAGACTCATCAAACACCTTACTGATGCAATTTCATTAGAAACGGATCAAACCCTTATAGGTGCTGGAGATGATGCCGCATTAGTAAACCCAAAAGGGAAAATGGCAATTGTGTCTACCGACTTGCTTGTTGAGCAAGTTCATTTCGATATGATGTATACGCCTTTAAAGCATCTTGGCTATAAGGCAGCCGTTGTTAATTTTTCAGATATCTGCGCGATGAATGGTCAGCCGAGTCAACTTACCTTATCTATAGCCTTTAGCAGCAAATACACGCTGGAGGCGATTGAGGAGCTTTATTCGGGTGCGTTGTTAGCCTGTAAAAAATACAAAGTAGATTTAATCGGAGGTGACACCTCAACAATACCAAATGGTCTTGTGATTAGTGGAACGGCTATGGGTTTTATTGATGAAAGTGAAGTGGTCAAAAGGTCTGGGGCTAAGACGGGAGATTTGCTTTGCGTGACAGGAGATTTAGGTGGCGCATACATGGGTTTGCAGCTTTTGGAGCGTGAAAAGCGTGTTTTTTTAGAACAAAAAGACATGCAACCTGATTTAAAAAGTCATGATTATATCGTAGGGCGACAATTAAAGCCAGAAGCAAGAATAGATGTTATAGATTTTCTGAAGAAAGCGGGTATTATCCCAACATCTATGATTGACATTTCAGACGGTTTATCTTCTGAAATATTTCACCTTAGTGAATCATCGCAAGTTGATTTTACGGTATATGAAGAAAAACTGCCAATTGATCAAGATACGTTTAATATGGCTGTTGAATTTGGTATTGATGCAACTACTGCTGCGCTCAATGGAGGGGAAGACTATGAGTTGTTGTTTACCATTAAACAGGAGGACTACGAAAAGATCAAAAACGATCCTGATATCACGGTAATTGGTCATGCAAAAGATAAAGGGATGAAAAACGAATTACATTCAAAGCAAGGCAACACCTATGCACTACAAGCACAAGGTTGGAAGCATAAGAATGAGCAATAATTATTTAATGTAATATCAATTGCATTTATAACTTATATTCCTGAATTTTGTGCAATATGACACGTATTGCAAATCTTAGCCTTGTTCAATTACAGTATCTAACTGCCTTAGACGAACATAGACATTTTATAAAAGCGGCTCAATCATGTTTTGTGACTCAACCAACGTTGAGCATGCAAATCAAGAAATTGGAGGAGGAGCTTGAGGTCAAATTGTTCGATCGAAGCAAACAACCCATAATTCCAACCGACGTCGGTATATTGGTTATCGAACAAGCCAAAAGGGTTTTAAATGAAACCAAAAAGATTGAAAACATTCTTTTAGAATACAAAGGCAAGGTCGCTGGAGATTTAAATGTTGGCATTATACCAACAATCTCTCCATATTTAATGCCGCAACTTATCAGCCAAATTTCAAAGAGATACCCTGAAGTAAGACTGAATGTACGTGAATTAATGACAGAAGAGATTATTTCACTTTTACATAAAGACCATCTTGATGTTGGTATAGTTGCAACACCTCTTGAGATTGACGGAATGGTAGAGAAACCTATTTTCTATGAACGTTTTTGTATTTATTTAAACCCGAGTCATCAAGCGTATGATATGGACCAGCTGGATGCAAAAATATTGCTGGAAGACAAACTGTGGCTGCTGTCAGAAGGGAATTGCTTTAGAGACCAAGCGGTTAATCTTTGCGCTTTAAAACATACTGCTGCGCTTAAGAATTCATTCAATTACGAGAGTGGCTCCATTGAAACACTTATTCGTATTGTAAACCTCGAAGGCGGGGCAACAGTGATTCCTGAATGGGCCTCCTTAAACTTACAACCTGAGGAAAAAAAGAACATTAGACCCGTAAAAGGCAACACAGTTCGAGAGGTAAGTTTGATTTACTCAAGGAACTTTGCCAAGGCAAAATTGAGCGAAGCTTTTTACTCAACTTTGCAAGCATGTGTACCTATTCAATTGAAGAAAAATGCCGGTAATCCGGTTGCCGCAGTTGTGTAATTTCTGTTACACATTTACTATATCCTTCAAAATTAGCGGGTTATACGAAAAAAAATCATTTTCTTTGTAATAATGAAAATTTTTAACACCATCGTCAATACTGTTTTTTTGATATTTTTGACGTTGTTCGTTTCTTCTGGGTGTAAAGACTTTGATCGTCGTACCCAATTCAGAACGACGTATTCGAATCGCGTTGTATTAGATACAATAAATACAAAAGGGACGTCTAGTGAGGTTAAATCTGATACGCTAATAGTTGATTTCTTAGGTACTGTTAAAGACCACAGTTCAACAGAAAATAGTATAGAGAGTGTTAAGCTTGTTACTATTGGAATGGAGATTGACAAAGGCAAATCCCCTGACTATGCTAATTTCAACATAATCAAAGATTTGGAAGTTTACCTAACTGGTAAAGGAATGGACGAAATATTGGTAGGGTCAACCGACAGTATTCCATCTAACATTAAATATTTTGAAATTAAAGTTATCCCTGTGGATGATGATTTTGAAGATTTAGTAAAGTCTGAAGAGTTTACTTGCCGTATGAAATTTACACCTAGAGAGCCTATTAAAGACTCATCGTACGTAATAAAAATTACACCTACGTATCTTGTTGATACCCGTAAATTCGGGATTTAAAACCCTAATAAATTCTCAACTGGTGATGTGCTTCCAAGCATTGTCTCAGGATTTTCTAGGTAGTTTTTAACGGTTACCAAAAATCCAACCGATTCTCTTCCGTCAATAATTCGGTGGTCGTAACTCATGGCTAAATACATCATTGGTCTAGCAACTATGTCACCGTTTTCTACAACAGGTCGGTTAATAATGTTGTGCATTCCTAATATTGCACTCTGAGGTGGGTTGATAATAGGTGTGCTCATCATACTTCCGAATACCCCACCGTTCGATATGGTGAATGTTCCACCGGTCATTTCATCTATACTTAGTTTACCATCTCGTGCTTTTGTAGCTAGACGCGTCACTTCAGCTTCGATTTCATGTAATTGCATTGCCTCCGCATTTCTAATAACAGGTACCATCAAACCTTTAGGACCCGAAACAGCAATAGATATGTCCACAAAATCGTGGAATACCATTTGATTGCCATCGATGTACGCATTAACTGCTGGGTACTTCTGTAAAGCCAATACAACAGCTCTTGTAAAGAAACTCATAAAGCCTAAACCAACCCCATGTACTTCTTTAAATTGCTCTTTGTACTTCTTTCTGATATCCATTATTGGTTTCATGTTAGCCTCGTTAAACGTGGTTAACATCGCGGTCTCGTTCTTAGCCGATACAAGTCGTCTTGATACGGCCTTTCTTAAGTTCGACATTTTTTCACGTCGTTCCTCACGGCTACCATCAGAAACTTGATATCCTCCACCATTGCCTACATTGGCAAAGAGTGCATCAGCTTTGGTTATTCGCCCTCCTCGACCCGAACCTTTAACCTGGCTCGAGGCTATGCCTTTTTCACTTAATATTTTTCGGGCAGCTGGAGATGGTGTCCCCTCTGCATAGTCTGACTTAGAATCTTGTTTTGGCTCAGGTTTTTTAGCATCCACCTTAGGGGCATCCTCTACAACAGGAGATGCCGTTTTCTCAGGTTCTGCTGACTCAGGCTTCTCAGCTGACGTATCAATTGAAGCAACAACTGCTCCAACAGCAACATCCTCACCTTCTTCAACCAATATTTTCAACACACCAGCTTTTTCGGCGTTTAACTCTACAGTTGCTTTTTCAGATTCCAGTTCAGCAACGGCTTCATCCATTTCAACATAATCACCATCTTGCTTTAGCCACTGGCTGATGGTTACTTCTGTTACTGATTCTCCTACTGACGGTATTTTAAGCTCTAAAGCCATATTGAATGTTCTTAACGGCAAATTTATAAAACCAAAGCTAATAAAGTCATGTTGATTAGAAACTAAATGTTTCCATATCAGGACAGTCGATTGCTTACAGGTCAAGCGATTTATCCGTAATATTGAAACCTATAATTTCACATGTCCAATCTCTCACAGTGCTTACATGCTTTTATTACCGAATTCTTAAATTTCGGTGTTAAACATGTTGTTATCTGCCCTGGAAGTAGAAATTTTCCAATCATTAAAACAGTTGTTGCGGCCAATAAGTTTGTTAAAATTCATTCTGCCGTTGACGAACGCTCTGCTGGTTTTTTAACGCTAGGCTTGGCGCAACAAACAAACTCACCTGTAGTCGTGTGTTGCACTAGCGGTACGGCTAGCCTTAACCTCTATCCAGCAATTGCCGAGGCTTATTATAGCGAAACACCGATTATAGTATTGACGGCAGATCGACCAGCTGAAAGTGTCGACAACTGGGAAGGTCAATGCATCCGACAAAATCAAGTTTTTGACCAACACGTTGTGGCCTCATTTGTCAGTCCTGAAAATCTGTCTGATGAGTTGGTATTTAAGCAATGCGCGTTAAACTCAATCAAGACGTCATTGTCTGAAAAGGGACCAGTGCATATTAACATGCCTTTTGCTGAGCCATTTTATAGTCAATGGGATGAGCAGAAATTTACCTTGAATCCGATTGAACCTGAACCTGTTGAAACGAAAGACGTACCTGAAGATTTAATTGATCAGATAAAAAGTGCTAAGAATATTTTATGGCTGAATGGAGCTTCTAGAAACCAAATAGCCGTTCAATATCCAGCAAATCTTGTAGCCTGGTCGGATGTCACCTCGAATGTAAATCAGACTACCACACATTGGGAATCATTGGTTAGCTCAAGTGACGACCTAAACATACCTAAACCGGATTTACTGATTACTACAGGTAAGTATTTTGTGTCTAAGAAATTGAGGCATTATTTACGATCTGTAAACAACCTGAATCATTGGCATTTAAACGACGGACAAGCAATACCAACGCCGTTCGGTACCAATCCGATATCAATACCATGTGAATACCAATCTGTAGCGAATGCAGTCGGAAACCATTATAGCGATACAGCCCTTAAAACAAGGGTTAGCGCAATGAACCAAACACTTAAGTCGCATATAGATAAATTAAACTGGCTTAAACTGAGTGAAATGTCGGCGATACGTGATTTGTACGGGTTATTACCTTCAAGGGCAATCCTTCATATATCCAATTCAATGCCAATAAGATATGTAGGCTTAATGGAGCGGCGTGAGGATATTTTTCATGCGGCAAACAGAGGAACAAGCGGTATTGATGGATGTACCAGCACGGCATTGGGGGCAGCATTTGCGACCAATCAAAACGTATTTTTGTTTACAGGGGATATTGCCTTTTTATATGATATAAATGCACTTTGGCAATCCCACATACCAGACAATCTAAGAATTGTGGTATTCAATAATTCAGGAGGAGGTATTTTTGAATTGATAGATGGTCCAAATCAACATCCCGAGAGTTTGGTGTTTCAAACAACAACCCACAACCGTTCAATTTCAGAATTAGCAGACCATTTTGGCCTTAATTATCTAATCGCGAATGAATCAAGTGATACGGATGAGGTGTACAACCAATTTATACAATCAAACAAACCAACTATATTAGAAGTTAAAACCGATAGACATGCAAACAATAGGTTTTACAAGAGTTACACAAATGCAGTTATAGAATCACTGAACAATGACAGAGAATAAATTTACACATATAGACGCTGAGGGCAACCCATCAATGGTAGATGTTGGGTCTAAAAATGTAAGCCAGCGTATGGCTACTGCTCAATCAATGGTTCAATTGCCTGAAGAAGTGATTTCCATGTTGGATAACAAAGAAATTGTGACAAAGAAGGGTCCGGTGTTTCAAACAGCAATTGTAGCTGGAATAATGGCGGCCAAAAAAACGTCGGATTTAATTCCATTGTGCCATCCACTTCAATTGAATAAATGTGGAGTTGATATAGAGGTGGTAAATGGCGTGGTCGAGATCCAATGCAGTGTTAGTTGCAATGGTAAGACTGGGGTCGAAATGGAAGCACTTACCGGTGCCTCAGTTGCCGCACTTACCATCTATGATATGTGTAAGGCATTCGGACACGATATCAATATAATGGAAACGAAATTGATACAAAAATCTGGAGGTAAAAACGATTTTGACAGTAGAAAATAAACATACCAAACACAACAAAATGGCACGCAGAGTTTCTGGCACATATGGGGCAACAGAAATTGTTTTTGTTGGCGGAACATGCACTAAGGTTCAGGATGTTTCCCGTTCCATAATCACTGAATTATCCAAGGATTATGCGGTTTCCTATATTGATGCTGACCATGGTTCGTTTGACACTCCAGAAAAGGGAGATTTTCTTGAACAAGGAGGGTCTATGTTTATGTCTGATAAACAAGAGTCTATCCAATTGGTGAGACCATCATTAAGCAATGGATTTGATGCCAGAATTGCATTTAACGAATGTGATTTGGCCTTAGTCAATGGAAATCATTTTCAAGGAGAAGCTCAAATTGTGATGCTAGACTCCGTGAAAATAAAATCACTTGAGAAACGTGTAGCACAGTTAACCAATGTTATAGCTATAATAAAGGTGGAGGATCTAGCAATACCAGATTTCCTGTTAAAAGCGCTTCCTCATATTAATGAACTACCGGTTTTATGGTATACCGATACGTATGAGATAATCAATTTTATATCTAAGAGGTTAGAAGACCAAAAACCGCAATTAAATGCACTGATATTAGCCGGAGGTAAGAGCTCGCGCATGGGTCAAGACAAGGCTTTGTTGAAGTACGACAATCAAAGGCAGGTGGATAGAATATTGACTTTATTACAAGCTAAGGTGGAGGAGGTGTATGTAAGTTGTAGACGTGAGCAAAATTTAGAGGTAGATGCACCCAAAATATTCGACCGAATGGAAGATATGGGTCCGCTTGGCGCCATAACAACAGCGTTTAGGGAAAATCCTAATGCAGCTTGGTTGGTTGTGGCATGTGATCTTCCAATGATAGATTCCGACGTTATTGACCAATTAATAAGTAGCCGATCACAGAAACACACAGCAACCGCATTCTTCAATCACGAAACGGGATTTGCAGAGCCTTTAATTACAATATGGGAGCCAAAGAGTTATATGCGTATGTTGGAGTTTGAAGCGCTTGGGTTTTCCTGTCCACGAAAGGTCTTAATAAATTCAGATACGTTACTCCTAAAACCACATAATCCGACAAAACTATTCAATGTAAACACACCAGAGGATTTCAAAGTAGCCGCTAAAGCACTCGAGCAATGAACGAGAGATATCTCAGGCAAATAAGGATACCCCATTTTGGACTCGACGGCCAAGCAGCCCTCACCAAAACGAAAGTTTTGATTGTTGGTTGTGGAGGTTTAGGCTGCCCTGTGGCGATGTATTTGTCTAGAGGAGGTATTCGGCATCTTGGGCTAGTGGATGGAGACAAAGTAGATGTTACCAACCTGCATCGCCAGGTATTGTATGGTGAAGCACATGTGGGAGCCCTCAAAGTACAAGCGGCTAAGGCAGCTTTATTAGAGGCTGATAAAGGCTTGACTATTGACATTTACCCAACTAGACTTCAGAAAGTCAACTATAAAGAAATTTGTGCGACGTATGACGTTGTAGTCGACTGTACCGACAACTTTGAAACGCGATATTTAATTAATGATGCTTGCGTCCTTCTGGATAAGCCTTTGGTTTATGGTGCAGCAAATGGGTGGGAAGGGCAAGTAGCCGTTTTCAATGTAAACAAAAGTGGAAACCTGAGAGATATATTCCCTGAAATGCCAAAGCCAGGAACAATCCAAAACTGTGAGGAAGCCGGAGTTTTAGGCGTCACCACTGGGGTAATTGGTAATATGATGGCATTGGAGGTAATAAAGGTGGCAACAAAAATTGGGACTCCTTTAGTGAATCAACTTGTTCAATTTGACGGTGAAACCAATGTGTATCATAGTTTAAAATACAAGCCAGGCAGATCTCCTTCGAATGTTCAGATTGAAGGCACTACACAAATAACATGGAAGGCGTATCACAGAGACTACAAAGGCGCTTTACTTGTAGATGTTCGTTCGTTGGAAGAACGCGCAGTACAGCACATTGAAAGCACTCACATGCCACTATCTAAGGTCGCTAATGACGTAAAGAGTTTGGATTGGAGTAAGCAAGTAATATTTTTCTGTGCTACGGGTAAGCGGGCATTAGAGGCGGCTGATACGACAAGGAAGCTAATGGGTAAAGAGTCATTAGCCATAATCGATACACTAGAACAATAGTTACTTTTTCTTTTTTCGCTTTTTGGGCTTTTTCAACAAGTCATTGTCGCTCATTAAACTTTTCCAATCAGCGTGTACGTCTCTTGAGAAATCGATTGTATCGGTGTACGTTTTTAAATCGATTTTTTGAACAGGCAACGGATCCCCTAAAAAAGATTCAATATCCTCTAATAAGGTTTGTTCTTCTGAGCTGCAGAATGACAGTGCAGAACCCTTGGCTGTGCCTCGCCCAGTTCGACCTACTCTATGCACATAGTTTTCCGCTAACTCAGGTAAGTCATAATTTATAACAATATCAACTCCTGGGATATCAATTCCTCGTGCGCTAATATCTGTAGCGATGAGTAATTTTACCTTCCCACTTTTAAAATCGCGCATTGTAGCGGTGCGTTCTTCGTCCGATTTATCACTGTGAATCGTTTGTGCTTCTATTTCAACGCGTTCCATTGCTTTTTTAACGCGCTCAGCACGAACCTTGGTGCGTACAAAACACAGCGTTTTGCTTTCAGAATAGTCGTTTATCACACGTTCCAAAAAGAATCGTTTGTCGTCCATTTCGACGTGAACCAAAGAATGGGTAACATTTTTCGATACTGGGTTTTTGGGAGATACCTGAATCCTGATCGGATTCTGCACTATCGAATAGGCAAGTTTTTTAATTCGTGGATTGATTGTGGCAGAGAAAAACAAGGTTTGGCGTTTTTTAGGAATAAAACGCAATAAGTCTTGAATGTCTTTTATAAAACCCAAATCAAGCATATGGTCAGCTTCGTCTAAAACTAAAATCTTCAAATCTTCGAGTTTTAAATATCCTTGACTGCGTAAGTCAAATAGCCTTCCAGGTGTAGCAACAACCACGTCAATGCCTTGAGTGAGTTTTTCAATTTGGTCGTCCTGACTTACCCCTCCGTGGATGCACAAAACCGAAATACCTAAATCTTTGGTGAAGTCCAAAAATACTTGAGTAATCTGTTCAGCTAGCTCATGAGTTGGAGCCATAACAGCGCAGATAACACCACCGGTTTGAGCTTTTTTGGGAAGTTTAAGGATGTTCTGCAAAACCGGGATAACGAATGCAGCTGTTTTGCCAGTGCCAGTTTGAGCAATCGCCAGTACATCTTCTCTACGCAGAATGGCAGGGATAGATTTGAACTGAATATCTGTTGGGCGTTTAAACCCTTTTTCAAGAATGTTGTGTTTTAACTTGTCAGATATACGATAATCCTCAAATTTCATGATGCAAAGTTACTGTTTAAGGATGAGCAGACACCCACACTTCTCCATCTTCGAAAAATTCCTTTTTCCAAATAGGTACAGATTCTTTTAATGTATCTATAGCAAATTGACATGCACTGAATGCTGCACCACGATGAGCGGCGCCTACGGCAATAATTACGGGAATATCGCCAATGGCTAATGTGCCAATTCTGTGATGAATGGCTATGGCCGAAATTTCAAATTGTTCTAGTGCTTTGCCGGCAATCTTGTCCATTTCTTTCATCGCCATAGATTCGTAGCATTCAAAATGTAATTGGTGTACTGTTCGACCATCGGTTGCGTTGCGAACTGTTCCTATAAATATACATTCTGCACCGTTACTATTGCCTGAAGCAAAATCCCTACAAGTACCTATTTCTAATGGTTCGGCTGATAAATGAATATTTTTTTTCATTTTTTATTGGTGTCGTACAACAAAACAGATTTGGGTACGTTAGTTGTACTGATATAGATAAAAAGTGATAACATTATTCTTAATTTATTTGGTACGTCAGTACTTTTCGGCACGCTAAAATTAGCCTCCACTAACTGGTGGAATTAACGCCACTACATCTTGATTTTTTAGAACGTCATCATCGTTCGCATATTCTTCGTTTACTGCGAAAGCCAGCGCATTTAGTTTTTTAAGTTCAGGGAACTCTTTAAATATGTTTTCTCGAAAAGATTTAACAGACGGATTTGTGGGTAACGGAAAGTCTAATTCCCTCTTGCCAATAATATCGCGTGCCGCACCAAATATCAGTACCTTCATTATATCAGTAATCTATAAAATATTCGTAGAGAAGCAAAGATAACAAGTACCGCGGTAAGTCTTTTAACACGTATTTGGGTTAAGATATTAATGTTCACTCTTGACCCAATTAGTCCGCCTACACCAACGGCCAACAGTAGCGGAACCAATACCGACCATTCAATCGTTATAGAGACAGCATAAGATTGTCCTGCTAATCCGGCAAGAGAGTTTACCAAGATGAAAAAACTAGAAGTGGCCGCAATTACTCGGGCACTATCCCATTTGATGAGATACAACAATGGGGCGAGAAAAATACCACCGCCTATTCCCACCAACCCAGACACGAAACCAATGATGCCGCCTATTACAAGATTAAGGGCTACGCTGGATGATTTGGGGTTACTTGTATTGTGAGGTTGTTTAATCATCAATAATCCAGATACAAGTAAACAACTGGCTAAAAGAATGAAGAATGACTGATGAGGTAGTTCAATGCTGCCTCCCAAAAAGGCCAATGGAACACTGGTGATGACCAAAGGAAGTGCCTTCTTGACATTTAACAGCTTATGTATTATAAAGACAGCTGTTCCACCACTAACGACAACTACATTACAGCAAAGGGCAATAAACCTTAATTGAGAAGGAGGGAGGTCCGTAAATGATAGGATCGCGATGTACCCTGAACCACCACCAAAACCTACAGAAGCGTATAGAATTGCAATGAGGAAAAAGAGAATTGCGTTTCCCATTAGTTATCTCGCTTCTCAAAAGTTTCGTTTCTCTTAGACTTGACGCGTTCAACAATCAACCCGATAATGAGGATTGCAGCGATAAGAAAAAACAGTGATTCTAGAAACAAAATTATTGAAGTGAAATTCAAGTTATTTAAACTTTACAGCCGTACCATAGGCAAGTATCTCTGCAGTTCCTTGCATAATCATGGCAGTGGTGAGTCTTACGTTAACAATCGCATCTGCACCAAGTCGCTGTGCATCTTGAGTCATTCTTTGGATGGCTTGTTCTCTACTTTCTGCTTGTAGTTTTGTATACTCGTTAATTTCACCACCAACAATATTCTTTAAACCTGCAAAGATATCTCGGCCGATGTTTCGAGCGCGTACAGTGCTTCCTCTAGCAACACCAAGAATTTCAGCAATATCTTTATTAGGGACGGTTTCGGTTGTTGTAAGTATCATGATAGCAAATTACAACAATTTCAAGGTGAAGAACGAAACAGCTTATTTTTTTCGATTAATTACGAAATCCAACAGGTCAATAAGCGATTGTTTATTATTTACACCCTTCATATTATTCAAAACGTCTAACGCTTTTTGATGATAATTGTTAAGATGTGTTTTGGCGTATTCGATACCACCGTGATCAACAACAAACTGGATTACTTTTTTAACACTCGCTTTGTCTTTTTTATCTGATTTGATAATTCGGATGATGGACTTTTTTGTTGACTTATCTGCTCCTTGCAAGGCATGGATTAGCGGTAAAGTCATCTTTTTTTCTTTGATATCGATGCCTGTCGGTTTGCCTATATCACTATCCCCATAATCGAAAAGATCATCTTTGATCTGAAATGCTATACCAGTATATAAACCAAACTCAGACATTTGGTCTAATACCTCTTGATCGTGCACGTTTGACGCGGCACCAATGGCACAACAGCTGGCTATCAGGGATGCGGTTTTTTTAGATATTATGTCGTAATACACTTCCTCCGTGATGTCTAGCTTACGCGCTTTTTCCATCTGGAGTAACTCTCCCTCACTCATCTCCTCAACGGCAGTAGAGAGAATCTCTAGCATGTCGTGGTCCTTATTTTTTAGGGCAAGGAGTAATCCTTTTGATAAGAGATAATCACCTACTAAGACCGCGATTTTATTTTTCCATAAGGCATTAATAGAGAAAAACCCACGGCGCTTATCCGAATCGTCAACTACGTCGTCGTGCACTAAGGTAGCGGTATGTAACAATTCTACAAGCGATGCACCTCGGTATGTTCGTTCGTTAACCTCACCAAATAATTTGGCGCTTAACAATACAAACATCGGACGCATTTGCTTCCCTTTACGTTTCACGATGTAGGTCATGATTGTGTCGAGTAAAGCAACACGACTTTTCATGTTTTTCCTGAAACGCTTTTCGAACTCAGCAAGTTCCGCGGAAATTGGATGTTGGATATCTTTAAGACTTGTCGCCATCAGAAAATAGGAGCTGCAATATACTTGTAATTGGGGTTTATGAATATTAAACAATAAAAAAAGGGCTTTGTTTAAAAGCCCTTTTGAAGATTATTTAAGTCGATTATTCGATCACTTCACCCTCTGAGGCAGAGTAAAGAAGTTTAAGCGAATTGATCTTTCTAAGTTCTTGTTTTATGTCCTGAATTAAGCCCATCTTCACTGAACGATCAGCTTTAATTGCAGTTGTAAGGTAATCACGGACACCTTCTGGATGTTCGTTCTTTTTAAGTGTGATATACGCTTGGACGCCATTGGCTCCTTCCACCATGCCAAACTTATCGTCAAACTGAATTCTTGGCGCAGTACCACTCTTAGACGTGTTTATTGGAGGTCCAACTAATATGTGATTTACCCAAGATTTCTTTTCGATCTTCTCAACTTCAGAAACAATAGGTAACGCTGTTTTAACCAATACCGTAGGGTCACGCATCTTGGTAGCTACCATGAAGAAGAACAACAGCATAAATACGATATCTGGCAATGCAGAGGTATTAATCGCTGGTAATTCTTTGCCTTTATTTTTTTTAAATTTTGACATAACTAGTTGCTTGATGAGTATTCTACTGGTTCTGCTTCCGAAATCTTCATTGGATACTTCTTCTGCACCTCTAGCGCTTGTTCACTCTTTTTAGGTAAGTCTTTAAAAGACCTCCCAAATTTGTTGAGTGCGTATTCGTCCCTTGCTTCAACATAAGCCCGAATCAACTCATTATATACTTCTACATAACGTTGAACCGAAGTACCCCTATCATTTTTAAGAGATACAATCGCTGCCTGTGATGAATCAGCAAAGTTTGGTAAACGGCCTTCATTTTGAATGTGACGTTTTGTTAATTCAGTTAGTTGATTAATACGAAGTGGTTTACGTTCCACAAGTAATTGATCTCCCGAATTTACAAGCACTTCAAGCACGTTTCTATCATTTTGTTCCACTACTGGAGGTGGTACATTTGGATCTGGGTAAGGCGGAAGTTGTACCCGCAATCCTTTTTGTTGATCCATGGTTGTAGTTACCAAGAAGAAAACCAAAAGCAAGAAGGCGATGTCGGCCATTGAGCCGGCATTAATTTCAGGAATTTTTCTACTTTTTCTTGCCATTGTTATACTTATTTATCAAACATTGTTTTAACCGAAGAAGCTACTGCTAATACGATTGTTAAGCCAATCATGATGCCGGCAACCCAAACTCCCGCATGTGAAAATTGGAAATCTTTTAAGGTAACCCCGTCATCAATCATTGCTTGAGGAACAACATCACTAGCCATTGATTTGCCGATAAAAAATAACACGGCTAACACAACGATACCAGCAATTGTCCATATCAATGCTTTAGGCTTTTGGATAATTCCTAATAGCGATAATACAAGAGCTGCAAGTACAGCGACCCCTATGTAAATGTATGATTGCCATAAGCCAAACGACGCTGGCCCTTTTTGCAACACCTCATTATCACTAGGGATTGTATACGTTCTGTACATAAATATAAGCAACAGCAACACAACGATGCCGTAGTATATGTATGTAATTAATCTTTTAGCATTCATAGGCTTTAATTAGCTTGTTTTTACAACGTTGTTTTTGATCAACATGTCTACCAAACGAATAGAGGCATCCTCCATGTTGTTGACGATGGAATCAATTTTTGATACCAATAAGTTGTAAAATATTTGCAGAATGATCGCAACAATAAGACCCGCTACTGTTGTTAAAAGGGCTACTTTAATACCTTTTGCAACAATTGCTGGAGAAATATCACCCGCGTTCTGAATATCGTCAAATGCTTTAATCATACCAATTACTGTACCCATGAAACCCAACATTGGGGCAAGTGCAATAAATAGTGATATCCAAACAAGACCTTTTTCCAATTGACCCATCTGAACTTCTCCATAGGATACAACAGATTTTTCAACGTGATCTAAGCCTTCATCTGCTCGGTCTAAACCTTGGTAGAAAATGCTGGCCACCGGACCTGGGGTGCTTCTTGCTACGTCTTTTGCAGACTCAATTCCACCAGAAATTAAAGCGTCTTCCACTTTTTTGATGAATTTGTCAGAATTAGAACTAACACTGAATAATGATAATAATCTTTCAATTACGATCGCTAAACCTAGAATTAAACATAATAAAGGAAGGGCCATAAAACCAGCACCACCTTCGATAAATTTATCACGAATTACCGCGATTCCTTCACCTTTCTCAGATTTTTTGTCATCTGCTTCAACCTCTTCACTAGCTTCAGCTACTGCTTCACCTTCTTCAGGAGCCGCTTCTTCTGTTGCTATTTCTTCCGATGCTGCTTCAGTGGCATCCGGCGCATCGGCACTCTCAACCTCAGTTGTTTCAGGCTCTGTCGCTGTTTCCTGAGCATAAGCGGATAGGTTCATACCTACGAATAGCGCAAATGCTAAAATCAATACAATCGTTTTTTTCATTATTTCAGATCTTTTATAAGATATTGTGACTACTGGCAAAAATAGAAAAACTTTGATATTAACCTTATCAATTAATAATCAATTTATTTTTATCCTTATTCCCGGTAATACAATGGTAATGCTACATTTTTATTGCCAATTTATGCTTTATGTTTGAGGAATAAACGGATTGAGTTGACAAACGGAAATGGCTAAATCAAAAACGGTATTCTTCTGCCAAAACTGCGGGGCGTCATCGCCTAAGTGGATAGGGAACTGTCCTTCATGTAAGCAATGGAACACCTATGTCGAAGAAGTTGTAGAAAAAACCAGTACGCAAAGCGTACCCGCGTGGGTCGATAATCAAGAGGAAAAGACCAAAAAAAGTAGCCCCAAACTAATTACAAGTTTACAATCAGGTCCTGAGCAACGCATAGAAACTACGGATGCAGAATTGAACCGCGTATTGGGCGGAGGTGTTGTGTTTGGAAGCCTTGTATTAATTGGTGGAGAGCCAGGAATTGGAAAATCTACTTTGATGTTGCAAGTGGCCTTGCAAAGCGACCAGAAGGTGCTTTATGTGAGTGGGGAAGAGAGTGAAACTCAACTTAAAATGAGGGCGGATCGAATTGGTATCAGAAATGAAGCCTGTTATATATTATCAGCTACCGAGATTCAGGAAATATTCAAACAGGTTAAAAAACTTAAACCAGGATTCTTAATTGTTGATTCTGTTCAAACGCTTTTTAGTCGTTCAATTGAATCAACCCCAGGAAGTATATCTCAAATTCGAGAATGCACCGGTCAACTACTTAGGTTTGCCAAAGAAACAAATACACCAGTTTTTCTGATTGGCCACATAACAAAGGATGGACAAATTGCAGGGCCAAAGGTGTTAGAGCACATGGTTGATACTGTTTTACAGTTCGAAGGAGACCGTCATCATGTGTATAGAATTTTAAGAGCTGTAAAGAATCGTTTTGGTTCGGCGTCTGAAATGGGTATTTACGAAATGGCAGGGGAAGGCTTGCGGGAGGTATCAAACCCATCCGAAGTGTTAATTTCCAATAGAGATCAATTGTTATCAGGCATATCGATTACAGCTGCCGTGGAAGGTGTTAGACCTTTAATGATAGAAACTCAAGCGTTAGTAAGTACGGCTGTTTATGGAACGCCTCAAAGAAACTCAAACGGATACGATTTAAGGCGATTGAATATGTTGCTTGCCGTGCTGGAAAAAAGATGTGGGTTCAAACTCGGGGCACAAGATGTGTTTGTAAACATTGCTGGAGGGCTTAAATTAGACGACCCCGGTACCGATCTTGGGATTGCTTCGGCCATCCTCTCTTCTTATGAAAACATACCATTGCCTACGCTTACAGCGTTCGTAGGTGAAATTGGATTGTCTGGAGAGGTACGTGCTTCACGTAGAATGGACCAGCGTATCGATGAAGCCGAAAAATTGGGATTTGAAGAAATTATCGTCAGTGCAAATTCCGTTAAAGGCAATTCCGCAAAATCAATAAAAGTGATAGGTGTGAAAAATATTATGGAAGTAGCTACCTATTTGTTTGGCTAATTCTGGAGCTTCATTTTGTATACGTCAGGTTAACTACGCCACTTTCGAATGATTCTGTTCCTGAAAGCTTGAATACTGTTTCCTGACCATCTTTAAAAAGTGGTCGGCCGTTTCCTAAAACAATGGGGATTAAACTGATTAGCATGGAGTCGATTACACCTTTGTTCAAGAAATTAGCAATCAAAACACCACCCCCAACAATCCAAATATCTTTTTTTGCATGCTGTTTCATTTTTTGCAAGTCGGAATCCGTAATGCCTGAAATAATTTCAGTTTGTGGTGTTGAAATCTCAACCTCATTTCGACTAGAAACTACATAACATTTGTAGTCAGCATATGGCCAATCTACATCAAACCCTACAACGTCTTCGTATGTTTTTCGACCCATAACGATTGTATCAACACCCGACATAAATGCCGAATATCCATAGTCAACATCTTTTGGGTGGTCGATGATTTCTAACCAATCAATGCTTCCGTCTTCTCTCGCTATATAGCCATCAATGCTGGTGGCAATAAATAATTTAAACTGACTCATACTACTTGGTTCTTTCTTTTTCTGTAAAAAATTCCTAACACGGTCGCCGGGTTGTGTTGAGCGAGCCATGCGGCCATGCGCAAGATAAATGGAAATTTAAATAAGAATCTCATTACCCAAAGATTCCGCCTCAGCTCCTTTACAATATTCGTTTCGACTGCGTTTTGATAAATTGTCATAGACGCGGAATCGAATCTCTTGTTTTTAAAACATATTTCAGCTTGCTTGGCTGCCAGCACTCCACTTTCCATCGCTTTGTCAATGCCATGACCTTGCAACGGATCAATCAGGTGGGCTGCATCGCCAGTTAGCATGATATGGTCTGCGGTTAGGGAGGTGTCTTTCCCTCCAAGGGGTAATTTAAAACCCTGAATTTTGGCTATTGAACTGGCATTTTTGAATTTTTCACTGATAAAGGGATGATTTTCAATTACGTCTTGCATTGACGTTTTGATATTAACGGATTTAGCTTGTTCCGAAGTTGGGTTCAAAAGACCAACTCCAACGTTATAAATGTTTTTTGTGAGTGGGAAGATCCAAAAATAACCAGGGAATTCATCCAATAGATAAAACTCATTTGTGTTGGCATTACATGATACATTTTCGTAGTAGGACCTAATGGCATAGCCGTTTAGACCTTTGTGTGCCGTGCCTGAGAACATTTTTCTTTTAACTACAGAGTTGGTCCCATCGCCAGCAATTAGCAAATCACAAGTGAGCACTTTTGTGCCACTTCGCTCTGTTACAATTACCTTGTCTTCAACCGCCACGTTATTAACTTGAAAATCTTCAATAACGGTGGTTTTCGTAGTTGACTTTACAAGATTTAATAGATAGTTGTCGAAGTCAGCCCGCGTTGCATTAAATGCCTGAGCCTTCCATGCGATATTTATCTTTTTACCCTTGGCGGGGTATATATGACTATTGGATATATCAGCACTTTTTGTTAAGCCGTTAAAAAGGTCTTGTTCATTTTCTGTGACTTTTTTTAAGATTTTTATACAAGGACCAGGTATCGCGTCACCACAGGGTTTATCTCGCGGAAATGATTCTTTGTCGATTAGGGCGATGGATAATCCAGAGTCCTTAAGTGCCAGGACACACGTGGTACCAGCAGGACCCGCCCCTAAAATGACAATGTCAAAAGCTTTGTTCACGGAGTCAAACTTAGTTCAATGACGAATAACATTAGGCGACTTTATGATCATATACCAATAGTGCTTCTTGTTCTGAGTCTAACAGCGTCTTGATTTTGCCGTTAGGCTGTATGGCTATAGATTGTCCGCCAGCAACAAAATTGTCACAGTTTCCAACCGCATTAACCATTAATACCGTAACGTCATGTTTAAGTGCCAACGACCCAAAGTGCTTGTGAGCAGCAGAAACGCCAACTTCATGCTTAGCAACAGACGATAGATAGATGTCGAATGGTTCGAGGTAAGCCAATTCGAAATGACTTGTTTGCATACTTTCATAACAAATGGCAAGTACAATCGAAACACCCTTGACGCCTATGCGCTCTTGCTTATTGCCAGCAACGAAATACGCCAATTCATCTTCATGCAACAGCTGTTTTGAGTAGACTATTTGTTTCTTAAAAGGCTGAAAAATGAGCATGCTTATCTGCCTTTTGTCACCTTCAATAGTTGGGGCACCAATGCCAATGGTTATGTTGAAGGAGTTACTTTTTTGCTGAAAAGGAATCAGAAGACTATCATCGGATGTTATGCCCATCTCATGGGCCAATACTGGTTCGTAACCGGTGAGGGACAGCTCTGGAAAAAATATAGCATCACATTCTATCTTACACGCTTGGTCAATCCACTCCAAATGACTCGAAATCTTCCCATTGATATCACCCGTTTCTGGTTGGATTTGAGCAGTGCGATTTTCATTTTCCTCAAATGTAAAAAACCGTTTTCAATGGTTTAACTATTCAAACGAGCCACATCCTTTTAATATGAAGTTTTTATCTGTTAACGAGACGCTTGTTTCGAATTGTTGATCGCCATCATCAAAACATTGGTCATAGGTAATGTTTAAGATAAGAGGCTTGGTTTCGTCATGCAGAATATAATGGGTAGCCTTATTCGGGTCGGCAGCTGGAAGTAACTCAGCAATACCAAATAATTCCCGTTCTCCGTAATCAAGGGTAAGACTATATTCCAATCCGCCGGATTTGTCTTCCACAAGAATGACGTGCCAACCAGGCTCGTTCCCTCCACCTTGGTATTGAGTATCTTTAGAGATTGTGGTTATTGGTTCTTTGTTTTCGGAGGAATCCGTGTTTGATTGATTACTACAAGAGCAAGTCAAGCAAAACAGAATGCCGGTGATTATTAGAATGTAAGGGCTATATTTCATGAACTAGGGTTTAAAGTAAACGTTGTGCGCAGCTTCTATGAATCCGAATCCAAATCGATCTAAGGTGGCATCGGTTTGAAGAATAAGTATTTCGTTTTTAGATTCGATTGCGCTTTTTAAATCAAGGTCGTCAATCATTAATCCAGAGGTAAAGTTTTGAGGATAAACTTGCTTGAAATAGTACCAAAACTCTCCAGAATCGCACGCTATTGTGCTTAACCCGATATCAAACAATCCCCAATAATAGCTGTCTGCAATAACTGCACTGGTGATCTTATCATTCCTTTCAACAATTTTATGTGACGGGTAAACCATATCGAAATGGGGTAACGTTTGATAAATATTAAGGCCGTCTTCCACATCTGCATCCGAACCTGAGGTCATTTTCGTTGTTGAATCGGGCATTGTGTAATGCAAGGTTGGGAGATCTTGATTGTAGTTGCTGTTCCAAAAACGCAGGATGGAATCTGTCGCGATTAACATGCCGTATTTACTCCAATGGATTCCCGTACGTGGGAATAAGGGTGCTAAAGCACTTTCTTTTTCTTGTCTAAACCAAGCATTAAAGTCCAGATACGGCATGTTAGCGTTATCAAAACCTGCTTTAAATCCTTGGTAATTTGTTTTGGACCGTCGATATTTTTGGTAATAATCAGGAATGTATTCTGGGAAGTAACTTCCTTTTCCGGGTGCAAATATCATACGCAGGTTTGTGCCTAAGGCAAAAAGTGTATCGTGCACTTGTTTATACATTTTTACCTTTTCACTGATTGTTGAATCACCAAGAAAATCCATACCAAGATGGGCTTCAATATATGGTGTTTCGTAAAGGTAATGTTCCTTGCCAACCACGACGTATTGCGCGTTAGCTTGGCGAAATAAACTGAAATCAATTTGATTGATACTTCGAACTAATGGACTTTGAAAGCCAAAAGAATCTGTACAATACTTATCTGCGTCTTTTTGGTATTGACCGTTCAACCATGATTCTAGGGTGATAGCCGGCTTTTTGTGTGCAGTACGAGCCCCTTTCAATGCATCGAAGGTCCATAAATGAAGGTTTCGTTGTAGCAACGGTGCAATGAACAATAGTCCAATTATCCCAACTAAAATGCGATATGTGCGTTTAGATATCAAAATCTGAAATAAATGAAGGGATTGTAAGAACCTGTTGACAGACTGGCAACACTTAAGGTGAACAACACCAAAGCAATACTAAAGTACATGGCTAATGATGCTTTTGAATAATTCTGATTGTAAAAATGGTCTTGCCATTTTTTTCCAAGTTTCGTAACGCTTTGGAACCCGAAAAATACGGCCAACCCTAAAACGAACAAGAGTTTATTGTTGTAGTAATATATTGGAGTGATACCATCAAAACTAAACAGTGCGGAGTAAAACGACAGAGCTTCTGACGTATGTTCTAGTCTAAAAACCACCCAGCTAAGTACAACGATTAGAAAAGTTACACCTGTTCGGATAAGTGGGAATTTATAAGAGTTCGCCAGTCCAGTAAGACGCTCAATAATTAAAAAGAACCCATGAAAGGCACCCCATAGCACAAAGTTCCAACTCGCACCATGCCACAATCCTGAAAGTAGGAAGACGATTAATAAATTTCGATAGGTTTTGTTGGTGTCAAAGTAACTACCTCCTAGTGGTTTGTATAAATAATCCCGCATAAAGCGTCCAAGGGTAATATGCCATTTACGCCAAAACTGTGTAATGGATAAACTGGTATACGGGCTGTTAAAATTCTCGGGAAACTTGAAACCCAACATTTTCCCCATTCCTATTGCCATATCCGAATATCCAGCAAAGTCAAAGTAGATTTGAAAAGTGTATAGAACGATACCAAACCATGCAATGGATGCAGTCCATTCGTTAGGTGGTAAATCAAATATTTTGTCTGCAGTTATGGCTAGGGTATTGGCAACCAAAACTTTTTTAGATAGACCTATACAAAAACGGATAAAGCCTTCAACGATATGCTTGCTGGAATGAATACGATTTCTAATTTGACTGGCTATTTCACCAAATCGGACAATTGGGCCTGCAATCAGTTGCGGAAACATCATAATGTACAGCATATAGTCTGTTGCTGATTTTAAGGGCTTATTATCCCCGCGATAGATGTCAATAGAATAGGTGAGGGTTTGAAATGTGTAAAAAGATATGCCTATAGGCAAAAGAATTTGGGGTAATGGAATGGAGCCAAATGAAAGGCTAGTGAGCAAAACATTCGCATTATCGACAAAGAAGTTGGCGTATTTAAAAAAGATTAAAAGTCCAACATTTAGTGATATGGATGTTGCTAACCATTTCTTCTTATTCCGCTGTTCTGCACGATGAAGCCTATTGACAACATGATAATCAATGATTGTTGAGAGAAGTAAGATGAAAACAAATTTTGGGGCGCCCCAGGCATAAAACACTACACTGCCTGTAAGCAGGCCATAGTTTTTAAACCTGTCTGGTAAAAGGAAGTAGATGATAAAGAATAGCGGAAAGAAGTAGAAAAGAAAAGTTAATCCGCTGAATACCATTTACCTGACTTGGCTTTGATTGTACGAATGTAACATCTACAACAAGATTTTAAAAACGAATAGACTGCGCAGCATGAACCAGTTTATGTGGTGCTGGAGTTTCTTGAAACCATGTTCGAATCTCCGGCAATAGTTACGCCATTCATAAACTCAAGTTGATTTCGTTTACCTTGGATTGGCTTTAGTTGAGCAGAGTTGATCAAAGTTTTGTTGTCTAGCCGTTGAAACTTATTGCTAAGAATAACATCTTCAAATTCCGTAATATTTCTTTTACTTTCCACTTTTTCATTGTCTACAAAGTGGATGGTTGACCCAGTGTCTGAAGCAGTGATGTAGGTGATGTTTTTTATTGAGGTAAATACCAACCCCGCTTTAGTGATGACGGGAATCTTTGTAAACTTGCTTTTAAGAATGCCATTAACCATTTGGTAAGCCGTGGTCATGTTTGTTTTACTTTTAGCTATTTGTTTAACGGCTTGTTGCAATTCATCAATATCGATTGGTTTAAAAAGACAAGTAATGCCAGAGTAGTTTATAGCTTTAACCGAGTATTCGTCATAAGCTGTAACGAAAATGATTTCAAAATTTATTTCATCTAGTGCCTGTAGTATTTGAAAGGAATCTCCCTCTTTTAATGTGATGTCAAGAAACACTAAGTTTGGTTGTAGAGATTCTATGGCTGCGATTGCTCCTACGATATCTTCTGCCATACCTACGATTTCAACTTCAGGACAAAAATTTTCAACCAAAGTTTTAATTACTTCACGGCTTTTCAACTCGTCATCAACAACAATGGATCTAAGCATCTGGATTTTTAAGTTTAGTAATTATAGGTAAGAAAATGGTTACACGGGTGCCAATGGAATTCCCGTCTTCATCGTACAAGTCCAATATGAAAAATTCAGGTGTTTCGGCCAAGTCTCGGGTTAACACTTCGAGCCTTTCACTCGTGACTTTTATGCCTTGAGATTTGTGTTTTTTCGTCCTATTTTCATTCAACTCTGCACTCTTTTTTCGTCCAATTCCATTGTCTTCTATGGTACAACGTAACTGATCTCTATGCTTGTTAAAGCCGATGCGGAGTTCTCTATTGCCTGTCGTTTTTGGTAAAAGTCCATGAACAATGGCATTTTCTACATAAGGTTGAACCAGCATGCTTGGCACATATAGATGATTTGGGTCAAGTGAATCTTCAATTGCAATATTGTAGTCCAACTCGTTTTCCATTCGTAGTTTTTCCAAATCTAAGTAGGTGAATAGCCAATCATATTCTTCTTGAAGTGAAATATACTTTACGCGAGAATTCTGAAGAATCATCCGCATGAGACTAGAGAATTTTGTTAAATAATTGTAGGCTTCTTTGGGCTCGTTTTTTAGTACAAAGTACTGTATGGAGTTTAAGCTATTGAAGATGAAATGAGGGTTCATTTGACTTCTAAGTGCCTTTAACTCTAGGTCAACCAATTTGTGTTTATATGAAGTTGCTATACTTCTTGTGCGCAACCAAATGATTAACCCAATTATAGATAAAGCCAGTAGACCTAGAATAGACCTAAACCACCATGTTTGCCAATACGGAGGAGCCACGGTAATCCTAACCATTTTGTCCATTTTGCTCCATTGCCCCATATGGTTAGAAGCACGGACACGGAAAGTATACGACCCTGGAGACAAGTGTGTATAGAAGGCCTCTCTTCTCGCACCAGCGTCTATCCAATCATCGTCAAACCCAACAAGCTTATATTGGTACCGATTGTCTTTTGAATTGCTATATGACAAGGTACTAAAGCCAAAGCTTATTAAATTTTCGTCATGCGATATTTTTAACTCTGTCTGATAATTGATGTCCGTTTTTAGTTCAACTTTCTTGTCTGCAATTTTAAACGAAGTAAAGGCAATTCTGGGTGGAAATGAGTTGCGCTTAAGGTCATTGGATTTGAAGTAGTTAAACCCCTTTTGACCACCAAAATACATGGTTTGATCACGGGCTTTGAAATAAGCTCCTTCGTTAAATTCTAAGTCCTGAAGGTAATGGCTCAAATTGTATGACGTGAATTTTGTAGTTTTCCATTGGTATTCGATTAATCCATTATTGGAACTTAACCAATAGGTGTCATCATTTGCTTTAAGAATACCATAGATAACGTCATTAGGTAATCCATCTTCACTTGTAATTGAGGAAAAAGTCAGATTCTTTCTATCAAAAATGTTTAACCCCCCACTGTAGGTGCCAATTAAAAACGAATCGGCATTCATCGGCTCAATACACATCATGGAATTTGATGATGGACTAGTTGAATCCTTTTCATCATGCTGAAATACCAACTCTGATTTTCTGTTCTTTTTATTAAAAATATGAAGCCCAGATCTAAACGTTACCAGAAGAAGTTCTTCCCGTTTTTTGTCTTCTACGATTTGATATATCTGGTTATTTGATAGATAACCGGTTTGATAGACCGTGTATTTTAAGCTGTCACGGTCGTAACTAGCTAGGCCCCATCTCGTACCCAACCACAACCTGCCGTCACTGTCTTCCATAATATGACTAATGGTGTTCACATTTATTTCCGGGCGCTGCGGAGGGTGGTGTTTAAACTTTTTTGTTTCACGATTGTAAGAAAAAAGACCTTCCTTTCTCGTTCCCACCCAAAGGGTATTTTGCGAGTCTTCATAAAAAGACCTAATTGATTTGGTCTCAATATCACCGTCTTTAACCAACGGAATAATCTCAAGTTGTTCGGTTTGCGGGTTAAACTTGGCAATTCCACCTCCTAGAGTACCAATCCATATGGTACTATCTCGGGTTTCGTATATGGAGTAGAGGTTATTGTTAGTAGGCTTTCCGTCTAATTCAAATTGATTGAACAAGTTAAACAGCTTAAGACTAGGGTCAAATTTACTAACGCCAACACGTCCCCCAAACCATAAGGCACCCTCACTGTCTTGAAAACCTACATTGATGTCATCACCAATAATGCTTCTGTAATTGTATGGGTTGTGATGATAGGTGACATACTTGTCGCCGCTGAATTTTAACAACCCAGCGCCGTCTGTTCCAATCCACAAGTTGCCTACCCCATCGTGCATGACAAATGTGGTGAAATTGGCTCCACGTATTCTGGGTGAAGGGATTGGGACTACTTGGTCTGTTTTTGTATCCCAGATTTGTAACCCTTGCCCATTGGTAACAATATACAACTTGGAGCCATGATGTAATATGTCATTAACTGATTGATTGGAGAACGCATTAAGAGAACGAAACGTCTTAAATTTTTGCTGTGAATACAATACAATCCCTTGTAATGTCCCAATCCATATGCCTAATCCATTAGCTTCAGTTGAAAATGACTTGACGTAGTTGCTAGGTAAGATGCTATTCTCTTCGGTGTAGGTAATCCAGGTATTACGCGAACGATTATGTATGGCCATACCTCCACCATCGGTACCAATAATTAAATTCTGGTCACCATCTTCTTTAATACAATTGATTTGATACTGATTGGCAGTGCCTGTATAGTCTTTAAATGAATAATGTTTGAACTGGTTCGTTTTTTTGTTAAACCGATCAAGTTGTCCTGCAAAAGTTCCTATCCAGATGAAGCCTTTATGATCTTCGTAAATAGAGGTGATGTGATTTGATGCTAAAGAGGTGGAGTCATTAATTTCATGTTTAAATATTTTTAAACTGTAACCATCATATCTATGCAGACCTTCTGCAGTGGCAAACCACATAAACCCGTCGCTTCCTTGTAAAATGCCAGTTATGGTACTTTGAGCAAGTCCATCAACTCTGCCTATATTCTCAAAATGTATGATGTCTTTTTGTGCTTGAGCACTAATACTCAAAAAAAATAAAAGACAAATTGAGAAGAGTCTTTGCATGTTACAGTTTACTCAAAGCGGCTAAAAAATTCTCTTTTCGTCGTTTGGATACATCCACAGAATCACCATTGGACATTACGACATATCCTCCTTCTCCGCGGACATACTTTTTCATTTCGTGCAAATGGATGAGCGATGATTTGTGTACTCTAAAAAAATCATACTCCGACAAAAGGTCTTCATATTCTTTTAAATTTTTTGATGTGGTAATGCGTTCACCCGTTTTTAAAAAGAAATAGGTATAGGCGCCATCACCCCTTAAATATACAATGTTGTCGATTTTTATAAAAAGCAGTCCATCTGAACTAGATATGGCAATTTGTTGATTGCTTTTGTTGGTCTGCAAATTGTTAACAAAGACTTCAAAATTTTTATTGACTTTATCTTTGTCACGTTTCTCTCGGGCACGTTCAATGGCTTCTTTTAGCAGGTCAATGTCGATCGGTTTTAGTAAATAGTCAATTGCTGTGGTGCGAAACGCCTTGGATGCATATTGCTCATGTGCAGTCGTAAAAACGACTTCGAAATCTATTTTGTCAAAAGCGTCAAACAACTCAAAACCATCTCGTCTTGGCATTTCAACGTCTAGAAACACAATGTCGGGCTTGTTTTTAGCGATTGCTTTGACTCCAGATGTAACGGAATCAGCCATGGCCACAACCGATACTCCTTCAATCAGGTTATGTAACATGGCTTCAAGACCTTCTCGGCTTTTAAGTTCGTCGTCGATAATAATTGCGGTGAGCATAGGCATGTAATTAGAGGGTTTGAATGGTTAAAGAGAAGAATGATTTTTTCTGCCAATTTGCCGAATAAGTAAGTAGTCCAGCATCTTGAAGTAGCTCAAGTCGTAAGAAGGCTAATTCTATTTTGGCATTTGTTTTTCCATGGGTTTGAGCATTCGTTTTTAAATCAATCAAAAGGCTACAAGTGTTGTCTTTTGTAGAAATGGAGATATTAAATGAGTGCAATTTGGTTTCTAGAAATAAAAGCCATGCGTTCTCAACGAATGGTTGGAGAACGAAAGTAGGAATGGAGTTTTCGGGGTTTATGCCGTCAATTTTTATGGTGGGAAATTTCCTGTTTGGGAAGCGAATTTGTTCTAAAGCACCGTAGACCGTTAAAAAAGTAAGTGTTTCCTCCAATCTAGTAAATTGCTCGTTGCTTTGTTTTAAAGCCAGTTTGTAGACGCGGTTGAATAACTGTAAGGTGTCAAAAGCCGATTTATGTGCTTTAAGAATGACATCAGATTGTATTCCGTTTATAATATTTAGTAAAAAGTGAGACCCAACAAATGCTTTAAACGAATTAAGGAGACTATTGGTTATATGTGGGTTATCGTTGGGCATAAAAATGCAATTTCAGCAAATCAATTCAGTGTACCAAACCTTGAGGTAAAAGTCAAGTTTTGGTACACCAAGTGTAGTGAATGATTGGTTAGGTTGGTTCTAAATTCTTGGCAGAAGTGTAGGTTATTGAACCAACAACTTCTTGGAGTCGGAATTACCAACGCCACTAATATTGACAATATACAATCCTGTGGTTAGGCTGTCTATTTTCACTTTTTTTGATATTGTCGATGTTGTAAAAGCAATTTGGCCTGAAATGGTGTAAACAGTTATACGAGCGATGCCTGTTAGGTTATGTTCCACAAAAATGCCTTGGTTGTTTGCCATTGCAGGATTTGGATAAATACGTGATGTCAATGTAAATGACTCAGAAAGAGCAATTGAATCACTTTCTTCTTTCGACTGATCATCGACTATCGTCGGGTCAGTGATTAATTCTTGAATATCCAAATTGGTAGGCTCTGGGTAGTGGCAAGAGATTATTCTAATTGATAGGTTGTGGGCAATACTGCTATTGTCACCTTTATCATCATCTCCATCTTCATCAAAGTCATCAAATACCAAAGTGTCATCTGCTTGAATGTCTAGATTCACTTTGATTTTTATAGTATCCGTTTGAGTAATCTTTGATTGATCCGTTTTTTTGTCTTTATCTTTTTCATCAGCAAAAGCGTCGTGCTGAAAGCCTAGAAGCACAACCCCGATAACCAATAGATATTTACAAATAATGCGTACCATAAAATTCTTTTGCAAAGATAAAAAACGATGCGGTGATTTTTGAAATGAGTTAACCAACGGCAAAAATCCGTTTACAAACGGGAAAAGTGCCCCGTAAGGCACTTCTTCTTAAGTATAAATCAACATTAAACATTTAAAACAATCTGAATCGGATCGGCTGTATGAAGTAGGTTTTCACAGGTCTACCATCTTTCATTCCAGGTGTCCATATAGGCATTCCTTTTATTACACGTTTTGACTCTTCACCAGCACTAGGTAATAATTCGTTTCCTATAATTTTAATATCTGTAATTCGCCCATTCTCATCAACTATAAATATCACTTTTACGGTCCCTTGTTTTTCAAATTCTTCGCAGTCTCCAGGATACCTCAAGTTGTTGCGTAAATATCTATTCAGCGCTTCCATTCCTCCTGGAAAAGACGGCTTAACATCTACACCCATAATTACTTTTGAAGTAGTTTGAGTAACTGGCCCAACAGGTGGGGTGCTAACAGGTATTGCAGCTGGTTGAGCAGGTTTTAATGCGATAGGGACAACGATGTCGTATTTAACAAGTTTCAACTTAGCGTTAACCGTAAAAGGCTGGGTTTTATTTGGTCTTGGTTTTTCTTTTATGATTTGCTTTTTAGTCAATTTGACGCTGACTACTTGTACGCCATAGGTGTCATTATCTGGCATCACCTCTACAATTTCTCCAATGTTGTAGTCCGTTTTGTAATTGAAGGCAAAAAGTGTGAGGCCACAGGATATGGCAAAGCCTATAAAGAAATTTCTGTACCGATGTTTGTTAAATGTTGCTGTCATATTGAGTCTTTATAGAATCAATACGTGAAGATCACTAAAGGTAAGTGATGAAACCTATTTAGTTTTTAGGAACGGAGGGAGATAACTGATGAACGGCAAGATAGGTTAGGCTAAAACATCCAAATCGGATGCACCTCTCCAGAACTAAAGTTTTGCATGTCGGATGGAAACTCCATAAACGCATTGGCAATAGTCATGTTTGCCAAATCTCCAGAACCATTTCCTGTAACAGGTTTTGCGACCAACGTCCCATTTACATTTTCCACTGTTACCTGCAAAAAGAAGGTAAGTGCGGGTCTAAAAGAAACGTCTTCACCCAAAATCGCATGCAGTTGGGCGGATTGTTGGTGTAGCGATTTTTTGAGCCAAGGCTCAAAAAATCGTTTAGCGCACACAAATGTGGAAACTGGATTCCCAGGGAATGCAAATACTTGAGTGCCTTGCGCAGAACCAAACCAAAAAGGCTTTCCGGGTCGTTGTTCGACTTTATGGAAATGTTTGACCACACCTAAGCTAGCCAACACTTCAGGTAAGAAATCAAACTTGCCTTTGCTCACAGCCCCACTTATGAGTATGGCATCTTTTTCTGTTAAAAGGCTTTCTATTTTGTTTTTTATCTGGCTTTTGTCGTCGGCCAAATGAACCAACTCGGGTTGAATTCCATGTTGATTCAATAAAGCTTTTAAAGAATGTACGTTGCTTTTTCTGATTTGAAATGGCAGTGGTGTTACATGAACATCCACCAGTTCGTCGCCGGTACTGATGATGGCAATTTTCGGGTTTTTATATACCGGGACTTTCTCTTTTCCAACAGTCGCTAATACGCCAATTTCTGTGGCAGTAATTTTAGTGTTATTGAAAATAAGCACATCTCCTTTTTTGCGATCGCTACCTTGGTTATGGACATTTTGACTTTGACGAACATCTTCTATTTTGACCGTTGCTATACCGTTATCGATAGACATGTCTTCATAACGAATAACAGAATCTGCATGTGTTGCCAACATGGCTCCTGTCATGATTTCGATGGCACAACCAGATTGATTCTCCATTGCTTTCGCTCCAGCTGGCTGAGTGCCAACAATCTTAAACTGGCGTTGCCCGTTTTCGAAATCTTCGAACTGGATACAAATGCCATCCATGGCAACACGATTAAAAGGAGGGAAGTCTCTATCTGCTGAAATGTCTTGCGCACAAATTCTACCAAGAACGTTGTCAAGACCTACTTTTTCAATCTTCGGTTGAAACAACCTTTCATTTACAATCTTCGACGCTTCTTCTACAGATATCATTACCCACCAATCGTTGCCATGCTTTCAGAAATTGTTGTAAATCGCGATCTTTCCGCTGAAATCCCATCTACAGGCTTGTTTGCGACAGCATGTATAATCGCTTGTTTTACTTCCGCATCGGAGCTACCATTTCGCAGTAGATTCCTAAGATTAAGATCATTTTTACCATATAAGCACGTCTTCAATTGACCGGTAGGTGTTACCCTCAAACGATTGCAACTTCCACAAAATGTTCTAGAGTAGGAGGCAATAATCCCAACGTCGCCTTTCCACCCTTCCACACTATAATTCTGACTTGTTGAACCATATTGAAACGGTTTCGACGTCATGTTTGGCAATGAAGTTTTAAGCTTGTGTAAGATGTCGTGATGGGTCATAAACTGAGTTTTTACTTCGTTCACACCATTAAACGGCATTTCTTCCAAAAATCGTACTTGAATATTGCGGTGTTCTGCGAGCTGCGCCATTGGAATGATGTCGGCTTCATTAGAACCTTTGGTAACCACCATATTGACTTTTAAAGGCACATCGAGTTGGTAAAAAGCATTCATGGAAGCCAATACGTTATCCAATTGATCTCTTTTTGTGATGTCTAAAAACTTATTTTTGTCGAGTGTGTCAAGGCTGATATTGACGCTTTGCAACCCAGCATCTACCAATCTTTGAATATGAGGCAAGGTTGTGGTGGCATTTGTTGTTAAATAAAAGCCATCCATAATCTGTTGTGCTTTAATTTCCTCAAGAAATTCTATAATACCTTTACGTACCAGTGGTTCACCACCCGTAATGCGCAGCTTAGTTACCTCAAGTGATTTGAATATTTTAAGCAATCGAAGCATTTCTTCATACGATAATAAATCATCTCTTGATACGAAGTCAATGCCAGATTGAGGCATACAGTATGTGCAGCGTAGGTTACACCGATCAGTGATGGCTAGGCGTACGTAATTAATTGTTCTTCCGTGCGAATCTATTAAAGCCATTTAGCAAACTGTATTTGGATTTTGAAACATGTCTGATTCATCTTCACCGGGCCTGACGGTTAAGCACTGAAAGTCTTTTTCTATTAAAATCGAGGGCTTTACTTCTTCAGAGGACGTCACTCCAACTTGATCTGAATTTGCCCAAGTGTTGGCAACAGTATGATTAATGGATATTTCAATCTGATTGTCCTGAAAAAATGCTTTAACAGGAGTTAGGTCTGTATGTGATTTTAGCACATAACCCAAAACGGAATCACTAAAATGGGTGTTTTCAAACACTTTGTTTCCTGCCCCGATTTCTGCAACTTCACTTTGACTTAATCGCAGGCGTATACTGTCTCCTTTTATCCGAATTTTCATAACAAAAATCAAAGATAGAACAATTCATAGTGAATGGTGTGGTCTCCAATAATCTGACAAATAAATTCGTACTTTTGGTGCACTGAAAGCAAAGCACATGAAAAAAATCGCCATAGCCATTGTATGTTTTTTATTTAGTCTACAAGTATTTGCTCAAGACACACTCCAAGCAAAGTTTAGTGTTGTTGATGTTTGTGATGGGGTAGAAGCTGTATTTACAAATACGAGTAAAGTGCCAGTTAAATTTGGAGGAGCGAATTACTTCTGGTTTTTTGGCGACGGAACTACTTCAACAGACCAATTCCCTAAACATACATTCACTAAAACGAAACCAGGGGAAGAAGAGCGATTTGAAGTAAAATTAGTGATCCAGTCAAAATCAATACCGTCAGAAAAGGATAGCACTTCTTCATTCATAACGATATATCCAAACCCGGATGCTAGTTTCACCTGGGATGTAGATAATAAAGGGAATACACAGGATGTAGTTATAACTACACAAGCGACCACAGATACAACTAATTTCTACCAATGGAACTTAGCTGGTGTTGTCAAAAGCAATGATATCACGCCTATATTTCTTTACGCCGATGTTCAACCGTATTTAGATGGCAAGAACTACGATTTTACCTTATTGGTTCGTACTGTAGATATGTGTGAATCCACCTATAAAACGACCTTTAATTACAATCCTTTGTCAGTCGAGAGTGTTGTGTATGAGTCAAAGCTTTTATACCCAAACCCGGTACACAATGGGTACATCAATTTTGCAAAAACTGTTTCCAATATCGAGGTAAGAAACTATGCCGGACAGTTGGTGTTTTCTCATGAAGGCTTCACCAATCAAGTAAAATTTGATGGCGCTGCCGGATTGTATTCTGTAACTGCCAATGTCAATGGTACGTTGTTGTCTCAGAAATTATTAGTTGATTAAGTTTTTATTCGATTGCTATTACAGCGCTAAGGAATAAATTAACTTTGTCACCTCAAAATAGGGTGGGTTATACAGTGAACTTTCAAAATGCTTGTCTGGTTATAGCTACAGCACTTCTGCTGAGTTTAAGTGCTTGCGATAAATCTACGTGTTATAACGAATCGTCTTCTTTGGAAGGAACAATTTGGAAAGAATCGGATACGCTGATGGCTTCTTTTGAGGTTTCTGATAGCCAACATTATCATAACATATTTGTATTAGCCCGTTTTAATTCGTTATACCCATACAGCAATATCTATTTTAAAGTAATGCTCTCTGGCCCAAAGGGGATTGATATGACTGAAATAAAGAGTTTTGATATCACCGATAAATCCGGGAAATGGCTTGGTAACGGATTTGGTGATTTACATAGTTACGAACTCCCAATCTTCCCTGATTTGGCATTAAAACAATTTGGAAAGTACAAGGTTAAAGTAGTTCCACATATGCGGAAAGAATCGCTGGAAGGGATACATGACCACGGAATAAAAGTAAGTTTAGGCAAAGAAATTTTTTGAAGATGAAATACGATGTAATCATTATTGGATCTGGCCCTGGAGGCTATGTATGTGCAATTCGATGTGCTCAACTCGGAATGAAAACGGCTATTGTCGAGAAGTACAGTACGTTGGGAGGAACATGCCTAAATGTTGGATGTATCCCGTCAAAAGCGTTGTTGGATAGTTCGCATCAATATCATGATGCCGTGCACAAATTTGAAGCACATGGTATCAACGTGGGTGCGCCAAAAATTGATTTCACCAAAATGATTGGGCGCAAGCAAGGCGTAGTGGACCAAATGACTAAAGGGGTTGATTTCTTAATGAAGAAGAATAAGATCGACGTTTTTACCGGTTTAGGTAGCTTCGAAAGTGCGACTAAAGTTAAAGTAACTGGTGACAAAGAAACGTTAATTGAAGGGGCAAACATCATTATTGCAACCGGCAGTAAACCAGCCTCATTGCCAGGAATGGAGATTGATAAGAAAAGAATTATTTCGTCTACAGAAGCCCTTAGTTTAAAGGAAATCCCTAAACATTTAATTGTGATTGGTGGCGGAGTAATCGGGATGGAATTAGGCTCTGTCTACAAACGACTTGGTGCTGAGGTGTCAGTTGTTGAATATGCACCGAGCATAATTCCGACAATGGATGCTGGCCTTGGAAAAGAGCTGGCTCGGGTCATGAAAAAGGAAAAGATGAAGTTCTACCTTGGGCATAAAGTGACCTCTGTAACAAGTAAAGGAAAGGTAGTAACAGTAAAAGCAGAAGGTAAAAAAGGAGAGGTTGCTCTTGAAGGAGACTACTGTTTGGTTTCAGTTGGTCGTCGACCGTATACAGATGGTTTAGGTCTTGAAAAGGCCGGAGTAAAAATGGATGATCGTGGACGTGTTGAAGTCAATGAACATCTTCAGACCAATGTCTCTAATATTTACGCGATTGGTGATGTAGTAAAGGGAGCCATGCTTGCCCATAAAGCAGAGGAAGAAGGAGTATTAGTTGCCGAGCAACTTGCAGGAGAAAAACCACATATTGATTATAACCTGATTCCAGGTGTTGTATATACATGGCCAGAAGTTGCTTCGGTTGGGAAAACGGAAGAGGAGTTAAAAGCGGCAGGAATAGCGTATAAAGCAGGACAATTTCCATTTAGAGCAAACGGACGAGCAGTTGCAGGGATGGATTTAGATGGGTTTGTTAAAATATTAGCTGATGCTGAAACTGATGAAGTCTTAGGCGCTCATATGATTGGTGCTCGAGCAGCAGATATGATTGCAGAAGTTGCAGTTGCCATGGAGTTTAGAGCAAGTGCGGAAGACATCGCAAGAACATGTCATGCACACCCTACAACCTCAGAAGTAACTAAAGAGGCTGCCCTGGCAGCTACTGATAATAGAGCACTTCATTCGTAGTACTATGTGGTTAAGGCTAAAGACAATTACACTGTGTTTATTCCTTGTGTCTTGTCATTTTGCCTGGGGCCAAAGTAGTTTTAAACGTGCTGGTGACTTTTATGCACTTCAAGTCGGTAACGATCTAGTTACCGCATATGTATTTACAGAAGTATCCGATTTTTATGAGGGCAAGGCCTGGGTTAATAAAGGGAATCTTTATGGGTACATTGATACGCTCGGTGTTTCCATAACAGATTTTGTTTACGCTGACGTCGACAGATTTATTGATGGATTTGCAGCAGTAAGCCGTGACACACAGGATGGTTTATATGGATTTATTAATGAGGTTGGACGTGAAGTGTGTGACTTGAAATACAACCGTATCAAGCCTTTTGGAAATGGATTTGCTGCTGTTCAGTTGGATTCCAATTGGACACTGATTGATGCCTCCGGCTCTGAATTGATGGTGCCCATATTTGACTATGCACCAAAAGTGATTTCCGACCAATTTGTGATTGCTGTAAAAGCAAATAAATGGGGTGTGATTGATACGGCGGATCGTCTGAAGTATCCGTTCGTTTATGATTTGATTACTGCAGATGGAGTTGCGTACCTGGCTAATAAAAAAGTGTATTTAGGTTTGTTATAATCCATTGATTGCATTGGTTACCTTTGCGCCATGCAATTTGAAAACAGCAGAGAATTTGCTCAAGAAATGGATCAAAATGATGCATTGGCAGGCTTCAGATCTCAATTTTTTATTCCGCAGCACAACGGAGAAGATTCTGTTTATCTAACAGGAAATAGTTTAGGACTTCAACCTAGAAGTGTTATTGACAAACTAAAGCAAGAGCTAGACGACTGGGCTCAATATGGAGTTGAAGGTCATTTTGATGGAAAAAATCCTTGGTTTCACTATCACAAGTTTTTCTCTGAATCTACGGCAAGAGTTGTGGGAGCTTCTCCGAAGGAGGTAGTAGTCATGAATAATCTAACGGTGAATCTTCATTTAATGATGGTGTCGTTTTACAGACCCACTTCAACGCGTTATAAAATCATTATGGAAGGCGGCGCTTTCCCGTCGGATCAATATGCAATGGAGTCGCAGGCAAAATTTCATGGCTTTGCTTATGAGGATGCGGTTATAGAAGTGAATCCTAGACCAGGAGAATATGCACTACGAACAGAAGATATTCTACAAGTGATTGAGGAACATGGCGATAGTGTTGCCTTAGTTATGTTTAGCGGTGTTCAATATTATACCGGACAAGCTTTCGATATGCAGAAAATTACTGAGAAGGCACATAAAGTTGGTGCCTTAGCGGGATTTGACTTGGCCCATGCTGCTGGGAACTTAGCACTGCAACTGCACGATTGGGAAGTAGATTTTGCGGTATGGTGTTCTTATAAATACTTGAATAGTGGGCCTGGCGGAGTTTCCGGAGCTTTTGCTCATGAAAAGCACGCCAATAACCCAGACTTACCTCGATTCGCTGGTTGGTGGGGTCATCAAGAGGCAGAGCGTTTCCTTATGAAGAAAGGGTTTATTCCGGAATACGGGGCGGCCGGATGGCAACTGAGTAATGCACCGGTAATGTCTATGGCAGTGCACCGTGCCTCTCTCGATATTTTTGACCAAGTGTCGATGAAACAACTCAATGAAAAGTCGGAGCCGTTAAATAGATATTTGCAATTTGTAGTTGAAGATGCTGCAAAGAGCAATGACGGTTTAAGCTTCGAGGTAATTACACCAGAAGAACGTGGTTGTCAACTATCGGTATTAACCGGAGAGAATGGGAAAGACCTCTTTGATCATCTCACAAAACAAGGTGTTATTGCAGATTGGAGAGAACCTAATGTAATTCGAATGGCACCCGTTCCATTGTATAATTCATTTATGGATATTTATCGATTCGGACAGATTCTAAAAAGCTATTAACCTAAAAACCCGGCTCACGCCGGGTTCTTGGAACTAAAATTACTAACCATGCTTATCTAAGTGATAAGGCGTTATGATGATTGCATACGTGTGTCACGCTGAAATCAAACTGTTATATCATGTGGGCTAATGGAAATCGTTTCCTCAGACGCATATAGTTAATAAAGTAGTAGTACGAAGGTAGGTAAACCATTGTCATGAATCAACAGCATTGTGGTATTTATGGTTTAGTTACATTTATAGGAGATTCCTAAGGCAGGTAACGAAGTCCTTTATTTGTCCCATCTGCTGTTCTGTAACCAGTAAAAGTTGATTGCCTTTTTGTTTTAAACTGAACAAGTTGTGATGCGTATTTACTTGGCTCATTATTTTACCAAATAAGTCAGAACTGTAGTAGTGAGTATTGTTCTCGTCAGGGAAGTAGCCTAGTAATTTACCGTTTTTTATTCTGATTTTGTGCCAACCTAAACGTATGCCAAGATGCTTTAAGCGAACACTATACAACAACGCTTTTACAGGCATCGGCAAATCACCGAATCGGTCTTTCAAATTATCTCGGAACTTAATTAGATCTGTATCATTGTCAATTTTTGATAACTCGGTGTACAGGCTTAACCGTTCAGAGATATTGCTTACATAGTGGTCAGGAATCATGATGTCAAGGTCGGTATCTACTTGACAATCCGTACTCGTTTCAGAAGGTTTTTCGTCGTCTTCAAATAGTGACTTGAACTCGTCATTTCTTAATTCTTGTACCGCCTCATCCAAAATTTTGTGATACATATCAAAACCAATTTCAGAAATGAATCCACTTTGCTCGCCACCTAATAGATTTCCAGCACCTCGAATATCCAAATCACGCATGGCAACGTTAAAACCACTGCCTAAATCTGAGAACTCTTCGATGGCTTGTAATCTTCTTCTTGCATCGTCGGTTAAGGTATGGAGCGGCGGCGTAATTAAATGGCAAAAGGCTTTTTTGTTGCTTCTACCTACTCGACCACGCATTTGATGTAAGTCACTTAAACCAAAGTAATGCGCATTGTTTACAAGAATGGTATTCGCATTTGGAATGTCCAATCCACTCTCGATAATTGTAGTTGCGACCAGCACGTCATATTCTCCCTCAATAAAGCGCAACATCACATTTTCTAACTCATCACCCGCCATTTGGCCGTGACCAACGACTACACGTGCATTTGGGGATATGGAGCGAATCATGGTTGCAATGTCTTGAATGTCACGAACCCGGTTATGCACCACAAAAACTTGCCCTCCGCGTTCAATTTCGTAGTTGACAGCTTGTTCAAATATCTCTGTCCCAAAAGTGTGCAGTTGAGTTTTAATCGGTTGACGATTTGGGGGAGGTGTGTTAATTACACTTAAATCTCGAGCACCCATCAAACTAAAATGTAGGGTTCTTGGAATTGGGGTCGCTGTTAATGTTAAGGTGTCAATGTTGGCTCTTAGGGATTTGATTTTTTCTTTTGCTGAAACCCCAAACTTTTGCTCTTCATCAATGATTAAAAGGCCAATGTCTTTGAATTTTATTTTGTCACTCAGCAATTTGTGGGTGCCAATGATAATATCCGTTTTGCCTTCAGCTAATTTCTTAATCGAGGCAGTTTGTTGTTTTTGGGTACGGAATCGATTTACGTAATCTACCTGACACGGGAAACCATCCATTCGTTCTTTGAAAGTATGATAATGTTGTTGGGCTAAAATGGTAGTTGGTACCAAAATAGCTACTTGCTTGCTATCGCATACCGCTTTAAATGCCGCGCGAATGGCGATCTCTGTTTTGCCAAAGCCAACATCTCCGCATACCAACCGATCCATTGGATGTGGTGACTCCATATCCTTCTTTACATCTTCAGTTGCCTTACTTTGATCTGGAGTGTCTTCGTATAAGAAACTTGCTTCAAGCTCAATTTGTAAGTAATTGTCAGGCGCAAATTGGAATCCGGGTTGGGCCTTTCTTTTTGCGTAGAGTTTAATCAAGTCACGTGCAATGTCTTTTACCCGTTTCTTGGTTTTACTTTTTAGCTTCACCCAAGTGTCGGAACCAAGTTTATTGATTTTTGGCGTATGGCCTTCTTTGCCCGTATACCTACTTATTTTATGTAACGCTCCGATGTTAACATAGAGCAAATCGTTGTTTTTATAAGATATCCTGACGGATTCCTGTAAACGGCCACCCATTTCAATTTTTTGCAATCCTTCAAATTTTCCAACACCGTGGTCGATATGAACGATAAAGTCACCAGGCTTTAGGTTGCTTAATTCACGTAAAGTTAACGCCTGTGTTTTGCTGTATTTGTGTTTGTTTTTGAATTGATAATGGCGGCCAAATATTTCGTGTTCGGTATAAATAGCTAGATGATGTTCTTTGTCGAGAAAACCATTTGACAAACCGAGATAAACTGGGTTGAATTTTATGGAAGCGCCGATATCTTGAAAAATCGTTTCAAGACGCTCTATTTGTTTACCTGTTTCCGAAAAAATATGCTGGCCAATCCCTAATCGTGCATTGTCTTGAAGGTGGTCTATTAAGAGTGAAAAGTTTTTACCAAATGTTTTTTGTGGAGTTTGGTCGAAACTGAGTTTTTCGATGTTTCGAAAATGAGGAATCTGGCCGAATTCAGCACCGCTCCTTTTTGTTAATTGTTTTTTGAAGAAGTCATCGGTATCAAAAAGATCTTCTATTTCTGGGGTAACATGAGACTTTAATGTAGCAAAACAGGTATTTAGCTGATCACCGAAAAAGATTGTTTCGTTATTGAAGTATTCGAATATGCTAATGCGTTCGCCAGCAATTTCGTCGTCTTGAATATTGGGGACAATAGAAGAAAATTTTAGGTCTGCAGTAGACAATTGAGTGATGGCATCAAATTGCCTAATGGACTCAACCATCCTCCCGTCTAATTCGACACGAATGGGAAGTTCATGGGAGTAACTAAAAATATCAATAATCCCTCCACGCATGGAATATTGACCCGGCTCATAAACAAAATCTTCTCGGATAAAGCCATATGTATTGAGCATTTCCATCATGAAATCAAAGTCCAATATTTCACCGACGTTAATCTCAAATTGGTTTTTGTCTAGGTTATCTTGCCCAATTACTTTTTCTGCAATTGCTTCAACAGACGATACTAGTACCATTGGTTTGTCAAGCTTTTTAAGCTGCAACAAAATTTCTGAACGTTCCTGAATCGCGTTGTTTGAAGGCGTTTCTGGTTGAAATGATTTGCTAAACGAGCTAGGTAAATACATAGCCAGTGATTTGCCTAGAATATTGTGGATGTCTTGAAAGACATATCTAGCATCTACAGGGTTCGAAGCAATATAAACGATTGGCCTTTTAAGCTCAATTAATGCAGCCGAAACTAAGAAGGATTTAAACGACCCAGCTATACCGGAAATATGTGCATGGCGTTTTGGTTGATCAAGCCAATGCAATACAGTCTTAACCTTTTCGGTTTGGACATAGTGGGCTAATATTTCGCGGGTATTCAATGAATGTATTTAGGGGTGCAAAAATATGTTTTGCCTACCACTATTGCATTGGAGGTGCACTTTTTTCAAATCCTTTTTGGGCTTTTGCAGGTTTATGCAGGAAAATGAAATCTCCATCATCGTCATGGTCGCCAAAACCGCCATAACGTGGGGTTGTTGGTGTTTTACTATCGGTGGCAATACTCATTAACTGCAAGTTGTCTGTGAAATCGTCAAAAGTGAGAATATTGCCTTTTTTAGCACCTTTTGTACTTAGAGTTTCGATAAACTTAATGGCAAACTTACTTTCGTCAGGGACGTACTCTTCACCACCGCTTGTTATAAACAACCGAGATTTGATTTTTGACTTCATTTCGATGAATTTCTCTGGACTTTCACGAATAAAATTCAAATCGGATTCAGAATAGTTTCGTACTTCCGTTTTGTTAAACGCGGTGCCACCGAAACATACGTCGAAAACCAGCATGATATGGTTGCAGGAATACGTTGCATTGAAATAATCGCGGATATCTGTGAATTTTAAATAGCTTCGTAAGCTACCATCGCGTTCAGAATTTTTGGCGACGATAAAGCCACCTTTACCCGGCTTGTAGTGACCATGTCCGGCGAAAAACACGAATAGCTGATCTTTTGGCGCATAAGTGATACTTTCTGTATAATGCTCAATGATACTATCCATTTGTTCAACCGTTTGATTAACCTTGATGTCCACCTTAAAACCATATACAGACTGTAGTAATTTTCCAATTTTCTCAACGTCTTTAATCGGATTTGCAAGTTGTTCCCACGAATCATATTCGTTTGTTGCGAAAAGAAGGGCGTAGTTGGTTTGAGAGGTATTAACATTAACAGGGTCAGCTAGTTTTTTACTGCTTTTATTGATTATGAATGAATCTGTAGCAATGTTTCCATTCCTGTCTTTGGCCGATATGACCAACTTGGTCCATGTGCTGGTAAAATTTTGATCTAGGTTGAATTTGCCGTTTTGTGTAAAGGCAACACTTACCCCATTCACCATTATTTCAGCAATGCCGCTTTCATCAAGCGCTTGCCCTCCTACATTCTTTGATATCGTTACTACTTTTGTTTTACCCCCGCGTTTTCCATCTGAACTAATCACGTTTGGAATGTATATCATTGGAGGTGTTGTGTCTGTCAAGTTCGTCGTTGCATTGACAAACGTAAGTGGAAAGTCAACCCCCGAGGAGTAACTTTTTAAGTCAAATTGAAGATTTCCTGAAGACATATTGCCATACATATACCCTTCTAAACTTTTTGAGGTTACATAGGCCAAAGACGCTGTAGTATCTTTATGAAAACTGTTTTGCCAATTGGTAGCAGCGCTACCAGAAATGCCTTCTGTTAGGTACGAGGTAAATAGACTCATGTCGGATTTGGGCATCTTGACCCTTCCGTCTGATACTAAAAACCCAATGCTTTCTGCAACATATTCATGATCGTTTTCGCGCTGATCAGCAGCATATTGGTCAATGAGACTCGAGTTAACGGCGTCAAATAACAACAGTTTTTTTGAAGCAGACATCGAAGAGAGCCATGCCAAAATTTGTTCATTATCGATGGTGTCGTTTCCTACTAAAAGTTTGTCATCTTTGGTATATCCAGTGTAGTACAATATGAAACAATCGCCCGGTTTTGAATTCACAATAACGTTTTCGAATGCAGACTTAACTGAATCTTTTTTATCCTGATTTAATACAAAAATGTGAGATTGATCAAAAATCCGTTGGGCTCGCTCACCAACTATTTCAGCCATAATTTTGGCATCTTCTGTAGCGTGCCGATAACCATTTGGGTTGGTACCGTTTGTGCCAATACTGATAAAATAAAGGTCGTTGCTTCGCTGTTTACTCTGGATTTTTCTTCGTGCTGCCAATTTCATTTTGTCAAACATGTCCTCCATCACGTCGTTGTCGAGCCAGTCATTTAGATTACTGATCATCTCTAAGTCATCCATTTCTAGCTCAGGGTCGTTGATGTGTTTGAGGTTAATGTTCCAGCTAGTCATATACCGTTGTAACGAGGTATTATAGTCCTCATGTTTATAGTAATTATAAGCACTCCATCTGTGGTAGTTTCTCAATAAGCCATACCTAACGTAATTGCCTTTATGCTCAAGGCCGATAGCTGTGTCAAACGCTAGGCCAGCCTGTAAATATTGCTCTTGTTTTTCTAAACCTTGACCTTTGGTGAAGTATTCATTTCCTAAAGCCTTGTATTTAAAGTGCTTGTTCCATTGACTGGTTAAATGTGTTTTTTCGCGGTTAACTTGTTCAACCTCCCAGCCGTTTTCGATAAAAAAGTCGAAATCAGCAATAATACCCTCATCGAAAACAGAAGTAGCACCTGCATTTTCTAGCGCTTTCAAATAGTATTTTCTGGCTTTTGTGTACTTTCTTAGTAATGTTAACGAGTGACCGTAATTCATGGCGTAAGTGGCATCATTACTATCAACATATGGGCTTTTTCAGTGTGTTCTTCTGAAGCTTTAAATCGGCCTAATTTTATTAAAGTCCAACCGTACATACCATGGCCAAAAGCATATTCAGACATGTTGTCTTTCACAAAGGCAAACTCAGGTAGCGCTTTCATCAAGTTTTCCGATGTCAGGTACATCAAACCCAATTGCCAATGGATATTATAGTTTGTGGAGTCCTCCTTAAGTAAATCGATATATACTTTTTCGGATTCTGAATATTGTTTTTTGGTTTGGAAAACCCACGCTCGAATCAATTCAAAATCTCGGTATTCTTGTCTGTAATTGTATTTGGTTGTTAATGCGGACCATTGGTCAACCAACTTGATTGCACTGTCAAGATTACCTTGATTAGCCACTGCATAGATGTTTGTTTGAACCTGTGAGAAATCAAATGCTGTCACTTTTAAATATCGACCGTATGCCGACTCCCAATTCTCCCAATCGGCATCAGTGACAATTTCTTTGTACAACTTTGATAATAAATTGCCGTCGTCTTCATTGGTAGGTGTAAAATTAATCACCCAAGTGGCATATGATTCGTCAATTCTAAACTTGCGGCCCATGTATTTATGCGGGTAGTCTATTACATAACGCAAGAAGGCCTTAACATCTGTCGTTTTTGAAATTAGCATTGCTTCCCACATATTTAAACCTGCAAAAGCGCCAGAGTCTATTTTTTCCGTCATGTCACTTTCGTCCGGGTCATACAGGGTTTTGGCTGTATTGATAATAATGTCGCGCATCATTTCAATCAGTACGTCCTCACTCGTTTCTATAGATATTTATTGCGCAACCTTATAGCTATAAAGAGGTAAATTTTGGTCGCCTAAAAATGGAATATGAAATCGGGTTAGCTGTTGGATTAAACCATCATAAGCATCTGGATTGGCTCCAATTTCCATATAATTGAGATCACCTATTTGAGGTGTAAAACCACTAGCTTTTCCGTCATCGCTCATCACCATGTACCATTGAGATCGACCTTGATCTATCGACACAACGGTGGTTTGGCCCAGAGCTTCAATATACCGTTCTGGTTTACTTGCATCGTATATCGCTACAAACCATCCAGATTGGTCTATTCTTATCGAGTCACGTATCCCTAAATCCATCGTGAACCAGGTCGTATCTCCCGAAGTTTTATCTATAGAAGAAACAGGGTATCGAGAATATTCTCTTTCTGTATTCCAACTTTCGAAGCCATAAAAACTTTGATACTTTCTTGCTGAATCTTCATAAAACGAGACTAGTTTTATAGCAGCCTGCGCTTCGGCAATATGACCCCCTCTTTGGTAGTTTAATGCAGCGAGAAAAAAGTACTGTGACGCTGCGCCATAGTACGTCTCAGATACGAAAAATCTTGCGTAAAGGGCAAATACTTCGCCGATAAACTTCCTGTCTTGCCCCTCTTCGAGTTCTTTCTCTTCAACTACAGCTCCTAACAAGAGCGAAAAAACGTCATCATATTTCCCCTTTTCAATTAGCTTTAGTGCTTTGTCGTAAGACTTCTTGGCTTTTTTAGAATTTTGCGCACTGCTTTGGCTTGCCGTACAAATAAAGATGAGTACAACTATAGAATATGTAAATAACTGCTTCAGTAGAACCATTTCTAGAGATCTTAAGCCAAATGTATTAAATATATATGGAACTGAGCGGATTGGTAAATGATAGTGGTCATAATACAAGTGTGCGGAGTATTTTTGCTGTATGGATTTAAAACCGTTTTATGATGTTGCAGAAGACGCAATTAAAACGTTGGGTGTAGACCCAGAGACAACACGATGTGAAGACCCAGGACAGTGGATTGTTACAAGAGAACCAATTGAAATTTTCATTGACATTTGGCAACCACAAGAAGCAAATCAATGGGAGTATTTTAAGGAGGATGAGCCAACTGCTATTTTTCAAGTCGTAGCGCCAGTGTGTTATTTGCCAGATAATGAAGCAGATAAAGCCAAATTTATGGAAGAAGTACTCTACATTAACCACCATATGTTTTATGGTAGCTTTACGGTTAACATGGAAGAGTCAATGGCGGCCATTGGATATAAGAGATTGCTTGAAGGAGCCAATCGTGTTGAGATGATAGAGCCGATAGAGAGCATAGGATTTTATGCAGAAAATTTATCAAACTATCTTTCAAAAAAATACAATCTGAAAAAAATTGAAAAAAATTAAGGTTTAAGGCAACCAAACGCGGAAACTTCTCATCTAAGAAGAAAAGCGAGAAGAATGATGTCTTTAAATGGCAGCGGACAAACGAGATACAGAATGGAAATTGGTAAAGCAATCTTTGCAAGGAGACCATTCTGCTTTCGAGCTGTTGTATAAGTCATTATCACCTAAAATGTACGCCGTAAGTTTAAGATACACGCACCAAGATCAGGACGCACAAGATGTATTGCAAGAAGCGTTTATCCGGATTTATAAAAATTTAAAGCAATTTAAATTTAACGGCTCATTTGAGGGCTGGTGCAGAAGGATTGTTACAAATACAGCAATAGAAGCATTGCGTAAAAAAGGTAGAATGAAGGAAAATTCTACTGAGGTGCTTCCTGATTTGCCTGTGGATCCTAAAAGTTTTGAGAAGTTAAAATATGATGACTTGATGAAACTTGTTCGTGCACTTCCAGATGGATATCGCAGTGTGTTTAACCTGTATGTGATTGATGGTTTTAGCCATAGAGAAATTGGCGAAATGTTAGGCGTTACAGAAAGCACAAGTAAAACACAATTGTATAAAGCCAGATTGGCTTTGCAGAAAAAAGTACTAGAAACGATTGAGTAAAGAAAATAACATATCGCAATTTGATTCACTGTTCAAACAAACGTTTGAGGGGGCAAGTTCGAATGTGCCTCCAGGTGTTTGGGAGGGGGTTTCTTCTGCTACTGCAGGCGCGGCAGGTGCTTCAAGTGTGTCCGTATTGTCGAAACTGTTCGGTCTTAAAGGCGCAGCCATTTTAGGGTCGGTAGCCCTAATTGTTACTTCTACTGTTTTACTAACGAAGGAGTCAAACCCTCAACCCGAAGAAATAACGCCAAATACGCAAACTGAAATAGTGGTTGAATCCGAAACGGATTTGGATAAATCTGCAAATGAGATTACGTCAATTGACGAGTCTGTAAGTGAGACGAATCAAAATAACACGGTCGATTTAGCTAAAGCGGATGGTGAGATAACAATATCGAACACTCAGGTTGTATCCGATATAAAAACGGATGGTATAGGACAGCCAAGTAATGCATTTAAAGATGTTTCAAAGTCGACTGCACATAATTCAGGAAATAGTGAACCAACAAAATCAACTGGAGTACTGGAATTGTCCGTATCTTCTGAGTCAGTATGTTTGGGTCAAAAAGTAGATGTTTCGGTACTTGATGGGAATACATTGAAAGACATTTCTTGGTTAGTAGATGGCAAACCAGTGGTTTCGAACAGAAAGTATATGAGCTTTTTGTTTGATAAAGCAGGAGGCCATTCCATTGAACTGAATGCTATAAATTCAATTGGAGAGAATTTAACCACTACAAAAAATATTAAGGTTGTTGAGGCAGATGCTTCGTTTAAAGTCAGCCAAAAAGAGGGGGTGATTTACTTGACATCATTGAAGCCAGTTAAGGCCAACCAGTGGTATGTCAATCAAGTACTCGTAAAGGAAAATCAGAATTCAACTTCATTTGAGTCTGAATCAGAAAAAAACACAATTGTACATGTGGCAACCAACCTAAATGGTTGCAGTGATACCGCAAAGCAAGAGGTTGTTAAGGTGGCGAACTGTGCTGGAGACTTGAAAGTGCCAAATATATTTACACCGTACCATCAAGATGGATTTAACGATGACTTTGTCATCGACATGCCACAAGTTAAAGGATATAGGTTAACAGTATACAACTTAAAGGACGGTAAGGTCGTCTTTGATACAGAAAGCCAGAAAGAAAACTGGAATGGTAAGTACGACAATATAGGAGCAATGGTTCCTGTTGGTTACTACATTTATCGATTGGTATATAACTGTAACGGAAAAACTACCACAAAACAGGACAGAGTAATGGTTTCAGATGCAAAAAATTAATTTGAAAAACCCAATAAATAACGATAATATAGCAAGCTCGAATTTGTCGGGCTTGCGTTTACATAACCCGATATTGAATTTTATGAAAATGACAAAGAACAGAACTAAGTTTTTGATGTATTTGTTTTTCCCGATGCTATTGCTTTTGGGACAGGTAAATGCAGCTAACGCTCAATGTAAGCCTAGCTATACAGCTGGTAATGAGTGTGAAAATGTAGCCATTAACTTTAAAGCTAATGCGCCGGGATTCTCAACCTACGATTGGGAATACAAAGAAAAAGGTTCAGGAACTGTAATTGGGAGCTCGTCAGATCGAGACCCTTCTTTCCCGTTTCCTAAAGCTGGTACTTACGTTATCACCCTGAAAGCTTCAGGAGTTGCTGGTAATTGTACCGAATCTTTTGAGATTGTAATTAAGCCTAGTCCAAAGGCAATTCCGTTTTTAATCACGCCGAATCGGCAGTGTTTTAAAGGGAATATGTTCTGCTTAATTGATAGCAGTACGCCAGCACCAGGTAGCCAAATTGTGCGTAGAACAGTCCTGTTCTCGGATGGTCAGCGTTACGATAAAGTCAATCCAACATATGGAGACACTATCTGTCACACAATCATCGATCCTAAAGGTGGTTGGTTTAACATGAAGATGGAGCTTGAAGATAAAAACGGATGTGTTACTGAAGCATATTTTAATGATTTCATTCAAGTATTCCCTAGACTAAATGTTCGCTTGAGTACTAACTCACCAACAAAGTGTGATTCTACAAAAGCAACCATCACAAACCTTACATATAACGATTGGAAAAATAACAATGAGACGACTATCGGGTTGAAAGACATCGCTCAATTTGTTTTTGATTTCGGTGGTGGAGATCCTAAAGTAGTTATTGGTGATTCTGTTACAAACACCAAATACTGGACAGGGGAAGCTTTTGATGGTATTACCGAACACTGGTATAGAACACATGGTACTTTTAATGCAACTCTTTCGGTAACGTCACGTTTTGGCTGTTCTGAGACTTTTACCTATAAAGGTGCTGCAACCAATATTAAACTAAGACCTCAAATTATTGCGGATAAAGATTCGGCTTGTACGAGTGATCCTGAAACATGTTTCAGTGTGTCTACGGGGCCAATCCCAGGAGCACAGTTCTTATGGACATTTGGTGATCCTCCGTCAGGTAACTTGAACTTCGATGATAAAACATGGACACCATGCCACTCTTATGGTGGTGGTCCTTGGATGATTTCGTTACGAATCGTTTCAGGTCCTTGTGATATCATGATTTTTGATACAATTACTAAAGTTGGTCCTTCATCTACCATAGAAGTTCCATTTGTACGTGTTCTTGAAAAAGAGAAGTACCAATGTGAAATTAGAGACAGTGTTCATTTTGTAAACAACTCAAGTTTTTATCATGATGATCCAAATTATTGGGATGAAGATTCATTCTTTTATTTCTACCCAAAATCATTCAGAATTGTTAAACACAGAGTTACAGGTGTAGATAGTATTTATACCTATAGTAATGTAAAAACAAACACAGATACATTTAAAGCGAAATATGCTGTTACTGAGATTCTGTATCAAGATGGTGCTAAGATTTACTTTGATACCAATCTCGATTCGTTTGTTGTTGTGATAGGTAATTCTACTGGTGGAAATGACACGACTAAATTTGGTCGAGATATGGGAGGCCTTTATTCAAAACGTCGTTATGTATTTAACTTCAACGAGGATACAAGAGCCGGTGATCAAACCGCAATTCCTGTAGACCCAGCAATTCGAAGAAAAGACCACGTCTATCGTCTTTGGACATTAGGAGACAATTTTGCTCCTCCATGTACTACAGACACGAAAGCAAATAAAAACGTTAACCTAAACTGTAATTTCACCTTAGACTCATTACCAGTGCACTGGTATACACCTTGGGATGACATTTATAGATACCGGAACAATGGTCAGTTTTATACCAACCCTGCACCTCGAACATTGTTTAGCCGTCATGCACGACAATGTTACCAAGTTCAGGTTTATCCAGCTGATACGGCAATAGTGCCACAAGAGGTTGTTTTATTTGTGCCTAAAGACACAACAAAAACATTCTACATACCGTACACTGATTCAATGGGTGTTGCAAGAACTGACACTATTGAAATTTTGGGATGGAAGAAATATCCAGAGTTCCAACAAAGAAATAATTACCGCCTAAAAATTTGGAAGCCAGAGGCTGTCTATAAAGGTAAGGTGATCAGTACAATAATTTGGGAAGACCATGATTATTACATTCCAGCTGGTGTCACCATACGACTTAAAAATCTTCAAAATGGCACGGTTACCACTGTAACAGGTCCTAAGACCCATACTCTTGAAAAAGACTTTCAGTTTGAAGTTGATGAAGGGGATTCTATCGTATCACTTCCAGAAATGATTATTAACCCAGAGCGGGTTGTCATTGCTGGAGCAAGTAATATTTTAATTGATACCATTATTAATGGAGTTGAAACTACGGTTCAACGTTCTGTTGTGCTGGTTGATTCTATATATCATAGAAACTATTTCTATAACAATACCGCATCTTGTAATTCAGTTACTTTATTCCATAAAGACACTGTTCATCCATTTAAGTGTGAAAGCTCAAATAATATTTCGTTGGCGCTTATCCCGCCAAGTGCAAGAGGCTTGCGATGGGAGTCAGGTATTCCTTGTCCATTAGACGGAAATAAGTTGAATTATTACCTAACGTTCAATATGGACGAAACGAAGCCAGGTTGTACACAACAATGGTTTGAAGTGAATTATGATTCACTTACCGGTCCTGATAACTGGATTAGTTACAAAAGTGGTGGCGTATTAGCCCCACCGCCTCCAGGTTTGCCTATTCCATTCGTTTTGCCATATGATATAATTGGTCAGTGGGGAACGCAATTTGTAAAAGGATACTCTTCTGGAGAAATAGGAAGTGATCCAAGCAAGCGTCCAAATGGTTCGTTTACCATTGGTTTAGTTGTTGCTAACGGACCACCACAAACAGATAAAGACGGAAACCCAATTGCACCAGAGTGTACAGATACAGCTTGGTATAGTGACATGTTCCGTTACCAATACTTAGATGCTCAGTTCGACATCTTATTACCTCAAAATGATCCATTAGCACTTTGTGCCGGAGGAACTGCTTACTTCAGAATGTTAAATCCTGTTCAAGATAGTATTGCTGCCTTGAGATGGAACTGGGGTTATCCAGATCGTTTATCAGGTTACTATGAAGAATTCCAATATTTCCAAGAATACAAAGGTCCAGTTAAAGGACGTAACGATGAAGGGACGACTTGGAATCAAGGGAAAGATGTTTGGCTATATAACTATGTGGTGCGTCACAATCTAGATGATTTGTTAGGTGACGAAACCATTGATACTATTGTAACAAGAATTTATCGCGATTGGGACTACGAAGTGAATACGTATCAAGCGGATAAAATCCTAGTAGATATATTGAAGCAGTTGAATCTTGATATTAGAGATATTCCTGATGAGGATTTTGCATTGATGTTAGGAGATGGAACAGTAGGTTGTATTGATACAACTGGCATTAGCGAATACTTCATCATTGGAAAGAAAGGTATTGACGAAAACGTTGTTTTCCATGATCAGTACAAGTATCAGTATACAAATTCAGGAATGACCGATTCTGTAATTATTGAAGAGGTATTCCACTTCAGGGATTCGTCGATTCAAGGTTTCGACACCTTGGTTGCCCCTTACGATTTAGTTGCTACAGATACAGTGTACAAACGTGGAGCGGTTATACCTGATGTATACAAGTTTACTTATCGTCATCCAGAAGTTCGGTTGAATTTCTGTGATCCAACGAAGAAGGATACGTTCTGGGTGAATTCTAACGGACCAATGGTTCCAGGTATATTCTTGAATAACCGAGTAGGTTGTGAGAAGAGTGGCGCGAAACTGTTGAATGTTGGTTACCTCAATAAATTTGAGTTGTTAAACCAAGCGGTATGTAAAAACCAAGTACACGAATTGTACGACAGTATTCGATACTGGCAATATGGGGATGATATGTTCCCGAATGATTATCCAATTGATCCACGTAAGTTCTGGGAAGATCCAGTACGATATGCGAATGGTAAGTTGGAAATCAAATCAATTGATTGGAATTATGGTGATGGTGTTGATGACTTCAATAGATCGATTACTTTCTTCAACCAATATGATAGTGCAGGAGAATATGTTGTAGCAATCGCTACTAGAGATTCAATCGGATGTACCGATACGGCCTTTGTAACGGCTTTTGTTACAGGAGCACTTGCGAATTTCGAAACCAACCAAGCGGTAGGTGGAGATCCTTGTGATGGTATCATTAACTTCTTTGACTCATCGATAGTATTTGATCCATGTCGTGGAAGAGATACTTGTCCAAACGGTGTTTACGAACCATGTGATAGTGTTGTATGGTACGAGTGGGACTTTGGAGATGGTTCAACACGAAGTGTACTGAAAAACCCATCGCATGATTATACCTCTAGTGGATGGTTTACGATCAAATTAAAAATCTACACCTTATTAGGTTGTGAAGATTCAGTTGAGAAGCAAATATTCATTGAAGGACCTCAACCAAGGTTCGAGTTTGACGGAGGTAGCGTTTGGGGAGAAGATTCCATCATAATATGTGTGGGAGATTCGGTCCATCTGGCCAACACGAGTATCGATCCGATGTATAACCCAAATTGGGTTCTATCTTGGGGTGATTCTTTAAACTCTACTTCATCAACTACTGACCCGAACAAGATATTATCTCACCAATACAACGATTCAGGTGTATACTATCTATTAATGTATATGGAAGATACCATAGAAGGATCTGCCAACAGATGTTTCAGAGTATTCCCAGATTCAAGTACGAAGGACGGTAAGATTCCAAGAAAGATTAAGGTAATTGTAAAACCAGTTGCCCCTGCTAAATTGGAAATTGCACCAGATACGGTTTGTCCTTACCAAGAAGTTGTATTTACAAGCAACTCGGATACCATCTATAAGTATTACCAATGGTCATTTGGCGATGGCGATACGGCAACACGAAACGACCCAGTTAATGTTGTAAGTCATAGCTATAAGGCTCCTGGTAGATACACGGTTGAATTAATACCTAATTACGATCTCCCTCCTGGTGATTTCGGGCCGCGTTGTCAAGATGTTGATACGGGTTATGTAACGGTAATTAAACCAACAGCTGATTTCGATATAATCGATGTAGACAAACCAGATTTCTGTTTCACCAATACGTCAACCGGAGCGAAAACATACGAGTGGCAAATTGAGACGGAAACACGTGATACTACATACGAATACACAAGTGATATCAACGAGCAAATTTGCTACAACTGGGGAGAAACAGTGGGTACGTTTGCCATCTGTTTAATCGCTACGAATGAGGCAGGTTGTAAGGATACAATTTGTAAAACGATAGAGAACGACTTCTTTATTAAGTTTATCCCTTACAACGTATTTACTCCAGACGAAGAGGATGCATTAAACAATCAGTTTGTTGTCGATATTGAGGGATATGAAGAATTCCAAATCGACATCTACAACAGATGGGGTGAGCTTGTCTTTAAAACATCAGCGGAGAACAATGCACCGATCATTAATTGGGATGGCACAATTATGAACAAAGGGACGAAATGTCCTGCAGGAACGTACTTCTATGTAATCAACTACAAGTTGAAAAACAGACCAGAAAATGGTGAAGTAGGAGAACCAGTTAGCGGTACAGTTACCCTGATTCGATAAAACACTAATTGAATGACTTAAAGGCCCCAACATCAAATGTTGGGGCCTTTTTTTTCGATAATTTAAATCGCTATTTTTGATCGCGTTATCAAGAAAGATGGAGGGAATAGGTCCTGTGAAGTCTTGGCAACCTGTTTGTAAACAAGGTGCTACATCCTATCAGTCAGACGACTGAAAAGATACCATTCACAAAACGGTTTCTTGATGCAAAATAGTTATGAGCAAGAAACAAGATGTAATCTTACGGTTAAGCGGGTTAGAACCTCTAAACGTTACCGACAATATCAACTTTCTAAATGTAGGGGAAAGAACAAATGTTACCGGTTCAAAAAAGTTTGCACGGCTTATTTTAAATAACCAGTACGACGAAGCACTGTCTGTTGCACGGCAACAAGTAGAAAACGGGGCACAAGTTATAGACGTCAACATGGACGATGGCATGTTGGACGGAAAAGAGGCAATGGTTAAATTTCTTAACCTGATTGCGGCTGAACCAGATATATCAAAAGTTCCTGTTATGCTGGATTCTTCTAAATGGGAAATTTTAGAAGCCGGATTGAAATGTTTGCAAGGGAAGGGAATTGTTAATTCAATAAGTCTAAAAGACGGAAAGGAAGAATTTTTACGTCGTGCAAAAATTATAAAAAGATTTGGTGCTGCAGCCGTAGTGATGGCATTTGACGAAACGGGTCAAGCAGACACCTATGAGCGCCGCATTGAAATTTGTAAAAAGAGTTATGATATACTAGTTGAGGAAATTTCTTTTCCACCTGAAGATATCATTTTTGACCCTAACATACTCGCTATTGCTACTGGCATAGAAGAACATAATAACTATGCGGTAGATTTTATAAAGGCTACAGAATGGATTAAAAACAATTTGCCTTATGCCCTTGTCAGTGGAGGAGTAAGTAACATCTCTTTTTCCTTTCGAGGTAATAATGCGGTTCGTGAAGCCATGCACGCGGCATTTCTATACCATGCCATCAAAGTCGGTATGGATATGGGTATTGTCAACGCAGGTATGATCGAAGTCTATGATGAGATAGAGCCTGATTTGCTGGAACGCGTAGAAGACGTACTGTTTAACAGACGGGAGGATGCCACAGAACGATTGGTTGATTTTGCTGAAACGGTTAAACAAAAAGGGAAGGTAATTGTCAAGGATGATTCCTGGAGACAAACAGACGTTACAGAGCGGCTAAAGCACGCCTTGGTTAAAGGAATAACGGATTATATCGATGAGGATACAGAAGAAGCACGTCAGAATTATGACTCTCCACTAAGTGTAATTGAAGGACCGTTGATGGACGGGATGAATGTTGTTGGTGATCTATTTGGGTCCGGAAAGATGTTTTTACCGCAAGTTGTTAAAAGTGCACGGGTAATGAAAAAATCCGTTGCCTACCTATTGCCTTATTTAGAGGAAGAAAAGGCAGCGGGCAGTGCCCGGGGAAAGATATTATTGGCAACAGTAAAAGGTGACGTACACGACATTGGGAAGAATATTGTAGGTGTTGTTTTGGCGTGTAATAATTATGAGATTATTGATTTAGGTGTGATGGTGCCTTTAGATAAAATTTTACAAACTGCAGCAGAAAAAGAGGTAGATGTGATTGGTTTAAGTGGATTGATTACACCGAGCTTAGATGAAATGGTCGACGTAGCGGAAGAAATGCAACGTCGTAACTTGAAGACACCATTACTTATTGGAGGAGCAACTACATCGCGCATACATACGGCTGTCAAAATTGCACCGACGTATTCAAATGCAGTTATTCATGTATTGGATGCGTCCAAAAGTGTACCTGTTGTCGGGTCCTTATTGTCGAAAGATGCGGAAGCAACTATGGCAAGGTACAAATCTGAGTATACTAAGTTGGCTGAGGATCACCAAAAAAGGAAAGCTGCAAAAACGATACTGACGTATGATCAAGTGGTTCAGAATCGATTGCAGATCAATTGGGATGAAGAGCATATTGTGGCTCCCCAAAACAAGTCAATAAGAAATTGGACACCAACGATTGAAACACTTATCCCATATATTGATTGGACGCCATTTTTTAGAGCGTGGGAGCTTGCCGGTAAATATCCAAACATATTGGAAGATAAGGTAGTAGGAGACGAAGCAAAGAAATTATTTGCCGACGCACAAAAGATGCTGGCATCGATAACCAATAATCAATTGCTTGAAGCAAAAGGGGTCTCTGGAATATTTGCAGCTGAATCCAATGGTGAAACAGTATTGGTAACCGACGAAAAGGGAAAGCAGTACCCATTTGAGTTCCTTAGACAACAAAGAAAGATGGGGGATGGAATTCCAAATCTAAGTCTGGCAGATTTCGTTGCTCCTACAGGCTATAATGACCATATGGGCTGTTTTGCAGTAAGTGTCCACGGTGCTGTGGAAATGGCAACTGAATATGAGGCTGATCACGACGATTATCATGCCATCTTGGTTAAAGTATTGGCCGATAGATTGGTTGAAGCTTTCGCAGAATATTTGCACCGAGAAATTCGTGTAAGTGATTGGGGATATGCACAAAGTGAATCGCTCACTAATGACTTATTAATACGTGAAAAGTATCAAGGCATTAGGCCTGCACCTGGATATCCGGCATGTCCTGATCATACAGAGAAACAAATCATTTGGGATGTGTTAGACGTGAATGAGAATACTGGAGCTAGCTTAACGGAAAACTATGCCATGCATCCTGCCGCTTCTGTTTCGGGTGTTTATTTCGCCAACCCAAAGAGTAAATATTTCGCAGTAGGTCAAATCGGAGAAGATCAATTAAAAAATCTGGCTAATCGGAAAAACCTGCCAGTGAATGAAATGCGAAAATGGCTTCGTCCAAATTTGTAAATTATTTTTCTTTCTTTGGAATGTGTTGCAGTTAAGAACTGTCTAAACAACTAAGTCAAAGTAAAAACCTAAGTGAATTATGAAATTATTGAATTTAAGAGTCACAATTGCCGTCGCTATTTGTGTTTGTAGTATTAGCCTTTTTGGCCAATCTTTCGATGGGTATGCGCTGTATAACCTTCAAAACAACAAAACAACGTATATGATTGACAAGGATGGCAATATTGCACATTCTTGGGATTGCAATGTCAACTGTAATTATGCAGTTGCGCTAACAGACGAGGGTAATCTTGTGAGAGGCGGCGTATATGGAAGCAACAAGCTAAATGGTGCTGCCATTGGTGGTATGATTCAAGAGTACGATAAAGACGCCAATTTAGTTTGGGAGTTTGTGTATTCTAACGACAGCCAGGTGTCTCACCACGATTTTTGCTTAATGCCAAATGGTAATGTGTTAATGACGGCATGGGAAGTAAAAACCGCTGCAGAACTTACTGCTGCTGGCTATAATGGCAGTGCAAGTGGATGGCCAACACATATTATCGAAGTAGAACAAGATGGTTCGGGAGGTAAAATTGTATGGGAGTGGCATATATGGGATCATTTTATTCAGGATTTCGACAAAGACAAAAACAACTTTGGTGTTGTTGCAGATCATCCAGAACTTATGGATGTTAATGCCGTGACGGTAAGCCGCAGAGGTGGTGATTGGTTTCATGTAAATGGGATTGACTACAATGCGGATTTAGACCAAATCGTTTTTTCTTCTCGATTTGCAAGTGAGATCTTTATCATTGATCACAGCACAACAACGACAGAAGCTGCGTCTCATTCAGGGGGCAACTCGGGTAAAGGAGGCGATTTCTTGTATCGATGGGGGAATCCAGCGAACTACGGATCTTCGGACAATCAGCAAATTCCAGGCCCAGTGCACGACCCTCGATGGATAAAGGACGGACGACCCAACGCTGGCTATATTCAATTTTTTAACAACCAAGGCGCAGGCTCAAAATCGTCAGCTGTCGATGCGATAAACCCTAAACGTGATGGATATAATTATAGCTGGGATGGTACCAAGAATGAACCAAGTGAAAAGGACTGGCGACATGAATGTGCTGATTATGCCGACGGGCAATCTGCAAGTGATAGAATGACTAATGGAAATATATTCGTCGCACTTTCACGTGAATACATGTATGAAGCTGATTCTACCGGTAAGGTAATTTGGCAATACAATGCTAGCCCGGCAAAGGCTTTTAGATATGAATGTGCACATCCAGCGGTTTGGGCTCTACTTGGGTCAAATGGCTGCGGTACAGCATCGATTAAGAATATGAAGGCAAACGCCGTTACTGTGTTTCCAAATCCTTCAACAGGCATGTATACGATAACTGGATTGGAAGACGAATCGGGGTACTCGGTTTTGGTTACAGATAATGTAGGGCGAAGCATAAATGTTGCTATGTCAAACAGCCAATTGGATTTGTCTGGTTTTGCCAAAGGACAATACTTCATCATCGTAAATCTTAACGACGGACAGACGTTCGCTAAAAAAGTAATTCTGAATTAAGACTTCAATGAGATTCTTAGTTCTTGTATCATTTTTACTTACGACATTGGGTCATATGGCTCATGCTCAGAGTGATTTTTATGATATCAATGAAATAAGAAATGTGCGGCTCTATTTTCAACAACCCAACTGGGACGCCTTACTAGACAGTTTATACGTTGACGGAAAGGAAGAACGCATACATGCTTCAGTAGTTGTTGACGGGGTACGGTTTGACAGCGTTGGTGTGCGCTACAAGGGGTTTAGTTCTGTAAGTACAGAGCGTAAGAAAAACCCGTTCAACATAAAATTAGATTACGTCAAGAATCAATCGTATCAAGGCTATGAAAAAATTAAGCTGAGTAATGTTATTCAAGACCCTTCGTTTGTTCGAGAAGCACTCTCCTATGAAATCGCTAGGAATTATATGGAGGCTTCCAAGGCAAATTTTGCCAATGTTTTTATAAATGATACGTTTTGGGGTGTATATACCAATGTGGAGGCGGTGAATAAGCAATTTTTGGCCGATAGGTTTTCATCTAAAGAAAATGCCTTGTTCAAAGGAAACCCGGAGGATTTAGACCTCAATGGCGAAAACAGTAACTTAAACAACTTGTATGGGTTAGATTCTTCGAGATATTACCATCTCTATGACTTAAAATCAGATGCAGGCTGGGGTAATTTAATGACGCTTATGTCTGTTTTAAATGATTCGGTTGAGTTATTGGAAGATATATTAAACATGGATCAGACGCTTTGGATGCATGCCTTCAACTATACCTTCGTGAATTATGATAGTTACATAGGGTATGCCCAAAACTATTATCTATACCAAAACGATAATGGCCAGTTTTATCCTATACTCTGGGATCTAAACCAGTCGTTCGGTAGTTTTAGACTGACAGACGCATCCACATTTTTTAGAGGATTTTCGGTTAATGAAGCTCAAACGGTTGATCCTTTGACGCATCTGAATAGCTTTTCTGTTCACCCGCGACCACTCCTTCGCCAACTGCTTTCAAACGATAAGTATAAAAGGATGTATTTGGCACACATTCGTACCATGGTGGAAGAATACATGTCAAATGATTTGTATTACGAACGGGCAACCGCAATCCAACAACTAATTCAAAACTATGTATTTCTGGACGAAAACAAATTTTACACCAATGCTGATTTTACCAATAATTTGGAGGTTACGGTCAAAGATTTAGTTGAATATCCAGGGATTAAAGACCTCATGTCTGGAAGGCAGATGTATTTACAAACGTATCCTGGGGTAGCCGGACATCCATTGTTAGATAATGAGGCGCTCATAGAGGTAGTGCCCGACAGCATAGATATTACCGTAGAGGTAGATTTAAGCACCCGCGTGTTTCTGTACTATAGGAGCAACAAGAATAACAAATTTGTATTGGCAAACATGTTTGATGATGGGCTACACAACGACGGCAGTAACAACGACAATGTTTATGGCGTAAGAATATCCAGCTCAGAAATAAAGGACTATTATTTTTATGCCGAGAATGATTCATCCGGGGCATTTCTGCCAAAGAGGGCCGCACATAATTACTTTTCGGTTTCTTCAGATATGGCATTGGTGATCAACGAAATTTGTGCCAGTAATGGGTCTATAATAGCAGATGAAAATGGCGATTTTGACGATTGGGTAGAACTGTATAATACAAGTGGAGGCACTATCGATCTTACTGGTTTTTACCTATCTGATGATTTTGCCAATCTCAGTAAGTGGCCGTTACCATCAATACGCATTGATCCGTCGGGGTATGCACTTTGTTGGTTAGACGATGAAGTGGAAGAGGGCAGTATGCATGCTAACTTCAAACTATCCGCTTCAGGAGAATCGTTGTATCTCTCAAATACACAAGGTGAAATTATTGATGAAGTAACTTTTGGACCGCAAACTACCGATAAAAGTTATGGACGTATAGCCAATGGCATTGGAGGTTTTGTAGAGAATACACCAACCCCAAACGAGGAAAATATCTCATCTGCAAACGCTCAAAATACCCTAAACTACGTGTTGTATCCCAACCCTTCTGAAAACGCAGTGCGCTTGCTGTTTAGCCACAAAACGTCTGGAAAAATTGACATACGTAATGTGAACGGAAGCCAGGTGAACAGGCAAGCGAATATTGCTAATGCCTGGACATGGAACTATGATGTTTCTGAAATGGTGAAAGGGATATATTTTTTAACCGTTACAACAGATGGCACGGTGCTAACCAAAAAATTCATAATAAATTGAAAATCATGATTAAATCTATTTATGTACTCGCATTTGTGCTTATTCAGTCATTGGCCATGAGTCAATCCATTACAAATTATACAACGGTTGATGGACTACCAGATAATGACGTAACGTGTTTGGTACATGATGGAAATGGAACAATGTGGTTTGGCACACAAAAGGGAGTAGCAGCGTTTGATGGGGTTAATTGGGGTACCTATACGACAGAGTCTGACTCAGCCATACCACAAGATGCCATTACGGCTATTGCGATAGGGAATAACAGTGATATTTGGATTGGAACAGATGCAGGAGCTGCGGTGTATGATGGGAGTGAATGGAAAGCATTTACTACTACTGATGGACTTGGTAGCAATCGTATAAATCATATCGCAACAATGTCGAATGGAGACATTTGGTTTTCTGAATTTAATGGAGCCACGAAATATGATGGTATTACTTTCAAAGCGTATAGCAACTCTGATGGTCTTCCATTTGGTGGGGTTGTAAAAATAGCTGAAGACAACAATGGAGATATTTTGATGTGTACGGGCTTAGGCGGTCTTGTAACGTTTGACGGTACAAATTTTACGGCATACTCAACTGCTGAAGGTTTAGTGAGTAAAAACACAACGTCTTTAGCTATAGACGCTCAAGGAAATAAGTGGATAGGCACAGCAAAAGGAGTTACTGTCCTTAATTCATCTAATCAATGGGTAACCAATCACACACAAATGCTGGAAATTCCTAAGCCAGATACCTTAAATCCTGTTGAAGATGTTGCAATCGACAAGTTTGGTACTGTTTGGGTTGGAATCTATGTAGACTATTTAGTAACGGTAGGAGGTGTTGCTTACTTAGACAATGGGAACTGGACTACAATCGACGCTTCAGACGGTCTCGTCGGACCTACAATTCGTAAAATCGCATTAGATGGCAGGGGCAATCTGTGGGTTGGAACAAGCAGTGGTATCTCAAGAATTGATAATCCTAGTACAGCTAGTTTGTTGGAAGTAAGGGACATACGATTTGGGGTATACCCGAATCCGGCGAGATCATATGTGACCGTTTCTTTTGATAAAGTCATGGATGAAACTACCGATATTTTGGTACTGAACAACATGGGGCAGGTCGTTAAATCAGGGCAAGTAAAAATGGGGGCGAACAGTTATTCATTTGACATGTTGGATGAAAAACCTGGGCTTTATTTTGTTGTTTTTAACGGCTTACATAAAAAACTTTTTGTTAAGTAATCTGACACGTAGAAGAGAGGGATGTTGCACAATACAAAGTTTGCGCCCTTTACTTTCTTGTAAGTAAATTGCCAGTTGATTCCTGCATTTTCTGACAACTAAACCAGTACGCTTTGGATCGTTTTGATTCAAACAATGGCGTGTTTGAGCGGTCTTCCAGTTAGGGCCAAAGCTGCATTTTGTAGTAATATCCTCTCTGCAAGGGCAAAAATGCCAATTAGTCAATCGTGAATGCCTTGATATTTAGAGATTCACACTCAATATGTAGCATTACTGTCAGCATATGGTCATGGCCAACATTTTCATGTTTAATTTGTTATTTTTGATAACCTCGGAAACTGCGCGTTTTCAGGTGTAGTAGCAAGTTTAGTTGAAAGTATTAGTATTATGGAAAAGGCATATTACCAAAATCATTTTTTCTCTCGTCGAAAGACCAATATGAGAAATGTTTTCAAAATGTTTGTGTTGGTATTCTTAGGAATATTTATGCAAACAGGAAACCTAAGTCACGCACAAAGTTCCAACAAAGGAACTGAGTTTTGGATTGGATTTCCGAATCATGCAGAAGGCACTCAGGCTGGGTTATATCTGTATATCACCGGTGACTCTAATTCTACGGGTACTGTTTCTGTGCCAGGACAAAGTTGGTCGTCTACTTTCAGTGTCACCGCCAACAGCATGACATTGGTCGCTGTTCCTTCAAGTGTTGCTTACATGAGTTGCTCGGATTGTATTGAAGACAAGGGTATAAAAGTGTCAACGAACAAAAAAGTGGTTGTGTATTCACACATTTATAGACAGTACAGGTCAGATGCTACACTTGTACTACCAACAAGAACCTTAGGAAAGAAATATTATTGCATGTCTTACGAGCAGCTATGGACTTCAGAACGTTCGCAGTTTATGGTTATCGCTGCTAAAGATGATACGAAAGTTAAGATTACTCCTTCAGTAGCTTTAAGAAAAGCGACAGGTGGAACACATGCTCCAGGTACACCATTTGAAGTTACTTTAGACGCAGGAGAATGTTACCAAGGACGTGCAAACTCATCAGGGTCTAACGAAGATGTTTCTGGAACATTGATTGAAGTAATCGATACAGGGTCTACAGCAAATTGTCGAACAGTTGCCGTTTTTTCTGGTAGTTCTGGAACCCATTTAGGATGTAATAACAGATGGCAAAATTCACGTGACAACTTATACCAACAAATGTATCCAACTAAGTCGTGGGGCCAGCGTTTTATAACCGTTCCGTTTAAAGGAATGAATGGTGACGATATTAGAATTTTAGCATCTGAAGACAATTCAACTGTAACGGTAATTAACAAAACAGGTGCTCCAAACAATTATTATTTGGATAAAGGAGAGCACTATAGTTTAGAAGACGTTAAAGAAGAAAAGTATATTATCTGTGACAAGCCAATCATGGTTGCGCAATACCAGCAGTCACAACGATGTAACAGTAATAATACAGGTGACCCATCCATGACGATTCTCAATCCGATTGAGCAAACACTAAACAATATCACTGTGTATTCTTCAGAATATGAAGATATAAATTCACATTACATCAATGTCATAATCCCTTCTGCAGGCGTTGGGAGTTTTAGGATTGACGGTAAGACTGCCAGTTTTACCAAAGTTGCCAAGTATCAAACCTATTCATTCGCACAAATTTCAGTGACCAAAGGTAACCATGCGATGAGTTCAGATGTTGGTTTTAACGCCGTTGCATATGGTTTCGGTAGATATGAAAGCTATGGGTATTCTGCTGGCGCAAACGTAAAAGATTTGACAGCAGTTGCCGAGTTAGAAAATTCTGCAAAAACTGATGAAATTACACTTTGCCTAGGCCAAGAAGCTTCGTTTAAAGGGAGTGCAGAATATTCTGCAAAAAGTTGGCATTGGGACTTTGGTGATGGTGATACCTCTACCACTCAAAGCCCGAAGCATACCTACGCAGACACTGGATTGTATGAGGTAAAACTAAAGGTGTATAAACCGGCGGATGACGGGTGCTCTATTTATGATTCTTCTGTTTTGGAAGTTAGAGTTAATGCTCCTCCCACTGCACGAATCCACTATGATGTATTGTGTGAAGACATGTCAATACGTTTCGAAGATTCCACCATTGTGCCTTTCGGTGAAACCCAGTTGTTTAGTCAATTTACATTCCATGACAACAAAAGTGTATATGCCAAATTTGCAAATAGAACGTACGACAGTTCAGACAAATATTACATACGGTTAATAGCAGGTACCGAAAACCAATGTCGAGATACATTTATTGATTCCATATTTATCAGTCCAACACCGGTCGCGTCATTTAACATTGACAATGCATGTAGTTTAGATACCTCAGAATTTACAAATACAAGTTCTGTAAAAATTGGTGGATTAGCCTCTTATAAATGGTATTTTGGTGATGGTGATTCAAGCACTGTAGGCTCACCTAAACACTTCTACCAAGATTCAGGTACTTATGCTATCCAATTAGATATTGTAAGCGATAGTGGCTGTACAGCTTCAGCCTTTGATACTATTATTAAGTATGAGCAATATTCTATTGATTTTGCTTATGCCGATACGTGTGCAGGTTTGACTGTTGATTTAGTCAATATCTCAGCAAGTCAGGGTGGATCTTTGCAAAACTGGAAGTGGAAATTCCACGATGGAACTATAGCTACCTCAAAAGACACGGCGTACAAATATGCTACCCCAGGTAATTATGATGTATGGTTGGTAGGTAGTTTGGATACTGTTTGTCGTGACTCAGTAATGCACACGATTACAGTTGATCCTAATATTTCTGCCGACTTTGGACTTACTTCAAGTTGCTTAGTCGATACGATTACGTTTACGAATACGTCGACTATGTCGGGTGGTGTAATGGCTGAATCGTATTGGGATTTTGATGATGGATTAACGTCAACACAAGATACAGCTAAAGTGAAATACGCTTCAAAAGGGTCTAAAGATATTGAGTTAATTGCAGTTACCGACCAGGGTTGTAGAGATACGGCTACCTTGTCTATTATGATATATGATCCGACCATAATTGGATTTAATATCCCTAACATTTGTCAAAATACAGATGCGGAAATTGCCGCTATCCTAGATTTGGATGGGGACTCCGTGAAGACTTGGGATTGGACAGCTGAGGGCACGACTTATACAACAGATACAGTTAAGATTAACAAAGCGAATACAGGCCGATATGAAGTGACGTTAGACATTGTTACCAAGTTTAATTGTAAAATCAGTCATTTGGATTCGTTTAATATCTATGCAACACCAGTTGCTGATTTCACAGTTGACCCTGTATGTATTGGCGAAGATTTGATACCGGTGAACACAAGTTCTATAGAAGCAGGAGAGTCAATTACTGGTTTTAATTGGTATTTAGACAATGTATCTATGTCTACAGTTCAAAACCCGTCAATCCCAACAACCACTGTTGGAACAAACTCATTACGTTTGAATGTGACAAGCTCTACAGGATGTCCGGGATCAAAAATCGTGGATGTAGAGGTATATCCTAAACCAGTGCCTAGCTTTACATATAGAGACACGTGTTTTGGCGATAATACGACGTTTACATCTGGTTCTACTGTTTCAAGTGGCAGTATAACAAGTGAAGACTGGACATACGATGATGGCACAGTAACATCAGGTTCGGTTGTATCTAGGTTCTTAAATGCTCCGGCAGAGTATTCTTTAAAGTTAGTGGCCACTTCTGGTTTTGGTTGTAAAGACTCCATTTCACGAAGTTTCTCTATTGCACCTTTACCAATGATTGATATTGTTGCTGACCCTATTTCAGGTTGCCAGCCATTATTGGTGAACTTTACAAATAATTCATCAATTGGTACAGGCACAATCACCGACTTTAACTTTGATTTTGGTGATGGAAACTCGTCAACCACGATTAGTCCAAGTCATGTTTATCAAACGCCTGGATCATTTGTCGTTGTGATTGATGCGCTTAGTGCAGCTGGTTGTAGAGATACATTAACATTAGCAAACCCAATAGACGTGTTGCCAAAACCGGTGGCGTCTTTCACTTTTACACCTGAAGAGCCAAGTTTATTAGAGCCAGCAATACAGTTTGTAAACACCTCGTCGCCAGATGCGGTAACATTCAACTGGTTTATAACAGACGGAACGACGCACTCAGGACCAATTGTAGATCATACCTTGGAGCCAGGTGATTACGTGGCAACTCTTGTGGCGATTGCGGCTAACGGATGTAGTGATACAGCTGAACAAAACATTCATGTGAAACTGGACTTCTTCTTACATGCACCAACAGCATTCTCACCAAATGGTGACTTAATCAACGACTTGTTTGGTATTGATGGTATGGTGGCAGAAGTACAGGGGTATACGATGGAGATATTCAATACTTGGGGAGAACAAGTATTTTACTCTGACAACCCTATTGAAAAGTGGGATGGAACTGTAAATGGAAAAGAGACCCATACCGGTACGTATGTTTACATTGTACGGTATAGAAACATCGAAACAGACCGTTGGGAAACTATCAACGGTGTGCTTACTGTAGTGCGATAAGTGTTTCTGATTAGACGTAGTTTCTTTCATCGTTTTATATAACTTTGCCCGCTCAAACGGATAGCAAAATATGAGCGTTTTAGTCAACAAAGACTCAAAGATTATTGTTCAAGGTTTTACTGGTAGCGAAGGTACTTTCCACGCTGGCCAGATGATTGAATATGGTACTCAAGTTGTAGGTGGTGTTACACCAGGTAAAGGTGGTCAAACACATCTTGACAAACCAGTATTTAACACGGTTGCCGATGCTGTAAATGCAACAAATGCTGATGTAAGTATAATCTTTGTTCCACCAGCTTTTGCGGCTGATGCCATAATGGAAGCGGCAGATGCTGGTATCAAAGTAATCGTTTGTATTACCGAAGGAATCCCAACAAAAGACATGATTACAGTTAAAGCGTATTTAAGCGATAAGGACTGTAGAATGGTTGGCCCTAATTGCCCTGGAGTGATGACTGCAGGAGAGGCAAAGGTTGGTATAATGCCGGGGTTCATATTTGAACCAGGACGAATAGGTATTGTATCAAAGTCAGGTACACTAACATATGAGGCCGTTGACCAGATTACAAAAGCGGGTCTTGGTCAGTCTACTGCAATTGGAATTGGTGGTGATCCAATTATTGGAACATCCACTAAAGAAGCGGTTGAATTATTAATGAACGACCCCGAAACTGATGGCATCATTATGATTGGTGAGATTGGTGGAAGTATGGAAGCTGATGCAGCGCGTTGGATTAAAGAAAATGGTACAAAGCCTGTGGTTGGGTTTATTGCTGGTGAAACAGCGCCTAAAGGACGTAGAATGGGCCATGCCGGTGCGATTGTTGGAGGTAAAGATGATACTGCTGCAGCTAAAAAAGCGATCATGAGAGATTGTGGTATTCATGTGGTAGACTCACCTGCTCATATCGGCATAAAAATGGCTGAAGTGCTTAGCTAGAAAATATTTAGAAAATATTATACGGCCCAACTCTCACCAGTTGGGCTTTTTTTATATTTCTGATTTAACCATAAACAGCTTAAACCTTATCTATTTTTTTGATTTATATTCGTAACAAGCTACTATCCAAAACTAAAATTTACGAATATCTAATGTTATGAATGCGTCAATTCAAAAGATTGTAATTGGTATTATACTGACAATTTTCGTTGCTGGGTGGGTCTTTTTTGGATTAAATACACAAGTAAATGAGGTTGATGTAATGCCATCAGTCGAGTTTAAAAGAAAGGATTTAAAAGAAAGGATCGATTTGGCGTTTCAACAGGAATTTGATCGAACCAAGGATCCGCTGATTAACAGAGTTCCACGAGAACGCCTCCTAGATGCTTATGAGGTAATAAGAGAACAAGAAGCCAAACAAGGTAAAGCTGCAATTAGCGGAATTACATGGTCTGAACGTGGGCCAAACAATGTAGGTGGGCGTAATCGAGTAATCATGTTTGATGCGTCTGATGTTACTAACAAAACAGTTTTTGTTGGCTCTGTGGCTGGAGGGTTATGGAAGACAACAAATATTTACGCAAGTCAGGTAGAGTGGATTCCGGTTAACGACTTTTTTAGCAATATGGCCGTAACTTCTTTAGCTCAAGACCCCACAAACCCGGCCATAATGTATTTCGGGACAGGAGAAGGATATTCAAACTCTGATGCTGTTAAAGGAGATGGTATATGGAAAAGTACGGACACTGGCTCAACATGGACACAACTCACGGCTACAACTGGAGACAACTTTTCATATGTTAATAAACTGATAGTCGATGGATCTGGAAACTTGATTGCTGGAACGAAGGGGTATTACATAAATAATGGGGGTGTTTACAGATCGACTGATGGAGGTACATCGTTTACAGAAGTTTTAGAGAGATACACAGCAACCAGTACATCAGAATGGGACAGATGTGCCGATGTGGAATTAGCTGCAGATGGCAAAACATTCTATGCTGCTATGGGATTAGGCACTACAGATGGGATTTTTAAATCCACAGATTCTGCAAAAACATGGACAATGGTTTATGACGCGGATTCTGAAAGTGAACAAAGAATAGACCTCGTCTGCGCTCCTTCCAACTCGAGTTATATTTATGCTCTTGTTCAAGGTTCTGGAAGCAGTATTAAGAAAATAATGAAATCTACAGATGGAGGAAGCTCATGGACTTCGTGTACGACTATCTCATGGAATGATCAATGCTCAAGTGCTTCAACAGATTTTACTAGAAATCAAGCATGGTACAATTTAGCATCTGTTGTAGATCCAGATGATGAAGATATATTATACGTCGGTGGGATAAATTTGTTTAGGACTACCAACGCTGGAACGTCATGGTCACAGCTGTCGTCATGGGTAGGATGTGGTGGCTATTCTGAAGTACATTCAGATCATCACGTTCTCATATTTGCACCTGGTAGTTCAGATACTTTGATTAATGGAAACGACGGTGGTGTATATATTACGACTAACAGCCAGGCGTCTCCTCCAACATGGGAAATGATAAACAATGGGTTCAATGTCACCCAATTCTACGCCGGCGCAATTCATCCAACAGCACTTAGTTCTTATTTTCTGACAGGGTCACAAGATAACGGGTCACAACGTTTCCAATATGGGGGAATCAACTCTACGGATGAGGTGACTGGAGGTGATGGTGGATATTGTCATATAGACCAGGAAGACCCAGAAACCCAAATTACGGCCTATACATATAATAATATTAGGATTTCTACAAACGGTTTTAACACATATACGTCATACAGTAGCAGTGTAGGAAACTTCATTAATGCATCTGATTATGATAGCGATAACAAAATATTGTACTCTAGTAGTAATTCAGGTACAATGTATCGTTGGTCTAACGTTGGTGGTACACTAAGCACCAGCAACTTGTCTGTCTCTGCAATGAATAGCAGCCAGGCTTCAGCCATTCTTGTTTCACCGAATGACCCCACAACGGTTTATGTTGGAACAGAGGCTGGAAGAGTAGTGCGCATAACAGATGCCAACGGAAGCCATACAGGTATAAATATTTCCACTGGTTTGCCAAGCAGTGTTACAGTAAGTTGTATCGCTGAAGATCCATTTGATCCGGGACACTTGCTAGTAACATATTCAAATTATGGTACCACAAGTGTTTGGGAGTCTACCGATACCGGGGGGTCATGGGCCTCTGTCGAAGGAAACCTACCAGACATACCCATACGCTGGGCAATATTCAGTCCATGGGGCGGTGACAGTGCGTTATTAGCCACGGAACTTGGTGTTTGGAGTACCACAAACTTAAACTCTGGTGGAACAACTAATTGGGCCGTATCTAATACAGGATTGGCAAATTGTCGAGTAGATATGCTACAATATCGAGCATCAGATTCTCTGATAATGGCAGCGACACATGGTCGAGGGGTTTTTACCACATCATATTTTTCAGAAAGGATTGTTTCGCAAATAGGATGTAAAAATATTGCATACGTTGGTGAAGAGATCAGCTTTTATGACAACTCATATGGTGCGACAAGTTGGAGTTGGGATTTCGAGAATGACGGCAATGTCGAGTCTACATCTCAAAATCCAACCTACACATTCGGCAAAGGCGGTTTGTATACTGTGAAGTTGACAATCAATGGGACTACTTCCTCTACTAAAACGGTCCAAATTCTCCCAAACCTAGGTGTTCCATATTCAACATCTGACGGAGGTGACATGGAATCTAACGCATGGCATTTTGGAGGTCGAATTTTGGAAGGAGGAAGTCAATTGTGGGAAAGAGGAGGGCCCAGCTCAAATACGTTTACGTCAAGATACCACAATGGGTCAAACGCATGGGTGACTGTGTTAGATGGAGATTTGTATGAAGCAAATGTTAAGTCTGAACTTCTTAGCCCAAACTTCAACTTCTCAAGTTCTGGAACTTATACATTGAGCTTTATCAAAAGCATGCATTATCGATATTCTAATGCTCCATTTGCAGTTCAAGTCCACTATTCTACTGATAAGGGGAAGAATTGGACGCGGTTGGGCTCTGATACATCAACTACGGCTGGCACCAATTGGTACAACCGGGGCCCTAACAGTTCTTCTCAGATTAGCAGTAGCGTTTTTGGAGATAGCATAGGGTGGACCGGCAGTTACACGAAAAGTACAACTTCACACGATGTTTCGTTTCTATCCGGAAACGAAAACGTATGTTTTAGAGTTTTAATTTCGCTTGATGCTGGATGGAGTGGTGGATATAATCGTGATGGATTTTTAGTGGATGACTTTGCAATAAGTGGGCCTTCGAATGATAAGATTATTGGTGGCGGCATTGAATCAACTGCGTTTACAAAAATACTTGATTTGCCTGGCAACGATTCTGCGCATTATTACTCGCCAAATGGGAAGTTGATGGCATCAATTTGGAATTTGAGTTCTCACGATTTTGGAGCAACAACGGTAGAAATAGATGGCACCGGAACGGGCACTCAAGACTTTGATACCAATACACAAGCTGAGAACAAAATTTTTGCCAAAACCATTAAGATTACACCAACTACCAATAATACATCCGCATCGGTGAAAATAGCAATGTATTATACCAACGCAGAGTATTTGGGCTGGAAAAGTGGAACAGGGGAGTTTGGTAAAGACCTGCAGTTGTTTAAAACCACAAATGCTATAGCTAGCAGTTCGGTAGCGCAAGGGAGTTTGCCAAGTGTAACTGCCACTGATACGTTATTCAATGGGGATGATTTATGCATCATTGGAACATTTTCAAACGGGTTTTCTGGTGTTGGAGGTGGAGGTGGAGCTGGAAGTGGAGGTGGCCCTCTACCTGTAACATTCCTTCACTTTGATGGGAAACGAGAAACAGACAGGGTGCAACTTGAGTGGTCAACTGCTTCTGAAGTAAACAATCATAAATTTATCGTGCAGAGGAGTTTCGGTGGACTTGATTTTGTCAATATAGGTGAGGTTATGGGTGCTGGTAATTCAACAACACGCAGTAATTATGTATTTGTCGACAGTGACCAGGTTGTACATACAACCAAAACGTTGTGTTACAGGTTAAAGCAAATTGACTATGACGGGGCATTTGAACTATCTAATGTCATTTGTTTCAATTCAAATACTATGATAAAGGATGTAACAATTGGACCTAACCCATTTAATGGAGTTCTTAACATTACAATTGATCCTTGGACGCCAAATATTTATGATTTTAAGATATACGATATTGACGGAAAGCTGGTTTATGAACAATTGAAGTTGAAAGATGGAACGCAGCATATAGATGTTACCAAACTTTCAGGAGGCGTTTACTTTGTGGCAATATTAAAGAACGGAGAAAGAGTTGAAGTGAAGAAAATCGTCAAACAGATGTAACAAACTAATCTCTAATCAGGGTTACAGTACCGGATCTTTTATCCTTCCTGAGCGGTTCAGTTTGGTCTTGACCAAATTTACCTTCAACCACCTCAAGAATATAGAAATATGTACCTGCAGGATGAACTGACGAGGAATTGTCAACGGTTCCATCCCAACACTGTTTCATATCCTCTGTTTTAAATACCAACTCGCCCCAACGATTATAAATCCAAAGTTTAAACTCATCACAACCATCCAAATAACCATCTATGCAATACGTGTTATTTGTGGGGTCGCCATTTGGTGTAAATACGTTAGGTACGAATATGTCGCGTTGAGCAGCATTGGCCGTTGAGATTTGTTTCGTGATAGAGTCTGAACAAAGGGTACCTTCATTGACCACTAACGTTACATTATTGACACTGCCAGGTTCATAAGTTCGTTTAAATTTCTTCTCTAATTCCGTTGTGCCATCATCCAACTTCCAAATAAATGTAAGTGCATCTTCCGATGTCATTTCAAATGAGGCTTCAAAAGTGCATGGATCCAACGTAAAGGTAAAATCAGCTTCAGATTGACCAAGTACTTCAATTTTTCTTCTGAAAACATCTGAGATGTTACACGTATTTGAATCAATGACAGTTAAAACAATTTCATATACCCCAGGCGTATTATAGGTATGCGTCGGGTCTAATGTTGTTGAGTCTATTGACCCGTCGCCAAAATCCCAATAGAATTTTTGAGCGATGTCACTTCTATTGTCAAAGTCAACACGCAATGGTTGGCAACCTATTATAGGAGAGGGGACAAAATAGGCGTCAACATCGGTTTTAATTTGTAAGTCAATTTTGAAACTGGCATTACTGCACCTAGGGCTAAGGTTTTTTGTAAATGCGGCGTTTGGCGTCACAGGAAAATCTTGATGACCGGGGTTGCCAGGGTCAGGGCAACTTGAACATACAGATTGGTACACAACACCTTTTTTGTCAAACCGACTTGTTCCGCCGTCTACATGGTCGTCGGTAGTATCACCTCCAAAATATGTGGCATATAACAAGCCTTCAGCGTCTTTATCCAGCACCAATAGATAGAAATCATTTCCGTCTGTATTTTTTTGAACAGCATTGCCTGATGTTTCTAAGTCAACCGTAGATCCTGGGTTTAAGTTTGGATCAACATCACTTCCCCAGCCACTTACATATATGTGTTCACAGTTATCAACTAAAAAGGCACTCGGGGAGATATCAATCTCGTTGGAACGATTGCCAAAGGATGTCTGCCATTTTATAGTGCTCAATCCTGTATCTAATTTAGCGATGAACTGACCCTTATTGGCTGCGCCATATATAGTTGATGACGAAGGCGCTATGTTTCCATTGGTTTGCCCAGTTAAGAACACATCTCCTTGATCGTTAAGGTCAATAAAATATACCTGATCGTATTGTGGGGTTCCCCAATAGGTCATTTCTTTAAGCACGTGGTTTTTGCGATCTAGTGCGGCAACATATCCATCCACCTTTCCTAAATAGTCTTTATGAATGGCGTTTGTTGTTGTTTTTAAGTCATTACTAGAAGTTCCTCCACCAACATATACAACACTGTCTAGATCTACCTTTACACTAAATAGTGCATCTTGTGCTCCACCTCCTAAAAAGGTCGACCATTTTAGCTGCGATAAATCCGAACTAAGTTGAAGCAAACATCCTTCTTGAAACTTAATTGAAGTATCCACGGCATCAACAAGAGGGAAATCCTCGGATTTTGTACACGTTGCGATAAAGATGTCTTGTGTTTCATCAGGAATAATATCTCCTCGAAAATCGTCGGCATAATTATGACGTAACGAACTATTTGAATTTAAGCCATCAGCATCCGTCCCTCCCACATAGGTTGAACCAAGTAGGGTAGTTCCATCTTCGGATATTTTTGTAACGATGATGTCGCCAACACCGTTATAGGTAGTGTCGTAACCGGTAATCGTTGTCGGGAAATCTTCAGAAAAAGATGTTCCAAGGATGTATAGATCATCGTCTTGATTCACCACTAAGCTATGCGGATATTCGTTTTGGAAACCACCTACATAGGTCGCCCATAATAAGTTTGTACCCGCTGAGTCATATTTGCTAATTGTAATGTCACAAGGCAAGCCGGCTGCTGGCACACCTGCTCCACCACCGCCATAATCTTTTTGAATGGCCCCAGAGGTGACAGGATAGTTTCCTTGATTCCCATCGGTAATCCCTCCAGCATATAAATTGCTTTTGGAGTCATATGTTGCGGTAAACCCAAAGTTGTCGCCACGAGAACCTGAATACGTTGAAAATATTAAAGCCGGGTCTACGGTAAAGCCACCTGTCGGTGCGTTCATGTCATCAGGATAATCATACACATGATAGGACAGTACATTATCGTCAAGGCTAAAGCTGCACGAGGGGGCATTACTTTCAGCTTGCCCTGCGATAGCAGAATGTGAAGGCGGGTCTATGACTGGTGGTGTTTCTGTCAGTATACCGCAAGTTGTATGGATGTATAAGCTATCATTTTGAATATGAATCGAATCGGCGCCATTGATGCTTAGTTTTATGTCAGCAGGATTGCCATTCGCCAAAACACGCCAATCATATTTTAAGAAGCCATTGGCGTCGGTATAAAAGTCCAAAATAATATTATCGTATAAACCCGTATATAGAATGTGATGATACGACCGAACATGGGATTGCCATTTATTCGGGTCAGAGCCAAGAAAGTAATTGTTGTACGATTCAATCGTGTCAAACCCCATTACTTGTGCGGAAGAGTTACTTCCGATAAAAGAAACTTTGATGCTATGGGATCGTTGAGTGACCAGTTGAGGAGGCCCCATAAAACTGTGTTCATGCATCAGTTCCATAAGTTCCGCTTTGTCTTCTTGATTCTCGAACAGGTATGTGAATCCCGTCTTTTCTAAGAAGAGATAACCATTTGGTAGTTTACAACGAAACAAAACAGCCTCGTGGAATTGTCCCTTGTTTTCTTCAAATAGAAATGGTTCAACAGACTGTGGTTGGTGCATAATAGCTCCATAACCCGATTGAAACATCGTTACAAAAAATAGGGTTGTAATAAAAAGCTGAAATCTTAAGTTCATTCGCCTAGTTAACAAAGTTAAGATTCTATTGATTTACAATACGTTGCTTTGGTTTAAAACCTTTGTCAATTCAAGTATATTCGCGGAAAATTTACATTCATGGCTTTAAACGAACAACAGGTTCAACGGCGAGAGTCACTCGCTAAATTGCGCGACTTGGGAATCGACCCATATCCAGCAGAAGAATTTCCAGTAACTGCGTCGTCTGTTGAGCTAAAAAAACAGTTCGAAGCCAACCCTGAAAACCAACTTTCAGTTTCGTTTGCTGGGCGAATAATGGTGCGTCGAATCATGGGGAAGGCAAGTTTTGCTGAGCTGCAAGACGAATCAGGAAGAATTCAAGCATACTTTAACAGAGATGAAATATGCCCTGGAGACGACAAGTCGATGTATAACGAAGTGTTTAAACGACACCTTGATATCGGTGATATAATTGGGGTAACCGGTCATATGTTTCAAACACAAACAGGAGAAACCTCCATCCATGTAACCGAATACAAAATATTATGTAAATCGTTGAATCCGTTACCAATGCCCAAGGAAGTTGACGGAAAGGTGTTTGACGCATTTACAGACCCTGAAGCACGCTATAGAATGCGTTATGTCGATTTACTAGTCAACCCTCAAGTTAAAAAGACTTTTATCGCTCGTTCGAAAGCAATCCGCTCGATGCGAAACTTTTTGGAAAACAAAGGTTACTTAGAGGTGGAAACGCCGATACTTCAATCTATTCCTGGTGGCGCAGCAGCACGTCCGTTTATTACGCATCACAATGCCTTAGATATTCCATTGTATTTGCGCATTGCCAATGAATTATACCTAAAACGGCTGATTGTTGGAGGATTTGAAGGTGTTTTTGAATTCGCAAAGGATTTTCGTAATGAAGGAATGGACAAAACCCATAATCCAGAATTTACGCAAATGGAGTTGTATGTGGCCTATAAGGATTACAAGTGGATGATGAACACAACTGAGGAAATGTTGCGTGCTATTTGTATTGAGGTCACTGGAAGTGATAAAATCACCTTTGGTGATACAACTATCGATTTTGGTAAGCCATTCGAACGTTTGCCGATTTTTGAAGGAATAAAGAAATATACGGGGCATGACCTAACAGGGAAATCAGAAGAAGAAGTTCGTGAAATAGCCAAAGAGTTACATGTGCCAGTAGATGATACAATGGGCTTAGGCAAGTTGATTGATGAAATATTTGGTGAGAAATGTGAGCATCATTTAATTCAACCAACGTTCTTAATGGATTACCCAGTCGAAATGAGTCCATTAACGAAAAAGCATCGTGATAATCCAGCACTTACTGAGCGTTTTGAGCTTATTATCAATAAGAAGGAAATGGCGAATTGCTATAGTGAGTTAAACGACCCGATCGATCAACGCGAACGGTTCGAAGAACAAGCCAAATTGTTGGAACGCGGTGATGACGAAGGAATGTTTTTGGATCAAGACTTTTTACGTGCATTAGAATATGGTATGCCTCCTACATCTGGCATAGGAATAGGAATAGACAGGCTTGTAATGCTTTTAACAAATAATGAAAGTATCCAGGAAGTGTTGTTTTTCCCTCAAATGAGACCGGAAAAAGTGACTCAGCCAGATTCGGCCGATAAGTTTACCGCAATTGGAGTTCCTGAAGAATGGGTTGAGCACTTGAAAGAACTTGGTTTTATTACCGTAAATATTCTTCGTAAAGAAGATAGTGCCGGCAAGCTTTCTCAAACGTTAAACGGCTATAGAAAGAAAAACAAGTTAGACATAGGTGCCTTAAGCCCTCAGGTGGTAGAGCAATGGCTTGAAAAATAAAGAAGGCACTGTACAATACAGCGCCTTCTTTTGAACGAGTTTAAGCCAACTTATTCAATATTCATCAGTAGAAATCGGTAATATGTAAAAGACGTTTTGTCAACGTTATTCGCTGCTTTACGCCCTTTTTTATGTTTCATACCTCTTCTTGCACATTTACCTTCACAACCATCGGTGTGTTCAGCCTTTATTTCTTTTATGTCTGCTTCCCAAGTTGCTTTTAAAGGAGCTAAGTCTTCCTCAATTGCTTCAAGTTCAGCCTTGTGGGTAATAATTATTGGATCTAGTACCGCAGCCATTTTTTCTTTTTTGGCTTTGCGTTCATCCTGACTCAATTTTCCTTTAGTTCCCGATTCTTTATGTGCTTTGCGCATGGCTTTCACTTCCTTTCGTAACGTGGTAATAGTCGCCTTTTCTTCTTCAGATAGGTTATTGTCAAACTCTGTGCGCTTGGTTTGTAGCGTAGGGTTGATTTGTTCATGTTTATACGCTTTTAATGCTTTATGCATTTCCTTGATTTCTGCGCGATGGGCTTCGCGAGACTTTTTTAATATGTCAACCTGCTCATCAGTGAGTATGGCTTCAATGTCGGTTTTATGTTGTTTGCGCAGTGATTTCATGGCCTCACGGTCTTTATTCAACCTGGCATCCTTCATTTTAATTTTCATGGCCTCCTGAAGCGATTCTATTTGACTTTCTTGTTCTTCGGTTAAGTCGACAATAGAATCCAATCTTTCGATGTGTTTTTTCATCATCTCGCCGGGATGATGCTGTCCTCTTGGTCCTTGTGCAATCGCTAAGCTCGCCCCTAGGACAATTAACAAAGCGGTGTTTCTCAATTTTTTCATTTATCTTATTTTTACTAGTTTGACAGTTTGTACAAGTAAATTATTCCCGTCTTTGTGGCGGATGTGGTGGTCTTCGTCGATGTTTTCGTTCTTTTAAACGGTTTTCAAAACGCTCGACTTTTTTTACCTGTTTCTCGTCAAGACCCAATTTTAACTCACTGAAGAGGGTGTCAAATTCAACACGACGTTTCTGAAACATAGTTTGATCCATTTCACGCATTCTATTCATGTGCTTATTAAAAACGTCGTTAAATGTAACTTGTTGTTCTGGTGTTAAAGACAATTTCTCCTCAAGCCGTTCTTTGAATTTTGGTGGTTTTTGAAATTCGACTTTTTGATGAATACGTTTCTTCGTAATTCTGCCTGCCGCGAAAAAACCGATAACTACACCCAATGTGAGGCAGATAACACCGATTAAGAGAATTCGTAAATTTGTTTTCATACGTCTTAATTTAATTCTAAGTCCCAAGCACTATATGTGTTGTACGATTGACTAATTTCTATATCACTGTACTCAGATAGACCTAATACTGAATCAACAGATAAGGTCCCGTCTAATGCGTAAAGCGAAATCAAACAGCCAACAAAACAAGCTGCAGCAACTTTCCATACACGATGCTGCCATAAACTAATAATTCTAAATTCTTGATTGCCAAGGGCTCTAATTTTTGCCATCACACCTTCCGTGAAATTTTCACTGAAAACTTCCGAATGTTGTTTTTGTGCGTGTAACATTTTTTCTAAATCAATCATCTTTCAATGTGTATTTGTTTAGGGTTTCTTTCATTTTTTTCATCGCCCTGTTTAGTTTAGACATAACGGTTCCCTCTGCTATTCCCAACATTGACGAAGTTTCTTTAACCGAGTATCCTTCAATCATGCGCAGCACAACAACACTTCTCGACTCTGGTTTGAGGTGTTGTAGGGCAATTTGAACCAATTCGTTGATTTCCATTTTTTTGCTTACTGAAGTTTCCTGGGATTCGAACGCGTTATGATGATCCTCTTGTTCGTAAAAGCGGTTTCGGCGTCTCTTAATCGAAACAAGTTTATTCAGCGATAAATTAATGGCTATTCGGGTGATATAAGTTGAGAGCGTGCTGTTAAAGTTGTATTGTTCAAGGGACTTAAATAACCTGATAAATGTCTCTTGGCCAACCTCTTCTGCTGTGTTTTTGTCTTTCACCATTTTAAAACAAATGGCCGCGACTCTATCTTGGTACCGATTTACAATATGAGCAAACAATTCTTGTTCACCGTTTAGTATTCGGTCAATAAGTTCCTTGTCGCTATGGTTTGGATTTGCCAATAGATTACACGCTATTAAAACTTAGACAATGCATAATCCAAATTGATTCCATTTTAGGATGTTGCAAAATGCACTATATTTTCTGTTGGGACTGCCTGTAATTGTGCGTTGAGAATATGCTGTATTTCGGCATTGTGTTTTTGAGGAATTATGGTTTCTAAAATATCCTCAATGGTATTTGATTGGTTAAGTGGGTCCACAAAACCATACCCTTTGTAAATGCCATTTTCGACATAGATAAATGCTTTTTCCTCTCTGACTCTCCCTTTTAACCAAACAAGGTAGGTGCCACACTGCAGGGTAAAGCTTTCAATAGCAGATTCAACACGTTTGTTGTAGGTTTTAACATCTTCTTTTCCTACACAAATGCCATAACAACGGCCTAGTTGATGATCGAAACAGGCTTCTTTGGTGGTTTGAAGGCCAGTCATTTTAGAGCATAGGTTGAACGATTCAACAAGTTCTCTCAAAAATGTTTTAGCGCGTGTAGTATTGGAAAACGAAGCAATTGGTTTGTCTAAAAATTTTCGATTTTTAACTACGTCCATCCTAAGGACACCTTTTTGGTCGCGATATTGATACAATGCATATCCGGTGCCTGAATACTTCTGAGCTCTGTTAAACTCTGGGAAATGATTTTTAATCTCCGCAGCTTCAACCAATAACGCTAAGAATTCTGATCCTGTAATCTGGTAGGTGATGTCGTGAATTTGGTTTTTAAAGGTCAGCTTGCGCATGCTATTGTCAGCGAAATGACCACTAATACGCGTTCTAATCTCCTTTGATTTGCCTACATAAATGACCTTCCCTTCTGCATTGTGCATGTAATATACCCCAGCTTGGTCGGGCAGGTTCTCAAAGGTTTCTCGTGATAAATGTGGGGGTAAACTGCCTTCTTTGTTTTTTCCTTTGGTGGCCATTTCTACCTTAGACTTGCCTTTATTTAGCAACATCTCCAGCAGAATTGTAGTCGCTTTGGCATCTCCTGTGGCTCTGTGTCTATCGTGAATAGGTATGTTTAACGACACACAGAGTTTGCCTAAGCTATAAGATTTTAAACCTGGAAATATTTTACGACTCAGGCGTACCGTGCAGGCTTTTTTGCGCCTAAAATCTGCGCCAAGTTCTTTAAACTCACTTCGAATAATGTTATAATCGAAGGCAACATTATGGGCTACAAAAACGCGATTTTCTGTTATTTTATGGACTTCTTTAGCAATTTCAAAAAAACGTGGGGCACTGGCCACCATGTCGTTGTCAATTCCGGTGAGCTTAGTTATAAAAGGGGGAATCGAACATTCTGGATTGACCAATGATGCGTAAGATTCTACAATCTTTTTCTGTTCGTCATCGTAAACATAAATGGCTACCTCAGTAACTTTATTTGATTGACCAGTAGTTTCTATATCAACAACGGCGTATTGCACTAAACAAAGTTATATAATCTACAATAAGACTTACACAGGTTTGAACCCTTCAAAAGCTTGCTTGCAGTTGTTGCAGTAATGCAAACTTCTGCATAACGTAGGACCAAATGGGCTTTTTAACATGGTGTTTCTGCTAGAGCAATAAGGGCAAGGCGTGTCTGACAATACATCTAATTCCATGTAGCCCACATTTTGTTTAGGAGGAGCTAAACCATGTTTTAGCAGGGCTTCTCGGCCTTCTTCAGAAATCATGTCTGTTGTCCATGTCGTTTCGAAACTCGTATTAACAGATACGGAGCCAATTCCATCCACCTTGTTCAGGCGTTCTTTCACTAAATCTTCCATTATTTTTAGTGCCGGACAACCTGCAAAAGTAGGCGTTAGCGTCACATGAACGTCGTTGGACTCAGTAATCGAAATTTTGGTAACAATGCCTAAATCTACGATAGAAATAGGGGGTATTTCAGGGTCTTTAACTTCCTTAAGGAAATTTCTAATATCTACTTCGCTATATTGAATGTCGACGTTATCCATTACCAATCGGCAGTTGGGTCAATCGAATACACTTCGGTCATTTCGTCTAATAGTGGTTGTAAATGTGCAGTGTGCTGTCCTTTGCGACCACCATAAACAGGAGAAACGCCATCAGGGATTGACAAACCAGCTTTATCCAAAAGTGCAGTTACTTCTTGCAACCATTTGGCCTCTAAAGCTGCTTCTCCTTCAAAAATATTTACTTCTTTTAAGACGTCTTCAGCCGCACCAGGTTCGAAAATGCCGAGAGCCAAAGGCCAAGCTTCATTTAGCGCATTTTGCATTCTTGCCTTGCTTTCTTCATTGCCTGTGGCCAGTTGTTGAAGCCAAGTATTGGCATGCATGGTATGGTATTTAATCTCACCTTTAAATTTTCTAGCCAATTGAGCCAGATTTTCGTAACTCGAATCTACCAACATTTCAAATCTAATGGCCTCAGCCATGTCGAATAAAAAGTGTCTTATTAAGCTAAAGTCATATTCACCAATAGGTAATTCTACCAAATGGCAACTGTGGAACTGGTTTTCGTTTCTGGTAAACGCAACTGTGTCTGCGTCTGCTTCACCCAGCTCATGTAACAAATTATACAAATGTTCGCTTTGACCGAGTTTGTCTTGAGCCATACTACTGAAAGCGATATCTTCTTCAAGAATTGGCCCTAAGCCTGTCCATTCACTATTTCTATGACCAATTATCAATTGATCGTCAGCCATCTTATATATTAAGTCTTTGGCTGCCTCAACGTGTTTGTCGTTAAAAAAATCCATGTTATCCTTTTACTCGTTCCTTATATGCTTTTATGCGGTCCATTACCTTGTAAGATGCTGGATCACGATGAAATTTCTCTGGTGTTGTTTCAAAAATATCTTGATCAAAATAATCTGTCGCAGAAACATGCTCAGAAGCCACAACCCAGATGTTGGCGGTTTCACCTCTTCTTGCATACTGTTCTTTTGCATACAGGATTGCCATATCAGCATTTGGTGCATGCACGATGCCTACGTGTAGGTGTTGCTGTCCGCGTTTGGTTTGGTGAAAAACTTCATACGTCTGGAATTGATCCATTTCTTTCAAAGGTTCAATTGGGTCGTGCGTAAGTTTCGCTCGGTCAATTCGGGGGTCTAAAGACTTTATCATTCTTTAATTAATATTTTGGTCGTTTTAACGTGTTTTCCTGAAATGTGCAAGACGTATATTCCTGGCAGTTCATCCGTCAGGTTGATAGTTATATTCCGTTCGAGGATTCCATTTACTATTGGCTTTCCAAGTACATTGACGATGCTATATTCTGCACCCAACATTTGATCGATTCCAGACAAATGAATCGTACTTGAGCAAGGGTTAGGGTATACGGTAAGTTTGTTAAGGTTAAGGTCAAAAACGCTTGAGTTTTTATCAGAAAACTTTAGATCATCGACTAGCAACCAAGTGCCATTGCCACGTGATTCGTCGGGGTTGGAAGAAGCAACGAAAATCGAAGCACTGTCAGGTGTCAACCCAGGCACTATATATTCAATTTCTTCTGCAAAATAGGAGTATGAGGAAGCTTTCTTATCCGTCACAAATTGCGCCATCCCGATGGGTATGCCCGATTTGTATAAGAATGCTGCAAAAAATGCACTATCTCCATTTACTGGGGTGTACTGATAATATCCTTCAAAAAATTTCCATCGATTGGCAATGGGGAATGAGGCACGTTCAAAACCTTGTAGACTATTCCCAACCAATATCATCCCAGGAAATAAGTCTCCGTTCAATTCTTTTGTTGTTAGTTCAACAGCCTTTGTACCTGAGCGGCCTTTGTTAGACTGAGCAACTGCAGGTGTTGCGAATTCGTAACCTGGTATATCGATTAAATAGTCGTCAGTCGTGTACCATCCCGTTAAATCATCTCTAGAGTCGGTTGTCCAATTCTCAAAATCGCCGTTAGGCAGTTCTTTGTTTCGTGTTGAAATGGAAGCAAAGTGTACATCATCGATTATAATATAACCATCACCGTTAAATTGTTGTGTTTCAAGATTTAGTGAGCTTAATACAAGCGCTACCGTGTCGGGTTTTGTGCTTAGATTCCATGTAATTGGAGTCGAAAAATAGGCAAAAGTGTCTTTGCTTGTACCTTCGATATCAAGACCTGCATAGGCAATAGTGTTGCCTTTAAGGGTGAAAAGACAGGCTATTTGAGCCCGATCTCCTAGAGCCAAGTTAAATTTAGCTTTGAATCGCAGACTTAAAGGTTGTTCGTCGTATGGAACACCAGTTAGTTTGTTTCCAATAAACGGACCTGTGGTGATAAAACCACGTGTTTTGCTAGAAGCAATATTCTCCAAACGTAATGCTTTAGAGCCCTTTATGGCATCTGTACTAGAAGAGACATTACCGCTAACGTCCCAATTGTCGAGTACTTGTGTTTGGTGAACACCCCAATCTTCAAAATTTCCGTTAGGAATATTTTGTTGCCCGAAAGCAAAAGTGACAACTAGCAGCGCCAACATCAAGTTGAACATTTTTATCATATGATTGAAAGACAGTTTCACCAAATTTAACAATTTGCGGTCATATTAATTAAGCAAAGGGCCTTACATATGAAGCACCTTGCCCTAATATGGCTTTTCTTACCCATCGGCCTTTTTCTTCAGCCATTCTGCGTACAGCAAGTCGTTCAGCGTTACAAGGACCGTCGCCGTTGATAACACGTTTAAATTCTTCCCAATCCGGCTCTGTGTACTCCCATAATTTGGTTTCCTCATTTTTCTTCAAATTTGGATCTGGTAAAACCAAATCAAGGTCCCAAATTTTTGGCACATACATGTCTAAAAATGTTTGACGCATGTGGTCATTTGATGCCATTTTAACCTTCCAATTCATAAGAATCTCGGAGTGAACAGAAATTTTATCGCTTGGGCCAAAGAAGTGCATAATTGGAGGCCACCAACGCGTTAATGCTTCCTGCACCATTTGACGTTGTTTTGGGGTTCCAGTGGCTAAGTGAACCACGTTGTCGTGTCCATATTTTAAATGGAATGATTCTTCGTAGCAAATACGTTCTAAAGCTCTACAGTACGGGCCATAACTGCCTTTAGAGTTTGCCAATTGATTGACAATGGCTCCGGCATCAATTAACCACGCGATAACTGCTGAATCAGCCCAAGTGAGTGCTGGGTAGTTAAAAACGTTAGAATATTTAGATTTTCCTGTGATTAAATCATTAATCATTTCCTCTCTCGGTTTGCCAAGTGTTTCGGCAGCCGAATAAAGTAGTTGAGCATGACCAACTTCGTCTTGAACCTTAGCCATTAAAGCCAATTTCCTTCTAAATCCTGGAGCTCTGGTTATCCACGTGCCTTCTGGTAAAGCACCAATTATTTCTGAATGCGCATGTTGCTCAATCATCCGAATTAACTGTTTGCGGTACATTTTGGGCATCCAGTCTTGCGGCTCAATTTTTTCACCCGCGTTGATTCTAGCTTCAAATTCTGCTAATTTGATTGGATCTTCATCCTTCAAAAAATCAGGTCTTTCATTCGGGTCGATGTATGCGTTTCCGTACATATATGTATTATTTCTTTAATCCAGTAAAAGTAAAATTAAACAAGTTGGCAGCAATTTCACTTGCTGTCAGTTTTCCTTTCGGATCGTACCACTCTACAATCCAATTGAGGCTTGACAAAATTGTAAGCGCAGCAAACTTGACGTCTACTTCGCTAAAAAGTCCTTCATCTATACCATTTTGAACAATCACACGAAATCCGTCTTCGTACGCATTTCGTAATTCTATGAATTCAGATCGTCTTACTTCATTAAGGTGTCTCCAGTCGCGTTGAAACACCACTGCAGCATCAATATGGTTGGTTAATATGTTGACATGGGTGTCAACAGCCATTTTAAGTTTTTGGGCTGCGTCAAAGTAGATATCATTAACTTCTTCAATGCCAGTCAAAAATTTTTCCGCCATCTCAAAACATGTTCGATCCAACAACTCTTCTTTGCCATTGATGTGGCTATATAAAGACGCTGGTTCTACACCTGCAGATTTAGCGATGTCTCTGACACTTGTGGCCGTGTAGCCTTTCTCCATAAAAAGACCTTGGGCAATTTGAAGAATGGCAAGTTTTCTTTCTGTCATAACGAACATTCGTTAGGCAAAAATATGTGTTCCCTAGAATATTTGCAAATGCCATTGGTAAACTAAAGCAATGTGTTGGTCAATTACGGTGTTCATACAACGTTATGGTGGTTACATTGCACCTTAATATATGAAGCTACCAAACAGTACAAAAATCATAATCATGCTCACCATGATTCTGTTAAGTGACGCCACACCGGCATTTGCTCAGAAATTCGTTGAATCGGAAAAGGTATTTGTTACAACAGATAGACATGTCTACACACCAGGAGAGCGTCTTTCATTTTCAGTCTTTATCGTTGATGGAATGCACCGAGTGCAAAAAGAATCATCTATGGTTAAAGTATTACTGGCAGACGGCAAAGATCAAGCGATAGATTCCGTTGTAGCACATGTGGTAAACGGTAGGTTTTCATATTTCTTTATGCTACCACAAAACGGTGGCATGTATCGCATAAAGGCATCAACAAGATGGCAGCTCAATGAACTTAAACCACGACAATTCCAGAAAGAAATATTTGTTCAACAAGTGCTTCAAAAGAAGTTTTTCATAAATCAGACTTTCACCAAAACAAATTATCAGGTGGGCGATTCGGTATCTAGTCGAATCGTTTTTACGAAAAGGGGTAACGAACCAATTGCAGGGGCAAATTATAGGGCTACGTTGCTGATAGACGGGCAGCCTGCGTCTACCATCTATGACGTTGCAAAAAACGATGGGAAGGGTATAGTGACTATGGTTTTGCCGCATCATAAGTTTCAGTCAGCATACATTAAGATTAGTTCAAACTATCAAGGAAATACAGAATACATAGCGTCTCGTGTTCCCATACAAACAAGCACAATTCAGATGATTGCGCATATGGAGTCGGGGTCAGATTACCTCGTGGCCGGCGTAAAAAACCGATTGATAGTTGAATCGTTTGATGCTAAAGGAAACCCAAAGGACATCTCGGGGTTTATTGAAACTGAAGAGGGAACGCGAATAACACGGTTTGAAAGCTTCCATAAGGGTATGGCTGAAATCATTTTTATACCCAAAATAAACACACGATATGTGGTCGTTTCAAAATCAGCTGCAGAGAAAGTAATTTTACCAACTGTGCAATTGAATAAACCTTATCTAAGGGTTTATGCGAAATCTGGGAATTTAATGATGGAGTCCACAAGTAAGCAAGCACACGTTGTTCAAGTCCTAGTTTGTGGAAACGAAAAGGTGTTTTTAGACAAAACAATTACACCTCAACCCAACCAATTAACAAGCAAGGTTCAAATGAGCTTGAGTTCGTTACCTGCGGGTGTTTATGGAATTCAATTTAAAAGTAAGACGGGAGAATTACTCGGCCGTCGGTTATTCGTTAACAGACCGAATACGTTGGATGTCACGATCAAGACAAATAAGGAGCAGGTGAGCCTTGGCCAGGAGGTTACTGTTAAGATTAATACAAACAAAGAAAAAGCATCATTCGCTATACGTGCGATAAGTGAGCAAGTGTACAAACAAATGAAAGACCGTTCGCACAGCATTGTATCATGGATGTATATGGGGTCTGAAATACTGTCAGAAATTGATGAGCCCACTTTCTATTTTGACGAAAACGAAGTTTATTCTTCAAAAGCACTAGATGTGTTAGGTGTCATAAAACGAAATGCTTGGAAACGAGATTATCAAACAGGAAAAGTTAACCGAAAAAAGGGGGCAAACTACAAACGACGCGCTGGGTATTTGGCTGGGACGGTTTACAATTACTATCCACAGATCCAAAACTTAAAGGGAGTCAAAGTTAGAATTAAAAACACAAGTTTTGTGGTCGAGACAGACAGTTTGGGACGGTTTGAATTTGTTGGGTTACCCGGAGACATTATTGCAAGTTCTCCAGTGCTCATTGTGTCAAAAGGAACGGAACGAATGGAGTACCCTGTAAGCAGTGGATATAACTACTACAACCATGGATTTTCGGAATCTATACATGTTTCGGCACAGGGCAATTCAGGTAATGTCTTAGAAAAATTGATAATTCCAGACAAGATCAAAACCATCTTGAAATACAAGTTGATGGAACGAAGGTACGTTCCTGGTATGGTTGATAAATCATATATCGGAAGTGCCAGAACGTCTTCTGCTTATGCCGTAGATGCCATGAGCATTTCACCTTTAAGTGCTAAAATGAGTCAAATATTAGTATACCGATGGGATTTTGGTGTTTTGGATGGTAATTACACACTTGTTCATGATCAAACCTGGGGTTACACCGAACCATTTGGCGTTTCATTAACCTACAAATACGCCAACCCCAACTTTAAATCATATCCGGGGCCCATCCGATTAAGTAATAACACAACGTATTGGTATGGCGAAGCAGAGTCAGGGGCAGATGGTGAGACGTCACAAAGGTTCTTTGCTCCTATGAAGAATGACGGTGTCATTATTTTTTGTGAAGGAGTTACTGCTTCTGGAAAGATGTTCGTTTGTTCGAAATCAATAAAAGTGCAAGATGAAATTGAAGTGTTTTCAAATGTCCCAGCCAATCTAACAGCTGGAGATTTTGCAGATGTGAATCTGGAGTTTATAAACCACGGGAAGCAACCTCAGATAGTAAGTTATACTACATACCTAAATAATAAAAAGGAAAGTAATTCACTTCAACTGGCTGGTGGGTCATCGAAAAATGTAATAGTAAACTTGACAACAGGCCCAACGATTAAACAGATTCAATTTCAGTACACCTATCAATTTGAGAATATTCAACGGAATTCTGCAAAGCACATTATCCCGGTTTTACCAAAAGGACATCATCGTGAACAGGTGTTAGGTGGAACCGAAACAAGTAAAACAATCGACTTACATGTTAACGACGTTATCCCAGGCACAGCACAGTTAAATCTCTCTGTTCTCAATGACTTTGTTGATATGTTAGAAGTTACTTCAAAAAGGATGATCAGACAGCCCGGTGGGTGCTTCGAACAAGTGTCATCTTCGAACTACCCCAATCTACTAGCGTTAAAAGTTCTTCAACAAAATGCGGGTTATGTAACCTCAGGTCTCATCCAGAAAATTCAATCAGGATATGGAAAATTAGCTGCATACGAAACACCTAGCAACGGATTTGAGTGGTACGGAAGAAACCCTCCTCACACCACTTTATCTGCCTATGGATTGTTACAGTTTAGCTTAACCAGAGATTTAGGTCTTCAGATAGATGAAAAAATGTTTGATAGAAACTTAAAGTGGTTGCTTGCTAGAAAAGACGGTAACGGTGGTTTCTTATTTCACAAAGGGAAATATGGGTTTTCTGGCTCAAATTATCAAACCAACAACGCCTACATTACTTGGGTGCTTTCTCGATTGCAAACGAATAATATATCTAGAGAAATTGATGCGATTGTTCGAGATATTGATAAAGAATTTGATGCCTATAAGTTAGCACTTCTGGCTGGTATCTACGCCAATCTAGGCAACAAGGAAGATGCTAATAAAATATTAAACCAGCTTGAATCACATTTTATTCAACATGAGTATGCTGGATTTAAAACAGCGGGCTCCATTATGTATTCTGGAGGACGGTCTTTAGATGTAGAAGTAATGTCCATTGCTTTGTTGGCAGCACATCAGGTGAACAACAAACCAGGAGGATTTGAAAACAAGTTAATCAGTCAGATTGTGGAGTCACAAAACGGTTACGGTTTTGGTAATACACAAGCTACGGCTTTGGCCCTAGAGGCGCTGAGCAATTATGTGGGCTATTTCCAATCGAAGGATAAAAATCAATTCTACACTGTGTGGTTAGACGGGAAAAAGGTATTAGAACTCGCTTCCTCGGATACGAAACTTCGACACAAATCTTTAACACTAGATGAAGCGTTATTGAAATCAGGTAGTCATACCATTCGAGTGGAGTGTGGCTTGGCAAAACAACTGCCTTACGCTTGTGAACTTCAGTGGCTCGAGCAAGTAGATAAAGTGGAGCACCCAGAACTGGTTTTGGACTACACGTTCAGCAAAACTGACGTTACTCAATCAGACGATATTTTGGCATCGATTTCCCTAACCAATAAAACGAAAATTGATAAACCACAAACGGTTGCCGTGATAAAGATCCCATCTGGATTGTCTTTTAGTATGGAGGAGTTGCGGTACTTAAAAAAAGAAGGGGTCTACGATTATTTTGAATCTAGCAAGGACGAGCTGGTATTTTACTTTCTTGGATTAAAGGCCGATACCACAAAAACCATTCAACTCAACTTAAAGCCTTCAATTAACGGCCGATTTGCTCCAGCCGAAAGCTATGCTTACCAATACTACACTCCAGAAATAAGAAGTACCGTATTGGCCAAACCAGTTCGAATTAGACCCGACATTAAGCAATGAGAGTAAGCGTTTTATATACCGGTTTATTACTCCTATGTAGTTGGAGTGTTGAAGCACAAAACTTTGGGAATTCTAGCCTGTTGAAATACGGTCTAACGGCTAATCAAAATGCCGTGGATGTGCAATTTCAAGGTTTTGACCTAACAAATTCTGCATCTAAAAACTTCTTCCTTAAGCATGCGTCGACAAACGCATTTGCCTTAGGGTCAGCGTTTAAACCACTTGTCGAATTAGGTGCAGCAGAATCCTCTGGGGAGTCTATATCTATGAATAGCCCCAAAATGTCATCGGGCATTTCACTGGGATTGGAGCGAACGAATAAAGAAAGACATCAGGGGTTCTTGACCTTAAATACCCGAATATTGATAAAGAAGTCGCCCAAATTAAGACTAAATGGCTATGTAATTAGTGGCAACCAAACGTACAAAGACGATCGGGGCAATAGCGCTTGGAAACGTACAGATAGAAATACAAACGCGTATGCTAATCTGTCAACGTATAATTACAATTCGAAAAATAGAATGAGTATTGAAGGTCTTTGGATTCGAAACAGAGGGTCAGTGTCCGAACGCCTAGAGATCCAACAAACGGACAATTCTCAGATGGATGGAGACTTGTTAATGGTTAAGTTGAAATGGCATCGCAAATTTTCGTTGAATCATACTTTGACTTCTGAGGCGGTGAGTGAAAAGTTTACTTTAAATGCTATGCAAATGCGTGCGTTAACAGGCGATATGATGTTGAACGTCACGAAATCCAGATTTCAAATTTGGGATGAAATAAAACGGCGTAAAAATAAATACGTTAACAAAATGGTCTTAGCCGACAACCGGCAATCCATAACAAGTCGATTAACGACTATAGGTAATGCAAACTATACCATTGGAATGTGGCAAACCCAGGTGACCCATTTTGTTAAGCCCAACACCTTGGGTGTGAGCTATACACATAATTTGGGCTATCACAGTGCAAGTGGGATGGTCTTTAATCCTGGACTGAAGTTTATTAAAAACTTACATAGGTTGAAGTTTGACATTGGGTTAAGACAATTTTCTAGAACACCGTCTTTGGTTACAGAGTTTGGTACATTTTATAATGATAAAATGGCCAGTAATGTAACAGCTAGGCAAGAGAAAACGACAAAGATTTTTGCATCGTCAAAATTTGAGTTTTTGAGTAACACGTTTTTGGTTTTTAAATATATCCAGACGTCATCCAATAATAAATGGCTGTATAACCCGCTGTCGAATACGCTAAGTCAACAAAAAATTAAATACAGTGCTTTTTACTTAAAAATGTTTAGGGGTTATAATAGGCGATCAAGGTTTATGCTGTTATATCGAAACATAACTCCTGAAACTAACTCGGCTAACATTTTTGCGCAACATCTTATATCAGGGGACGTAGAATATCGGATATTTAATCAATCAAAGCGAGTTTTTAAGAGATACAGGCAGTACCACTTTTCTGTTGATCTAAAGTCGATGTATATGTCACAACATAGATTGCCTTTTAACCATAATGGCGTTCAAGCTATTCACAAAGGAGGCGCGTTTGCAGATAGTCATTTAAAATTAAGAATTGGTAGAAATCAATCCTATTACCGTAACTCCTTAAAGCCAATACGGTTGCGTTCAACGATTATTCGACTCGGTGTAAATAACGTGCTCAATACCGGAGCTACAATTCAACCGATAGAAGCCAATAATTTCAAGCCGATTTTACCTCGACAGGTATACTCTTCAATTACTTTAGAGATTTAACGATCTCTGGTGTATTCGTCAAGGTTTGGTTTATGTCTTTTGCTTGTCGATTGAATTTTTCCAACTTTTCATTATACTTTTCAAGGTCTTTTATGTCTGGCATAGCGCTGGTGAGGTATTGAGTAAATTGTTTGTGGCTTGCAAGTAATTTCATCATACGCATATGGTCATCCATTAGTGCTAATTCCTTGGTAGTAGAGGATTCTACTTGACGAAATGGGTCTACGCGCTGCTCATATTTCTTTTCTTCCTTATTAAAGAAATCAACTAAAAGCTTTTTAGTACTGCTATCAAATCCATTGGAGTAGTATAGGGCTTCTGACCAAAATTTCTTCGAAAATCGATCATATTTTGTCCATGCCTCATGCGATTCTGATCGATCATCACCCAACTTTTGATACGCATCAAACATGTGTTCAATATTTTCATGTTCGTTTATATAATCAGCACATAATTTGTCGATTACTGTGGTTTTTCCACCTCTACTGTAGCTAGAGGAAATGATTTTTTGGTTGCCACAAGTACTTACTTGTATCAAAGAAGCGCAGCAGAATGTAAGAATGATTTTTTTCATTTTTTTGTTCTAAGGTAAGGCTGTAATCCAGCCATTTGTGCTCCAATTAGTGTGCGACGTGTATGACTTAGACATCGATTATATTTCTTTGTTGAACGTTGTGCCAATACTTAGTTAACGCAAGTAAGCGTTGAGTATGTGACACCCGAAGTGGTGTTCATTCCATTACATTTGTAATGATGTTTCTAACAAATGGGTAAGTACTGTGCGGCCATATATCTTTTGGTTGTTGTTTGCTTCAATAGCTTTGGTCAATCTCAAAACCAAACCATTCAAGCGATAGAGGAACTGCATGCTCAAGAAACAGACATGTACCGTTTAGTTAATGAGTCAAATCGCTTATTGAAAGACTCCAATATGAACAGTGCTTTGACCAAGATTCAAAAGGCACTAGAAATTAGCTTTGAAATAGACAATGACAGAGGGGAGGCTTTTAGTTACCACACCTTAGGTAGCATTCAATACCGAAAGCGTAATTACAAAGAGGCGATAACTTATTTCCAGAAGGCCTATGGTTTATTTGAAAGCTTACATGATCAAAACGCATTATACAATTCGTTAAGATTTTTGTGCCAGTCGTTTGAGGCCAACAATCAATATGCCGAGGCAATACTTACATATAAACGATATCTAAAAATGGCTCAGGCAAAAGGGAATTCAGAAGGCGAGTTATTTGCCAAAGAGTCACTTGGGCGGGTATACTTCAACAATAAGCAGTTTGGTTTGTCGAATGCATTCTATCAGCAACTTCTTGTAGCCTATAGAACGGCTAATGTAACAGAGAAGATCAGTGAGACTTACGACAACATGGGTAAGTGTTATGCCGGCTTACAAGACACTACCAACGCATTAAAGTATTTCGAACTTGCAGGTACACTTGGCGATTCATATACCTCTGATGATGCACAGTTGCTTTCGTGGCAAAGCGTAGGGCGCTCGTATAACTCTATTGGCGAATACGATAAAAGTGTGGAATACGAAAAAAAGGCCAAAAAAATTAACAAGAGCCGTAACGATTATAAAGGCGTGCTGTCTAACAATACCAATATTGCCAACGATTATATTTTTATGAATCGCGCAGATGAAGCCATACCGTTTCTGAAAGAAAACATTGACTTGTCTGCCGGAGTAGGGGAATTAAAAAGTACAGGGGAGACCTATAAAGCGCTTTCAGACGCGTATGCGCAAATGGGTAAGATTGATGCGGCGAAAAAGAGTTTTGATACCTATGTAGAGGTCCAAGAACAACTATTGTCGGACAGAGAAAAGGCGCTGGGTGCACTAGAGGCAGAAAATCAAGGATTTACAGATAAAGAAAAACAGATTGAGTTTTTAATACGGGACAAAGAGTTGGACAGTGAAAAAATTGACCTACTTCAAAGCAAACAACAACTAGAGACAGAAAAAGCCAATGCTCAGAAAAGAATAAACTACATTCTGATTGGCCTTATGGCCTTATTACTGGTTGGATTGGGTTTCTTTTATAGAAGTTCAAGACAAAAGCAGCTTGCCAATAAGCTTTTATCCATTCGCTCTTTACGAAGTCAAATGAACCCGCACTTCATTTTCAATTCGTTGAATTCGGTTAACAGCTTTATATCAAAAAGTGATGAGCGAAGTGCGAACAAATATTTGTCGGAATTTGCTCGATTGATGAGGACAGTTCTAGAACACAGTAAACAAGATTTTGTTGTGCTTTCCGCTGAAATAGAAGTGCTTGAAAGATATTTGAGTTTAGAGCATATCCGATTCAAAGATCAGTTTGACTATACCTTTACGGTTGATGACGCAGTTGACACTGATCGTATCGTCATTCCGCCTATGCTTGTTCAGCCATACATTGAAAATGCAATATGGCATGGATTGAGATACAACAAAGAGAAGGGCAACCTTGTGGTCACGTTTATGCCTACCGGTAATGAATCCCTTAAAATAACGGTTCAAGACGATGGAATCGGAAGGACGGAAAGCAAGCGGATAAAAACCAAGAATCAGAAGCAAGGTAAATCAACCGGTTTGAAGAATACAGCGTCACGACTACAACTATTGAATGAAGTGCACAAGGTCGAAATTTCTTGTAAAATCAGCGATTTGAAAAGTGATGGGACGGGAACAATTGTTGAAATTGAACTGCCATATATTGATGTTGACGATAAAAAATTAGTTGAAATTGAGTGAGTTAAAAGCCTTAATAATTGAAGATGAAGAAGCGAGTAGAGAGACGCTCGCCAATTATTTGTCTAAGTACTGCGAAAGCGTATCAGTCGTTGGTATGGCGGAAAACATTGCCATTGGACAAGAGCTAATCGCAAAGCATAATCCGGACATCGTTTTCTTAGATGTTGAAATGCCATATGGAAATGGTTTTGACCTTTTGGAACAGCTTGACTCAATCGATTTTGAACTCATATTTGTTACCGCGTTTAGTAATTATGCTTTGAAAGCGTTGAATATGAGTGCTTCATATTATTTATTGAAGCCAATAGACATCGATGAATTGATAACAGCAGTTGATAAAGTGTGTCAGAGCATTGAGCAAAAAGGACATATTCGATCCGCTCAAATTTTGAAAAACAACTTACAAGTTGACGCACATCGGTTGAAACGCATTGTATTACCCGAAATGGAGGGGTTTGAAGTTGCGCAATTAAAAGACATTGTGTACTGCAAAGCGAATGACAACCTTACGGATTTCATATTTGCGGATGGCAGAAAAAAAACGATATGTAAAACCTTAAAACATTTTGAAGAAGTCCTATCAGAATCTGGGTTTTTTAGGATTCATAAAAGTTACCTCCTCAATATGGAACATGTGAAGGGGTATAAACGCGGTAAAGGTGGATACGCCGAACTAAGTAACGGAGAAGAACTAGAAATCGCTGTAAGAAGAAAAGGAGACTTCCTACAACAGTTTGCAGGTTAAAATTGCATTTCCTCCATCGGGACTTCGAGTGGTTTCCCGCTTCTAATTAGTCTCATTTGACGAACCAACTTAATACAAACCGGAATGTTGGTAAACACCAAGGTGTCTTGACCCATTACTACAGTTTGACCCATACGTTGACTTGTAGAGGTAAACTGAAGACTCTTATCAGCTAAGTTGTACGACCAAGTTCCCTGAACAAAACCACTTTCACAAGAATCACTTTTTAGTATGAAGGTATTGTCGTCAAACAAATCCAAACTGGCCATTCCTTGCACCTGAGTGTCGCCTTCGTAATTGCCTACATAAGGGCGTTCTTTAATGAAATGAAATAACGAAGTAGCGGTGTAAAGCAGCACAGGGAACAATCCAAATACGATTCCAAGTAACACCAAATTACGACGTAGTTTAGTACGGCGTCTGTAAGCGACTGACAATACAAACCAGATAATTCCTAAAGCGATACAACACAAAAGGACAAATTGATAATCCATTTAATTCTGAATGAGCTGCAAACTTAGCGTTTTGGATTTTAGATTATTCTTAAATTGTCGTCCTAAATTGTATTTATTTGCTCTATGAAACCATTCTTACTATGTCTATTGCTTTATTTTTTTGCATCGACATCGGCCCAGGTGCCTGACAATTTTACCCGCATTACGTGCGCTGGAGAAATGCCAGAAGACTTCAGAACGGCCTTTAGTGAAAAGTACAAACAAGACGTTAAGGCAAATCAAAATGAAACAGAATTAAGAAAAAAAGAAGTTCAAGAATTTGCTGTTTTAACCAACTACCACAATCACAATTTGTTGACGGGGGGAAGTGCACTTTACGGGGATATTGTGTCTGTATATGCCAATGAACTACTAGATAAACTTCTTGCCCAAAAACCTCAGTTGCGTGAAAAGCTCAGGGTATATACCATTAAATCAAACCATGTCAATGCATATTCAAGTAACCAAGGAATTATTTATATAACACTTGGCTTGGTTGGCAAAGTGAAAACAGAGGCACAGTTGGCGTATGTGCTTGCACACGAAATCAGCCATTATACCAATCAACACGTGTTACACGCTTTTGAAAATCAAAAAGAAGTATGGTCAAGGGGCGGAAGTTATAGAGATTTAAATGTTGAAGAGAGGCGACTTAGCACTTATAAATATAGCAGAGAATCTGAGTTTGAAGCGGATAAGGAAGCGTTGGATTATTACTTAGAGGCAGGTTATTCGTCGGGTGATATTTATACGGGTTTTGATGTTTTATTGCATGGCTACCTCCCAATTGCAGAACAGAAATATTCTTGGCAATATTTGGAAAACGATAGTTTGAAAATTTCATCTTACTACCTTATCGACTCTGTTGCATCAATAAAAGACAATGATGCAGTGGATGATGAATTGTTAACACACCCAAACATCCATAAAAGGAAGGAAGCTGTAACTGCAGAGCTCAAGATTAGGGATTCGTCTTCAGAAAATTTACAGTTTGTTGTTAAGGGCCGTTTAGAATTTCAAGCATTGCAAGATCAAGTTCATTTCGAGATGGTCAATACCTTTATTCGGTCAGGCAACTACGTTTCAGCGTTGTATCATATTCAAGTGTTACAAAGGCGATTCCCAGATCACTTCTTCCTTAAAAGAATGGAACTAATGAGTTGGTATGGTATGCAGAAGATGTCATCGAATCTACAAAAAACGTTGTACAGCACTGGGTACCGTAAAGTTGAAGGGGAGCAACAGGCCGTCTACTATTTTGCCTCAAAAATGCCTAAACGAGGTATAAATATTTTAGCTACAAAGTACATTTGGGAAAGTACACATACCATGGCTAAAGACAGTTTTGTAACCACATTACGACGACAAAGTTTAACCCACTTGGCCAATGCAGTAAAGAAAGATTTTCTTGTCGAGAGCTACACATATAAGTTTAGTTCAAATGTTAAAAAGAAACGAAAACCTAAGAAATTAGATTTTTTAAAAATTGCCTTTGTCGAACTATTTAAAGATTCAATTTTTAATGCAGCATACCATAAGGCTTACGAAGAAGTGGAGGCCGAAAGGGAAACGGAAGAAGAGGAATACACTACCGGTAGTAATCAGCTTTCTGATAGTTATGTGCCAGGTGTATCTTCATACTATGGCTTGTCGGACGTGAACAAACTGCTGTTTTTAAGTCCAAAATTTTATCGGATTGACCTAAGAAAAGAGTTGGATAAACGATTGATTGCTTCAGATAAGCAGGCAACTGATCTGAACGAAAGAAGTAATCATTTATCGGCCCTGGCGGGTGTAGATTTAATTTCATTAGATAAACCTTCGGCAGCGGATAAAACTACGGATGCATTTAATGATTTTGTGTTAATTCGAGATTGGCTCCGAGAAGAAGCCTTGTACGAGGGAGTAGGTTTTTATAGTTATGCATCAAATTATTTGGATGGAATAAGACAGAAGTACGATACGGATTATTTGGGGTTAAACTATGTGTCTCATTACACAGAAAAGAATCAGTTTAATGGTACCTACTTCTTTTTATCCGTTATGTCATTGTATGGGATACCCTTCTATTTGAATTGGCAAATTAGGCCATTACATAACCTGGATTATGTTTTTGTAGTATTCGACCTAAAAAAAGGAGACGTTGGGTTTTATGACCTTAAAACGTTTCCAGCTAAGTACAAAAGAGATGTGATAAACTCTCATATGTATAATTCATTCAACCAACTTAATAGAGAAAGATGAGAATTGCATTAATGCTTGGGTTGGTGGCTATGCTGTCAATGACTGTGCAATCGCAGAAACCAATAGTGTCGGGTTACCTGGGTAAAACCAATTATGGAATGGTTAAATTTAATACTGGGCTAAGGGTCGAACATCCTGAAAAGTGGAAAAAGAACACTGAAGTATCTTCAGACTATTTTACGGGTGTTGATTTCAAATCAGAGTTTGAAATGGTTTATGGACACATTTTTTCGAATCGATTTATTGTTGAAGGTATTGCGGGTCTGAATACAACGTCCATCGACCTGAACAATATGAGTTCCGCCTTTAGTTACTCTTTTCCTTCAGGATTTAGATCTGAATACTTCAATTATTTTGGATACCCAAAGATTACCGATGTGTATGGAGGTATTAATACGAAGTTTTATAGAAGGAAAAAAGGGGCGTTGGCGCCAATAGGAGTTTACTACGGACTTGGACTGAATTTTCATACCTACACGGTTCATTTGAATAATATTACCGCTCAAATTAGAGATTATAATTTGGACCAGATCATTGCCACACAAATGAATTATGGTGAATTTTCCTATAACCTGGTAGAGCTAAGTGGCTCGTTTGGAGCTACTAGCGCCTTGACGGATTATTTGCTTTTAGATGTGGGGTTTTCCGTAGGATGGGTGTTTTCTGGATCAAATTACTATGAGAATGAAATTCCAGAAGAGTCAGGTTTTGACTCCGGACTTTTAGAGATGCTCCAATTGTACCAAATTGGTAAACTTAAAATTGGCCTGGCTTATCTCTTTTAACTATTCCTCAATAGTCTCAAAATACTCACGTACTTTATTTTTATAATAAGGAGCTAAATCAGGAGGTAGGGTTTTGAGCAATTCTTGCTCCTTGTCTTTTTGTTTTAAATATTCTTCAATACTTGGAGGGAGTTTTCGCTGTTCATCCTGGCCCTCGTTCGACTTTCTTTTGTTGTCCTGCTCTTGCTTTCTCTCGGCTTTTTCGTGCTCTAGTAAGCGAGTTAAAATGTCCTGTTGTTTCTTTAAAATATTTGGGTTGAGGCGTTTATTGTAAAGGTCTTTTTCGAGGTCATCCATCATTTTTTCAGTTTTACCTAGGTTACCTAGTTTTTGACCGTTACCCTCTTTATCAAGCTGCTTCTTTAGTTCCTTTAATTTTTTTCTAATGGCCGCCTGTTGAGCTGCTGCTTTTGCAAATTGCATGCTTGAAGGTTTTCCTCCTTCTTTTTGCTGCTTGCCCATCTGCTCAAGTTGTTTTTTTAGAGACTCTTGCATCTCGCGCATAGACTTTGCTCCACCAGGTTTCTTATTTTGCCCGGGTTTCGAACACGAACCACTTCCTGGTTTGCTTTTCATCTGCTGTTGCATTTGGTCCAATGAGTTTTCTAACATCAAGGCCAAATTATTCATGCTGGTCATCACATACTGTTGGTGGTTAATAACCAAGTAAGTATTGCGCTCACCTAACTGATAAATCGTTTTCTCAAGATTGTTGTTTACCAGGCCAATTTCTTTGTTGATGAAATGTTCGACTTGTTTAACACGCTTACTTAAGGCAAATAATGAGTCTTCGATGATTTTAGTATCGTCTTTAATCTTCTTCTGCTGCTGGCCCAATTCAACATATTTTGGATTATAAACACGCGTTTTTTTGAATTCTCCCATGAGTGCTTCTTGGTCCTTGCTCACTTGCACAAGATTGTCTAGAATGCCTCTTAAGGTGTTATAATCTTCCATTTCTTGCTGCTTCATGGCAGCCTCCATTTGCATATTTAACGCTTGAGCCATTTTTTTTAATTCTTCAGCCGCTTTTTTCTGATTCTGACCTGCTTTCGATTTCTGTCCTTTGCCTAGGTTTTTTTCACTTTCTTTCTGCTCCTTATCTACCTTCTCTTTTTCCTCATCCAGTTTTTTTGGATCAATTTTGAGAGACTTCTCAAGGTCCTTATTTTTCTTATCAATATCTTCCAGATCCTTCTTGATGTCTTCAAACTTTTTTGAAAGCTTTTCTTGTTCTTTCTTGATGTCTTCGGCTGACTTATTTTCTTTTTCAGACTCTTTAGAAAGCTTGTCTTGATCTTTTGCTAATTCGTCAAGCTTGTCTACGGTTTCTTGCACCTTTTTTTCGAGTTGCAGCTGCTTCAGTTGCTCAAGCATTCTATCTAATTGCTTCTTTACATCCTTGTCATTCATTTTTAGTTCGTCAAGTTGCTCCATCAGTTTGTCCTTCTGATTTTGCTCCATGAGGGCCTCAATTTTCTCCATGAGCTCCCGCATTTTTTCATCCATAACTTCGTCAAACAAGTCTTCAATTTGTTCTTGTTTGTCTAGAATGTCTTGATCAAGCTTTTTAAATTCTTTTTCTGAATTGTTGTTATCTGTGTTTTCCTTGACTACTTTTTCAAGTTGTTTTTCGAGCGCTTTGTGATTCTCTAATAATGACTTGATCTTCTTTTTATCCTCCCAAGTAAGTTCCTTTTTCTCTGTAAGTTTACGTTCAAGTTCAGAAAGGTCTTTCTCCAATGATTCAACATCATTCTTGCGTTCCGATAGGTTGTCTTTTATTTTTTCAGTTGTCTTTTCTACCGATTCGTTTATTTGATCGAGGCTAGGAGCTGCAAATACTTGTGGGGTTGTTTTTGTTGATTTACTTCCATAAACACCATCGTTATCCCATATTTCAAAATAGTATTCAAGTTTGTCTTCTGGTTGAATATCAAGTTTATTGAGATCCCAAAAATGATAAAAACCTTGTTTCTTCCTTTTACGGTCAAGTGGTATAACTACGGATTCCCCAGTACCTTTCTTTTGTTCATTTTCAGAGTTAACAAATTTGTAATGAAACATCAATTTGTTAAATCCATAATCGTCGTTAATCTGGCCAACCATGTAAATGGTTTTAGTGCTATTGGAGTCGGGTTTTTCCTCCATTTTAATTTCAGGATAGTTATCCGAAATTATCTGAATGTTAAACTCCATTGAATCACCAGACTCTACTTCTGCATTTGAGGTAGTAACAAAAACTTTGGTTGATTTAAGTATTCGATCTGCCCACTTAAAAATATAGCCACTTTTTGCTGACTCAGCGTCTTTTTCGTCTGTTTTAAATACAGCTTTAAGCGCGCTTTTGGTGTGAAGTTTCCATGATACTTCTGTGCCAGCTGGCACAGTAAACTCTGCTGTATTTTTTACCCATTCGTCTTTGAGACCTGTATAACCAGGGTAATTTAAATAGGTCTCAAAATTGAGTAAGGTCGGTTTGGGTATAGCGTTGAGTCTAAAAGCTTGGCTTTCGAACCCACCAGCTCTAAAGTTGAACTCTGTAGTTTCAGTTATACGTTTGAGGAAGTACGAAAACGAACCTTGTTCGTTTTTTTTCATTTTAAACTCGTTACCACCTAAAGTGATATATGCGTCGTCGGGAATTACATCGCCAACGGTGTTCATACTTATTTCCACTGGGGAGTTTTGTAATACATCCAGACCGTCCATTGCCAATTTGAATTCGAATGGAGCTTGTTCTACAAAATGTGTATTGTAGCGAACGAGCCTTTTTGTACTATCTGTAAATCCTTGATTTACAGCAACAAGTATCCCGAAAATTAATAATGGGATAACCGCGTATTTAACATATTTACGGTTCGTCCTAAAGTCAACCGCGTTTTGAAAAGGAATCGGTTTTAATTCTTCCGTTTTTTGTTCTATGGCCGCTTTTAGTAGAGCATTGCTTGAAGCATTTTCTCCAAGTTGCAAGGTGTTGAGCAATTTGTCTTTAATCTCCGGAAAGTGAACGCCTACAATATTAGCTGCTTCATTATAGCCAAGTCGGTCGCCCAATTTGTACAACTTTAACAAAGGCATCACAACAAAACGAATAAGTATAAACAAGCAGAAACCGCTAAGACTTAAAAATAATGCGGTGCGTGTTTGAATACTAAAGTGACCAAAATACTCAAGCAAAGTAGCTACCAACAAACCTGTTACAATACCACCCACAACCCAAAGTGAACCTCTGAGTAGTCTGTTTTTGTAATACTTTCGAATGAAAGCATCTAGTTTTTGGATAAGGATGTTTGACGCGTTTTTCACTATAGTTAGTACCTTGAAAAGAGTAACGGTAAATGTAGCTAATTATTTTGGGACTGGGCTACAGCTAAGGCCTCCTTAAATGTCATAATTTTGCCATCTACTCGACCCAAAAGATACAAGTTCTTTAACCCCATTTTCTTCAAATCATTCTCAAACAGAAGTGCTTTTTTAAATGACTTAAACCGACCAAGTAAAAGCTTATCTCGGTTGTCATATTCACTGGAGATTAGTCTGCTGAGTTCTTTTTTATACTGTTGTAAATCAAAATCGCCTTCGAAGTCCATTTGAACCTCAAAGAATATGCCGTCAGAGGCATCGAAGTTTTCCTTTAGCAACTCGTTGGATAATTCAACTTTGGCCAGTAGCAGGGCTAAACTGTCGTTTTCATGTGTTAGGCTTTCTAAAGATTCTTTTAGTGAAACAGTTGATTGGTTGGTTAAAAGGGTATTGTGCTCGGATCTTAATTGCTTCATCTTTAGCTGTTGAAATACGATGAACCCTATACCCACTAGCAAACCAATACTAACAAAGGATGCAAGGCGCTTAAATCGCTTTGCGTTTAGCGTGTCAAGTTCTTTTAAATAGGACGACTCTTTTGGTGATTGAATGTCGCCATCTATCGCAAATTTTGTATTTTTTTTTGAAGATTGAGCGCTCAACTTTCGCGTAATTAGTCCCATACAATTATGAGGATTTAATTACAAACTATGGTAATTTTAGTACTACTTTCGTACAATACGGTATGATTGTTGAAGTACGATAAACACACGAACAAGATACGAAAATGAAAAAAGGATTCTTAGCATTTGGGTTTTTAACAGTACTAACCCTACTCGCATTTACGACTGACGAAGAGAAGTTAGTATGGCAACATTGGAACGATGGTTTCGCAAAAGCAAAGACCGAAAACAAAATCGCATTGATTGACACCTATACAGATTGGTGTGGTTGGTGTAAAAAAATGGATAGAGATACCTATGCCAAGCAAAGCATAGTAGATAAAATAAATGCGAACTTTATTCCAATTAAGTTCAATCCTGAATTAGCAGGAAAATATACCGTAGGAGATACGAGTTATGATGGACGTACATTGCTTGCAGCACTGAATAGTGGTAAAAGCAGCGGCTACCCAACAACTTTCTTTTATTTGCCTAAACAGAATAAAATGTTTCAATATCCGGGTTATATGAATGAAGAAAAATTCGGAGAATTGTTAGACAAGTTGGCACAAGTACACAACGGTACTGAAACAGAAAATTAAAAAATATATTTCTTGAAGATTAGGAAGTTTTACGGCAAACTGCTTGAAAATATTACAATTGAATCAGCAGGTGCCGAAGGCAATTGTATTGCTAGGTGGGAAGGGAAAGTGGTATTTGTTAAGAATGCAGTACCTGGAGATGTCTGTGATCTTAAGGTCATCGGCAAAAAGAAAAAATTTCTACTTGGCGAAATTGTAAAGCTTCATACGTCTGGACCAGAACGTGTCGAACCATTTTGTGAACACTTTGGTGCGTGTGGCGGATGTAAATGGCAGCAGATGGAGTATTCCGGCCAGCTTGCCTTCAAGACGCAACAGGTGAAGGATGCGTTCGATCGTATCGGAAAAGTTGATTATGATGAAGTCCCATTGGCATTAGGTAGTGTGCATACTCAGCTCTATCGAAATAAAATGGAATATACGTATAGTCATAGTCGCTGGTTAACACGCGAGCAGTTGGCCGAGACAGCGTTTATTGAAGAATCAGGATTAGGGTTTCATGTGCCGAAACGTTATGACAAGATTGTACATATTGACAAGTGCTATTTGCAAGATGATTATGCCAATGAAATTCGAAATTGGTGTTATGCATATGCAAAGGAGCAAGACATTAGTTTTTACGACGCCCGCAAACAAGAAGGGATGTTGCGAAATTTGATGTTGCGCAATACGAAAGAGGGTGATTGGATGGTTTTACAAACCTTTCGATACAATCAACCTGAGGTGATAGAGCCCATGATGGAAGGCCTTCGAACCAATTTCCCTAAAATAAAATCACTGCTATATTCGGTAAACGAAAAAGTCAACGATAGCTTGTACGACTTAAACATTGAATTGTACAGCGGTGAACCTTATTTGACGGAAGTGCTACACGATTTGGCATTTAAGATTAGGCCAAAGTCGTTCTTTCAGACCAATCCCAAACAAGCGGAACTGCTTTACAGTACTGCATTAGAATTTGCAGATTTAACTGGTGACGAAAACGTATACGATTTATACTGTGGAACAGGAACGATATCTCTTTTCTTAGCAAAGGCCTGCAAACAGGTAGTGGGTGTAGAGAGCGTACCGCAGGCCATTGAGGATGCCAATGAAAACGCAGAAGTCAACAATATTGACAATTGCACCTTTGTTGTAGGCGATATGAAAGATGAACTAAACGACGCGTTTACCGATAAACATGGCAAGCCCGATGTGATAGTTACTGATCCTCCTCGTGCTGGAATGCATACTGACGTTGTGCAACAAATTTTGAAACTTGCTCCTGAAAAAGTGGTGTATGTTAGCTGTAATCCAGCTACTCAAGCCAGAGATTTGGACTTAATGCGGGATGGGTATGAAGTGGCTAAAATTCAGCCCGTAGACATGTTTCCACATACACACCATGTGGAAAACGCAGTGTTGTTACGACGAAAGGCCTAACTCCAGATATTTACTTTTCTTGGTCGCGCTTTTTCGACTTCAATGGTTTGACCATTGATTTCTTTTCCATTTAATTCCTCAATTGCTTTTTCAGCTTCCTTGTCGTCTGGCATTTCTACAAAGCCAACACCTTTGTGCTCACCAGTTACTCTGTCGTATACAACTTTTGTGTAATCCACCTCGCCACACTTTGTGAAAAGAATTTCAAGATAATAAGCGTTTACAGATTCTGGGAGATTTTTAACAACGATATTCATTAAGGTAAATAGATTTTTAAGCAAATTAAGGGATTTCATAGGATAAACAGAACCATAAAAACCAATTACTTTTGCCGTCGATGCAATATCCGAAGGTATCTATTGTCATATTAAATTTTAACACCAAAGAATTACTCCAAAAGTTAATTCCGTTTGCACTTAAAACGGATTATCCAGCTTTTGAGGTTGTGGTAGCAGATAATGCTTCTTCTGATGGAAGTTTGTCGCTTATTCAATCTGAATTTCCAGATGTTCAATGCATTTCGCTAACTACAAATTTAGGATATGCAGGTGGATATAATGAAGCACTAAAACAGCTTGACACGGATTTTTGGGTGCTGTTAAACAGTGACGTTGAGGTTGATTCTTGCTGGTTGAAACCGATGATGGAAATACTTTTAAATGATGACAAGATTGCCGCTGTTCAACCAAAAATATTGGACTTTAACAACCGGCAAAAATTTGAGTATGCTGGTGCCTGTGGAGGATTGATCGATCAATTTGGGTATCCATTTTGTATAGGACGAATCTTCGACGAAATTGAAACGGATATTGGCCAATATGATTCCGCTGCGCCTGTTTTTTGGGCGAGTGGAGCGGCCTTGTTGGTTAGAGCAAAAGTGTATACAGATTTGGGTGGTTTGGACCAAGACTTTTTCGCACATATGGAAGAGATTGACCTCTGCTGGCGCATGCAAAACGCTGGTTTTGAAGTTTGGGTTGAACCCAAATCTGTTGTTTACCATATTGGTGGAGGTACCTTGAATGCACAAAGTGCAAAAAAAGTATTCTTGAATTTTAGAAACAACTTGGTGCTATTAGCTAAAAATTTGCCTGCTAAACGGGCAATCAAAACCCTCGGTATTCGCTTGGTTTTAGATGCATTATCAGGAGTTAAGTTTATTCTAGACGGGAAGCCAAAATTTACATGGATGGTTGTAAAAGCGCATTGGGCATTTTTTGCACGGTGCCGATACTATTGGTCTAAACGTAAGCAAAATGATATTCCAGATTCAATATCTCACCTGCACGGTTATTTTAAGCTTAGTATCGTGTATCAATTTTTTGTAAGAGGTATTAGGCACTTTTCAGACATAAAAAAGCCTTCTGTTTAACAACAGAAGGCTTAATATTTTATTAGATTAGGTTATTTGATAACCACGCGCTTAATACTTGAAGCGTTTTCACCTTGAATAGTTACAAAATAAACACCAGCAGCAACTGACGATAAATCAATTGAAGTTGCTAACTTATTTGAAACCTTTTGGATCAATACGGCATTGCCCATAGCGTCAATTACCATAATATTCGAAATCGGTTGAATGGCACTTACGTTTAATACCCCAGTTGAAGGGTTAGGGAAGATTGAAGAGATTAAAGAGAAATCTTTAACACTTGATTTGTCCCATTGCATAATGTCAGCAATTCCTCGTGGGAAGATTTGATAACCAGCATCTAGTGGGAATGCAGATCCATCAAATTGTCCACCTATACCTAGAATGTCCATTGTGTCATTATCTATAGAAACACCAACCATGTCAGTTACGTCTCTATCCACACGTAAAAGGAAAGTATCTGTTCCATTGGTGATTGATACGTTTTCATTATCTGGCCAAACTGTTGTTGTGTCAGCAATCCATACTTTGCGAATTTCAATAAAATCAGACTCCGTATCTTCTGATGGTTTAGTTACTACGCGAGGTGTTTTAAGTGTACTTGATCCTGTAACTGCAATGCTGTCTGCAAAAACTTCAGTAAGACCGTTGTAAGAAGTGATTTCACCTCTAACAGTGATTTCATCTGTTTCGTTAACTACATAGTCGTTTACATCTCTAAAGTTGAAAATGTTAATACCTGCAGTTGAATCGATTATTGTGAAAGATAACCCGGCGTTACCATCTAAATCTATGCCGTAAACAACACCTGTAACTTCAACCTTTAATTTATCAAATTTAGGCGTCCAGTTGTTATCGTTTTCTCTTACTTCTTTAATTGTCGCTTTCCAGTAATCATCATTCTCAATGTTTATGGTCATTGTTGAATCAGCAAGGTCCGCACCGCTAACATTTCTTAATGTCAACTCAATAGACTTATCTAATTCGGCTTTATTGTTGTCGTTAAGGGTAATGTTAAAGCTTTGGTTGTCAGAGCTTCCCATAGCAAATGTTAATGTCGATGGAGAAGTTGCTGAGTAATCGGTTCCATTAGCAGCAGTTCCACCTGTAACATGCACTTCAACGGTTGCGCCTGTAGTGCTTGATGGATTTGAGATAGAAACATTAAGGGTAATTGCACCGTCTGCTTCACTTACTGCAGTACTGGTTTTTGCAAAACCAATTTCTGGATTGGCAGGTACATAACAGTCAGATGTATGAGATCCAACATAGCTAAAGGTGTTTTGTGGATATACATCCCATTCAGTAACACCAACAGTCCAATTCATTTGTCCAGCTTTAATCGTCTTTTTTCTGACTAAAGTATATTCTTTTGTCGAACCGCTTCCTACAGTCCAAGACGATCCTGGGTCGTTACCTGGAGTGCCAAAAATATCAAGGATAGTTTTTGTGCTAATTTTAACCAATGTTAACGCATCATCACCATTGTAGTATGTAGCAGAACCGGTAGTGTCTGCTGCAGCCTTAATCACTGAATCGGCACTAGAATTGGCAATTACATAAACATCATAGGCAGCTAACATTCCGCTCATCCCAAACGTGTCTGGTGTAGAACTTCCACCGTTTAATCTTACAACAGCGTAATCAGACAAATCAACTGATGCATTAGTTGGATTGTAGATTTCGATTGCTTTGTTGTTGCTTGAACCTTCTATGTACTCAGAGAAGTACAGCGTGGTACATTGTGCTAATGCAGAAAAGCTAAACAAAACAATACTGCATGCTAAGAGGAAAATTTTTTTCATTTTACTTATTTTTTTAAATCATTTTGACACGAAATTATACTTTTTGAAGGGTCATTGACAACAAAAAGACCGTCATATTTGGTATCACAATGGCGCGCTGCGATAAGTGTTTGAAATAGAGGCACTTATTTTTTGGATAATGCTTGCCGTTTTTAAATTATACCCACCCGTTTGTCAATTCCGAAGGTGAGATTATGTCAAAAATTGAAGTTTATAGGTCTATTCAGAAATAATTCTCCGATGAAACGTAAACACGAAACACCACAAAATGCACTTGCGGATATCGCATTACTGCTGCTCATTTTCTTTTTGATTACAACTCAATTTTCGAATGAAGATGGAATTAAGACCACTTTGCCACCTCTTGAATCCAAGTCGGTCCAACAGGAATCAAAAGACATCGAAATATGGCTGAACGCTGAAGACCACATAATGCTTGAAAGCAAATCCGTTCTATTAACAAGCTTGTCAGCAGAAATCTCCATAATAATGGTTGATATGAATACCGATGTAAGGGTTAATTTAAAATCGCACGAACAGGCAAGTTATTTAGCCTATGTGTCTGTTTACGACGAAATAAAACAGGCCTATCGCCAATTACATAATGCGGAGGCAGAAGCGATGTTTGGAAAACCTTTTGACATGATATCAGCACAGGAGCAAGGGATAATCATCTCTAAACATCCAGTTAGGGTGTTTGAAGGAGACTTGGTTCAATAACTGTTGTAATTTTGGAGGTATGATGTAATCCATAGATATTAATCGATAATAGTGAGTACAGGTAATTACAAACAATTGGCGGCACAATTGCGCAAACCTCAGGGTGTCATGGGTGATGAAGTAGCTGAATTTATGAATGCGGGTAATGAGTTATTAACCAGGAATACCATTCAACAAATTAAGCTAACAAGGGATTTAAACATTATTGAGATTGGAATGGGGAACGGGAAATTTATTCCTGAGTTATTCGAAATGTTTTCATTATCCTCTTACCACGGTTGCGATTATTCTATGGATATGGTTCAAAGCGCGAAGCGTTTAAATGAAGGCAATCCGGAGAAACATAAAGTCCATTTCTACCATTGTGAGGCACAGCAACGTCCTTTTGTTTCTCAAACACAAGACGTAATCTTTACCGTGAATACCATATATTTTTGGGATGACGCAGATCAAGTATTGCAAGAATTTGGCAGAGTACTCGTGAACAATTGACAACTAATTATTGGACTACGTCCGAAACATTTAATGCAGCACTATCCTTTTGGGCAGCACGGTTTTTAGCTATTTAGTGCTAAGGAGGTGGGAAATGCGCTACTAAAAAATGGTTTTACAACTGTTGAGGTCTCTTCGTATCGTGAACCCGATTTCACCAATGGTGGGGTGACCTTTCCAGTAGAATCGTTAGTTGTATCAGCATACAAAAAGTAAATTATGGGGAAAACATCTAGTTATTTATCGTCGCATCATCAGTCTTTTATTAACCTTCAGAAAATGTTTTTTGTGGCAACAGCACCCAAAGAAGGGTTTATTAATCTGTCACCAAAGGGCATGGGCGGATTTAAAATAATGGACAAAAAAACGGTGATATGGTTAAACTTAACCGGCAGTGGAAACGAAACAGCGGCCCATCTAATCGAAGATTAACGTATGACTATAATGTTTAATGCATTTGAAGGGAGTCCTATGATTTTAAGAATCTATGGCAAGGCAAACGCTATTCACAAACGACATCCAAGGTGGGATGCTTACATAGAAAATTTTATCTACACCAAAGGGGCAAGGCAAATCATTGAAGTAGACATAGAGATGGTTCAAACATCTTGTGGGTTTGGCGTTCCAATTATGGAGTTTAAACAGGAGAGAAAAGAATTGACCTTATGGGCGAATAAAAAAGGGGAAGAAGGGTTGAACAATTACCATAGGGAAAAGAATATTCAAAGTTTAAATGGCAAACAGACAGGTGTTTTGGAAGACTAACTCACACGAAACGCTGTATTCCGCACAAGAACGTTGGTTTTGTTTTGTTACCGCCTGTTAATTCCTTTACAATTAAGAAGTGTTGAAAAGGCTGGGTTGTCAAGAAAAATACAGAGTTTTGTTGTTGTTATTTTATAACTATGAAAGCGCCAATTCTAATACGAATCCTTGTTTTATCTATTGTCATTCAATTTACGGCATGTAACTCAACCAAACAGAGTCTTGGTTCGACTAGTAAAAAGCCAAAGCGGATAATCTTTTTGATTGGTGATGGAATGGGATTAAGTCAAATCTCAACATTGTTTTTGCAGAAAGACAACACCAATAATTTTAAACGGTTTAAAACCATCGGCTTTATTAATACAAGCTCAGGGTCTCATAAAATTACGGATTCAGCTGCCGGCGCTACGGCATTCGCCTGTGGCAAAAAGACCTATAATGGTGCCATAGGAGTAGACATTGACACAAACGCCAGCGTCAATTTAATTGAAAAGTTTTCTGAAAAGGATTATGTCACGGGTTTGATTGCTACGTCATCAATTACCCACGCAACACCTGCGTGTTTTTATGCGCACACCAAGCATCGACGAAATGAATTTGATATAGCCAAACAGCTTCTGTTGTCTGATGTTGATTTTTTTGCTGGAGGTGGACGTGATTTTTTAAGAGAGATGAATGCAGAAATGCAGTTATATAACTGGAATATCGATACCAGTAACACACAAAATTGGGAGTCAATTACATTTAATCCTGAACATAAATATGGCTATTTGTTGTCGGGAAAAGGAATGACAACCATGGTTAATGGTCGTGGAGATTTTCTTTACAATGCAACGAATGCTTCACTGCGTTACCTCGACAAAAGAAAGTCGTTTATGATGATAGAAGGGTCACAAATCGACTGGGGTGGGCATGCCAATGATTATGAATATGTGTTTACCGAAATGGAAGACTTTGACAAAACTGTGGGTGCTGTTTTAGACTATGCAGAAAAAGATGGTAATACTTTAGTGGTTGTTACGGCTGATCACGAAACAGGTGGTTTGGCGTTAAGACCAGCTTCATATCAAGATGCTGATGGGATTTCTCATAACGACTATGACGCTGTAGAAGGGTCATTTAATACCGGCGGTCATACAGCCGCATTAATCCCTGTTTTTGCCTATGGTCCTGGAGCCAGTGAGTTTCAAGGGTTTTATGAAAACACCGAAATTTTCAATAAATTTTTAAAGCTTTTGAAATAAGTATGGTGACTATGGTTTGTTAAAAACATTGGTCGTCTTGACAATTTCCATTACATATGTTTTGCCACTGTAGTTTGCGATTGTCAAGGTGGTTTTATAGTCTTTTGAGCCGTCACTTAAATCAGGGGTTAAGAAGTTTATCATTGAACCTGGTTCTTCTGAATCAAAGTATAAGCAATTCCGAACGCGAAGACCATTTAAATTCACATTGTTTTCATCGGCTGCAGTACGTAAATGTTCAATATTTTCCATGAAACGACTGGTCATCCCGTCAATCATTACCTGTACGTCTTTATCTGTTTTACCATTTGTTTCTTTACCTGCAATTGCTCTAGCCACAGTTACGTCTAGGAAGTATTGAGATATTTGATCTACCGAGCCCGATTGCAGTGCTGATAGAAACGACTCACACACTTCACCATAAGTCATTTTTATACCCTGAGGTGGGGTTTGCTGTACTTCGATATTTTGGATTGGTTGAGTTGGTTCTTGCTCTGCTACTGGTTCTTCAACAATTTTGGTTGGGTCATCTTTCTGATTTTTTTTAAATAGCCCGCAAGAGGTTAAACATATCAAGCTTGTTACAATCGCAATAAATTTCATATATCAAAAATAGCAGAAATTGTTCCAGAACGTAATGGATTGGTTTTTGAACTTATACAAGTGAAACAGTTACGGAAATCACAGAAATGCCTGTTTCCTTACTGTTTGACAAATCATTGATAAATAAACGTACAGATTATGAGACAAATATTTTTACGAATTGCGACAGTGCTAGTTATACTTTTCTCTTTTAATGGATGTTCTGATAATATTGAAGTCCAAGGGAACAATCCACGTGCTAGCGTTGTATTTGATTTTTGGGCCGGGGCGAGAAATGTGGAAGTTGACGGCGAAATTTTTAATGATGGTAACACATACATTGAATTTGTAGAAGTAGAAATCGCCTTGTATGACGAATTTGGTCAATACACGAAATCTGTTTTCCAATCATTTACTGTTGATTTACGACCACAAGATAGTTTTATATTCTCAACTGATTTTAGAGAATTTGATGTGTACGATGTAGATGTGATTATCTCTACTTTTTGGTAACGGGATTTCTATCTCGAAGTAAACACTTTATGCACCTCAGATGTTACCTTTGTATCAATCAAAACAAAGTATGTTCGGACTATTCGGAAATCAACCAAAACTCCCTGAATCATGGAAACAAATGGAATCCATTCAGGAATTAGAAGTAGCAGATCAAACGTCGTATAATAAGCCTGTAGTGCTGTTTAAACATAGCACTTCGTGTAGCATAAGTTCGATGGCTAAATCTAGGTTAGAAGGGGACACGGATGTTAATTCACCTGAAATCTACTACTTGGATCTTTTAGCATATCGTGATGTAAGCAATACTATTGCTGATAAATACGGAGTGAGACACGAAAGTCCTCAAGTCATAGTTTTGAGTAATGGTCAGGCAACCTATCACGCTAGCCATGGCCGAATAAATATGAATGACCTTAAAGCAAACGCACATTAGATGGAATTAATTACAACACATATCGCCATGACGAAAGACATGGGGGTTCATGGAAACTTATTTGGAGGAATCATGATGGCGTGGATTGATGAAGCGGCTTCAGTTTTGGCTTGCCAAACTTGCCATTCGCCAAACATGGTAACGGTTAAGATTGATGAACTTGTGTTTCAAAAGAAGGTTAAAGAAGGATTTTTAATCAAAATATATGGCGAAGTGGCTCAAATCGGAAAGTCGTCTATAACCATGACCATTGAAGCACGAAAGGAAAGTGTTTACAGTCAAGAACAAGATTTGGTTTTGACAACAAAGGTCACTTTTGTTCGTATTGACGAAGGCGGAGATCCTACCCCAATTCCAACTCCAGTAAGGGAGCGATACAAACATTTGAGTAAATACTAGGTCTAAGAAACCAACTTCTTCATTTCCATTTTTTACAATACTTTTGACACCCTTTAATATTAATTCATAACAGTATATACGTATGTCAAGCACAGAACAATTAAAGAATACATCACTTACACATGTTCACGAATCCTTAGGAGGCAAAATGGTGCCGTTTGCAGGATTTAACATGCCAGTACAATATTCGAATTTGAAAGAAGAACACATGGCTGTCCGTAATTCAGTTGGAATGTTTGACGTTTCACATATGGGTGAATTTTTGGTTAAAGGAGAAGGTGCTACAGCATTGATCGAATGGGTTACTTCCAACGACGTTGGTAAGCTTGTTGACATGCAGGCGCAGTATAACTGCTTCCCAAACAACGACGGTGGAATTGTCGACGATTTGATTGTTTACAAATGGAACGATACTGAGTATAACCTCGTTATAAATGCCAGTAACATTGAGAAAGATTGGAACTGGATTGTGGCGCAGAATGAAGAAAAAGGATTTGGCGCAGAGCTAAAAGACATGTCGGATGATTTGTCGTTGTTAGCCGTTCAAGGTCCAAATGCGCAAAAATTAATTCAAGGTTTAACAGACGTTGATTTAAGTGTTATAGAATTTTACCATTTTGGCGCAGGTGCTGTTGCCGGAATTGACGATATCATTATTTCAAACACAGGTTACACAGGCTCTGGAGGATTCGAATTATATGTTTGGAACAAAGATGCCGAAGCCCTTTGGAATGCGATAATGGAAGCTGGGAAAGAATATGACATCTTACCTTGCGGTTTGGGTTGTAGAGACACCCTCCGTATGGAAAAAGGCTATTGCTTATATGGCAATGACATCAACGACACTACTTCACCCATCGAGGCCGGTTTGGGCTGGATAACGAAATTCGACAAGCCTTTTGTAAACTGGGAATATCACCTAAAAATAAAGGAAGACAAACCATCTAAACGATTGGTTGGTTTCGAAATGATTGACAGAGGAATTCCACGTCAGCATTATCCAATTTTGGATGCTGATGGCAACACTATCGGTGAGGTAACCAGTGGAACGCAGAGTCCTTCTTTAGGCAAAGCCATTGGTATGGGTTACGTGGCTAGAGGCTATGGTAAACGAGAAACCGAAATCTTTGTCGAGATACGGGGGAAATCGGTAAAAGCAAAAGTGGTTAAAATGCCGTTTTTGGATTAGTCCTCCAGAGGGAATTCTCGCATTTCTTTCCAATGCGTTGATCGCCACAACTCTTGCTGTTTTTTGGTAAGGAAGGTCCATGTCACAAGCCTACTTGACTTGTTTCCTTGTCCCATCGGAATCGTTTTTACTTTTACTGCGCGTATTTTCTTTAACGAAGCAAACACACTTTTTAAGTGGGATTTCTTAGAAACTAAAGTAGAAAAGCAATACACCGATTCTGCAAATTGCTTGCTCTGAATAATCATGTCTCTAATGAAGCGCTCTTCACCACCTTCGGTCCATAACTCGGTTGTTTGACCACCAAAATTTAACACTGGTGTTTTAACGCGTTTACCCTTCAAATTACTCAATTTGCGAATACTCCCTTTTTTAGCCTCTTCCATCGAAGCGTGAAATGGGGGATTGCAGATAGTTAGATCAAAACGTTCTCCTTTTTTTATAGCACCGTAGAAAATATCTTTTGATTTTTTCTGCACTCTAATCTTAACTTGGTCTTTTAAATTTTCATTGGCTTGAACGATATCATTCGCCGCTGATGCAGCTGTTGGATCTATTTCAGTTCCAACAAACGACCAACCGTATTCCGATTGACCAATTATGGGGTAGATACAATTGGCGCCCACACCTATATCCATGCACTTTACACTTGCTCCAGTTGGGATGCTTCTGGTGTCTGTGGTAAGGTTTACCGAACTTATTACATCAGCTATATGATGCACATAATCCGCTCTCCCAGGTATAGGAGGGCATAAATAGTCTTCTGGAATCGACCATTCTTTGATGTCGTATCCACTCTTAAGTAATGCTGTATTAAGCCACTTTACCGCTTCGGGGTCAAAGAAGTCAATAGATTCGTCTCCGTATTTATTGACGGAGATAAATGGTTTTAATGCCGGACATGCTTCAGTAAGTTTGTCGAAATCATACCTAGTACGGTGTTTATTTCTTGGGTGTAACCTAGGCTTTACCTTTTCAGTCCCACCTTTTTGTTTTGTTGAAATTTGTGATTTACTAGCTGACATATCATAGCGGTAACACAAGTCAGTTACCTTCAGCAAAGGTCGTTTGAATAATTAACTCGGACGGTGTTTTTCTTGAATTCCGTATAATAAATTGCGCAAATACTGGTCTTTGCATTTTCTAAATTGAGGCTGTTTGGGGTTTCTCAGAAATGCACTAAGCTCGTGCGGACTAACTTCCAAATCAACCAGATCAAAGAGGTCGATGATGTCGTCTGTAGTTAAACTTAGAGCGATTTTGATCTTTTTAAGAATGATGTTGTTGTCTAGGTTGGTTTCTACGGGCATCGGCGGCCTTCCTTCTTGTTTACCTCTATTCTTGTAAATCAACCCGTTTAAAAACAAAGCCAATTGCTTGTCGGGCAGGTTGTTGTATTCTTCATTGTCTTCAGGTTTGAGCCAATTACTCACTTTTGATCGATCAACTGTATAGTCTGCTAATCCAAAGATTTCTATCATTTCTGAATCACTAAAGTCGAAAGCGTACCGGAGCTTTTTTAAGATGTCGTTGTTGGTCATAAAGCGTCAAAGATATTGGTTTAATAATGATCAAATTGGGTCATGTTGGTTTTATAAAATGTAAAACATACTTGTCATTATGTATTGTATGTCGTACATTTGAGAAAAATTCAAACTTATGGACGTGAAATATTTATTCCCTGCAAGACTAAAAATATGGGGTTGGGTGATTCTTATTCCTTCGGCAGTGTTGGGCTTAATTGATTTATTTGTTGAGTGGCAGCCTGCCTTTTTCAATTGGATGGTGCCAGCTCTTTATAAAAACGAAATATTGGGTGAAACGACATATTTTGGTATGGTTGATAACAATGTACTCAATGAGATCTTTGGCATACTCATTATTGTTGGTGGCATTTTGGTGGCATTTTCAAAAGTTAAAAATGAAGATGAATTTATAACGAAAATTAGACTAGAATCACTGGTGTGGGCCACGTATATAAACTACATAGTCTTGTTACTGGCTTTTGTGTTTGTTTATGACATGGGATTTTTGTGGGTGATGATCTTTAATATGTTTACCATTCTATTGTTTTTTATTATCCGATTTAATTGGCAACTTCAAAAATTAAACGCAAAGCATGAAGAATAGCATCAAAGTAGAAAGGGCGAAAATGAACATTACGCAAGCTGCTTTGGCAAAAAGTGCGAAGGTTAGTCGTCAAACAATCAATGCAATGGAGTTGGGTAAGTATGTCCCTTCTACCGTTTTGGCGCTTCGTTTGGCTTCAATATTTAATGTAGAAGTTGGTGACCTTTTCCAACTTGAGGCATTAGACTGGGAGTGATTATTTATAGGTGATTAGAAAACTAAGTTCAGCACTATCATCATTCAATGTGGCATGCCAGCTCGTGTTTTTTGTTTCGTTAGATTTCTCGTACAATTCACCTGACTTATCAAAGCCATTTATTTCAGCATAGGAGGCAATGTCTACAACCGATGTGTCAAGTTTAAACGTTGATAATTTGGTGTTGTCCGTTACCCGGCAATCACAATCTGAGATCGGGGGTACGTTAATTCCAGTGCGTAATTCAATGTTATCAATGTTGAATCTTTCGCAATCTTGTCTATTAAAAATGTGACGGACTAATAGCTTGAAACTCCCCATAAACAGTAAAACACCCAATACGACTAGGCCAATTATTTTTAATACTTTACTCATGATGGCTTATTATGTCTTTGTTCTCGAATATTTCTTTTGTCCCCCATTGTGAGTCCCACTGCGAGCATTACATCGGCCAAGCGTTCGGATGTGACGCTAAAGTTGGTTCCGAAATGCTTTAGAACAGGATAAAGTCTACGCATTAATCGGTAGCTCCAATTGGGCTCTTTTCGCTTCGTTACCGGGTAGATATAACCCGGGCGAAAAGTGTGAAAGTTGTGCTGGAAAGTCTGACTTAATGCCTTTTCTACTGCACCTTTATCTTGGGCGAACATCATTCTGCTTTTTTCGGACCGGTCTGCACCTTGTCCACTGAGCAAAACAAAACGAACGTCTGGGTTTTGATCAACAAGGGTTTGGCCAAATGCAATTGGTGTGTCGACTGTAATTTGTCTGAATGTATCTCTCGCAACAGAACCTGTATAGACTCCTACACAGTAAAAAGCAACGTCAATATTTTTCCAATATGTAGCATCTGAGTTCATTTGACTAAAGTCGGAAAGGATGACTTCGTTCAGTTTTGGATGGTTGATTCCTGATGGTCGTCTAGCTAAGCTGACTACTTCATTCACATCAGGGTGTTCAAGGGCACGGCTTAAAATATTTCCTCCAATCATACCTGAGACTCCAGTGATGATTATTTTCTTGGTTTTATTGGAATCCATATATCTTCTTCAGAGTCGATTGAATTGTTTTTATATTTACTGCCAAGCACTTCAAAATGTGGTCTATTATCTATGGCATACATCGAATTGGGTAGCCATTCTCCGTAAATATAGCCAAAAGTTTTACCTGCACTAGAGGCAAGACCTTTATGGGAAAATACCACGTACAGGCCACTTGGGATGGTGAAAAAGTCGTACCCAGGAGGTAAATCTTGTATTTGGGAGACTGAAACACAAGCCCATTTTGTAAACGCAGTATTGGGGTTAAATTGTATAAAAGAATAGTCTGCAGGGTATACCTGAAGAGATATCATATCGGCAGATGTTCTATGTTTTGTGTGCAATATTCCTGGAAGACACGACTGCCATAATTCTTTTGTCTTATTCTGAGCAACAGACATCGTTAGAGACTTACCAATCACCAAGGTTTTTGGCCATGTTTCTATCTTGAAATCCATCTTTATGCTTTTTTCTTTTTGGATTTACTTGCCTTTGCTAAAGGATTAAAGGCCAAGCATAGGTCAATCCAATAGGTTAAGTCTTCCTCTTTATCCCAGCCTTCTGGAGTAACGAAGATGTAGCCACGCATGGGTCTCCCAGTAAAGTCCATCGGCAAACAAACCTCCTTTTTTAGCTCCTGTTGGTATGCCTCTTCACCAATGCGAGCCATTAATAAAGAATCACCATACCGCTTGTCGATGTGGATGCCACATAACATCTTATTGTCTACCATAAAAAGAAGACCACCCATCATGTTTTTTGAGAAAAAATCTACCTTTCTTTCTGTCAATATGTTTGTGATACGCTCACCGAAGTATGTATCGTATGCCATAGCGTTTCAAAAATAGCTGTTTTGCCTTAGGTCTTTAACGAAAACTGGAAGGGGTCTAACGATGCTCAAGAACCAGAAAAACATTAAGGTTTGTAAAGGGTAGACCGCTCCCCTATAATGGTGTCGCAGTAAGAATGCTATTTGCTGTTTCTATAAAACAAGACAGCAATTATTATAAACCCAATTCCGGTCCATATGGGAGGATGCATGTCTGCTTTAAAACCTAAGTATCCCATGTAAATGGCAACAGCTAAAAGTAAAATGAGTAGGATGTTCTTCATAGCGCTCTGAATTTAAGATGCTGATTAGCAAAGGCAAACAGCTGTTTAAATATAGGCATACTCCAAATCCGCTAAATGCTGCTTAAAGGGATGAACACGTAATTAAGAGAAGTTTACCTCGAGAAAACGGTAGCCAAAATGCTTAGTAAGCTCTTTGATCGTTGCCTTCCATGTAATATACAAACGATTTGTTAACCACCTTAATTCCTCCTGGGGTTGGATAATCTCCAGTGAAATACCAATCGCCTTTATGGTTAGGGCAGGCCTTATGTAAATCTTCAACTTTTTGGTACACGATGTGCACTTCAGCCTTCATATCACTTGGTGTTACCAATCTCGCTATTTCTTCTGTTAGCTCTTGGTCTGTAAACAAAGCGTATAAGTCCTTAACCGCATTACGTTGTTCGGCTGCAGGCAGTTTTAACTGATTCTTACAGGTTTTATAGACTTCATCCAACTTGTGCATTTGGTTACTTCTTTCGAGTAACTTAAGCACAGCCTTGAAAGCGATAAACTCGTTCATGCGGCTCATGTCGATGCCGTAACAATCAGGATATTTGATGATTGGTGCACTGCTGGCAACAACAATCTTACGTGGGCCTAATCTATCTAAAATACGTAGAATTGACTTCTTTAAAGTTGTACCACGAACAATAGAGTCGTCAACAACAACCAAAGTGTCTCGCTTTGTATCTACAACGCCATAAGTGACATCGTACCCGTCACCCACCATGGAGTCTCGATCTTTGTCTTGCGTAATAAACGTTCGCATCTTAGCATCCTTAACCAGAATTTTTTCACGACGGATTTTGATGCTTAATATCTTGTCGAGCTCTTCTGCCGTTGGATTTTCTCCTAACTTCAAAATGGCTTCTCGCTTATATCGATCGATGTATTTGTATACGCCGTCAATAACACCATAGAAACTAGTTGCCGCCGTATTGGGTATATAACTAAATACCACAGGTCTAACATCACTGTCAAGCTTGTCAAGAATTACCCGAGATAGACGTCTTCCAAGCTCCTGGCGCTCATTGTAAATGTCTTTATCACTTCCTCTTGAGAAGTAAATACGTTCGAACGAACATTTTTTCAATTCAGGCGCTGGTGCAATAATCTCTTCTTCACGAATATTGCCTTGGCGGTCGATGATCAACGCACAACCAGGTGTCAGTTCTTTTATTTGTTCGAATTTGCAATTGAATGCGGTCATGATTGCTGGCCGTTCTGAGGCAACAACAAATACTTCATCATCTTGGTAATAAAATGACGGCCTGATTCCTAGATTGTCACGCAATACGAAGGTGTTTCCATCGCCAACCATGCCAACCATATTGTAGCCTCCATCAAGATTTCTAAAGGCACTTCTCAGTACATTCCCAAGATCTAGGTTCGACTTTATTTTGGCTGCTATTTCAATGCCATCAATATTTTCATCTCTGTATTGATGGAATAATCTTTCGTTTTCCTCGTCTAAAAAGTGACCTATTTTTTCAAGAACCGTTACGTTGTCCGAAATCTCCTTTGGATGCTGACCGAGGTTGATTAACAATTCATATAGTTCGTCAACATTGGTAAGGTTGTAATTACCAGCGAGTACTAAAGAACGGCTCATCCAGTTGTTTTGTCTAAAAAACGGATGAATGTCTTCTATACTGTTTTTGCCATGTGTCCCATAACGTAAATGCCCTAACAGAAGCTCTCCTGCATAGGGGAAATTCTTCTTAAACCATTTGGTGTCGTTAACTTTCGATTGATCCAACGCTGCATAGGCCGACATGATTTCTTCAAAGATGTCTAAGAGTGCACTCTTGCTGTTACTTCGCTTCCTTGCGACGTATCTTTTACCAAACTCAGGATTTAACTTAATGGTTGCTAAACCGGCGCCATCTTGCCCTCGGTTTAATTGCTTAGCCATTAATAGTTGCAGTTTTTTTAGCCCATAGAGATGAGAGCCGTACTTGTCCTTGTAAAACTCAAGAGGTTTTAGAAGGCGGATAAATGCTACACCGCATTCGTGCTTTATTGGGTCGCTCATTGTGACGTTTGAGCATACAAATGTAGTACATTATTGTATCGCAAACACCCAACAATTATTCCTTTGTGGAAAACGATGAAATAGCGGAATTGGAGGCTTGTGAATCGTGATGGGTCCTTAGATATCACGAGCGTTTGAGCCAACATTTCGTCAATTAAACTAACTTTGAACCATGCTACATGTATCCATATTGAACGGGCCAAACCTAAATCTGTTGGGAACCAGACAGCCAGATATATATGGTGGTAGATCGTTTGAAGATTTTTTGAGCGAGTTGGAGCGTGAATTTCCACAAGTGAAAATCAAATATGCTCAAACGAATGTTGAAGGAGACCTCGTGTCATTGATTCAATCCCATGGATTCAAATCCGACTATATCATTTTAAATGCTGCCGGCTATACCCATACTTCTGTGGCGATACCAGACGCAGTTGCAGCAATACCAGCTCAAGTTGTTGGGGTGCATGTAAGCAACATTTACCAACGTGAAGAGGTAAGACATATTGATTTGTTTGCGAAGTATTGCGTTGGATGTTTATTTGGTTTCGGCCTTGAGGGCTACAAAATGGCATTAACCTATATTACAAACATAGAAGATGATAAATAGAGTAACAGAGTTACTAAACGTGCGTTATCCAATTATCCAAGCGGGGATGATTTGGTGTAGTGGGTGGAAGCTAGCACATGCAGCTTGTGAAGCCGACATCTTAGGTGTGATAGGGGCAGGGTCGATGTATCCAGACGTACTAAAGTCCCATATTGCAAAGCTTCAGTCAGCCACAAACAAATCGTTTGCAGTGAATGTACCGTTGTTATATCCCAACATAGAAGATGTAATGGATATTATTATTAAGAGCAAGGTCAAATGTGTCATTACTTCGGCTGGTAATCCGGCTATATGGACTCCAAAATTGAAGAAGGAAGGCATAAAGGTTTTACATGTAATTGCGAATACAAAATTTGCGTTAAAAGCGGAATCTGCTGGAGTTGATGCAATTATAGCCGAAGGCTTTGAGGCCGGTGGGCACAATGGAAAGGAAGAAACGACAACACTTTGTTTAATACCAGAAATCGCATCGAAAGTGCAAATACCTGTTATAGCAGCTGGAGGAATTGCCAGTGGTAAGTCAATGGCAGCAGTTATGGCCCTTGGAGCAGAAGGTGTTCAAATTGGTTCTCGTTTTGCCGCATGTGAAGAGTCTAGCGCACACGACAGTTTCAAGCAAGCCATACGCAATGCTCAAGAGGGTGATACAAAACTGATGTTAAAGGATATCGTTCCTGTACGATTATTAAGAAATAAGTTCTTCAATGACCTAGAAGAAGTTTACAACGCCTGTAAAACCAAAGAGGAGAAAATTGAATTGCTTGGACGTGCTCGTGCCAAACAAGGCATGTTTAACGGCGATATGGACGAAGGGGAACTAGAAATTGGGCAAGTAAGCAGCATGATATCAAAGCCTGAAACGGTACAGGATATTGTAGCAGAGATTATTTTAGACTACAACACAACAGTTACGCAAGCGGCCAAACATTTACTCTAACATTTTTGTTGTTTCTTCGCAACTTATTTCACGACATTGGAATACAAACTCCATACTTTTTCAAACGGTTTACGCCTAGCATTTAAACAAACGGAAAACACCCAAATCGCACATAGTGGGTTTTTTATTAATGCCGGTTCGCGTGACGAATTGCCGTCCCAAGTTGGGTTAGCTCATTTACTCGAGCATATGCTTTTTAAAGGAACGAAGAAGCGAAACACCAATCAAGTGCTGAATCGATTGGAAGTGGTTGGTGGCGATTTAAACGCATTTACAACAAAAGACAAAACGGTAGTGCATGCGAGTGTGGTGAAAGACCATTTTGACAGGTGCATTGAACTATTGGTGGATGTTACCTTTAACTCGAGTTTCCCAGAAAAACCACTCGAAAAGGAGAAGAAGGTTGTCTGCGAAGAAATAGATATGTACTTGGATGCTCCTGAGGAACGAATTTTTGACGAGTTTCAAGAAATGTTTTATGCGAGTCACCCCTTGGGCAACAATATTCTGGGGTCTAAAGAGACAGTGACTGGGTTTAACTCTGATAATATCTCTGAATTCGTACATCAGCGTTACTTCAGCAATGAAATTGTTTTGGTTGTTGTAGCACCTATCAAAGCCGAGAAGGTTATTCGCGTGTGCCAAAAGCACATAGATGGGTTGGATATCAAAAGTGGGACTGTACAAAGGCGTAAACCTGAGGCGAGCCCAATTTTCGATGTTGTTAAACATAATGGGTTTTCTCAGGCCCATGTACTTATTGGCAGCGAAGCCTACCCTTTAGATCACGAAAATAGACCAGCATTGATGTTGCTTGCCAACATACTTGGTGGACCTGGGTTAAATTCAATTTTGAACCTCAAATTGCGTGAGAAACACGCCTACACCTATGGTGTAGATTGTAGTTTACAAAGTTTGACTGATTCTGGATTTTTGACGATCTATTATGGTACCGATCAACGAAACCTAAATAGAAGCAGAAAGGCCGTGCTTAGAGAGCTTGAATCCATTCGAAAGCATTTGATTAAACCCAATTTGCTTAAGAATTACAAAACACAATTTAGAGGACAGCTAATAATGGCTGAAGAAAGTAACAGCAGCTTGATGTTTGTTATAGGTAGAAGTCTTTTAGACCTTGGATACGTAGATTCTTTACAGGAGGTTTTAAACAAGATTGATTCAATCACGAGTGAGCAATTGCAAGAAGTTGCAAACGACGTTCTCGCGCCAAGTAAATTAAGCTACTTAACGTATCTTCCTAAACAGGTTTAGAAGGTTTGACCGATTGAGAATAGGAATTGACCCTTTTCTCCAAACTTGCCATTTTGAGTCGCTTTATCTAAACCAAATCCATAGTCGAATCCAAGTAAACCAAACATTGGTAGGTACATTCTTACCCCAACACCTACAGCACGACGTAATTCAAACGGATTGTATTCACGTACCTTGTTCCAAGTGTTCCCGGCTTCAAAATAGGTATAACCATATACCGTCGCATTTGGGTTTAACGATAAAGGGTAGCGCATTTCAATGGAGTATTTGGCGTATAATGGGTCTGCATCATCAGTTCCGCTTCCACCAACACCATCACTTGAGATTTCACCTTCACCATATCCTTTTTGTGGAATGATTTCGGTACCGTAAACTGCCCAAGAACCAAATCCAGAACCACCTACTCTAAATTGTTCAAACGGCGAATAGCCTACGTCTTTATTGTACAGGCCAATAATCCCAGTTTCGAAGTGAGGAACGAATACCAACTTGTCTACTGCGCGCATGTACCAGCTCGCATTAAATTTCCACTTATGGTATTCGACCCATTTGTATTTTTCTTGTGCTGCAATGGTCGTATAGTCCTTTTTAGGGCCAAGTTTCGAGTGCGGTAAGGTCGCTTGCAACGAAAGCGAGAACTGTGATCCACTCTGCGGATATATTGGAGCAGAGGTAGAGTTTCTAGATAGAATGGTGTTGTACGAGAAACTATTTGATATACCATCGGTATAGCCAATCTCAGATGAACCAAATGCTTGCCAGTTTTCAAGTTTATATTTCTGATAACTCAATGAATGACTCCAAGTGAAGAAATCGTCAGGCCATTTTAATAACTTGCCATACACCATAGACGCTCCAGTTGTGTGCAATCGTTGGCGATTTGGGTCATTTTTAACCGTGAAGTTGGCTTGACTCGTTTGTCGTGAGTAGAAAACACTAGCCGTTAAAGAGTTCGGTTTTCTACCTCCTAACCAAGGTTCGGTAAAAGAGAAGTTGTAAGACTGATACGGTAAACCGTTAGACTGCGCACGCACAGTCAATCGCTGACCGTCGCCAGTAGGTATAGGGTTCCAATCTCCTTTTAACATTTTACGCGTCGAGAAGTTGTTTAAACTTAATCCAACAGTTCCTACAAATCCGAAACCACCACCAAAACCACCACTGGCTTCAATTTGATCAGAAGGTTTCTCGACAACTTTATATTCAATGTCAACAGTACCGTTCGCTGGGTTTGGTATTGGGTTTACATCCAATTGCTCAGGATCAAAGTAGGTTAAGGCAGCCAATTCACGCATCGAACGTTGGATATCGGTTCTGCTAAATTTTTGACCAGGTTTTGTTCTTAAAGCTCGTAATATTACGAAGTCACTAGTTTTGTCGTTACCAGTTATGATAACTTTATTGATGGTCGCTTGCTTGCCTTCGTAGATTCTAATCTCTAAATCGATGCTGTCGTTTTCAACATTTGTTTCTACAGGACTTATGTTAAAAAACAAGTAGCCATCATCCATATAAATACTTGAAATATCCAAGCCTGAAGGGTTCATAAACAAACGTGTTTCCAATTTCGCTTGATTAAAAACGTCACCCTTTTTGATATTAAGAATGGTATCAAGCTTGCCTGAAGAGTGTTTTGTGTTGCCCGACCATTCAATTTTTCGGAAATAATACTTTTTCCCTTCTTTAACATGTAAATGCAGGTTAACACGGTTTGCACTTACACGCGCCACACTATCTTTAACCAGTTCTGCATCTCGATAACCAAGTGCCAGGTATAGGCTTTGAATATTTTTCTTTTCTAAATCGTATTCACTCTGAATAAGCTTAGACGAGGCAAAAGGGTTAATCTTACCTTTCTTTTGCTTAGGCTTAATGACTTGCTTTATGCGAATGTCTTTAACACTATCGTTACCCGAAACAAATATTTCTTGGACCTTTACCCGACGACCTTTTTTTACATGAATGCGCAGCATTTTAGAATTGAAGATACTTGTGTCTTCAGCTGCAGCGATGTTCACATTGGCATTGTAAAAGCCTTTTTCAAAGTAATACGCTTCAATTTCTTTACGTGTTTTGTCAATCAAGTTTTCTGTAATGATTTGGCCTCTTTTTAAGGATATTTCATCACGAATGTTTTTTGTTTCTGTTTTGTTTAAACCTCGAATAGAGTACTTGGAAAGTTTAGCGCGTTCTTGAAGTTTAATCAATAGATAAATGGTGTCTGCGCGAACGCCTGTAGTTAGAACCTCAACATTTGAGTATACCTGTTGACGCCAAATAGATTCAATTGCCCGGCTAATATCGTCCCCAGGTATTTTAATACGCTTGTTTCTTGATAAACCAGAGATATGCGCAACGATATTTGGGTCTAAGGTTACAGCGCCACGAACTTGAGTTCCTCCAATGACGTATTCTTTCGGGCTTGCGTAATCAATGTCAATAGGGTCGGTCTTTTCTAATTGAGCGAAAAGTGTACTTGTTGTAAGAAACAACATGCTAACTACGAACAACGATTTCAATACGACTGTGTGGTTATTTAACTTCACTAATTTGTTCTCCTGTTTTTCCAAATCTTCTCTCTCTATTTTGGTAATTTGCAATGGCTTCATGCAAATGTGCTTTCCTGAAATCAGGCCATAAGACATCTGTAAAATAAAATTCGCTGTAGGCCATTTCCCATAACAAATAGTTACTAATACGATGCTCTCCACTGGTTCTAATCATTAGATCAGGGTCAGGGATTTTTTTGGTCGAAAGTGAACCACTGATTAAATCTTCATTGATGTCGTCAATGGATATTTCGCCAGCTTTACACTGTACTGCAATTTTTTTCACTGAATTAACAATGTCCCATTTAGCACTATAGCTAAGTGCTAAGATTAGTGTCATTCGTGTGTTGTTCTTCGTTGTTTCAATGGCCTGCCTTAACTCTTCTTGGCAGTCTAGTGGCAACGTGTCGATTTGACCTATAGTTGTCAAGCGAATTTGATTTTTCATCAATGTCGCCGTTTCTTTTTTTATTGTTTTGACAAGCAAAGTCATCAGCGCATTGACCTCAATTTTTGGTCTGTTCCAGTTCTCTGTGGAAAAGGCATACAAAGTCAAATATTCTACACCTAACTCAGCTGCACCTTCCGTGATGTCTTTTACGGATTGAACACCATGTTGGTGTCCGAATATGCGAAACTTGCCTTGGTTTTTTGCCCAACGGCCGTTTCCGTCCATAATGACGGCAATGTGCTTCGGAATCCTATTTTTGTCGAGCGCTATTTCTGTAGACATCTTATTTCCAGATAATTTGTCTTTTGTGTTTAGGCCAACACGTAATAGGTGTAAGTCTGTAAGTCACCGTAAATGCCGAAATGAAATAGAAATCTTTCATTGATGGGTCTCCGCGTTCATCTCCGGCAATACTTAATGGTTCGCCAACACCGTCCACTTCATAACTTCTGTCGGACATGTTTGCGCTTAAGTCGCCGTAATTGTCACGCTGAATCTGAAGATCTGGGTATACCGTGCTTACGTCATCTAGGTAGTCTGTAAATGTTTTTCTCCAAGCTACTTCAAGCCCAATTACCAGGTTTTTGTTGATGTTGTATTTGACCCCACCGCCAAAAGGAATTGCTAGTTGGAGTAAGCCATACTGCTGTTTACTTGTTTGACCTTCAGTGCTCAAATCACGCAACGCTATTGTTTTGTCATTAAACACGGCTTTGGGGTTGTGCCGAAAAACGGTAAGCCCTAAGGTCGCATATGACGAAAAATCTTTACTTAATATTCTAGAGCCAAAAGGAAGGAAATTAAACTCCAAGACGTTGTTTACTTCCCAAATTTCGGATTCGAAACTCAAGTTGCGGAGTCTAAAATCTTCAAAATTCGCATCTGAGCCACTTATTTTAGCATGCACTACAGAGGGTCTATACGACCAATAAGGAGTGAAATTATACCTCACGTGAACGCCTTGAGCAAAGTGGGTTTCGTTCGGAACTATGTTATACGCTAAATCCCCGTGATAATTGCTTCCGCCAATCATAATACCACCTTCCCAGTTTTGAGCTTGAGCATGCAATGAAGCACAGATCAAAAGGCTAAAGAGGATTGTATATTTTTGGGTTTTCACCATTTAGAATTAAAACGTGCTTCACGTTGTTTTGTTACAACAACGCAAAGATATTAATACAATTTTCAGTGTTGGCGATTAGGTGTATAAAAATGACAACAGTTTGAGATTACCGAAAAGCCGGACAAACCTCGCCAGATTTAAGAATTCTATAGGTTAAAGTGATTCCGAAGATGTTGTACAAATCACGTTTAGATTCATCGCCACGAGCGACACCAGCTGCATTCTCATTAGGACTTCTGTCGGCCATTGCCTTACTCATTGCTCCGTATTGTGCCTCAAGGAAAACCAATTCGGCGTAGTCTCCACTTACATCGTCCAAATAATCTGTGAATGTGATACGTGTTGAATATTCCAAACCAAATGTCCAATTTGGGTTCAATTTGAATTTTACGCCAATACCAACCGGAACAGCGAATTGAGTAAGAGAATAACGTTTGATATCATTGTATTCTGTTGTCTCTTGACCCTCTGTGCCTAAAGACTGTAGCTCTATCCAGTCTTCATGGCGACCTTCTAATGTTTCATAGCTTTGATCGTTCGACAAGTTTTGCCAAGAGTTGGGCTCATAGAAAAACTGCGCTTGCGGATTGAATTTAAAAACAGAAATTCCACCAAATATGTAAGGAACCACGCCTCTTTTCTGACCAAATTCAAACGTGTTTAAATTCAAATCAAATGCAGCATGAAAATCCCATAAGTCACTTTCAAAGTGTAGGTTTCTATTGCTTCGACGCTCGTCGCTGCTATACCATGAGTCGTAGCCCGAAAGCTTTCCATAGTTTACACCAACATGAAAGGAGATACGCTGTATAGGGTTATAGCGTACAATCAAGCCACCGTTTGGATGGATGCCTTGAGTCTCAAAATATTTGTCTGTTAAATCGCCAGCATAGTTACTACCACCAGCCATAATGCCAAATTCAAGTGAACTTTTACGTGTCCATTGCTGAGCACTGGCAAAGTCTGCTACTATCAACAACAATGTTGTTAAGAGTAGTACAATTCCGTCTTTTTTCAATCGATTAATCATTTTTTCTCGGAGAACCAACAAAGTAACGCTAATTGCCTAATAATAAAAAATTTAACGTGTCAAGTAACAACGCGCGTTTTGGTGGTTTTGGTATACAGAGGAGATTGTTGAGTCGTGGTATGCGTTGCACCCGATTATACCACGATTAGCTTAAAAGAGCGGTTCGTACAGTTCAGGTTTGAACCCGACCGCTAAAACCTGGTTGTCTTTCATCAGAACAGGACGTTTTATCATTGAAGGACTTTCAACGAGTAATGAAATAGCTTCTTTCTGATTTTCTGAATTGCTTTTTTGTTCGGCAGTCAATTTCCGATAGGTAGCACTTGCTTTATTAAAGACAACCTTGAGAGGTACTTGTTCCAGCCAAAGTGAAATCTGTTTTACAGAAATCCCACTGGTTTTGTAATTGTGAAATTCGAATTCTATGTGGTTATTATTCAACCAAGTTCTCGCCTTTTTTACGGTATCACAATTCGGTATTCCAAATAAAGTATATGCCATGTATTATTTAGTGAAAGGTTATGTTGTTGCTCTAGAAGAGGGTCTTGTAATGCTTAGTTACGTTTGTCAATGCCCCAAAGAAGTTTGTTTCTCAATGTTTTTGCATACGACTGTTCATTTAGACGAATCATGTGAAAATCAAAATTTGCCCGTTTTACTTTCAGTATTGAACCTTTTGGTATCGACTCAGATCGACTGTCAATGGTTACCAAAAAATCGTCACCTCTGCCATCCACTTCAAAAGTCAATTCCTTATGATCACCAATGACCAATGGTCGAACGGACAAGTTATGGGGGGCGATAGCGGTTAAAACAAAACTTGATGTTCCAGGATAAAGAATGGGGCCTCCACAACTCAGAGAATAGCCTGTAGAACCCGTAGGAGTAGCAACAATCAAACCATCTGACCAATATGAATTCAATGGTTCATTATTAATTTTAGTATGAACCGTAATCATGTTTGATGTGTCTTTCTTTTGAACCACAATGTCGTTTAGGCCAAATGGAAACCCGTCAAACAATTGCTCCTTACTAACCAGTTCAATTACCAAGCGTTTTTCGATGGAATAATCACCCGTTTTAAGCGCAGCAAAGTTTTGCGCAAACTCCTCTTGACGGCTGTTGGCTAAAAAGCCGAAACGGCCTAAATTAATTCCTAAAACAGGTGTTTCGGTTGCTTTTACAATGCTCAACGTATCCAATACAGTACCATCACCTCCTAAGCTTACCAAAACATCTACTTGGTCTTTCTTTAGTGTTGACCCAAAAACATCAAAGGTGTGTTTGTAATTCAATTCGTCGAGCTTCCCCACCAATTGTTGGTGCACCAAAATCTCCACTTTTTGACCATTTAAATAATCGAAGAACTTTCGAATGTATTCCGAATGATTGGGGTTAACAGAATGTCGTGCGTATACACCTACTTTCATCCAATTGAATTAAAACGCTTTCTTAAAATGTATTTTCAACCCAGAATTATTCCAATGATTCCAGGAATATTCAAATCTAAACACTTTGTCGTAATAAAGGAGTGTGTTTAGCCCAATACCAAATCCATATATGTCGTTTTGCAGCCCTCGATCTATAATTTGAGCTTGTTCGTAAAACAAGCTTATGTATGATTCCAAAGGCATGGTCTTGTACATTTTTAGTGGCATGTATTTTAACACATATAGTTTTTCGGGAAGTATTAAGTATCTCAATTCGGCACGCATAATGGCGAATTGGTCGCCTAGGAAAAGGTTTTGTTCATATCCTCTAACATTTTTGCCAACCCCAATGGCCTTATTTAATACATAGGGGAGGTCTTGGTTTAATGCATCTTGATATGTGTACGACAGCCCGCTATACAGCTTTGGAACTGGCAGTGGTTGATAAAAGTTGAGGTCGAATCCAACCGTAGTAAAATTCATATCTCCTCTTGTTATCGCAGCGCTAATGGTGGTATATATCCCTGTTAATGGAAATAACTTGTTGTTGCGGTTATCATATGAAATTGTATATCCAAGGGTAGCTAATTGTTGGTTAGACATTTGATTGTACAAATAGTCGGGGTTTAATGATTCTGTTGTTACCGTGTCTGCAATCCCAATATCTACTGCATTAAAAGTTAACGTATGTCGGGTATACAAGCCCGGTCGAAATATTAACGCCGCCAACGCAGACTTACGTTTAACCAGGGCTTCATGGTCGCTTTGAAAGAACTGTTCCTTGTTGTCTAGTATGTTGTATCTAATTTCATTATTGGCCTTTGATCGTACATCTAGTGTAAACCCAAACCGTTTTTTCCGATCTATGTATGGGGCAATATATTCAAAGCCAAGAGTTTTGGTGTAACCAGTACCTACAGTGGCCTTCATGGTGTGGTTTAGCCCGAATAAATTGTACTTGAATAGGTAAAGCCCATAATTGGTTCGATAGGGGTCGAAGTCGAAAGTGGACCATTGGTTGAAGTTTCTGTCAGCAAATTCGGCGAATGGGATTGGCCATAGATACCATTTCTCAACGACTTCTATTTGAACGGAAATAGTTTTTTCGTGTCGCGTAGGAATAATATTAATTTGATTGAAGAGGTTTAAATTTTTCAAATTGGCTATTGATCTTCCAATTTCATATTCACTAAGGACATACCAATCAATGAGTTCACCTTTAGAAAACGTGAGTTCTCTTATAATGACAGATGGTTTGGTCTTGATGTCTTTTGAGATAACCGTTATGTCCGAAATCAGTAAAGTGTCCGTCTGGTTAGCACTTAGCCCTTTTGATGCAAAGCAGAATAAGAAAAGGATAAGAAAGAAGAATTTATGATTCAACAAGGCTCGGTTAAAGCCTCAAATATCGAGATAATTTATCAAGGATTTGTAGCGCTCCTCGAACAGGTCGTCCGACTGTTGGTTGATTTTATTCAAAATCGTGTAGCCGTTCGATTGCAGAATTTGTGTAATGTTATCGATATGACGAATGTTCAGTTTGAGAAGGATGTCTATGTCCTGGTCTTCTTCGTGTTGCCAACTCCATAGTCCAAGTATTTTGCCGTCTTCAGCTTCTATTAATCTACCGATTTCAGTAATAGAATAATTGAAAACACTACATCTAATGAGCAGGGCTGATCCATCGCTCTGAGCAGTGATACTCTGTCCTAATCCATTTAATACATCTTGACTCCATACAACGCCCAAGAACTCCTCTTTGGTGGCTACAGCAAGAATGTCAAACTGGTTGTCAAAAAACGATTTAATACAAGAGATAATCGAGTGGTTAGGGTCTATTGAAATGGGCTCAGAACCGTGTTTAAGTGTTTCTAAGGTTAAATTCGAATCTAACGACTCTAATAACGATCGTAAAGCATATCCAGAGAGTTGTTTGTTATCGACTATCGGTAAATTTCGAACACCATAATCTTCCATCACTAACAAAGCATATTCGATAGTGTCCGTTTTTTTTAGATACGGGATGTCATTCGATATGATGTCTCTTACAATCATTGGTATGTACAAAACGAAAATATCATTTATTAGTTTCACTCAATCTAAAAGTTTTACCATACTGTGCCAATTGTCGATAATATTCAAACCGTGTTGCGTTAAAATCGCTTCTGGATGAAACTGGACACCCCATACTGGCAGATGTTTGTGACTGAGCGCCATGACCTGATGGTCGTCAGACATCGCAATAACATCTATATGCTCGTTTTCAAATTCTGGCAACACCAGACTGTGGTATCTGCATACTTCAAACGAAGGAGGCAGGTTAAGAAATAGTGCATGATTTTCATGTGATAAGATCGAAACTTTTCCATGCACCGGAACTTCTAATTGCACCAACGGTAAACCAAAATACATTCCAATGGCTTGGTGACCAAGGCAAACACCGAGAATTGGCTTCGTGTGAACAAAATTATCTAAGACCTCTAATAAGATACCTGCTTTTTTAGGAGTCTCTGGCCCAGGGCTTAAAACTATTCCATCAAAATCGAGCTGTTTGATTTCATCAATGGAGTGGCTGTCGTTTTTTATCACTTGAACATCGGCTCCACACTGCTCCAAATAATCCTTTAGATTATAGGTGAATGAGTCGTAGCTATCAAATAGAAGTATGTTCGACATGTGTCAAAAGCAAATGTACCAGTATCATTTAAGAATTGCTTGAGCATAATTCTCCCAGCTCAGGTCTTTTGCAATCTCAGAAACATTTTCTCTGGGCAAAGGAGCGCTGATAAATTTTTCCATAACATCAGCCATTGATCCAATATCTTCACCTTTTGCCAGATACCCATTATACCCATCTTTTATTGTTTCCGGGAAATGACCAACATCTGTCGCTAATATGGGTAAGTTGAAATTGTAGCTTAGCGACTCAATACCAGACGGTGTGGCGGTTAAGTAATACAACACAACACAATCGCTGGCTTGAAAATATTTGTGTACGTCTTCATTTGGGATAAACGTGTTGAATACAACACATTTTGATTCAATGCCAAGGCTCTTTATTAAGTCCAAAGGTTGGTACTGTCTTTCGTCGTCTGACTTTGATAAAAACAGTTTTTTTGCAGTTCCAAACAGAGCTGTTTTTAATTTAGTGGACCACTTTGATGAATCTAATGTATTCCAGAATGACTCCCCACAGATTAATAAACTAACGTCGTCTCGATCTTTAGCCATTTTGGCAAAGGCTTCTATTGCTTGGTGTAATCCTTTGTATTTACGGATAAACCCAAAAAACAAGAATACATTCTTTTTAAGGCCATGTTCATCTTTGAATGCTTGAATATCGAAAGCTTCGTCTGGTTGAAAGAGGTCGTAAATAGGATGATAGAGCTTGACAACAGTTTGTATATTTTGGTCATCAGATCGGACACCGTCATATACCAGTTGAAACGATTTCTTAGGGTAAAAAGCCTTGAGTTCTTCAAATGTTTTAAGGCTATGAACCAGGTATGTGTGTGCATTTCCAATACCAATGGAAAGGAAAAACCGATCTATTTTGCTTTTTTCTTTTTGCAAGACGAAGTGCAAATCGACGACTACTTCAGTCTTTGTATGTCTTTTTAACCAATTAATGATCCGACCTACTGGAAGACCTTGAATGGCAATTGACCATTGAATGATCACTTTATCCGCGTTTAAAGACTTAATTAGTTTGGCAGTCTTTATCCAGCTAGATGGGTTGTTGTAATTGGTTAGATATGTGACGTCAACTTGTGTGCCCTCAAGCAAGTCCGCTTTTGAGGACTTGTCAACGAATTCTCTTGGAACTATTGCCGGATATTGTTGCGTCCATGAAACGATGTGAACTTTGGTGTCTGGAATTTTGTCTAATGCCTTTGCAAGGGAAGTATTGTAATTTGAAATACCCCCTTTGAACATCGGTCCAGGCCCAAAACAAACAACAGTTTTAGTCATTTTTTATACCCGCCTTGGCGCGTTCTAACGCCTTGTTGTACATTCTACGCATACCCTCTTCGGTGCTAATCTTGGCTTCCCAACCTAATGTCTCTTTTACGAAGTCCATATTGCAATATCGACTATGAACACCTACAGGTTTATCTAGCAATTGTTTGATTTCTGGTTCGTATCCAGCAAACTTGGCAAACAGACCTATGATATCACGGAACGATGTTAATTTTCCCATTCCAATATTAATCGCAGTGCCATCATGTATTTTGTCCATGGCAAGTAATATGCAATCAAGCACGTCATCAATATGCACAAAATCACGCCCTTGATGACCAGTGCCCCACACTTCAAAAGGATCTTCTTTGTATGCGGCTCTTAGCGCAATTGCTGGGACAGGGTAGCTTAAGTCTTGGTCTTCACCATACCCAGAGAATGGGCGTATACAGGTTACTTTAACATCGTAGTATTTTGCGGCGATATGTGCTAAATATTCCCCTGTTAGCTTGCACCATCCATAGGTCATGTCTGGTTGGCCCATGTTATTAAAATCAATGTCAGACTCACTCAATGCAATAGCATCGCTTTCCGTTTGCTTAGAAACAGGATATGCGGCACTACTACTTGGGTATAATACGCGGTCTGGTTTACTGTTGCAAACCCACTGAAAAAACTCGGCATCTATACTTAAATCTTGCGCAACCATCATTGGGTCACCATCAATTTTTAATCGACCGCCAACAATTGCAGCAAAATGAAATACATCATTAAACCGTTCAATATTGAATCCGAATTGACTGAAATAATTGGCGTCGCTTTGAAAGTTTCTGATGACTTCTCTAACGTCACAATTAAAAAACAGCACGCGTTTGTCTTTACCGTAAATTTTTGCGCCGTTTATTTCTTCGACTAAAGGTTCTGAAAACCATGTCTCAGGGTCGGTACCAATAGACAAATCGTCTACAATTACGATGTTATCGTTTGTGGTGTTAAACAGGCGTTTGGTCATGTTTTTTCCCACAAATCCGCACGCTCCTGAAATAAAATGTGTCTTAGACATGTAAGTAATGTTATTGGCTTTGTTTTAAAGTAACGCAAAAGTAAGAATTAGCACCCTAAATTAGTGCGGAATGCAACAAAAAAGCCATCGTCGCAAGACAATGGCTTTATGATTCAGGTATTTCCTTGTTTTACCATTTGGAAGTATCGAAACCTCGATCATTTCGATCTCTGTCTCTTCCACGGTCATTACGTCTATTGTCGTATCGATTATTAGACCGATTACGGTCATTGTTACGATAGTTGTTTCCTTCGGATTCTGGTTTTGGCTCTGATTTTTTTACAACGATGTTATTTCCATCGAATTCAGAGTCGTTAAGGTCTTCGATTGCCTTGAGGCCATCTGCATCGTTGGCCATTTCAACAAAACCGAAACACTTAGATCGGCCTGTTTCTCTGTCCATAATTACTTTCGTTGAGGTTACCTCACCGAAGTTGCTAAAGAGTTGTTCTAATCCATCTGCATCTGTGCCAGGATTAAGTTTTGCTACAAAAATGTTCATTAAAAAAATATTACTGACTTGGTGTGCTGCGGGTAACAGAACATACTTGAAATTTGTTAGTATGCTGTGTCAACCTTATAAGTCGATGCAAAAATAAGGGTATTTGAAGATAGAAATAAGTTAATTCTTTGCTGGTTTATAGGCTTAATTCGTCTCTTTGTTCGTTGCTAATAGGAGAGGGCGCGTCAATCATAATGTCACGTCCCATGTTATTTTTAGGGAATGCAATAACATCTCTAATAGATTCCGTACCGGTAAGAATTGCACATAAACGATCGAAACCAAACGCAATACCACCATGGGGTGGTGCGCCGTATTCAAATGCATTCATCAAAAAGCCGAATTGAGCTTTTGCTTCATCCTTTGTAAAGCCAAGCAAATCAAACATTTTCTGTTGTAATTTTTTATCATGGATTCGAATAGAACCACCACCAACTTCCATTCCGTTAATGGCCATATCATACGCATTGGCTCTTACGCTTTTTGGGTCAGTTTCAATTAACTCAAGATCCTCGTTTTTGGGGCTTGTGAAAGGGTGGTGCATGGCATGATACCGACCAGATTCTTCGTCCCATTCTAAAAGCGGAAAGTCAACAACCCAGCATGCCTTAAAGATGTTTGCGTTGCGCAAACCTAAAAGGTCGCCTAAATGAAGACGCAAATCGTTCATCTGCTTTTGTGTTTCAGTCAATTGACCTGACATAACAAAAATGATATCGCCAGGTTTTGCATCGCAGGCGTCAACCCATTTTGACAATGCGTCCTGATCAAAAAACTTGTCGACAGATGACTTCAGTGAACCATCTTCATTAACACGACAATAAATCAGTCCTTTTGCTCCTATTTGGGGGCGTTTAACGTAATTGGTTATCGCGTCAATTTGTTTCCGAGTCAGGCTAGCTGCTCCAGAGGCATTAATGGCGATGATAGATTCGGCATTGTCGAAAATCCCAAAATTGTATCCCTTCGCAACGTCGGTCAAATAATTAAACGTCATGTCAAAACGCATATCGGGCTTGTCCGAGCCATACGTTTTTATAGCGTCCGCGTAACTAAGCACGGGGATGTCGCCTAAATCATAATCAACACTTTCGGCAAAGAGGTCTCGAACCATTTTTTCGAACAACCCCAAGACATCTGATTGCTCAACGAAGGTCATTTCGCAATCGATCTGTGTAAATTCAGGTTGTCTGTCAGATCTAAAATCTTCGTCACGGAAACATTTTACAACTTGATAGTAGCGGTCTAATCCAGAGACCATGAGAAGCTGCTTAAACGTTTGTGGAGATTGTGGTAAAGCATAAAACTGACCCTCATTCAGTCGTGAAGGAACAACAAAGTCCCTTGCACCTTCAGGTGTAGATTTAATCAAATAAGGGGTCTCTACTTCTACAAAGTCAGTTCCATTTAAAAAATTACGAATCGACTTATTGGCAGCATGCCTTATTAATAGTTTTTCCTTTACAGGATTTCGTCTAATATCTAAATAGCGATATTTAAGTCGAATTTCTTCGCCACCATCCGTATCGTCTTCGATGGTAAATGGAGGAGTCAACGACGGATTTAATACCTCTAAATTATTGACAACTATTTCTATATCACCTGTTGCCAGGTTTGGGTTTTTGTTGCTTCGTTCTGTAACCTCTCCTGTTATTTTAACGACAAATTCACGAGAAACAGACCGTGCTTCATTGAGTAAATCAACGTTGTAATCTTCATTAAATGATAACTGAGTAATGCCATATCGATCACGTAGATCTATAAACGACATTCCACCAAAATCTCGGCGTCTTTGCACCCATCCACACAGGGTAACATTTTTACCTGCATCGGTTAATCGAAGTTCTTCACAGTTGTGAGATCGAAGCATAATTTGAAGCTTTTATAAGAAGCCGCAAATATAAGAGGGTAAGAAGAGGATTTGTAACTATAAACTTGTTTTAAAACAATTACATGTGTCCCATGGAGACCTTAGTTTTACCTTTTGTGCTGCATGTTTTAGGGCCCATGCATGAAAAAAGAAACATAGAAAGAAATAAAACGGCTAGGATAGATTTGAAGGATGTAGTTTTCATAATGTCTCTTTTAAGTGGGAGGTGTATTATTAGTACGAAAAAAAATTACTTTTATTTTAAGTTTTTCTGAAGGGCTTTAAAAAAGAGGTCAGGCATTTCTCCTTTGGTGGCCATAGTGTAATCAGAGTAGCGGCATGGGATAACCAGATTTTTGGAACTAATCGGCCCAGGAATTTCCATCCACCACCGCTCTGTCCGTTTACTTTTATAGAATACAACGTCTGGTTCGTTTTGAACCATGGTGCAGCGATACTTCAAAAATTCGTTATGCAATTCTGGGTGGTCGCCCTTACGGTTGGCATATCCGTCCAGAAAATACCAAATCATTTGAGCGGCTAGCTTAGAAGTGGTATTTCTATAATCAAACTCTGGGTTTAATTCATAGATGCCAAAGCTTCTCATTTTTTCAGATATACCAGCATACCAGCACAATTGACAAGCTTCTTCACTTGACAATCCACTCGGGTTGTTGTCGTGATTGCCTGGGGCATCACTTTGTTTTATTGCGCCGATATCAAAAATGGACATGTCTGTGTCTCTCAAAACAGGCTCAATGTCTGCTAGATTTGATCTTAAAACACCAAGGCGAATCGGATTGAAAAATAGTTTCCGAAGTGTGCTGACTGATTTCTCAGCGACGTAATGACTTTGGTATGCGATGCAATTTATATTAAACAGAAAGTTGGGCTCATGTAAACATATTTTGCTTAAAAAAGCGTGCTTCGACAAATCAACGCGAGGTGAAATAATTGTGGCATCTAGGTTTTTAATAATCTTTTGATATGCCGCAAACTGGGCATAACCGAGCTCTTTAGAACCACCTAGTACAACAGGCACAACACTATTGGCAAGTAAAGTTTTAACAACTTCTTGTAAAGCAAACTGTGTGTCGTTAAACGTCTTACCTGCTTCTATGTTGCCAAGATCCACAATCTTAACTTTGGATGATGACGATGTAAGGCCGTATAATTCTTTACGGATTTGATTAGGAGCAAGCGTAGTTTCTTTGTTTGACGTGTTTCTGCCTTCTAATACACCAACTATAGCGATGTCAACGTCTTCCCATGAAGGGATTTCAGTTGTGTTCTTATTGATGACTTTCCCTAATGAATTAGGTTCGACATGCTCATCAAAGAATGAAGGGAGTGGGCTTAAAAAATCTTCCAAAAGCTTTGCTTGTAACTGGTTATTGACAAAAATAAAGTTTCTTTGAGCATCAATATTTATTATGGTGTTTGTAACTGGTGGTACGGGTTTAGTTGGGAGTCATATTATCTGTCAATTACTTGAAAACGGACAAAAAGTTCGGGCATTATGCCGCGTTTCTTCTGAAAAAGCGTGGTTTTACAAAACTGCTAAATGGTTGCTTAAGGATAGCTATACTTCCAAAATGAAAGACCTGGAATGGTATAGTGGTGATGTCACTGATATCGTTGGTTTGTTGGACGGAATTGAAGGCTGTACTCAGGTTTACCACGCTGCTGCAATTGTTTCATTTGCAAAAAAGGACCAGAGCGTACTGAAAGAAATCAATGTCACGGGAACTGCCAATGTGGTTAACGCATGTCTTTCAAAAGGACCTGATGTTGAATTGTGTTTCATTAGTTCTACAGCATCAATCGGTGGAGTGGAGAAAATATTATTGGATGAGTCTGCAGAATATGCGATAGATCAAGTAAATAGTTATTACAGTGTTACAAAATATCTAGCGGAGCTTGAGGTAATTCGCGGCAGAGAAGAAGGGTTAAAAGCCTGCATAGTTAACCCTAGCATAGTTTTAGGATTTGGTAACTGGAATCAAGGGTCTGCTAAAATTCTTAAGAATGGTAAACAAGGCTTCCCTTTTTACACTGATGGCAGTAATGCGTTTGTTGATGCACGTGATGTTGCCAAAGCATCTACACTGTTGATGGTGCATAAACGTTTTGATGGCCGATACCTATGTGCTGCATGGAATAAGAAATTTTTCGATGTGTTTACAACGCTTGCTGAACAATTTGGCGCAAAACCACCTCGAATACGTGTCGTCAAGTGGATGACAGAAGTGGCCTGGAGGATTGCGGCAATGACAAAGTTTTTTACAGGTACAGGTATAATCACTAAAGAAAGCGCATCGGCAGGATTAAAACATCGAAGCTATTCTTCACAAAGGCTGTTGGAGTCAATTCCCTTTACTTTCAGAGATTATGATGAGGCTTTGAAAGAAATATGTGCTGCATATAATCAGGAATAAAAAAAAAGGTCGTTTCACACGTGAAACGACCTTTTTGTATTGTTTATCAGGTCTATTCTTCTGCAGAACCTTCTGCACCTTCTTCAGTACCTTCTTCTTCCTCTTCTTCACCTGCAGCAGCAGATTGAGCAGCTCTAGTTACAACAACAGAAACAACACTGTTTTCTGGGGTGTCACGTAATTCTACGTTAGAAACACTTAAGTCACGAACTCTTACTGATTTACCAATTTCGATTGAATCAATCCTCACTTCGATATCGTCTGGCATATCTTGAATAAGACCAGTAACAGCAAGTTTTCTAATTTTTATCTGCAGTTTACCACCCGCTCGAACACCAGGAGAGTTTCCTTCGATACGAATTGGTAGTTTTAGGTCTACAGGTTTGGTTAAGTCTAACGCATAGAAATCAGCGTGGATAATAGCCTCAGACGTTGGGTGAAACTGAATGTCTTGTAATTTAGCAATAACCTGGTTTCCACTGATGTCTAATCTTACCAAATAAGTATTTGGCGTGTAAACTAGATTTTTGAAATCTGACTCGTATACGGTGAAGTGTACATTTTCTTCTTGTCCGTACAACACACAAGGAACTTGTCCTTTGGCGCGGGCTGCTTTAGTTGCAGATTTTCCAAGCGATTCTCTCAAGTCGCCTTTAATAGCAATTGTTTTCATTTTTATTGAATGTTCTTATTTTAATCCTAATTTAGATTGGTATGCGTTGTCTATATTGAACAACGAACTGATAGAACCGTATTCGCAAACGTTTCGAATGGCATTGGCGAATAGTCTATCAACAGATAACGTTTTAATTTTTGAAGTTTCTTTCTTTAATGGAATAGTGTCGGATACGACCAACTCCTTTAGCGCAGAGTTTTCAATGGTTTCGTATGCCTTTCCTGATAAAACAGGATGCGTACACACTGCTCTTACAGATTGTGCACCTTGATCCATCAATAGTTGGGCAGCTTTTGCCAAGGTATTTGCTGTATCGCAGATGTCATCAATTAATACTACATTTTTTCCCTTAACATCTCCAATTACCACCATTGAGGCTACTTCATTGGCTCTTTTACGTTCTTTATCGCAAATTACCATGTCGCAACTCAAGACTTTCGCGAATTCACGAACGCGCTTTGTTGCGCCAACATCTGGTGCAGCAAGAATTACGTTGTCGAGATCAAGACTTTTAATGTGAGGGATGAATATCACTAATGAGTCTAAATGGTCAACCGGAATATCAAAGAAACCTTGAATTTGCGGCGCGTGTAAATCCATAGTCATTACACGATCAGCACCAGCGGCATGCAAGATATTCGCTACCATTTTTGCACCTATCGGTACTCTAGGCTTGTCTTTTCTATCCTGTCTTGCTAATCCAAAGTATGGAATTACCGCAGTAACCATGTGTGCACTGGCGCGTTTTGCCGCGTCAATGAACAACAAAAGTTCTAATAAGTTGTCTGCAGGTGGATTAGTTGATTGAATGAAAAAGACATCACAACCACGTACGGATTCGTCGATACTTGGTTGGAATTCTCCATCGCTATAACTTGGAACAGATACATCGCCAAGAGGCAATCCGTATGAGTACGCGATTTTCTCGGCAACGGAGCGGCTACTAGAGCCACTAAAGATTTTTACTTTGTTTATTAAAGAAGGCATAATATCGTTTCACTTTCACCAGCCAAAAGTACAACTGGTTATCATAAACGTGTCAGTTTAACTGACTTTTTGTTGCCCGAGAAGGATTCGAACCTCCACAAGCTGTACCAAAAACAGCTGTCCTGCCATTAGACGATCGGGCAAATAAGGGTGCAAATTTAGTAATAGAAAATGTAAAGCGTAAACTTTTTTGAAGAATTTTTAATTAGCTACTTCGCTAATAAACTGTATTCGAAATAGCTGCATTTCGTCATGAGTGAAATCTCCGTCAAACTCATTGACAGCAGCATCCAGATCATTGTCTTCTGTTGATCTGAAATAATCGAAAATTTCTTCTTTTACATCATCGTCAATCAGCTCTTCAATGTAATAGGTGAAATCTAACTTCGTACCTGAATAGACAATGCGTTCCATCTCGTCGAGCAACTCTTGAACATTAAACGCCAACGACCGTGCGATGTCGTCAATGCTCAATTTTTTATCAATATTCTGTATGATGGCAATCTTTTTCCCAGATTTGTTGGCCACAGTTTTAAGCACCAAGTCTTCTGGCCGATCAATATTGTTCTCTTCAACGTATATGCCTATCAGTTCTATAAATGGCTTCCCAAACTTAAGGGCTTTGTTTTTTCCAACACCTGAGATGTTTTCCATCTCTTCCATGGTGATTGGGTATTTTGTAGCCATGTCTTCCAAAGAAGATTCTTGGAAAATAACATACGGTGGAAGATTTTTTTGTTTGGCAACTTCCCGTTGTAACGTTTTTAATTTTTGGTACAGGTCTTCGTCGTGAAGTGTTTCCAACTGGACGTTCTCGAAATCTGAATCGTTTACGCTTTCAAACTCCGTATCAACCGGCATTAAAACCTTTCTTGGGGTCTTTAAAAACTCTTCAGCTTTGTCAAGAATACTGATGAGGCCATATTTTTCAATATTTTTTTCTAAGAGGTTATTTAAAAGCGCAAGACGAACAGTGCTTTTCCAAAACATTTCACCTTGTGCCTTACCTACGCCAAATTGTGGAAGCAAATTGTGTTTGTGCGCTTTTACATCGTTGGAGGCTTTGCCCACCATAATATTTACGATGTGTTTCATATCCACACGGCCGTCGGTGGCTTTTACCACTTCCAACATCTGAATAAATTGCTCACTTACGTCAATCATGGTCTTTGGATGACGACAATTGTCACACATTTTGTTGCAATTATCTGCATCAAAATTTTCGCCGAAGTAGTGCAATAAAAACTTACGTCTGCACTGCGCACTTTCGGCAAACGAAGCCATCTCTAGTATGAGTTGCGTTCCAATCTCTCGTTCGGCAACAGGTTTGTCTTTTAAAAATTTCTCTAGCTTTTCGTTATCGTTCGGATTGTAGAATAATACACAATCTCCTGCTTTCCCATCTCGACCCGATCTACCCGTTTCTTGATAATAACCTTCCAAGCTTTTGGGGACATCATAGTGAATTACGAATCGAACGTCAGGTTTGTCAATTCCCATGCCAAAGGCAATGGTGGCAACAATAACATCGGCCTCTTCCATAAGGAACTTGTCTTGATGGCTAGATCTGGTTTTAGCGTCTAAGCCAGCGTGATAAGGCAGTGCTTTAACACCGTTGGCAGCAAGAATTTCAGCGACCTCTTCAACCTTTTTTCGGCTTAAGCAATAGATAATCCCTGATTTCCCCTGTCTTTTGTTTATAAAAGATAAGATGTCTTTTAAGGTTTGACCTTTTTTACCTTTCGCTTTTACTTCATAGTATAAATTGTCGCGATTAAATGACGATTTGAAAACCTCAGCGTCAATCATGTTGAGGTTTTTTTGGATGTCAAACTGAACCTTTGGTGTCGCTGTAGCTGTTAAAGCAACCATCGGTACATCGTCAATCGCTTTGATAATTTCTTTTATTCTTCTGTATTCTGGTCTAAAATCATGACCCCACTCACTAATACAATGGGCTTCATCTACGGCTACAAAGGATACTTTAACAGAACGCAGAAAATCGACCGTTTCTTCCTTTTTGAGTGTTTCTGGAGCCACATAGAGCATTTTAGTCTTGCCGCTCATTACATCGGATTTTACGATGGTAGCCTGAGTTTTGGTTAAGGAAGAATTCAGAAAGTGTGCAACGGCGTCACTTTCCCCGAAACCTCGAATGGAATCAACTTGATTCTTCATTAACGCAATTAATGGAGAAATGATAATCGCAGTTCCTTCTTGCATTAGTGCAGGAAGTTGGTAGCAAAGTGACTTGCCAGCACCTGTTGGCATAATTACAAAGCTGTCTTTCCCTTCAAGAATGGCTTGTATTACCGCTTCTTGATTCCCTTTGAATGAATCGAATCCAAAAAAGTCCTTTAAACTTTTCTTTAAATTTAACGTCTGCTGTGTCATCTACTCCCGCTCTCCTATGTTTTATCTTGAAGGTTTCTTTGTAGCACTAAATTAGTAAAACTTTCAGTTTCACAGCAAAAAAAATTTAATTTGCATCAAATAGATAAGCTTTTGCAAAACAAAGAGGAAGTACTGGGTTGGGCCAAGGAGACGATTGCAATGGAAGCAACCGCTGTAAAGCGATTAGAGGAGCAGCTTAATGAAGATTTTGTTGATCTAGTCAATGTTATTTTGGATGCCAAAGGCCGCGTAGTTGTTACAGGAATTGGTAAAAGTGCCGCAATCGGCACCAAAATAGTGGCTACACTAAATAGTACAGGGACTCCTGCGGTGTTTATGCACGCAGCTGATGCCGTCCACGGTGATTTAGGTATGATCCAAAAAGATGATATCGTAATCTGCATATCCAAGAGTGGGAATACGCCGGAAATAAAAGCGTTGGTGCCTTTGATTAAACAATCAGGTAATGTTTTGGCAGCGATGGTTGGAGACTTAGGCTCGTTTCTTGCGAAAAACGCTAAGCATAACCTAGATGTGTCTACTGATAAAGAGGCATGCCCAAACAATTTAGCGCCTACCACGAGTACAACAGCTCAATTGGCTATGGGGGATGCTTTGGCTGTATGTTTGCTTAAAGCGAGAGGATTTACGTCTTCTGATTTTGCTCGATACCATCCCGGAGGAGCTTTGGGTAAACGACTATATACGACTTTAGGCGACCTCGCTTCTTTGAACGACAAACCAATAGTTGAGCCAGATGCAACAATCCGTGAGGTGATCATGGAATTAACGAAGAAGCGGTTGGGTGCGGTTACAGTTTTAAACAACGAAAATGTCATAGGTGTGATAACCGATGGCGATATTCGCAGAATGTTAGAGCGTGAGGATGGAATAGATAGTCTCACAGCCAAGGATATTATGGGAGCGAATCCAATCAGCATGCAATCAAGTGATTTGGCAGCTGAAGCTTCTGCCATAATGAGAGAGAAAAAAATAAGTCAAGTGGTCGTACTTGAAGGACAGCAGTATATGGGCATGGTTCATATACACGATTTAAATAGAGAAGGCATTTTATAATGAATAAGTATGCAGTGATAATGGCAGGAGGAGTAGGTACTCGTTTCTGGCCAGTGAGTAGGGTGACAAAACCCAAGCAATTTTTAGACATTTTAGGTTTAGGTGAGTCGCTTCTTCAGATGACGTATAAGCGTTTTTCTAACATAATGCCTGAGTCCAACATCTACATTGTGACCAATGAGGCATATAGAGATTTAATTAAGGAACAACTCCCTAATATTAATGATAACCAAATATTAGGCGAACCGGTTGCCAAAAACACGGCAGCGTGTATTGCGTATGCGTGTTATAAAATTGAATCCAAAGACCCTAATTCAGTGGTTGTAGTGGCACCTTCTGATCACTTAATTATGGATACCGAAGCGTTCAATAAACAAGTTCAGTCAGCCATGCAGTTCGCAGAATCTAACGACGCATTGGTGACTTTGGGCATTAAACCCAGCAGACCGGACACGGGTTATGGGTACATTCAGTTTCAAGAAGCTGATGTTGAACCAGGAATACACCAAGTCAAAACATTTCTTGAAAAACCAAACTTGGAGTTAGCCAAACAATTTGTTGAAAGTGGAGACTTCCTATGGAATGCGGGTATTTTTATATGGTCGGTTGGTGCAATTACTAAAGCATTCGATCAGCATTTGCCTGATATGGCTGAACTGTTTTCATCAGAAACATCAGCATATTACACGGAAAAGGAAACCGGATTAATTGACCAAGTATATCCTGCTTGCCAAAATATTTCGATTGATTACGGAATAATTGAAAAGTCAGAAAACGTTTATGTTTTGCCATCAGCTTTTGGGTGGTCCGATCTAGGAACATGGAAGTCGCTGTATGACGTTGCGGATAAAAATGAAGATCGAAATGTAATAATTGGTGAAAACGTAGAGTTGTCTTCATCAGAAGGTAACTTGGTTGTTTCGTCAAAAGACAAATTGGTTGTTTTAGAAGGCGTTCAAGACTTGTTTGTTTTGGACACCAAAGACGCTTTGCTTATTTGCAATAAGGAAAATGAGCAAGAAGTAAAACGAATCGTTAACGACGTTAAAGGCAGCCACAACGGAAAATTCATTTGATACAAAGGTTTTTATTTGGGTTGTTAGGTCTTGGGTTTGCAGTGATTAGTACTTCGTTTACTACATCTACCTCAACCTCTTTGCCTATTTATTTTCCAGAATATAAGTCTGTTGATTATTCTAAAAATGTTGTCTTTCAGCCTGAAAATTTAAATCTGTTTTACGGAGCGTTAGATAATTACGTGCACGAGAAACAACAAAAAGTGGTGATTACGCACATTGGTGATAGCCATATTCAAGCTGATTTTCTTACCCATACGGCTCGAAAGTTGTTCCAAAAAACTTTCGGGAATGGAGGCAGAGGTTTTGTTTTTCCATTTAGATTAATACGAAGTAACAGCCCCTTAAATGTGGGTATTCAATATGACGGTCAGTGGTCTGGTTGCAGAAGTATATCGTATCGCGACCATTGTAATTTCGGGATCTGTGGAGCAACGGCTACAACGTTTGACAGTACGGCGTATTTGCGTCTTAATCCTAACTTGGATGGGGATATGAATTACGAGTTCGATAGGCTAAAACTATTTAGTTATCATACGCCACTAAGTTTCGATGTTAACTTACTCGATTCTGATAGTTTAACAATGGATTTTGACTATCAACCAATCAATAGTTCGGTGTCTGAAATATTTTTTAATAATGTGCAAGACAGCTTGTGGTTGGCCTTTGAAAAGTTTGAGGAGCAAGGCTATTTTCAGCTATTTGGGATGAGTTTCGAAAACTCAAATCCAGGAGTTGTATATAATGCGATTGGCTTAAACGGGGCCTATGCGAAGTCTTACCTGCGCAATAACTTCTTCGACGAACAACTTGAAGTGCTAGAGTCAGATTTAGTGATTGTATCTTTAGGTACAAACGACGCCTATATGTCGGAAAGATTATTTTGCAAAGGTTGTTTTAAAGAGTCTTACGAAGCTTTGATTAAGAAAGTTAAAAAGCGTAACCCAAATGCGTCACTATTATTTGTAACGCCTGGAGATTTTTACATCAAACGCCGTTACCACAATGCCAACATCGATCAAGTCATTGAAGCCATTTATGAATTAGCAGAGTCATACGATGCATCCGTTTGGGACTTTAATAAAATTATGGGTGGGAATTATGCCATTAAAAAGTGGCAATCAGACGGGTTAGCGCGTGGCGATTTGATTCATTACTCAGAGGAAGGCTACGTCTTGCAGGGTAAGATGCTTTATCAAGGCATTATGGATGGGTATGAAAAACGTTTTGACTAAGGTTAATGTTAACGCTAAAAGAAATATTTTTTTACGCTGAAGACTCTCCACTGATCTTCAGTCAATACCTATTTTTATTCATTTTTAGCATCGGTTTTATCCTGTATGGGTTGTTCTATAAAAAACCGCAAATCCGCAACGTGTATCTGCTGCTTTTTAGTCTATTTTTCTATTATAAGTCAGGCGGCTTGTATTTTGGGCTATTACTGCTGTCAACAGTTGTAGATTATTGGTGCGGTAATGCCATCCACAAATCTAATGACGACGTAAAGCGGCGTGTGTTCCTAATCGTAAGTCTATTTGTGAACTTAGGGTTGCTGGCTTTTTTTAAATATTCAAGCTACTTCGTAACATTGATTAACGATTTTGCTGGAACCAACTTGGAGACCTACAATTTCATGGCCGCGATATCCAATTTCGGTTTTGGGACAGATTTTAATGTTTCGGAGATCATCTTGCCAGTAGGCATCTCATTTTATACTTTTCAAACCCTTAGTTACACCATCGATATATATCGTAGGCAAATTGAGCCAGCGAAGAATGTGGTTGACTTCGGGTTCTTTGTAACATTCTTCCCTCAGTTGGTGGCAGGGCCAATCGTTCGAGCTGCAGACTTCATCCCTCAGATCTATAAAAAGTATAGCCTAACACGGGAGCAATTTGGGATGGCGATATACTTGATAATGACAGGGCTATTTAAGAAAGTGGTCATATCGGACTACATCTCTGTCAACTTTGTAGATCGTGTTTTTGATGATCCAAATCTATATACTGGTTTTAGTAATTTAATGGCGGTGTATGGGTACAGCATTCAGATCTATTGCGATTTTTCTGGCTATTCAGACATGGCAATTGGATTGGCTGCATTGCTCGGGTTTCAATTACCACTGAATTTCAATTCGCCTTACAAAGCAACGTCCATAACAGATTTTTGGCGACGGTGGCATATCTCTTTGTCGACATGGTTGAGAGACTATTTATATATAAGTGTTGGCGGAAACAGAAAGGGGAAAATCAGAACCTACATCAACCTGATGATAACCATGCTTCTTGGTGGCTTGTGGCATGGGGCAGCAACCAAATTTATTATCTGGGGTGGGCTTCATGGAGCCGCTCTTGCTATACATAAGCTCTGGATGAGATACGTGCCTGGAATTAGCAGGAAAAATACCGCAATCTCAAAAATTGTTGCAGGTGTTGTTACATTTCATTTCGTCGCATTTTGCTGGATTTACTTCCGGGCAGACAACGTAGATAAAGTAAAGTTGATGTTGAGTCGCATAACTAAACACTTTAACTGGAGTGGAATAGGTGAAAGACTAGTAGAGTATAGAACACCCTTGCTGCTCATTGCCCTTGGGTTCTTCATACATTTCTTGCCGATTAGTTGGAAGACTAGAGCCAAAGAATTTTTCATTACAGTGCCTGATGTTGCCAAAGTTCTTGTGTGTGCCGTAATCATATTTGTGTGTTATCAGGCCAAAACAGCGGATGTCCAACCGTTTATTTATTTCCAGTTTTAGCCGCTGTTCATAGAATAATTTTTATTCGAAAAATTTTTTCTAATACTTTGCCCAAAATTGCATTATATGAAACAAGTAGTCGTTGCATTGACACTAATGTGTAGCCTGTTTAGCTTACAATTGTTCGCACAAGACACACTAAAGAATAAGAAAGATGGTCATTATTACTTCAATGTTGTGAAAGACGTTGAGGTTAACGAGGTTCAAAGCCAAGACAGAACGGGAACGTGCTGGAGTTTTAGTGCGCTTTCGTTTATTGAAAGTGAAGTAATGCGCGTAGGAAAAGGCAAGCACAAGTTGTCTGAAATGTATATCGTAAGGATGGCTTACTACGACAAAGCAATTAAGTATGTGCGCATGCAGGGTAAGGTGAATTTTTCTCAAGGGGGAGCCTTCCACGACATCCCATACGTGATTAAAAAGTATGGAATTGTGCCTGAAGCAGAATACAAAGGTTTGAACTACGGTTCGAAAACGCATAATCACAGTGAAATGGAAGCTGTGCTTAAAGGGATGTGTGATGCCATTATACGTCAGCGCTCACTTACAACTTCATGGAAGGCGGCAATTAGCGGGGTGCTAGATGCCTATTTAGGGAAGTTACCAGAAACATTTACGTACAACGAAGAGTCGTTTACGGCGGAGTCGTTCAGGGATCATTTAGGCCTCAATATGGACGACTATGTAACGCTAACGTCTTATAAACACCAGCCTTTTTATCAGTCATTTGTTTTGGAAGTAGCGGATAATTGGGTAGGGGGTTCTGTGTATAATTTGCCTTTAAATGAATTTACAACAGAAATGGAAAACGCAGTGATGTCTGGTTATTCCATTGCATGGGCTAGTGACGTAAGCGAAAAAGGTTTTTCTTTTAAAAATGGTTTGGCTATTGTGCCAGAGGATGATAAAGCACTGTCGATGTCTGGAAAGGATAACAAACATTTTAGTGATGCTGGTGCTGAAAGAAGCGGAAACCAATTTGATACGCCTGGAAAGGAAAAAACAATTACACAGGATATGAGGCAAACCGCATTTGATAACTATAGTACAACCGATGATCACGGAATGCATATCACAGGTTTAGTTACCGATCAATTAGGAGCGAAGTACTATATCGTTAAAAACTCATGGGGTACAAAAAACGATTGTGATGGTTACATGTATGCCTCTATACCTTATGTTCAATATAAAACTATGGACATCATGGTGCACAAAGACGCGCTAAGCAAAAGCACAAAAAAGAAGTTAGGTTTAAAGTAATTAACCTACCGTATCCGGAATCTGCGTGCTAGCGTCTGTAGATGTTTTAATGTGAATGTCCCTTTGAGGAAATGGAATTCTGATTGAATTTTTAATAAACTCGGCATTAATCATAAACCTAAGGTCGCTTTGGACGTCTTCAATTCGAAATCTGTTTTTAGACCAAAAGAGTAATTCGAAATTTAAGGACGATTCTCCAAAGGCAATAAATCGGCATATAGGCTTAGGGCTTCTAACGACTTCGTTATGGCGTGAGGCGCATTCTAACAGCACATCACGTACTTTTTGTACATCAGAGCCATAGGCAACCCCAACTTCAACGGTAAATCTTGTAATGCTGCTGTCTGTAGTCCAGTTGATGACTGAATTACTAATAATTTTACCGTTCGGTATCACTAAAGAAATACCATCTCGTTTTTTGACCTTTGATGTTCTAATGCCAATTTCTTGAACACGGCAAACCATGCCATCTACTTCAATGATGTCGCCAACTCTGATTGTCCCTTCGAATAATAGAAAGAAGCCAGACACAAGGTCGTTAAATAGGTGTTGTAGGCCTAATGCTAGAGCAACTAATACGGCAGAAGAACCGATAATAAGAATACTCAGGTCTACCTTAAACGTTTTTAATATCGATACAAGGGCAACAACAACGATTACATATTTGGCAAGCTGGTAGTAGGCAAACTGTTGACCTATTGTTAGTTTGTTAGCCTTTTGGCCCGCTTGGAGTAGTTTTCTGACCCACCGCAGTATGAAGTATGTCGAAACGACAATGAATAGGGCAATAAAGAAGTCGTAGACGTGAATGGTTTTGTCACCAAAGGTTACAATTGACTTTTTTAATAATTCGCCTATTTTATCTGATGTTTCGCTCCACTTGCTCATTGGTTGTGCATGTTAACTCACGAATAGTAAATTCGTGTTAGTGGCAAAAATAAAGATAAGGGATATCAATCTTTGTTAATACACCATGTATTTATGACATGGGCTGAACTTGCTTAATAATCTGATTGGTTTTCTCCATTTTTATACTGCTCAGAATATTTCCAAAAAAAATGTTTTAAAGTGGGTGAAAGCGACGCAATTAATCTTATTTTTGCAGTCCTTTTTTAGACAGGGAATTTTACAGAAGCATAAGCGATGAAGAGAACATTTCAACCTTCGAATAGAAAGAGAAAAAATAAGCACGGTTTTAGAGAGCGTATGAGCACTAAAAACGGACGTAAGGTTTTATCTGCACGTCGTGCAAAAGGACGTAAGAAACTATCTGTTTCTGACGAGCCTGGTCACAAGCGATAGAAATGGCGGCCTTTTCGGCACGTCTACCAAAAAAAGTACGCCTCAAAAATCTGGGGCTTATTCAATATTTATTTTCCGGAGCAAACGAGAAGGTGGGCAAGTACCCACTTCTTTTGTTTTACGGGTTTAATGCCAACACTGAGGAGCGAGGGGTGAAGGTCATGTTTTCTGTTTCCAAGAAAAAGTACCCAAGAGCTGTAGATCGAAATCGCATTAAAAGGTTAATGCGAGAGGCCTATAGGGTCAGAGGTTTTGAAAATCTTGTTGCAAGCAAGACTGAACAATTGCTCTTGGCATTTGTCTATACTGGTGAAACCATATGCTCGTTGGTAGAAATAGAAAAATCAATTGATTCAATTTATGATGTGCTTACTCAAAGGGTTTCGTAGTTTAATCAGTTTACTATTTATCGTATTGATTAAAGGGTACCAATATTTGATTTCCCCATATTTGCCAAATTCATGTCGCTTTAGTCCAACATGTTCTCATTACGGAATTGAAGCAATTTCAAAACACGGTCCAATAAAAGGACTTTGGTTAACAACCAAACGAATTTTAAGATGTCACCCTTGGGGTGGTCATGGTCATGATCCTGTCCCATAGAGAAAATAGATATTCTTCGTATTTGGTATGTCGAAAAACTATTATTTGACATTTAATTTATTCCCAAAGACATCATAGGCAATGCCTATATCGTAATGCGCGAGAGGTTGGCAAAACTTGAGGATGAGTGGACGACAGGGCATTTATTTCTATATTTCGCATTAAAACATATAAGTATCTGATAATGAGCTATTAGTAATTTTGTCGCTTTGCGATTAGTTCTCACAATTTTGATATGCACCTGAAATTTGATGGATTTAAGCGTTTTATGAAAAGATTCTCTGCTTTCGTTCGTTAATATTGTTGACTATAAGAAATACAAACATAAAATGAGTAAAAAGAAGCTACTGATTTTTGGAATAGGCATTTCCATCTTAATATCTGGATATACACAAGTGGATGACTACTTTGAAGTCTCAAAGAATTTAGACATTTTTAGTACCGTCTACAAGGAGGTAAACCTTAGTTATGTGGATGATGTAAAGCCAGGACACCTTATGAGAGAGGCAATTGACGCTATGCTTAAATCTCTTGATCCATATACCAATTTTTATAGTGAAGCTCAAGCTGAAGACTATAGATTTCAAGTCACTGGGTCGTACGGCGGTATTGGTGCAATTGTTAAGAAACACGGGGACGATCTTGTCATTGACAGACCGTATCAAGACTATCCGGCGCAAAAAAGCGGACTTCGCGCTGGTGATGTTTTGATAAAGGTTGACGGCAAATCGGTGATAGGTAAAACCAGCAGCCAATTGTCTGATGTGCTAAAAGGAACAGCGGGAACAACGGTTGTGTTGACGATAACAAGACCTGAAAAAGGGGAGATGGAAGTAACACTGAAGCGGGCTCAGGTTAAAGTGAAAAATGTGCCTTACTATGGTATGATTAACAAAGAGGTCGGATACTTAAAACTCACAGGATTTACTCCAGATGCGGGTTTGGAGGTTCAAAACGCTGTTAAAAATCTGAAAGAGCAGGGGGCCTTAAGTATTGTTTTTGACTTGCGTGGAAACGGGGGCGGATTGCTACATGAAGCGGTTAATATCGTAAACGTTTTTGTTAAAAAAGGGCAGCTTGTAGTGAGCACCAAAGGGAAAGAAAAGGAAAAAGATAGGGTGTATAAAACACTTAACGCACCACTGGATGAAGACATCCCATTGGTTGTATTGGTTGACGGTGGTTCAGCCTCAGCATCGGAAATTGTAAGTGGAACCATTCAGGATTTAGACCGAGGTGTAGTGGTAGGAACACAGAGTTATGGCAAGGGTTTGGTGCAGTCTACACGCCTACTTAGTTTTAATACACAAATGAAAATTACTACGGCTAAGTACTATATCCCATCAGGAAGATGTATCCAAAGACTTGATTATTCTAAGAAGAAAAATGGTAATGCGATATCAATAGCGGATTCTTTAAAACAAACGTTTTATACTAGCAATAAGCGGAGAGTAACAGACGGAGAGGGAGTGAATCCGGATGTAAAAGTTGGGTTGCCCAAATTGACAAAAATTGCTAAAAGTTTGGTCACTAAATACTTGATATTTGACTATGCAACGCACTATCGCAACGCCCACGATACCATTGTTTCGCCTAAGGAATTCCATTTAACGGATGCTGATTATACAGAGTTCAAAACGTTTATAAAAGACAAGGACTACGGATATGTTACGGATACAGAAAATGCGTTAAAGGATCTTGAAAAGAAGGCAGACGACGAACATTACATAGAGGCGATTCAATCAAACATTGACGCACTCCGTGAAGTGTTTAACGTCAACAAAAATGCAGATTTGGACAAACATAAAACGGAAATTGTGGAGTTGTTAGAAACGGAAATCGCGTCGAGGTATTATTACGACAGGGCTTTTGTTGAAACTACATTTGACGATGATTCGGATGTTCAGGAAGCCATTACAATCTTGAAAGACAAGGGCCGGTATGTGTCAATCTTGTCAGGTAAATAGTCAGCAGATTTGGAAATAACGGAACTTATTCTCGCCTTGATTTTTGGCGTATTGGGCGGTATGTTGTCTGGCCTGTTGGGCGTTGGAGGTGGAATTATTTTCATTCCAGTTTTCGAATGGATCTTTCGCCAAAAAGGACTTGAAGGTGAAGAACTTGTTCGCATGATGCTGGCAAATTCGTTTCTGGCCATATTGTTTTCGGGCATAACTAGTAGCCTTAAGCACAAAAAACTCGGGACTTTTTATCCCAAAGAAATAATCACAATTGCCATTCCGGCTATGATTGTTGGTTCTTCCATGTCTTATATGATTACGACAATGAGCTGGTATGTCGACGTGTATTTTCAAATGGTGTTTGTTGTGGTGATTAGTGTTACGCTTTGGCGGTTGTTCGTATCCAGGAAGAAGAACAATCAGCAAGAGTTGGCGTACGATGTAAAGCCTTATGTAGGAATTGGCGTTGCTACAGGGCTAATTTCAGCATTTTCAGGATTAGGCGGAGGAGTAGCCATGATTCCACTGTTGACCCTCGTTTTAAAGCAAGACATGAAAAAGGCCGCAGGTATTAGTATTGGAGTCATTCCAATCATGATTTTGCCGATGTTGGTGGTATATGCATTTCAGGCCCCTGCTCATCAGTTTTTGGGCGCAATAGGATATCTTCAGTTTCTTATTGTATTGCCCGTAGTGATAGGCATCTTTATTGGTTCTCCCTTAGGCGTTTCTATTGGGAAAAGGATTAAAAGCACACACTTGAAACTTATATTTGCCATCCTATTAATACTGATAGGAATAAAATATTCTTACCAATTGATTAACTCGTTTGTTTGAAAATAAAATGAAAAAGTACAGATATATATCCCTTCTGTTGACCTTGTTTTTTGCCCTAGTTTCACCTTTAAGTTTTGGCCAAAAATTAGATTGTAGACAAAAGAAAACGCTTAAAAATCTTAAAAAAGACATAGCCTATCTAGCTTCTGATGAATTGATGGGACGTGCCACCGGTACGGAAGGAGAAAGGAAAAGTGCCGAGTTTATTGCGCGGTCATTTCAGGCCAATGGCCTTACTCCAAAAGGGGAGCAGGGGTATTTTCAGAAATTTAAAATAACCACTTTACGTATAGCAGATAAAAAGACTAAGTTCAATTTGAATGGAAAAGACTTGGCCTTGTATGGAGAGTTTTATCCATTGTCTTATTCAAGCAATTCAGGGTCTGCAAGTTCAGGAATTGCAGATGCAGGTTATGGAATCGTCAACGATACACGTAACGATTACAAGGATATTGATGCAAAAGGCAAGGTAGTGTTTATTAATCTTGGTAGTCCGGATGGTATTCACCCACACAGTAAGTTTTTAGCGTGGCATGGCATTTCTATCCGTGTAGATGAAGCGATAAAGCATGGTGCCAAAGGGGTGGTTTTTTACCGTAGTTCGGAAAATGTGGAAAGACCGTCGGGTGATTTGAGTTTAACCATGAAGCCGTCTCAGATCCCGGTATTGTATTTAGATCACGTAAGAAACGACATTAGTAATTTAGCTTTTGCCTCTATCGATATGCACATTATGGTAGATGAAGACACGGGCTACAACGTTATTGGGTTTAAAGACAATGGAGCTAAAACTACAGTTGTTGTAGGGGCACATCACGATCATCTTGGTCAGGGCCAACATGGTAATTCCCTTGCAGAAAACCCAAACGAAATACACAATGGTGCAGACGACAATGCAAGTGGAACAGCTGCACTGTCAGCGCTGGCAAAGCAGCTAAAAAAAGCGAAGAAATGGAATAATCAAAACAATTACCTGTTCATTGCCTTCTCTGGTGAAGAAATGGGTTTGCTCGGTTCAAAATATTTCGTCAATAATCCAACGGTTGATTTGACAGCTGTTAATTACATGATGAATATGGATATGATTGGTATGCTTAATCCTGAGAAAGTGTTGATTATTAATGGTGTTGGAACGAGTCCAGCGTTTTATAAATCGATTACGAGTTTGAATACAACGATGGAGGGTATTGGGTCGGTAACTATTCGAACAAGTGGAATAGGCCCATCGGATCATACCTCGTTTTACTTTAAAGGAATCCCTGCAATACATTACTTTACTGGTGCCCACGATCACTATCATAAGCCTACAGATGACGTAGATAATTTGAATTACGTTGGAGAAGTGTTTGTGATACAACATATGCTTGACCTGATAGCCATGTTGAATGATCAAGGAAAGATCGAGTTCGCAAAAACCAAAGACAATTCTGAGGGTAAGAATGGTAAATCACGCATGAAGCTAGAGGTAACCTTAGGTGTTGTGCCAAATTATGGTTTCGACGGAGAAGGGATGCAGATAGATGCTGTTCGCGATGGGAAACCAGGGGCTAAAGCTGGTATAGTTGCCAAGGATATCGTAATAAGCTTGGCAGGGAAAAGTATTGGCAGTATGGGTGACTATATGAAGGTGCTTGGTGAATTAAAAAAAGGAGATAATGTAGAAGTTGTTGTACTGCGAGACGGCAACCCTATAACACTTAAAGTTCAATTTTAGAATGAAATTAATAGATCATATAAAATCTAGCGATCAAACTTTGTTTTCGTTTGAGATACTTCCTCCTTTAAAGGGTGGCAGCATCGATAAACTGTTTCGTGGTATTGAACCCCTCATGGAGTTTAATCCATCCTTTGTTGACGTTACCTATCACAGGGAAGAATATGTTATGCGTCAACGCCAAGATGGGTCTTATGATAAAGTGTCAATTCGTAAACGACCAGGAACTGTGGCAATTTGTGCAGCGATTATGCAACGATTTGACGTGGAAGCCATTCCGCACATAATTTGTGGAGGATTCTCGCGTGATGAAACTGAGAATGCCTTGATTGATTTGCATTTCTTGGGAATAGACAGCGTATTGGCCATACGTGGCGACAATCAAACCGGCGAGCGTAATTTCGTTCCAGAACCTAATGGAAACAAAAATGCCTTAGAGCTTATACGACAGATAAAAGACATGAATAATGGAATTTATTTGGATAAAGAACTAAAGAATCCTAACCCAACTGGCTTCTGCGTTGGTGCTGCTGGATATCCGGAGAAACACATAGATGCAATGAATTTGGATAACGACCTAAACTTCCTAAAGCAAAAAGTGGAAGCAGGGGCTCAGTTCATCACCACCCAAATGTTTTTCGATAATCAAAAGTTTTTCGACTTTGTCAAACGTTGTCGGGAGGCAGGTATCGATGTGCCAATAATTCCTGGTATTAAGCCTATCACAAAGAAGCGACAAATGCGAAATCTGCCTAAAATTTTTAATATAGATATTCCTTTGGCGTTAACTGAGGCGATGTCGTCTGTGAAGACAGATGAAGATGCGTATAAAGTTGGTGTTGAATGGTGTGTCGAGCAGTGCAAAGAATTAAAGAAGGAAGGCGTGCCGGTGTTGCATTTCTACACAATGGGTATGTCAAAGGCAACAAAAGAAATTGCATCAAAGCTATTCTAATGAAAGGGGTAGTTGCGAAATCAACCGGAAGCTGGTATACCGTATGGCTTGACGATGGCTCGCAAGTATCGTGCAGGTTGCGCGGTAAATTTAGATTGCAAAAATCAAGTCTTACGAACCCTATCGCCGTTGGAGATGTAGTCGCAGTTGATGTGACCAATCGAGAAGAAGCTGTGATTGAAGGGATTGATGCACGTAATAATTACCTATTGCGAAAAGCTACAAAGTCGACTAGCCAGTTTCAAATTGTTGCTTCTAATATTGATCAAGCCATTGTAATCGCAACAGATGTAGCGCCAAGAACGTCTACCGGGTTTATTGATCGTTTTCTTGTAGCCTGTGCTCAGTACGATATATCCCCCGTCATAGTATTTAATAAGTTGGACTTATTAGCTGATAAGGAGATGTCTAACGCCAAGGTCTTGGCATATCTTGAAGCAGGATACACCGTGTTGCAAACCAGTTTTGTCGCTGAAACTATAGACCAACCGGTCTTAGACTTGTTTGAAGGCAAGACGTCGCTTCTATTCGGACACAGCGGGGTTGGGAAGTCGACATTGTTGAATCGTATTATTCCTGAAGCTAGTCAAGACGTCGGCGTAATCAGCGAACAACACCAAAAGGGTAAGCATACAACAACGTTTGCACAAATGTTCCAAGACGGCCATGGCAATAGAATTATTGATACGCCTGGGGTTAAAGAATTTGGACTGGAGGAGATGGAGACTTGGAAGCTCGGGCATTATTTTAGAGAGTTTGCGCCGCACATTAAAGACTGTAAATACAATACCTGCGTACATCAAAACGAGCCGGAGTGTGGCGTCATTGCTGCGTTTGTTAATGGTCATATTTCTGAGTTCCGGTACGAAAACTATTTGAATATGTTAGAGGACCTGCAATCCGAGTGAAGTAATGCATCGAAAATTATGATTTTTGATATGCTGCGCGACGTTTATAAAGACAAATAGCGCGATTATCACAGGTTGAGGTGCGATTAAACGCAATTCTTTTTTTAATGTACTGTAAATGAGTCTCTTGTGTGTACGGTTGTCTGTGTCTGATTTCTAGTACACCAGTCACCAAAAACAATTGATAAATTTCCTCAAAATATTTTTTTTTGGAATAATCTTCATACTTTTGCCCCCTGTACAAATATTGTAAAAATGACTAATAGTAGATTCGCCTCGATAACGAGGACATCAGTAAAAATTAAAGCAGCTTTTGTTAAATACCTTTCTTTATTGGTATTTTTCGTAGGGGCTCTTTTTACGCAAGTGAATGCAACCATTACGGTGAACTCGACTCCACAAACAAACAATGACTTTTGTGGAACTGGATCACCATCCTTAATCTTGCCAATCGTTGCCACGAGTAATTGTGGGGCTGGAACAATCACTTATCAGTGGTATGTCGGTTCTACCTTCGCTACGGCTACAGCGATAACGGGATCAGGGACTCCGAACTATTCCGGTTGGAATACTTCAACCCTGAATGTTAACAACGCTTCGGCCTTGGGAACCAACACGACTTACTTCGCTGTTGCTACTGAGTCGTCTGGAGCTTGTAGTGATGCAGACACTCTTGGGCCTTTCAACTACGTCAAGGTAACGGCAGTGCCAACTGTAACGTTAACGTCAAGCTTTGATATTTGCGAAGGTGACGAAGCGGTATTTGCAGCTTCAGTGTCTGCGCCAACTCCAGCAGGTGTTTTGACTTATGTTTGGTCAAAAACTCCAGATGGGGGAGCACCTGCTACTGTACAAACTACTTCTGATGTGTTAACGTTGGTAGATACGTTTTCTTACACACCGGGATTAACTGACGATCAAGATGACATAGACCTTGCAGTTTCAAATGCATGTGGTTCTGGGTCTGCAACAACATCAACACTTTCTGTTAATCCAAGACCGATTGTAACAGTCGCTTCATCTCAGTCCACATTGTCGGCCTGCGAAAACGGAGGATTCACAATACAATATACAGTTAGTAATGCAGAAGAAGATCCAAGTAGCGGCGGTGGCAATGTAAATTGGTCAATTGTGGCCACAGGTGATGCAGCTTTAACTGCGCTATTGACTACAGCAGGTAGTGGTAGTGGGTTGATTAGTATCCCGGTTGCTGGAGGTACTTTAGCTCCTGGGGCTTATTCGGCTACTATTACTACTATTACAAATACAACTGCTAGCCCAACTTGTGCTAGATCAGTTTCTACAAACTCAATAAACGTAAATATCTATCCTGAGCCAGTTGTAACTTTTTCTACAACACCATCTAATATTTGTAACGGGTCAGGGTCAGGTACATCATTCGCAATAACAGTTTCAAATGCTGAATACACTGTGGGTGGTTCTCCTGTTTCAGTTAACTGGAGTGCAAGCATTACTGAAGCATCTTTTGCTCAAGTAACTGGATGTACTGGTGGTTCTGCTGGATTACTAGGCGCAACACTTACAGGAAACGGTAACGGTACAACAACATACACAATCCCTACTTCGATGGGTGTTGGGATATATGAATATACATTAACAGGTATAACAAATACGTCAAATGCTTGTACAGGTACAATTGGAGCAACTGCTTCTGTTGACTGGCGAGTTGATCCTACTCCGGATATCGCAGTTATACCAACTTCAACGAGTGTATGTGAAACAGGTACTTCAACAGGTTTTGTGGTTTCTGTTACAAATACTGCCTATTGTGGTACTACAGCAGGTAGTGGTACAGCAGGAAATGTTTCTTGGTCGTTACCATATACTACTGGTGTAAGTCAAGTAACAAACTTGAATAGTAATTTGCCAGCTACACCACTTACAGATGCCAACATTGGAACTGGAGTTTTTGCAACTAATGCAGGTTTAGCTGTAGGGTCTTATGTTTTTGACCCAACAACAATTACGGTAACAACTCCAGCAGCCCCAGGTTGTAATAGAGATGTTTCATCAAAAACTTTTACATTAACAGTTAACCCTGCGCCAACGGTAACTTTTGACAAATCGTCAATTACCATGTGTGAAGGAAATACTGATTCATTTAATGTAGTGGTTGCAAACTCTGTGTTAAGCGCAGTTAACCAACCATGGCAAATTTATTACTCTGCAACGGGTGCAAGTGCTTTAACAGCTACAGCTTGTGCTTCAGGAACTCTAGCCGGCATTTTGCCAGCAAGTTTCACTGGTTCGGGTAATGGATCACAAAAATTTTATGTTCCTTCTAGTCTTTCTCCAGGTTATTATACGTATACCTTAACTGGTATTGCAAATACATCGGGTGGATGTGCTGGGTCGGTTGGAGCAACACAAACGATTACTATAATCGTTCAACCACGACCAATTATCACAATGAATCCTGATATCAAGGATGTGTGTGAGTTGGACGCGGAATCATTTAATTTAAGTATTACCAATTCAACGGGATGTTCTGGGATTGGCACTACATCAACTGCAAGTTGGGCACTTACTGTTCACACCGATGCAGTTAATAGTAATGTGTCAACTATAATTCCTGGTTTGACTGGTAGTGGAGATAATACCTATACTATAGGTATCAACTCTCCAAATACATTAACTCCAATTGATCACATCTTTGACGCAAGTGTTGCAGCTTCAGCTGGAGCATGTGTTGGGTCATCGACTAGAGATACATTTACAGTTAGTGTAGATCCAAGACCTGAAGTAAAAATTAATAACGCTTCGGGAGATCAAACAATGGATGTTTGTCAAGGTACAGCGGGAGCATTTACCTTCGAAGTATCAAATGCCTTACATAATGCAGTTGGTGTTGATTGGGAAATCACTTACACTGAGTCAAGCGGTACTGTTTCGACAAGTTGTGTTGGCGGTGTAACTGCTGATATGCCTGGTGGATCTGGATCTTACACGGGTACAGGTAACGGTACATTTACAGTAACAGTTCCAAGTACATTGGCAGTTGGTCAGTATACTTATACCGTTACTAATATTGTTAATACAGGTTCTGGACCTTGTACAGGTACTGTTGATGGTGTAACATTTGGCCCTCAAAAGATTACGATAAATGTATATCCCAAACCGTCATTCACTGTTCTACCAGATTCGAGTGAAGTGTGTGAATACAATGTTGCATCAAGTGACTTCTACTTGGTTGTTACTAATGCAAGATATTGTTCAGCTCCGACTACATTGTCGAATGCATCATGGAGTATTACTGGTATTACAGACAACGTAATTAGTAGCGCTCCTGCAACAATCACTGGTACTGGAAATGGTGCAACAACAATTTACAATTCAAATACGACAACTGCCTTAACAGCAGGGTCTTATAGCTGGACTGCTACGAGCATTACAACTACTGGTTTGTCTACAAATTGTGCTAACACAATTTCTTCAAATAATGTCCATATTCTTACTGTTAACCCAGCACCAGATGTTGTTATTAATGGTGTTACAGGACCACATACAATAAACATATGTGAAGGTGCTTTAGATAGTTTCAGTTTTGAAGTATCCAATGCTGTACTTAACGGAACAAATGTCAATTGGGAAATTACATATTCAGAAACATCTGGTCAGGTATCTTCAGGATGTAATGGTCTAGCTACAGCAGATCTACCTGGTGGTATCGGTTCTTACTCTGGAATTGGTAACGTTGATTCTACTATATATATACCTACAACTTTACCTGTAGGACAATATGTATATACAGTAACAAATATCGAAAACACGGATGCTAGTTGTACCGGTCACGTAGATGGCTCTTCACCGAATACGCAAACCATTACAATTAATGTATATCCAAAACCTACTTTTACTGTAAATCCTGATTCAAGTTCGATTTGTGAAAATAATATCGCAATTAGTGACTTCTCAGTTTCTGTTACTAACGCTCAATATTGTTCAACTCCTTCTACACTTAATAATGCAGGATGGAGTATTAGTGGTATTACTGATAATGTTGTTAGTAACGCTCCAGCTACAATTGTTGGTACGGGTAATATAACTGCAGGACCTTATAACTCAAATACAACTGCAGCATTGACTGAAGGCTCTTATACTTGGGATGCAACAACAATAGCAACGACTGGATTACCTATTAGTTGTTCTCAAACAGTAACTGGCGACACGGTTCATGTATTGACAGTAAATCCGGCTCCTGATGCATCTTTTGCAAGTGCGACATTAACAGTTTGTGAAGGTGATACGGATTCATTAGTAGTAAACGTAACAAATGCCGAATTAAACGGTAATGACGTGAATTGGAGCTTTGATGTTACAGAAACGTCAGGTAACATGACTTCAGCTTGTATTGTTGACGCTGGTCAAAATGCAAGTTTAGCACGTGATTCTTCAGGTAGCGGTAATTCAACATATAAGTACTATATCCCAGGTAACTTAGTTCCTGGTGTTTATACATATACACTTAGTAATGTATTAAATACAGATTCAACTTGTACAGGAACAAGTGCTACAAGTACAATCACCGTTTATATTTATCCAAAAATTGAAATCGACCTCACACCAACTGCAACTGCAATTTGTGAGGGAGAAACAACGGATTTTGATATTGAAGTTACTAATGCGCGTTACTGTAGTGCATTGAACACGGCGTCGAACAACGCTTCGTGGACATTGGTTTATACTGACGCAACGGCTAGTAACATTACAGGGCCACCACTTACAGGGTCAGGTAATTCATCTTATACATTTACGGCAAACAATGCAGGTTTATTAAGCGCTGGTGTTTACCAATTCATTACATCAACAGTTACTGCAAGTATTACTTCACCTACTGCGGCTTCTTGCCCAGTAAATGTTGCTGATACATTTACATTAACGGTTAACCCAGAGCCTGTAGTTACTTTCTCTACAACAGGAGTTACTTTATGTGAAGGTGCTACTGGATCATTTAGTGTTAATGTTACGAACGCACAATACACAACAGGTTCAACTACAGTTGAAGCTGATTGGACTGTTGATATGATTGGAGACAGCACAGATGTAGCCAACGCATGTGCTTCAGGTGGATCTGGTGCTGCTATCTTCGGATTAGCTGGAACGAACAACTTGAATGGTACTGGTGATACAACAATATCTGTTTCGATTCCTGGTACATTGGCTCCTGGAGTTTATACGTATACATTAAATGGTGTTGTTAATACATCTAATACATGTACTGGAACAATCGGAGCAATACCTACCATTACAATTATTATTTATCCTGTACCTGACGTAGACTTAAGTACGGAGTCGTTGACGGTTTGTGAAAACACTACTGCAACTTTCGATTTGACAATAACAAATGCAGAATACTGTGCTACTATCGGTGGTGCGCCTATCTCAATTAACTGGGAAATAACGCACACGGATGGAGTACAAAGTAATGTGCCTGCTTCAGTTTGGGCTGGTACTGGTAATATGGGAGCAACTACATACACCGTTAACACTGGTTTAGCATTGACAAATGGTGGTTCTCCATATACATTAGATATATCTCAAATTGAAAACATCACACATAGTTGTGTAAATACAGATTCATTCTCAGGTACTGAATTAACTGTAATTGTTGATGACCTACCGGTATTAACAATTAATAGTGTTTCTTCAAGTGTTTGTGATGGAGAAGCTGCAACTATCGATTACTCTGTGAGTGACGTTGGAGCATCTCAAGTTTGGACGTTTACGTTCTCAACTGATGGTGGAACAACAAACCACACAGTTACAGGAACAGGCCCAACATCAGGAACTACGGATACAACTACTTTAGCTTTAACTCCTCCAGGTGTTTACACTGTTTCATACACAGCGATTACAAATACAACTACTAGTTGTGTTGGTAATACACCTGCTAACAATAACATCACTGTATTAGACTTACCAGACGTTACTTCATTTGTTAATGCTTTTGGAACCAACATCTGTTCAGGTTTAACAAATGATTATTTCGTTACCGTAGCAAATGCTGCTGGTAAGAGTTGGGAAATATTCTATACAATTGACGGAACAGCTGCTCCTGCTGCTTGGACTGGTACTGGTAACGGAACGTTTACAAGAACAGTTCCTACTCAATATCACCAAGATCCAAATGGTGCTTTTGATTCTCGTCCACTTGTTATTGATAGTATCAGATGGACTGGTGGTGCGGGAACGCCTCCACTTTGTATCAACTCTACTTCTATAACTGATCCAAACGCGGTATTAAACATTATGCCACGTCCTTACATCGGTTTAGTTGCTCCATCTAATGTTTGTATTAATTACACTGCTGATATCGAATACTTCGTAGGTGGTGTAAGAAACACTGACATTTGGGATTTCGATTGGTACACAACTGGTCCAGTTGATGGCCCGAATAACATTACTGGTAGTGATACTACTACAGGTACATTTACTACTCTTGCACTTACACCAGTAGGAACAAGTAACGTTAACGTACCAACAGTTACAAATACAAGTACAGGTTGTGATTCTTCATACAGTTCTTCACCTTGGTCTGAAGACATGACTGTTGACCCTCCAACTGTACCGGGTACATTAACTCCTAACTATACGATTTGTGATGGAGATGTTGGACCTTATACATTTAACTTAACTGGTTACACTGGAACAGTTCAAAACTGGGATTCTAGTGATAATGACGGATTTACTTGGTATGACATAGGTAACACTACTGATAGTCATACGGTAGTTAGCCCACACCTTACTACACGTTACCACGTAGTAGTGAAGAGTGGTGCTTGTCCTGCAGATACTTCGAATGAAGTTATCTTGTTTGTTCATCCACAGCCAGCGGCTACAATTGTTAGCGTAAATGATAGCATCTGTGAAGGTTCTAATATTGACGTTGTATTAAGTGTATCTGGAGTGCCAAATACGCATGGATATTCTATTGGTTATACAGTAACTAACGGTGCATCTACTGCAACAGGTACTTGGACTGGTACTGGATCATCTGCTACTATTAGCGAAACACTTACAAATGGTGGATCTGGATACTCAGCAGGAACATGGTCTGTAATATTAAATAGTGTAACAAACACAAATACAAGTTGCGATACTACATTAACGGATACAGCTACTGTATTGGTTAAAGCAAATCCAACAGGAAGTACGGCTTCTGCACCAAACGATACATTATGTGCTAACTCCGGTGGAATCGTAGTTTGGGACGGAACTTCTACAAACGGTTATGTAGTAGCATGGCAGAAAAAAGTAGGATCAGGTGCTTGGACAACAATCACAGGTTCTGCAGGTGATACTTTAGAGTTCACTAGCTTAGCAACAACTACTCAATACAGAGCTGTAATAGAAAATGCACCTTGTACTGGTCAAGCATTCTCTTCTGCAGTTACTATCACAGTATTGACAAACAATCCTTTAGCTGAGTGGGACTTACCTGCAAGTATCAAGTATTGTGCGTCTGCAACAACTACTGTTGACTTAACATATGACGTTACAGGTACTAATAGTAATGACTGGACACTTATCTTATTAGAAGGTGATTCAACACATACTATAACTGGAACTGGTGATGTGAATGATAAAATATTCACAACTAGCCCAGGCCGAATGACTGAGACATTCAATGTTACTTTAGTAAAGATTACAATTTCGTCAGGAACATTTAGCTGTGCGAAAAACTTAGATAATACTGGTATTACTAATGTTACAATCATCGACATGCCAACTGTTACATTAAATAGTGTAACTGCTCAAGTATGTGATGGTGACAAGGTAACTGCTAGCATTACTGTAAGTGATATCAAAACTTCTGAAAGCTGGAAGTTAAGTTACACAATCAACAGCGTATCTAAAGATACTACTGGAACAGGTCCTGGAACATTCAGTTTTGAAATTCCTTATACTGTTTCTGGTGGTAACGCTACTCAAACTGTTGCCTTAGTAAGCATTGAAAATACTACAGCAACTACTTCTGCAACTACAACTTGTACGAACACATTGAGTGGTGTATCTGCAACTTATGAGGTAAGAGGCCCTACTGCAGCTGGAACAATTGGATCATCAGATTCAGTTTGTTATGATGCATCAGGTTCTATCTCGCAAACAGTTGCAAGTACAAACGGTGGTGTAATTACTGACTGGTTGTACAGTACTGATGGTGGAACGAACTGGTCTTCGACTGGTAATACTTCTACTACACAGACTTACAGCGACATCCTTACAACAACATTATATAGAGCTGTTTATACAAATAGCCCATGTGATACTGCTTCTTCTAACACAGTTGTTATTACTGTATTGACACTTCCAAGTGCATCAATCGGAATGACTGCTGGAAACGATACAATTTGTCAAGGTGCAACAACTACTGTTGATTTCACTGTAAGCAATGTAGAGAATGGTCAAACATTCACATTGTATTGGACTGAAGGTGCAACCAACAAATCAATGAGTTTTACTAACAACGCTAGTAATGCACATTCATTTACAACAGGTGTTATATCAAGCAATACTGATATCACATTAACTCAGATAACAACAACAAGCAGAACAACTTGTACTAACTCTAGCTTGAGTTCAACTGCAACGATTACAGTTCAAGATAATCCTGCTGCAACTATTGCAAGCAACGATGCTCGATTATGTCATGGTAGCACTGTTGATTTCTCAGTTACTGTTAGTAACGTAGCAACAACTGACGCTTGGACATTGGTTTACACATTAGACGGTAACACTGAAACTGTAACAGGAACAGGAGCTGGAACATTTAGCTTCACAACTACAAATACAGTAACAAGTACTTCTGATGTATTAGCATTAGTAAGCATAACAAATAACACATCTCCTGATAACTGTAGTTCATCATTAACTGATTCGGAAACGATAGCAGTTGATCCAACAACAATTGCGGGTGTTATAACAGAAGCTACAGATACAATCTGTAAAGGTGGAAGCACGACAATTAGTCAAACAACTGCTGGAACAGGAGTAATTGTAGGATGGGAATACATGGCAGCTACTGCAACTAGCTGGACAGGTATTTCAAACACAAGCACAACTCTAAGTGTAACTAACCTACAAGAGACTACATCTTATAGAGCGGTTTACCAATCAGGATTATGTGCAACTGCAAATTCAAACACTGTTACTATCACAGTACTTGAATTACCAATAGCTACAGTTTCTGTATCTGCAGGTAACGATACAGTATGTGCTGGAGCAACAACAACAATAGACTTATCAGTAACGAACATTGAGAATGGTCAAACATTCACATTGTACTGGACTGAAGGAACAACTAGTAAGTCTATGAACTTTACTAATAATGCTAGTAACGCTCACACGTTCACAACAGGTGCAATATCTACTACAACGGATATCACGTTGACAAGAATTGCTACTACAAGTAGAACAATGTGTACGAATTCAAACTTGAATTCTACTGTTACTATTAACGTTCAGGATAATCCTTTAGCTACAATAGCTAGTAACGATGCTCGATTATGTCATGGTAGTACCGTTGACTTCTCAGTTACTGTTAGTAGTGTAGCTACAACTGATGCTTGGACATTAGTTTACACATTAGACGGTAACACTGAAACTGTAACAGGAACTGGAGCTGGAACATTTAGCTTCACAACTACAAACACAGTAACAAGTACTTCTGATGTGTTAGCATTAGTAAGCATAACAAATAACACATCTCCTGATAACTGTAGTTCATCATTAACTGATTCGGAAACGATAGCAGTTGATCCAACAACAGTTGCGGGTGTTATAACAGAAGCTACAGATACAATCTGTAAAGGTGGAAGCACGACAATTAGTCAAACAACTGCTGGAACAGGGGTAATTGTAGGATGGGAATACATGAAGGCTAGCGCATCTAGCTGGACAGGTATTACTAACACAAGCACAACTTTAAGTGTAACTAACCTACAAGAGACTACATCTTATAGAGCGGTTTACCAATCAGGATTATGTGCAACTGCAAATTCAAACGTTGTTACAATCACAGTACTTGAATTACCAGTAGGTACATTATCAATCTCTGCAGGTAACGATACAATTTGTGCAGGAACAACAACAACAATAGACTTAGCAGTATCGAACATTGAGAATGGTCAAACATTCACAATCTACTACGTAGAAGGTTCAACTAGTAAGTCTAAGAACTTTACTAATAATGCTAGTAACGCTCACACGTTCACAACAGGAACGCTTGCTAC